>CAJDWL010000071.1_pt1 | contig 12978 bp, 12 predicted proteins | sample 7391591 | NCBI WGS metagenome assembly CAJDWL01 (sample SAMEA7055738, study PRJEB34461) | soil metagenome | biome: terrestrial ecosystem; feature: Peninsula; material: soil | place: Antarctica | collected 2016
GACGTCCAAGGACTGGACGCTAAGGACGTCGCCGAGGCCCTCGGCATTCCGGTGGCCACGGTGCGCACCCGCGCCTTCCGCGCCCGCAAACTCCTTCGCACGAGCCTGGTCGGTAAGGTGGATGTCGCCCTGGGTGATGCGTTCGCGTTCGACGGCGAGCGGTGTGACCGAATCGTCAAGAACGTGATCGAGCAGCGTCGCCGACTCGCGCGTAATGGAACCTAGGGCCGATCGCTGGAGAGGAGAGGGCAGTCGACCGCGACGTCAAAAGTCGCGCTCGACTGCTGCATATCTCGTCCTTGGCTTGCTGACCTCGCTCCAAGTACCGTCCTTTCTGGCGGAACACGTATCCCGACCCCGCAACCGACCTGATTACGCTCCGCGGCGCCCCTAACCGTCAACTTCGGCGGCCCCACCTTGAACGGCGCATTCACGTTCAGCGTGGACTCCGTGCTCCATTCCAGTGCAGCCTCGTCCCCATTAGCAACAGGGGGTGCACGACCGTGGCTAGGCCTGCGGCGGTGCTAGGGTCAAAGCCATGCTAGTTGACCTCCCCCAAGGCATGGCGTCCTCTACCGGGCTCTCCTGCGCCGGGACGTGACTCTGCTGGCGAGCCGGATTGCCACGCCGTTGGGCGACATGCTCGCCATCGGTAGCGCCACGCACCTGCATCTGCTGGAGTTCACGGACCGCAAAGCGCTGCCCGCGGAGTTGAAAAGACTCGAAGCGATCACGAAGGGCGGCATCGGCGTCGGTCGCTCGGAACCGATCGAACAGGCAGAGCAAGAGCTAACAGCCTACTTTGCCGGGCAGAGCGCGGCTTTCGAGACGCCCCTGGCTCTTCATGGGACTCCCTTCCGTGAACAGGTCTGGCGGGAACTTCTCCGCATCCCCCCGGGGGAGACCCGCAGTTATTCCGAGGTCGCGAGGCTTATCGGCCGACCGAAAGCCATACGCGCCGTGGCCGGGGCGAACGGGGCCAACCAGATCGCGGTCATGGTCCCCTGTCACCGTGTCATCGGGGCGGACGGCAGTTTGACCGGGTACGGGGGCGGGCTCTGGCGCAAGCAGCGCCTCATCGAGATCGAACGCCAATTCGGCGACCGTTCGCCTCGGTTCTAGGTGAGCGACGTAATCCGTGCGCCCGGAGTTTGCCTGTAGGCTAGACGGGTACCCTGCGCCCATGGCTCATGATCCGAAACACAACCATGCTGATGAGCCGATAAAGGCCGCCGACGCTGAGGACAACGAGGGCGGTCTGGCGGTGGGGGCTGCGCAGTGGCTGCGGTGGTTACGTCGGCTCAAGCCCGTTCGTGTGCTGCAGAACTACAGCCAAAACGGCGGACCACTATTGGCCGCGGGGCTCTCTTTCCACTCGCTCTTCGCAGCATTCGCTGCCTTGTGGCTCAGCTTCTCTGTCGGCGGCCTCCTCCTCGAGGTGGAGCCGACGCTTCGTGATGCGGTCTTCCAGTTCATCAACCAGGCTGTGCCAGGTTTGATCGACACCGGAGCCGGCGACGGCGCAATCAAGAGGAGCGTCCTGCTCGAGGCGCGGGTGTTGAGCTGGACCGGCGCGGTGGCCCTCGTAGGCCTGCTCGTGACCACGCTGGGATGGTTGGCCTCGAGCCGCGCCGCAATACGAACCATCTTCCGCCTTGACAGGCCGCAGACCAACCTCTTCGTATTGAGGCTGAAGGACGTTGGACTTGCCATCGGGTTCGGCCTGGCGGTCCTGGTCTCGGCAGGGCTGACGCTCGTTGGCACGCAGGCGCTCGGCCTGTTCCGCGCCTACCTCAACTCGGCCAGTGCTGAGTTCGCGGCGCGCGTCGTTGGGCTAGGGGTGATGTTCGTCTTCGACGCAGCCGTGCTCGCGAGCCTGTTCCGAGTTCTGGCGGGCATCCGCATCCCGTTTCGACGGCTCATGGGCGGCGTCCTGATCGGTGCCGCGGGCCTCGCCGTGCTCAAGATCCTCGGAGGCCGATTGCTCGTCGGCGCGGGTCGCAACCCGCTCCTCGCTTCGTTCGCGGTGATCATTGGCCTGATGATCTGGTTCAACCTCATCTCGCAGGTGATTCTGATCGCGGCGTCTTGGATTGCCGTCGGCGCCCATGACGACGGTGTCGCCGTGGGTGAGGAGGACCAGTCCACGCCCCATCGCTGGTGAACGAAATAGCGGGGCGCTATAACTCGCTACGTTGCGAGTTCTCCGCCATAGTTGTTTCAGCGCGAAGGTATCTTCAACTCCCCTAGCTCGTCGAACACCTTCCCGTGCTCGTATCCCTCCTGGTAGGGCGGGAAACGCATGCCGTAGTCGCGTAGCTGCTTCCAGGTCTGGGTGACGCCCAGAGTGCCTACTTCTCGCGTGCGCTTGACGTCGTCTAGGTCGATATGTTGAACGAAGAACGACTCCCCCTCGCCTGCTTGATGCAAGACGTGACCATCCGGGTGCACGAGTAGAGACCTGCCACCGCCCCACGAGCCCACGGCGTTTATGTCGAGGAAGTAGACCTGGTTGGTGATGGCGTGCGCGCGGCTTAGAACCGTCTCGAGCTCGCGGTCTTGTGTGGTCGTCAGCGTGGGATGGAGGATGACTTCCGCCCCCATCCAGGCGAGAGTTCTGACCGTCTCCGGGAACCACATGTCGTAGCAGATGGAGAGGCCGAAGCGGCCGACCCCTGGCACGTCGAAGACAGTGTACTCCGTGCCTGCCGTAGATTCGGTTTCAAACGGGTACCACGGGAAGATCTTGCGGTAGCGGGCAACTATCTCGCCCTCCGGTGAGATAACGACGGCAGTGTTGTAGGTGGCGTCTCCGTCAGTCTCGTACAGGGAGCCCGGCACGAGCCACCGCCCGAGCCGCTTGGCAAGCTTACATAGGTCGTCGGTGAGTGGCCCCGGGATCTCCGCCCGGCACTTAGACATCTCGTCGCGGGTCGGGGGCCGCCCGAACTGCGCTACCGCGGAAAGCGCTAGTTCCGGGTAAACGATCATGTCGACCCACGGGAACGCGTACGCGATCTGGTGAGCCACGGCAGCCATCTTCGCGGCCGTTGCCTTGGGGTCCCAGGGCTCAACGGCCATCTGGACGGCAGCCAAACCGAACGGGCGACTCACTTCCACGCCTCATTTAGCAAGCTTTTCATCTGTACTCCTTAGGGTCGAAGAGGTCTCGGAGCGCGTCTCCGACTAGGTTGAAGCTCAATACGGACAAGAAGATCGCGATGCCCGGGAACGTGCTCGTCCACCAGGCGTTGCGTAGCAAGGCTCTACCGTCCTCGATCATCAGGCCCCAATCGGCAGCTGGTGGCTGGCTGCCTAGACCGAGGAAGGCGAGGCCGGTGGTAGCGAGGATGACCGTCCCCACGTCAAGTGACGCCTGCACGAGGATCGGCGTGATGGAGTTGGGAAGGATATGGCGCAGCATTATCTTGGGCTCGCCCGCCCCCAGGGCGCGAGCCGCCTCCACGAACGCTTGGCGGCTCAACGAATGTGCCACGCCGCGCACGAGGCGCGTGTACCACGGCCACCAGGAGACTGCCAGGGCGATCACTGCGTTCACCAGGCTCGGGCCCTGGAGGGCGACGATCGCCATGGCTAGTAGCAGAGACGGGAAGGCGAGGAAGAGGTCGCAGATGCGCATGATCACCTCGTCCACCCAACCGCCGGCCAAGCCCGCGATCGCACCGAGCGGCGCCCCTATCAGGACAGCCAGAGCCACCACGATCAGCGGAGCTATGAGTGCTGGTCGCGCGCCGTAGATCAGACGGCTCAACACGTCGCGGCCGAGGCGGTCCGTCCCCATCACGAACTGCGCCGATGGCGCCTGCAGACGCGTGCTGACCGATGAGCGGCCTTCACCCATGGCGGGGTACGGAGCGAGTTTCGGCGCGAAAACGGCGACCAGGAGGAGAATCATCACGAAGAAGATGCCAAATACTGCAAGCGGGTCGCGTTTCAGTATTGCTAGTGCGCGTTGCCAAGTGCTGCGTTGTGGCGCCAGCTCATGGTTGGGGGTTGGCTCTTCGGTGTGCGGGGGACCGCCGCCGGCCCCGGCGAGCCTTCCGGCGAACATGCGCCACGCGGCTCCCGTGACACCTGCCGGCCGGCGACTCATGCCAACCTCACTCGTGGGTCAATCAGAGCCTGGGAAGCGTCGACCACCAGGTTGACCAAGACGTATCCGGCGGCCCCGAACAACGTCATGCCGAGGATCGACGGGTAGTCGACGTTCAAGAAGGAACGCACCGTGAATGAGCCCAGTCCGGGCCACGCGAAGATCACCTCGACGTAGAACGCACCGGTAAGCATGAACGCCAGGGTCAGGCCGATGACTGTGAGGGTGGGGCCGATGGCGTTGCGAAGCGCAAAGTGGTTTAGGACGCGCTTCTCCGCCACGCCGTAGGCGCGGGCGGTCCTTATGTAGTCCTGCGAAACGACTTCGATCATGGCGGCGCGCGTCATCCGCGTGATGAGACCCACCGGATAGGCCGCTAGGGTCACTGCCGGCAGCAATATGTGCCGGAACGCATCACCGAAAGCGACGAAGTTGAGGGTCAATAGCGTGTCAAGCAAGTTGAGACCGGTAATTGTGTGGATAGGGGCTACGAACCGCAAACTCGCGTCGACTCTACCAGCGGCTGGAAGCCAACCGAGGAGGAAGACGAACAAGAGCTGAAGGAGCAGCCCGAGCCAGAAGGGGGGCAGTGAGACGCCCACGACAGTGGCTACCCGCACGACCGCCTCGCCCGACCCGCCCCTCATCCGGGTGGAGAGCACTCCGAGGGGGATGCCGATAGCCACGGCCAAGAGCATGGCTACCCCCATCAACTCGAGGGTGGCCGCCAGGCGCGAGCCGAGCTCCTTCGTCACAGGGCGCTTGGTAGCGAGTGAGTTGCCGAGGTCGCCGCGCGCAAGGCCTTTGAGGTACTGAAAGTACTGTTCGATCAGGGGTTTATCGAACCCGAACCGCGCGTTGATCTCTTCGATCTCCGCCGGACGCGCACGCGGTCCTAGATACAGCGACGCCGGGTTCGACGGGATGATCCGCGTGAGCATGAAGACGATCGTCGCCACGCCGAACAAGACGAGGAGGGACAGCACTAGGCGCCGGGCAATGAACTTCAGTAGTCCCATCATTCAATTAGTGGAAGGTGTGCGTCGCGCTGCTCCACGTGAGCCAGCGCGACGCACACTATTTGCCCTCTCAGTTAGCGAGGTGTAACGGGTAGAAGAACGTTGCGAACGGGTAGTTGATGTTGTATTCGAAACCCGCCAGGTAGGTGGGGATAGCGAACCAGCCGCCGTAATCGAAGAAGAAGAGCCCGGCGGCCTCATCGTGGAGTATCTCCATAGCGTTGAGGTACAGAGCCTGGGCGGCGTCGCGATCGGTGCCGGTGAGTTCGATAGCCTCGTCGACGAGGTCGTCGAACTGCGCGTTCTTCCAGTAACTGAGGTTGAAGAACGGCGCGTCGGAGCTATGGAACATCGTCCAAAGGTTGTCGGAACCGGCGTCGGAGATGGTCGGCCAGTAGAGGACCAAGAAGATATCTTGGGCGTTCGCTGGGTCGTCCTTGGCTAGTGCCCACTGCTGGTTCCAGAGGAGGGGTTCGATCTCGACCTTGATACCGATCTCGGCGAGGCCGTCGGCTACCACGGGCGCGAAGGAGCGCTCGATGGCGTTCTCGGCGGAGTAGGTCAGGTGCAGCGTGAACCCGCCACCGGGGTAGCCCGCCTCGGCAAGCAACTCTCTGGCCTTGTCGAGGTCCTGGTGATACTGCGGGATCTTCTCCGACCAGGGGAAGATACCCTTGGGCCCGGGACCGCGAGCTTGACTAGCAAAACCCTCGGCGCCAACGGCGATGATGTCGTCGTAAGGCAAGGCGTAGGAGATCGCTTGACGGACCCGCACATCGTCGAGCGGTGCGCGTAAGGTATTGAGGAAGCCGAGGTAGCTGTACGGCGTTACCACCGTCTGCACGTTGAACTTGGGGTTTTCCAAGATGGAGGCGTAGGACGTGACGGGCAGGCTAAGGGCGAGGTCCACCTCACCCGCCAACAGCATCTGCTCTTGGAGCACGGCGTCGGAAACGATTCTAACGACGACGTTCTCGAAGTGCTCGACGTCGTCCCACCCGCCCCAGTAGTCAGGGAAGGCTTTCAGCACGACCTCGGCGTCCGGCTGGTACTCGACCAGCATGTAAGGTCCGGTTCCTGCGGCGATGCCCGCCTCGAAGTACGTCTCGTCCTCCTCGGCTGCATCGAGCGCCGCTGGGCTGACAATCCACGCCCCGTTGGAAGAGGCCACTATCAGGTCGAGCGGAGCAGGGTACTTGAGGTCGAACCTGACGGTGAGGTCGTCGACAGCCACTATCTCAGCGACTGGTGCCCAGATGAACGCTGCGCCGCCGATGGCCATATGGCGCTTGATAGAGCGCACGACAGCGTCGGCGTCCATGGTCTCACCGTCGTGGAACTTAACGCCTTCCCGGAGGTGGAAGGTCCAGGAGAGACCGTCGTCAGACAACTCCCACGAGGTGGCGAGCGCCGGCGTGAACTGCTCGGCGGCGTCCGTTGGGTTCGCCCAGATGAGCGGCTCGTAGAGGTTGGCCATGTAGAAGGCCTCGGTCGAGAACGACAGACTAGGATCCCAGGTGGTGACGGACGCGGTGGCCGCCACCCTGAGCACGGTGGTCGACTGCGCCGAAACAGCACCGACGATCACCAAGGTGAAGATCAATGCTGCGATGCGGACGAGCGCTGATGGCTTCCTCATGTACAACCTCCTGCGAGATCAATGCCAGCGGGTCGCTGGCGGGCGAGGCTTCGATTGTTGGCGACTCACACTCTAAAGAACCCCGTTGGCAGAGCGTTGGCAAACTGGGCGCCGAGCAGGGGAGGGGTGCGTTAACCGGGGTAGGCTTACGTCGTGGCCATGCACACCAAGTACGGGGTGCCCCGCTATACGGCATTCCGCGTCCCGCGGCCGCGGTTGTCGCAAGTAGCGGCCAAAGAGGCGCGCCGCTCGACCGTTCTGCTCATCGCGCCACCAGGGTACGGCAAGACCGTCCTGCTCGCTGAAGTTGTCGATGAACTCGCCGATCCTCTCGTATGGCTGCAGCTCGACGAAGACGACAACGACCCGATTGCCTTCGTGAGCGCCCTGTCCGAGGGAACGCGGCGTAGCTTCCCCGAGATTGCCGAGCGCCTCGAACAGCTCGACTTCACCGACACGAATGGGCATGGGGAGCGACTGCTCGCCATGGTCATGAACGTTTTCGAAGACGTGGGCGTTGGTGCCTGGACGATGGTCATCGACGACCTGCATCTCGTAGCCAACCCGCGCGCTCTCGCGCTGATCGCCAAGCTGGTCGAGTTCCCGCCTCCAGGCCTGGCGCTACTCATCGCTTCGCGTACCCAACCGTCACTTCCTCTGCACCGGTGGCTTGCGCAAGGTGCCGTGCGCATCTTCGACATCGATGACCTGCGGTTCACACACGCCGAAGCCCGAGCCTGGTTGCACCGCGACCTCCCCGGACTCAGTGACGAGGCCGTGACCCAACTGCTTGAGCGCACGGAAGGTTGGGGTGCCGGACTCTACTTAGCCAGTGGGCTCCTCTCCGACGGAACGGACGGTAGGAGGCTAGCCGAGCGCCTCACGGGCTCCAACCCGGTAGTGGGCGGCTACCTGATGGACGAAGTCTACGCGCGGCAGAGCGAGGAGCTGCAGCAGTTCCTGCTTTCGAGTGCGGTGCTACCCCAGTTCGATGCTGCGTCATGCAGCGAGTTGCTTGGCAACAGCGTTGCCGACTGCGAACGCCTTATCGAGCAGCTGAAGCGCCAGCAGGCTTTCCTACAGCCACTGGATGCTGAGGGGCGTTGGTACCACTACCACCCGCTCTTCCGGGAATTCTTGCTCGAACGGCTTACGCGCCACGCCGGGGAACGCGCTGCCGAACTGCGGATTACCGCAGGCCGGCTGATGGAGGCGAAAGGGAAACTCGTGGCGGCGGTTGGCTTCTACCTCGATGCCGGCGCACGTACGGAGGCCGCGAAACTACTCGAGAACGATGGCATGGCCATACTCAACCAAGGTCGCGCCGAGGCTCTGCACCGCTGGCTTGAGCAGTTGGGAGAAGAGGTGGCCAACTCCTCGCTGCTGCAACTTCTCCTAGGCCGGGTGCACCGGCGCCTGGGCCGCCCCCAGGCGGCTAGTTCGGTGCTGAAGAGGGTAGGGGACGAGGCCGATCCGAGGACTCTCAGCGCAGCGCGCACGGAGCTCGCCGTCATAGCTAGATCACAAGGGAACTACCGCGGCGCTGCCGGTTGGGCCCGGCAGGCAGCCACGGCCGCTGAGGGCGACTGTCTCCCGGGCTCAAGAGCAGCTGCGTTGATCGAGTTGGCGAAGTGCGAGGGGCACTTGCAAGGCATGGGGGTGGGGCGGGAGGTCGCGGAGCGCGCGCTTGCAGAGTTCGAGGAAGCGCGGACCAGCGGCGGCTCGCAGCCCGGAGATAACCGCCTTCGCGCGGCCATGCTGGGTGAACTCGGCCAGATCTGCTGGTGGCAAGGCGACATGGAGGCTGCAGTTGCCTACCTGAACGAAGCGCTGGGCGGACTTGACGAACTCTCCGGCCTTCGCGCTGCGGACGTACAGCTCGCTCTCGCCATCCCGACGCTCTACCGACACGGCCCAGATGCTGCACGGCGGCATGCAGAGTTCGCGTTGAGCACCTACCAGCAGCATGAAGCCAAGGAGAGGATCCCTGCCGCATACGCTGTGCTTGGCAACGTCTACACCAGGGCGGGGGATCTAGACCGCGCTGAGGCCTTGCTGCGCTCCGCTATCGCGCTCGCCGATGAGATAGACGGTGCGAGCTACGACCGGCTGATGGCAGCCGGCTACCTCGCGCACGTCCTTGAGCTGCAAGGGCGAATTACCGAGGCTGCTCAGATCGCTACCGAAGCGTTGTGGGCGTTCGAAGGCGAACCCGGTTGTTACGAAGCCTACGTCTGCCGTAGTGTCCTTGCCGACACTCACTTGGGTGCGGGCCGCTGGCAAGAGGCGAAGCAGATCTTCACAGACTTGGCTGTGCTCGGAGAGCAGCGACAGTACCGCATCCCTCTCGCCCTGGTCTATTTTGGGCTCGCTTACATCGAGCTTGAGCGGGGAACGGAGGCGGCCGGCGTTGAACTGGCAGAGCGTGCGTTCGACATGCTGGCTCCCAGCCACGCGTGGCAGCTGATAGTCGACCAGGGGCAGCGCGCGCAGCGTGTGCTCGATGCGCTGCGCCCCGGGAGACCGTTCGACCCCTTTATCGAGCGCGTCGCCGTCGGATTGGTCAGGTCTCCCACCGTTGATCACTTGCGGGCGCGCCCCGCTAAGGCGGACTCTCTGCATGCCGATGTTGAGGTGGGGCTGCTGGGCGAATTCCGGGTGGTGGTCAACGGGAACGAGGTGCCGGCCCGAGCGTTCGAGTCCTTGAAAGCGCGTGATTTGCTTGCCTACCTAGTAGTGCGGCGTGGTGAGACGGTCACCTTGGATTCCGCCCTGGCCGACCTTTGGCCTGAGGAGCCCACCAGAGCGAAGACAGCGCTCCACACTGCGCTCTACCGTTTAAGGAAGGCGCTTAAGTGCGACCCGGACGACCGCACGAGGTTCGTGTTCGTGGAATCTGGACGTTACCGACTGGACGCCGCTCGTTTCGATATCGATATAGACCGCTTCGAGAGCCTAAGCGCGCAGGCCCATGAGTCCTCTCTTGAAGGTGAGAAGATGCTGCTGGCGCAGGCCGTTGAGTTAGTGAACGGGGAAGTCCTGGCTGGGCTGGATTACTCTTGGGCTGCTTCGTTTCGCACCAACCTCACCCGCACTATCAGCCGCAACCTCCGCCGGCTCTGCGAGATTCATCTCAGCCTCGGGGAGCCCGAGGAAGCCCGACGGGTAGCTGAACGGTACGTGCGCCTCGATCCCTTCGACGAGCGCGCTCACCTGTTAAGCGTGCGAGTGCAGCACGCCCTTGGCGACTTGGTGGAAGCGGAGTTGACTTATCGGCGGCTTCGGGAACTATTACGAAGGAGCAGCTAAATGGAACGTTTCTGTCTTCGTGCGGTCTGGTCGGTTACTCGTGAGTGATCGTCTCCGCACCCCTGCCTGGCTTCTGGTCGGCCTCAACCGAAGCGTGGCTGGAGAACTCATCGCGTCTCAGGGGCGCCTCCGGTTCCGCACCGCCAACGGGACGCTGTTTGGTGGCCCGCTCGCAACTGTGCAGCACGTGCACTTCCCTTGGTACTACTTTGGAGGCGGTGTTCACCTCACCATCGAGGGTCGCCGTTACCGGTTGGGTTTCGTGCGGCCCACGTCCGAAGGCGGGGGCGTCTTCGACATCTCCGCGGGACGTCAGGCTGGGAGGGCTTGGAAGCAAGTGATGATGCAGAACCCGGCGGCGGGGCGCGAGAGCGGCGCTGACTGAAAGGGCTATGTTCGGTTGGTCGCCGTTAGGTCGCTGAGGTTGGGAGAACCACGATGCGAGCAGCACGGTGTGCGGATAGCGCCGGACCGGGAGGACCATCATGTCGCGCACCATCGCGGCTGCTGAGGTTCGGTGGATCGCTCCTCGAAGCACGAAGCGCCTTAGGACCTGTCCGACTTCCGCGTCGATCAGGTGGGGAGCACAGATGGCCTCGCCAGCAGCGAGCCGCGCCGCAAGACTATCGCCGGCTTGGCTGCGGCTCCATGCCCCAGTCGTTGCCGGCATAGCAAAAGCCATGACATACACCAGTGAGCCAATGCGCCCGCTGCCACGTCAGTTATCCTTGGCTTAAGTGAATGTGGGAGCGGCCGAGTGAACTGGCCGACAGGGGCTCACTCTTCCGCTCCATTGACTCTAGGAGGTTCCGATGCCCGGCCTGTTAGACACCGTCGATCCGGACGGCCTGCTCGAATACTCCGTGGTTTACACGGACCGCACCCTCAACCACATGTCGAAGCGTTTCCAGGCCGTGATGAGAGACCTGTCGAAGATGCTGCGCGAAGTCTATTCCGCCGAATCGGTGATGGTCGTCCCCGGCAGTGGCACTTTCGGGATGGAGGCAGTTGCCCGGCAGTTCACCGCTGGGCAGTCGGCGCTGATCGTCCGTAACGGCCTTTTCAGTTACAGGTGGAGCCAGATTCTGGAAGCCGGCAAGATCACGCGACCCGGCGGGCTCACGGTTCTGGAAGCGGAGCAGACGGCCGACGAGGTTCAGGCGCCGTGGGCTCCTCCAGCCATTGGCCTGGTGGCGGCTGCCATAGCGAAGGAGAGGCCGGGTGTCGTCTTCGCTCCCCACGTGGAGACGGCAAGTGGGATCATCCTCCCTGACGACTACCTGCGGGCAATAGCTGCTGCTACGCACGACGTCGGCGGCCTGTTCGTGCTCGACTGCGTAGCTTCGGGTGCGGCCTGGGTGGACATGCGTGATGTTGGTGTAGACGTGCTGATAAGTGCTCCTCAGAAGGGTTGGAGTAGCGCCGCCGGCCTCGCCATTGTGTGCCTTTCGGCCGCTGCGCAAGTGAGGCTCGAGGAGACCGAGAGTTCCAGCTTCTCGTTAGATTTACGAAAGTGGCGGCAGGTGATGCAGGCGTACGAGGACGGGAAGCACATGTACTACGCCACGCTGCCCACCATGGTGCTGCAGGAGCTTCGCGATAGGGTGGAGCACGCTGCCCACCATGGTGCTGCAGGAGCTTCGCGATAGGGTGGAGGAGACGCGGAGCGTTGGCTGGGGCGTAGTACGTGACCGCCAGTTCGAACTCGGCCGTGCCGTTCGTAGCCTGCTTGAGGCTCGCGGTTTCGCGAGCGTGGCGGGAGTGGGGTTCGAGGCTCCCGGGATCGTGGTTAGTTACACGACAGATCCTGACGTGCAGTCCGGCAGGAAGTTCGGCGAGCAGGGTTTGCAGGTAGCGGCGGGCGTGCCACTAATGTGCGGTGAGCGGCCCGATTTCCGCACTTTCCGGATCGGATTGTTCGGGCTGGATAAGTTGGCCGATGTCGAGGGAACCGTGAAACGGTTGGCGGATGCGCTTGACAGGATGGGGCAAACAGCCTGACGTTCGAGGCGAACTGCCTGCGTACGTATGGGAGGCCGCGCCCAAGCTACGATTGCTGCCGTGAAGCTAACCTTCCTACGCGCCCTTGGCGTCCTGCTGTTGCTGTCTGCCTGCGTGCCCTCCGTGTTGGTCGAGGAGGACAAGCCTCGCCTAGACGAGTTCACGCTCAAACCGCTCGAACGCAGCGCGAGATGGGTCATCGCCGTGCCGAGCTTTACCGTAGGGTCCGGCAGCGTCCGTATTGGCTCCATAGACCTTTCCAATGAGCGCGGCGAGTTCTACAAGGAGCTCGGTTCGGGTGTCGCAGATATCTTCATCGCCGAGGCATACGAAAGCCAACAGTTCCGCATCACCGAGCGCGCCGAGATCGACAAGGTGCTTTTCGAGCAGGACCTCGCTCAGTCGGGGCGCGTGAATCCTGCGACGGCTGCGGCCATAGGACGCATAGAGGGCGCAGACTTGTTGGTGCTCGGTAGCGTCTCGGAGTTCGGCGTGCAGACGACAGGTGGGTGAGGGAAGGTGCTCGGCCTCTTCGGCGGTTCTGCTGAAACGGTGACTGCTAGGGTGGCGGTCGAGATCCGCTTCGTGGACACGGTGACGGCAGAGATCATGGCAATCGGCCGAGGAGTGAGCGAGGTGTCGCAGCGCAACGTCACGTTGGACCTGGCGAACGTTCTGACCAACCTAAAGGTGGGGCGCACCGGCACGACCATCGTCGATTACGCAGTAAGGAACGCCATTCGCTCGGCTATAGAGAATGCTGCGAGGTCACTGCCCACGAAGGGCTAGCGCCGCATGGCGCCTGGTAGCACACGCTGGGGCTGTACGCCCTCACCAACCGTGAGGAGAACGCCTAACGATCGTTAGGCGGTTTGAGCCTGCTCGGCCTCCTCCGC
>CAJDWL010000060.1_pt1 | contig 12920 bp, 14 predicted proteins | sample 7391591 | NCBI WGS metagenome assembly CAJDWL01 (sample SAMEA7055738, study PRJEB34461) | soil metagenome | biome: terrestrial ecosystem; feature: Peninsula; material: soil | place: Antarctica | collected 2016
TCTCGAGTTCTGGCGGCGCTTCAAGGCGCAGACCGGATTCAGCCTGCCTGGCGAACCGTGGGGTGACCTGTTCACGCCGGTGCGTCGCCCCGCCATGTACGACCTGGTCGAGCGTCTCAAGAACGCCGGCCTGCGCGTCGTGGCCGGCACGAACACCATCGACTCTCACTACGAGGTCCACCAGCGTGACGGCGACTACGACGTCTTCGACGCCACCTATGCTTCGCACCTGATGAAGATAGCCAAACCCGATCCGGAGTTCTGGCGCCACATCCTGCGCGAGGAAACTGCGACGCCCGCCGCCACCCTCTTCGTCGACGACATGCCCGAGAACACCGCCGCAGCCGCTGCGCTGGGCATGGTCACCGTGTTGCTCACCAGCCAGGAACAGGCCATCGCCGCGGTGGAGCAACTCGCTGGGCTTAGGCCCTTACAGCACGACTAGCAAGCTGGAAAGGCTGCAGCGCTGAGCCGCCCTGACTTAAGTCGTGGCCGCTGCTGGTCGTCCTCAGCTAGCCTCGAACACGTGACCGACACCGATAGAAGCGACCTTAAGAATCTGACCATCCCACCGTCCGAACCGCCGGTCCTGGAGGCAGATGAAGCACTCGGACAGCTAAGCAAGCTGTTCGACCGCTCGCTGCGCGCCCTAGGTGACGCCGGCCAAGCCGACGCTGCTTGTGAGTTGGCTGCCCAAGGCTGGAAACTACTCCGCAACGGCTGGCCCAAGGAGGGCGAGCGCCTCAACGGCGTCCTGCACTACCTGACGCGCCAACCCGCCAAGGCGAAGTCGTCGGCGGCCGACTACGACCTCGACGTTCGTGACCTTGCTCCGGCCGAACGCCACGAGATCATCTTCGTCAAGTACTTCGAGCTAGAGCCAGGCAACGGTTACGTGCTCGTGAACGACCACGACCCCAAGCCGCTCTACTATCAGTTCGCTGCTGAGCACCCCGGCGAGTTCAGCTGGGATCCGCTCGAGGAGGGTCCTGAGGTTTGGAGGGTGCGCATCGGCAGGACCTCCAAGGGGTAGCTGCCCCGCGGAGCAACCTCAGCCGACGCAGCGGCGCGGCGGCCGAAGTAGGCGTCCGCTCGGCGACCGATCAGTTGGCTGCTCAGGAGATTGACGCCACCTGCGGTGATGACGCCCACGAACGGCACAGCGCGCAGCGCTAGACGACTAACGCCGTAACCTGCGAAGCGCAGCGCGGCGCGCTCAGCGACGCGGCAGCTCATACCGACCATCTCCTTGGCGAGTGCGGTGCTGGCCGTACTGACTCCGGCGGCCACCAGCATCGCCGTTCTAGCCTCCTCGGGGTTGAGCCGCACGCCCCGCGCCGCGGCTATCTCGAGCACCATGGCGGTCTGAAGCTTGACGGTGGCCGCCAGGTCGGCGGCTACGCCCAGCGTCAGGGCCGCCACAGTTCCTAGGCCCGGAAGCACGGCCGCGCTACTGGTAGCTATCCCCACGGCAGCCGTCTGGCGGCTGGTGCGGGCGATGATGCGCTTCACTAGGGCCGCTTGCGTGATACCGGGCTCGGCGCGGCGCTCCGCTGAGACCCGCTCGTAAGCGGAGTTAACGTCGGTCTCGGCGACGGCGCGCGAAAAGAGCCCCGTCATGTTGTTCAGGTAACCAGCGGTGCTTGCCATGGTGCCGATGTTACAGCCCCGCGGCTCGCGGCGCCCGTCGCGGCACGTTACCCTTGGCGGGTGAGCGCGCTCCCCGACCCCAACACTGTCGAAACCACCGAAGCCAGCAGCACCCCCACCACCCAAGCGCCGAGCGCGGCTCAGCTCGAGCGCGCTAGGCACGCTCGCCGCATCACCGCCGCGCTCTTCGTCAGCCAAAGCCTCGGATCCGCCGGTTCGATCGCTGCTGCGACGGTAGCCGCCATCGTAGGGGCGGAGCTTTCGGGTCGTGATTCTTTGGCTGGCCTACCTGCAGCGGTGGTGCAGATCGGCGTGGCGGTGGGGGCGTTCTTCTGGAGCCGCTGGTCGGACCGTATGGGCCGACGCGGAGCGCTCAGCGCCGCCCTAGTGACTGGCTCCATCGGCGCCACCCTGTCACTGGTGGGAGTGGCCAGTGGCAACTTCCTGTTGGTACTAGTGGCGCTGTTCATCACAGGTTCCGGTAACGCGGCGGTGCAACTCGGTCGTTTTGTAGCCGCCGAGGTAAACCCGCGGGCCCGGCGCGCGCGCGCCCTCTCCACCGTGGTGCTGGGCGGCACGGTGGGAAGCGTGCTCGGGCCGGCGCTGGTGGCGCCAACCGGCCGGCTGGTGAACAGTTGGGGCTGGAGTGAGATAGCGGGCCCCTACCTCGCCACCGGCGCTGGGTACCTGCTCACGGCGATTCTGCTGTTCATCGCGCTGCGACCCGAACCCAGAACCATCGGGCTCGCTATCAGCTTGGAGGAGGAGGGCCTGGAGGCGGCGCGGCCCGCGCGTAGCTCTAAGCAGCTCCTGGCCGACCCCTCGGTGCGTACGGCCATGACCAGCGTGGTGCTTGCCCACATGGTCATGGTGGGCCTCATGCAGATGACGTCGCTGCACATGCATCAGATTGACCACAGCTTGCTCAACATCTCTATCGTCTTCTCGAGCCACACCTTCGGGATGTACGCTTTCTCCACCCTATCGGGCTGGCTCACCGACCGTTGGGGGCGAAGGCCGGTGCTGGCCATCGGTGCTGTGATCACGTTGGCGTCGTGCCTGCTGGCGCCGCTATCACCAGGCCTGGTGCCGGTGGCGTTCGCGCTGTTTCTGCTCGGTCTCGGTTGGAATTTCTGTTATGTGGCGGGCTCGGCGCTGCTATCCGACGCGCTCAGCCCCGCCGAGAAGGGCCGGATCCAGGGCTTCAACGACCTGCTCGTGGGTGGTGCGGCGGCTGCCGCCACGCTGTTGGGCGGCCTCCTGATGGCTAGAGCCGGCTACGCCGCTATGGGGCTGGCCGGCGCCGCGCTCAGCGCTCCGCTGCTGCTGGTGGTCTGGAGACTGCCGCGCGCTGGGTCCGGCGCGCCGGCGCGCTGAAGGGAAGTCGGCTGCGGGCGCTTCGGGTTGGACGGGGTTGGGGGCGTGGCGTGCGAAGCGCCTCACGAAGCGTTATGAGGCCCTCGTTTTTACACAAGGTATAGCCAAGAGCGGCTTTCCCGACGCTCTGTGCCCTCTAGGCTGCATCATCTTGACGGATAACGCATAACGCGGTATATTACTAGTCATCAAACGCGCTCAGAGAAGCGCGTTTTTTTAGTTTCCCTACCCTCCGTCCAAAATCCCATCGCGTTTACCTCCGCTACCTTCGCAAGCCACCAAAAGGCCGATGATGACCGTAGCTTGGCTGCGGCCCACGGATTAGGTGCTCGTGACCGACGCCCGCCACGCAGCAACGGAGAGGCTCTCGAATGACTTTGGAGTTCAGCGGCTTCCATCACCTCACGGCCGTCTCGGGCAGCATCCGCGATAACAAACTCTTCTACACCGAGAGCCTCGGCATGCGGCTCGTGAAACGCTCCGTCAACCAGGACGACGTCAGTGCCTACCACCTGTTCTACGCCGACGACGTGGGATCGCCAGGAACCGATCTCACCTTCTTCGATTGGAACGTGCCACGCGAGCGGCGCGGCAACCACAGCGTCACACGCACTGGCTTGCGGGTGCGGGACGAATCAAGCCTGGAGTTCTGGTCACAGCGCCTGAGCGAGCTGAGTGTTCCTCATGGAGGGATAGAGACCTCCGATGGTCGCCGCCAGATCCGCTTCGAGGATCCCGAGGGACAGCGCCTCGCTCTGGTCGTCGACGACGGCCAAGGCGACGCGCCCGTGCCCTGGCCGGCCAGCCAGGTGCCAGTCGAATTCCAGCTGCGCGGCCTCGGTCCCGTGATCATGAGCGTGCCTGAGCTGACGGCCACCGACGCGGTCCTGCGGACGGTGGTGAACATGCGTCTCCTGCGTACCTACCCCGATCCCGAGAGTTCCAAGAACGGTTCTCAGCACAGCGTTTACGTGTACGGCATGGGGGGCGTGGGCCCGCATGCTGAGTTGCACGTGGCAGTGAGACCCGACCTTGCGCCTGCTCACTCTGGGGCTGGAGGTGTTCACCACGTGGCCTTCCGCTCGCCTGATGAGCAGGTGCACCAGCAGTGGCTAGAGCGCCTTGACGAACTTCGCATCCCCAACAGCGGCTGGGTCGATCGGCATTGGTTCCGCAGCATCTACTTCCGTGAACCGGGAGGCGTGCTGTTCGAGATTGCCACCGATGGCCCCGGTTTCGGGGTCGATGAGGAGCTCGCCACCTTGGGTGAGAAGACCGTGCTACCACCGTTTCTTGAGCCGCGCCGCCCTGAGATCGAGGCCGGCCTTAAGCCGCTCGAATGAACCGCGGGCGAGCCGCACCACTACGGAAGCAAGGTTACGGATGCCCGACCTAGATTGGATCCACCGATTCGTCCCTGCATCCGCACGTCAGAGCTCGGGGCATGACGCTCCGGCATGGACTCTACTGCTTCTTCATGGCACCGGTGGAGACGAGAACTCGCTGCTCGGCCTGGGCGGGCAGGTGGCTCCGCACGCCAACCTGCTGAGCGTGCGAGGCCGCTCGCTGAGTGAGGGCTTCCCGCGCTTCTTCCGGCGTTATAGCGCCGTTAGCTACGACCAAGAAGAGATCGAGCGTGAAGCGGGCGCTTTGGCAGTCTTCACGAGGGCAGCGGCCAAACGCTACGGGTTCGCCGCCAACCGCGTGGTGGCGGTTGGCTACTCCAATGGCGCCAACATCGCGCTGGCCATCCTGGCGTTCCACCCGGGCGTCTTGGCTGGTGCGGCGCTGCTGCGCGCCGTCATGCCGCTCGACGACTCACCTGAAGCCGAGCTAAGCGGCACGCCACTGTTGCTGCTCAGCGGCGCTCGCGATCCTTACGCACCGCATGCGGTGCGGCTAGCCCCATATCTGCGCCAAGCCGGCGCGGTGGTGGAGGAAGTCGAGTTGCCGGCTGGCCATGAACTCTCAGACGAAGACCTGCGGCGCCTGACCGGTTGGCTGGCCGCTCTCTCTGCCGACCCACGTGATCGGTGACGGTTGTCCTGACGGTCCCGTGACCGGTCCTCTTTTCAGTCGATCAATCTGTCGCGAGTGAGATACGGTACGCAGGCGCAATCTCATCCAGGCCACGCACAGCGAAGCGCAGATCGCGTAGCAGGCCGTCCTCGAGGCCGTAAACCCAGGCCCTAACGGTGAGCGGCCGGCCCTCGGCCCAAGCCTGCTGCACCACGCTGGTGTAGCACACGTTGCGCGCCTGCTCGATGGCGTTGAGCTCGGCGAGCTTGTCTGAGCGTTGGCGCTCGTCAAGGTCGCTCAGCAGGTCGGCGTGCTTCGCTGCCACGTCCTTTATCTGCCTTAGCCAGTTATCTATCAAGCCGTGACCGCGGCCGTCCAAAGCGGCCGCCACGCCGCCGCAGCCGTAGTGTCCGCAGACGATGATGTGCTCCACGTGCAGTACCCGCACGGCGTACTCCAACACGGTGAGGGCGTTCATGTCGGTGTGAGGCAAAACGTTGCCGACGTTGCGGTGCACGAACACCTCTCCCGGATCGAGGCCCGCGATGACGTTGGCTGGCACGCGCGAATCGGAGCAGCCGATCCACAACAGTTGAGGGGCTTGCTGCGCGGCAAGGCGATTGAAATAGTCGGCGTCGCCGGCCAATACGCTAGCCACCCAGGCGCGGTTGCGAGAGAGGAGTTCCGCGGGCTTGTTCATCGTTGCCCATCATGTAACAACGCGGGCTGAAAATAAGCGAAGCGGCGCTTGACGACAGCGCCGCTCACCCATTTCCAGTTGGTGTTTCCTATTTGCTCAGCTAGGCTCTAGCGCCCGATATCGCTCGCACGATCAATAGCAGAACTATTGCCCCAACCACCGCCACAAGCAGACTGTAGAAGTTGAATCCGGTAACACCGGCGCTGCCGAACTGGTTGAAGAGCCATCCTCCCAAGAAAGCTCCGACAATGCCCACGATGATGTTTGTAATGAGGCCCGACCCGGAGCCGGTGAGGGACCCAGCAATCCAACCAGCGATCGCGCCAAGGATAATCCAAAGCAAGAAGTTCATTACAGTGCTCCTTCTGCCCCAGTGCTTGAGAGCGAGGCAGGATGAAGGTAGCATCTGCTACGGTCTTATCGCGGTACGGATGTCGCAGACGCGCTACTTCTCCTACTTGCTCTACTTGCTCTGCGAAAGCGCGAAGCCCCGCATGAACTGCTCCTGTAACAGCATGAACACCAGCAGCGGCGGGATGATGGTGAGCAGTGCCCCTGCCATCACGTAACCCCACTGCACGCCTTCGCCGGTGCCGATGATGAGGTTGAGCCCTACCTGCACCACCTGTAGCTCCTCGCGGCGGATGATCACGCGCGGCCATAGGTACTGGTCCCAGACGTAGACGAACTGGATAACGGCGAGCGCCCCGATGGTGTTGGCGCTCATGGGCACCAGGATGCGCCACAGGAAACGCAGGGCCCCGGCTCCGTCCATCTTGGCGGCGTCGGCTAGCTCCCGCGGGATTGACAAGAAATGCTGACGGAACAGGAAGATGCCGGTGGCGGAAGCTAGGAACGGGATGGTCAGCGCCAGGAAGGTGTTCGACCAGCCGAAGCCGTAGGGCAGGGGCTGCAATATCACTTGGGCTGGGTTGGCTAGCCATTTCCACAACACCTCCCACGAGCCTGGCGGGCGCTGCGCGATGAGGTCGAAGAGGGGCACGATCAGCACCTCCGTGGGCATTAGCAGCGTCAGAAGGATGAGTACGAAGACGATGTTCTTGCCGCGGAAGTTGAAATAGACCAACGCTAGGCCGGCCCATAGCGCCGTGAAGGTTTTTCCTATAGTGACCACGAAGGCGATGAACAGCGAGTTGCGCATGAACATGCCCAGGCGCGCCTTGGTCCACACGGCAACGACGTTGTTCAGGAACTCCTTGCCGGGCACCAGGCTAGGGCTCAGGACCGCGCCGGGGCTCTGCGACGCCTTGATGATCGCGAACAGCACCGGGATCATGATGATAAGGCTGGCGACGCTCAGCAGCAGGTGTGTTAGCCAGGCTCTGCGTTCCACCTCAGCCACCCCCGTAGTAAATGCGGCTGCCACCGAAGCGGAACTGCAGCATCGTCACCAGCGCCACTAACAACAGCAGCACCACGCTCTCGGCGGCGGCGAATCCTAAGTTGGAGGCACCGCCGAAGCCGTCCTGGTAGATCTTGTAGATAAGCGTGGTGGTAACGCCGGAGTTGTCGAACGGCGGTTTGCCGACCGGACCGCCGGCTGTGAGGATGTCGATGAGTCCGAAGGTGTCGAAGAAGCTGTAGACGAGGTTGGTGAAGATTAGGAAGAAGGTCATAGGCCCCAGCAGTGGGAAGGTGATGCTGCGGAAGGCCTGGAAGCGGGTGGCGCCATCGATCTGGGCGGCCTCACGCAGCTCGGAAGGTACGTTCTGCAACGCCGCTAAGTAGAACACGATGTTGTAGCCGAGGTTCTTCCAGATGGCGGCGCTCGATAGGACTATGAACGCCAGCAAGGCGTTGTCGAGCCAGCGTGGCTTGATGCTGAACAGCTCGTTGAGGAGCTGATTCACCACGCCAACCTCGGGGTTGAACATGAATAGGAAGATAGTGCCCGCCACCGCCGGCGACAGCGCGAACGGCCAGATGAGCAGCAGGCGGTAGATGCGCGCCCCGCGTACCCGGCGGTTGGCGAACACGGCCAATGTCATGCTCACGCTAAGACCTCCGAGCACCACCACAGTACTGAACAGCAGCGTCTGCAGGAACACCTGCCGGAAGCCGGGAGCGAGCACCCCGGTGAAGATGTTGCGGTAGTTCTCTATGCCGATGAAGCGCTGGGTGCCCAGAAAGAGGTTGCTGCGATACAAGCTCAGCACGAAAGATTGGATGACAGGGAAATAGAGGAACACCACCAGGATGATGAGGGTGGGGAGGAGCAGCAGCCAGGGCAGCGAGCGGCTCTTGAAGACGGAACTTCCGCGCATGCGGTCCTTTCAGCGGCGGCTGTACGCGACTGGCGCGGCTGAACCTGCCGTGGCTAAGTCGATTCTTGTGCCCGGCGATACTTCACTGGAGTGGGCGGTTGGACGGAGGCCGCTGCGTTTGCGTGCGCAGCGGCCTCCGTTTGGCGGTCAACGATCGGCTGGTTTCAACCTAGTCTCAGAAGTTGGCGTTGTACTCGGCCAGCGCCGCGTCGGCGAGGCGCTTGGCTTGCGCGAGGGAAGCCTCGACGGATGCTCCGCCCAGCACCTTCTGGATCGCCTCTTCGACGATGGTGCGGGTGGCCCCGAAGGTGCCCATCAGCGCGCCAGCGGTAGCGCTGTTGGGGATGGTGTTGAGGAGCTGGTCGAACGCGGTTAGCGCGTTGGGGAACTGCTCGAACCAACCTTCGGCCGTGAGCATGTCAATGCTGCTGTTACGAACCGGGTAGTAGCCGGTGGCCTTGTGCCACGACACCATGTTCTCGGGGTTGGTCATGTATAGGGCGAAGTCGCGAGCAACCATCAGTTCTTCTTCGGGATGGTCGGCGACGATCCATACGCTGGCGCCCCCGATGACGGTCCCGTTCCGGGTGGTGCCGTCGACGATGGGCAGCATGCCGGTGACTAGCTCGAAGCTATCGCCGACGGCGTTGGTGATGTTGACCAGGTCGGCGGTAGAGGTGATGTGGAACATGACGTTGCCGTTGGTGAAGATGGCGTCGGAGCCATCCCAATCTTCGAGCTTGCCGGTATAGGTGTAGTAGCCCTTGTCATTCATGGTCTTGTACCAGCTAACGACGTTCGTGACGGCTTCACTGGTGAGGAGGACCTCGGTGGCGCGGCCGTCACGACCGTTGTCGTTGTTGGCGAGGGTCGCGCCCTGCTCGGCGACCCACTGCTCGACGAACCAGCCGTGGAGGTTCGCCCCGAAGCACTTGACGTCGGAGGTGAGCACGCCTGCTGCTTTAGCAGTGTCGCAGGCGGCGAGCATCTCGTTGTAGGTCAAGGGGGCGGCGTCGACGCCGGCAGCGGCCATGAGGTCCTTGTTGGCGTAGAGGATTGGGCTCGAGCTATTGAAGGGAATCGAGTTCACGACGCCATCGATGGTGTAGTAGTTCAGCACCGGGGTGATGTAGTCGCTGGTGTCGAAGTCACCTAGTTCGCCGACTGGCACGAAGATGCCGGAGTCAACGGCAATCTGGCTACCGACCTCGTAGAGCTGCACCAGGTGCGGCGGGTTGCCCTGACGAGCGGCGAGCACGGCGGCCTGCTGCGTCTCGGGGTAACTGCCTTTACGCTCTCCGGTGACAACGTAGTTGCGGCCTTCGTCGGCCAGGATCTGGTTGAATTCGGCGATGCGGTCGTCGATCCAGCCCGACCGGTTCTCGTCACTGAAGGCGTGCCAGAACTCAATCTGCGTCTGGGCCAGACCCCAGCTGAGCAGCGCTAGTAGACCCGATACCATGATGAAACGCTTGAACATCAGACCCTCCCAAGTTGTAACGAAGCCGTTACGGCCCCTGAAGTGTATTCGCAACAACGATACCACCAGAGTTAGGCCTGACGAGCGTTTCTGAGGCTTTGTTCAATCGTCTTTAGGAGCGAACTCCAGCGCTACGGAGTTGATGCAATAACGCAAACCTTTCGGGCCAGGCCCGTCGTCGAAGACGTGGCCCAAGTGGGCGCCGCAGTTGGCGCACAACACCTCGGTGCGAGCCATGCCGTGGCTGGAGTCGACCTTGGTGGTGATGTGGCCTTGGGCCACTACCTCGGAGAAGCTCGGCCAGCCGCAATCGGAGGCGAACTTATCTGAGGAGGTGAACAACTCGCTGTCGCACACCACGCAGTGGTACTCGCCGGCGGCGAAGGTGTTCCAGAACTCGCCGCTGAACGGCGACTCGGTGGCGGCCTGCTGCGTGACGCGGTAGGCCAACGGTGACAGGCGCTGCTTGAGTGCTTCCTTGCTTTCGGTGCCAGTTTCGTTTCGGGTGCTTGGGTCGTCATTCATGTTGGCCCCTTTCTCCACTTCAAACGGTACAGCCCTGCGCCACTCCCGCGTGTCGCGGCTTAGGCAGGCGTGGCCGCCGTGGGTTCGATGAAGACCCCAATCGCCGTGTCGCAACCGGCCCCCGAACGTGCTCCTGTAAACTTTCTTGCGAGCAGTTTCCCTGCCAGCGTTCTATCATCACTTCAGAATGATGAAGGAGGAGCATCAGATGAAGCGTCTTCTAACGCGGTTGGTGGCCGCCGCCCTGTTGGTCGGTTTGTTGGCTGCCTGCTCCGCGACTACCACTCAAAGGTCTTTCCTAGCGAGCCTACAAGCAAACGGAAGCCTAGGTTACGAAGTCTCAAGTTCTGGCGACGTGACGGTAACTAGCCGGAATCTGGTCTTCTCCACGCGCGCAGGGTCGCCCGCCGTTACCATCACCGATTTTGATGTGGCGTACTTCGATGACGGCGGTAACTTCATCTCGGGCTGGGTGGCAGCGTCCAACGCGCTTGATGTATTCGTGCCTGCCGGGTTCACGTGCCCTGAGCCGGACGAACGTATGGGTTGCACCACCACTTCACCCGGTGCCGTGGCCGCACCCGGTCAGGCGACGTCCGTTGACGCCGCAGAGTTGCAGCTACTCAACGCCGACGCCATAGCCGCTCACATCTCTGCTGGTGGACCTGCCGGCTGGTTCGCCGAGGTGACCTTCAACGGCCAAGGTGCCTACGGTCCCGTGAGGGAGATGTTCAGCTTCTTCATCGTCGTTCCAAACTGATCGTCTCTACACTCTGAATTTACGTGAAGCGCCCCCACCGAACCTGGTGGGGGCGCTTCACGCTAACGAACTGCGCTGACCCTACTCGTACCGCAGCGCCTCGATCGGGTTCTGACGCGCGGCGCGTCCGGCAGGCAGGGTACCCGCCACGAACGCCAACGCCATCACCACCACGATCACTATCGCAACCGAGGCGGGGTCGAACGACAGGATGCGTAAACCGGCTAGGTCCTTCAGGGGCCCGTTGGCCAGAACATCGCTGATTATGGAGCCGAAAATGATGGCGACCACGGAACCTATGGCGCTGCCCAGGAAGCCGATGAACACCGCCTCGGCGGAGAAGAGCGTGAAGATGCGGCCGGCGCCCATGCCCATCGCCTTCATGAGGCCTATCTCGCGGGTGCGTTCCTGCACCGACATGAGCAGCGTGTTGATGATGCCGAAGCCGGCCGCGATGAGCGCGATGATCGCGAAGGCGTTGAGCACGCCGATGATGGCGTCGATGACGGTGTTGAACATACCGAGCTGATCGGCCAAAGTTATGCCGAACAGGCCCTCCGCTGCGAGACCCTCCTTGATGGCATTCACCTGAGCGTCGCTGCTGCCCTTGGCCAGGTACGCTCTGGCGCCCTGGTAGACGTTCGTTACTTCCTTGGGCAAGCCGCTGGTCTGTGCCGCGAACAGCTCGTCTAACAGCGCTTTGGACACGGTTACGCTGTCGCCGAACAGGCTGCTCTGCTGCACGCCGGTGATCAGAGCGGCTACCTCCTGCTGTTTTCCGAACGGATTGGAGACCGCGATGGTGACGACCTCGCCGACGGCGTCTTGGCTGGAGGCGAAGCCGAGCGGCTCCACGTACGCCAGCGGTAACAGCATTTCGGCGAGCGGCTGGTCGTAGCCGGCGACCTCGCTGGTGCCGTCGGTGTCGAAGATGCGGCCTGCGGCTAGGTCGACGTTGAAGTTGCTTGGCGCCGGCGACACGCTTAGTTCATATTTGGCGCTTCCCACGCCGATGTAGTCGGGCAGCGCCATCCGAATCGGCTCCACCATCGTCACGTCGGGTATGGCCGCGATGGCCTCGAGGTCGGCCTGGGTTAGGGCCTCGAACTGGAAACCGCCGCCCGCTGAGACGAAGGACTTGTCGGGGTCGTAAGGTTGTGGGCCGTCCTGAGCGCCGAAGCCGCCACCCGGGGCGTTGGACGCCTTCGTGACCGACATCAGGTCGGCGCCGCCGATGGTCGCTACCTGGGCATCTATGTAGTGGGTGATGCCGGTCCCGAGCCCGTTGGTGAGCGTTAGGGTGAACGCACCCACGAAGATGGCCAGGACAGTTAGCACGGTGCGCAGTTTGCTGCGGAAGGTGTTACCGATTGCTGTTTTGACTATCTCTATCAGGTTCATGAGGCCTACTTCCGAATGCTGATGCTACGCCACTTTAGCGCTGCGTCTCGTCGGTCAGACGGTGACGTTCGTCGTGGAAGTCGTCCTCACTAGTGCCTGTCTTCCATTAGGGAGCTACCTCGAGGCGGTTCGTTATTACACCGCGCGCTTCCCGTAGGTGCGTCCGGACGTCGGTGGCGCTATGCTTCTCGCACGCTACCCACCAGAAGTCCACGTCGCTGCTCTCGACCCGTAGCGCTCTCACTGCTGCCAATAGCTGCCGGGGATCGTTGGCGTCGCTGACGAGCCACTGCCTGTTGAGCGCCGCGCCACTCGTAAGTGCCAGCACGTCGCCGTACGTTGGAACCTTGAGCAGCACGTCTGCGCGTACCTCGGATCCAGCCGCCACGACGCACTAACTTGACGGTGTCACGCTATGCTCGCGCCATGGACGATAACGTCACCGTGCAGTTGCAGCGCGCAATCGAGGTGGCTGAGGAGAACGTCGGCGATGGCGGCGGCCCCTTCGGAGCTGTTCTAGTCATGCCCGACGGCCGGCGCTTCGAAGCCGGCAACCGCGTCACGCTCGATAATGATCCCACCGCTCACGCCGAGGTGGCCGTCATCCGGCGCGCCTGCCGAGAGCTAGGCACTTTCGACTTGACGGGCGCGATACTGTTCGCCAGCTGCGAACCGTGTCCCATGTGTCTGGCCGCCGCCTTGTGGGCCCGCGTTGGTCAGGTC
>CAJDWL010000071.1_pt2 | contig 12644 bp, 12 predicted proteins | sample 7391591 | NCBI WGS metagenome assembly CAJDWL01 (sample SAMEA7055738, study PRJEB34461) | soil metagenome | biome: terrestrial ecosystem; feature: Peninsula; material: soil | place: Antarctica | collected 2016
CGGATCTGGAAGGCCCCCGCCAGGTCCTGTTGTGCTTCCGTGTCGACCTTGCCGAACACCACGTCGGGGTGAGTCTCAGACGCCTTCTCGAAGATGGGTCCGAACATGCGGCAAGGACCGCACCACGAGGCCCAGAAGTCGAGGAACACGATCTCGCTCTCGGCGATGGTTGAGTTGAAGTTATCTGCAGTGATCTCTTGTGTAGCCATGGGTGAACTATATCCCCGGGGGGTGTAGGTGAGTGATCGCGAGTATACCGACGTTGCTGAGCCGGCACTTGATCACCTCGCCACTTCGACGATGAAGTCGGCGTTCTCTACCCAGTCGTACCAAAGCGGCACGCGCGAGTCGACGGGCACTGGGTCCTTCACGAGGCCCGAGTAGTCGACGACGACGAACATTGCAATCACGTACTCGTTCTTGGCGCGATCGAAAAGCGGGACCAATGACATTGGCGGGAAGGCGAACTCGACGGGGTCGTCCGGGGCGTGCCAGTTGCACACCCCATAGAAGTCGGGTGTGAATCCGTCTTCAACCGTGCTCCCGACGATTCTGGCGTTGGGATCGATGAAGACTGACTGGTTCGGCCCACGCGTGCGGAACTCCTGGTTGGAGTTGCGCTCGTCTCCCTGGCCACCTACGCCGAGGAAGCTGACGGTGTAGCTCTTCGCATCCGGCTCGGCCTTGAAACGGAGGAACATCTCGGCGCAACCGTAACGGTGCCCTTTAATGTACATTCCTGTGGGCGTTGCGCCGTACCTAACTTCGAGACGTGAATCTAGTACGCGGCTATCCCCGCGCACCTCGGCGGCCATGCGGGCGATAGGGCTGGCGCCCACGGGGATGCTGGTGGCTCCGGTCGGGACCTCGAAGACCTCGACGACTACCGAGTCACGATCGGTGTCTTGAATGCCGAGCGGGTTGTTGTGGAAGTACCAAACCTCGCGCTCGGACGTGACGACCGTCTTACCGCTCTTGAGTAGATCGTCGAGCTCGCCGTGAGTGCCGCTGGTGGTCCACCTGAAGAGGAAGTTGCCGGTTGTCACCCCCTTTGGAATGACCGTGAACTTCGCGGAAGCATGATTGCGAGTGACGGTGGCCTTAGCGGGCGTTAGGGCGAAGAGGCTGGGAGCCGAGACGGCAGTCCAATCGACTACGCTCGGGGAGCTCGCCAGGTCGTACATGATCTTGGCCACGTCGCCGCTCACGAGAGCGGTCTGAACGGCTGCCGCGATGGCGCTGGCGCTGGCGCGCGAGCTCAGGCGCCGCTCCATTGCGTCTATCGCCGTCTTGTTCTTGTCGCTCTCGGCTAAAGCGTCCTTCACCATTCCGAGCATGTCTAGTCGATAGGTGCGGTTCTGAGCGAGTTCCTCTAGCACGAACTTCAAGCCGTTGGCATAGCCTCGCGGCCCCTGAGTCAGGTAGACGCCAAGCCCGGCGAGGTGCGTGTCGTGGATATACCGCATCCGAGCGCGCATCTTGTTCAGCTTCGCGGCGTCTAGCTTGGCCATGCTGCCCAAGCCGTAGACTTCCATGAGGGGCATCAGCAGGTCGTCGAGGAACAACTCCAACGACTTGTCGGTCACGATGCCGCTCCAGTCATCGTGGAAGCTCGTGAATAGTGGATCGGTCATTATGGGCCAGGCGGCGTCGGTGGCGCTGGGGCCGACCAGCACTAGCCGGTAATGCGTTCGGCTCGCGCCCTCGTGACCCACTAACGTAAGGGGTTGGCTGAGGACCGGCGACCACGGTGAGTCGCCCGTTACCACGTCGATCAGTGCGTTCAGAAACTCGAGCTGCCCCGTGGCCGGCACGTCGACCTGCTCGATCAATTGCGGCGGATCTACCGGGTGCTCAATGTGATCCGCGTCCTCCCACGCCACCTCATAGGCCAAGACCGCTGCTGGGCGCCGGTAGGTGTTCTGTGCCACCACTCCAGCTCCCGACGGGTTGTGGACTACTTTCACGCCGGCCTGCGCCACGCTGGGCTCGATGATGATGTTGCTACCGTCTACGGCGTAAGGCGTGAGCAGCGCGCTTCCGCCCTGGCCACGCCCCGAAGCGGTGGACGAGACCCAGGAAGTTGTCGTCGCCATTACCGGCGTGCCCTCTAGAAGTGCGGCGTGAGCGGCATCGAGCGCCGCCAACACCCCGGAGTCAGGCTCTGCAGCACCGTTGCCACCACCCATGAGCTGGCGCTCCAGTTCAGTGGCCAGGCCTTCAGCCTCTGGTGCGCCGCGCAACAGAGACCGCACTTTGTCCTGCTGGTCAGCGGGCAGCCACATGCCCCCTACCGCGTAGTAGAGCAGTGCTTCCGCCGTAGTGGTCAACGACACGCTCACGGTGTCGCCACCCGAGTCACCGTCTGTAACGCCTAGCAGGAGCAGTTCACCCGCGGCCGTTTCGACCCCTACCTCGGTCGCGGCGCCGGCGAAGACGGTGATGGTGAACTCGCCGCTGGCCGATACGGCCGCTGTGCCCGTTGGGGTGCTTACCGTCAGCGACGCTAAGTCAACGCTGTTCCCGGACGGCAGGGTGATGCTCCCTGTCAGTGTACGGAGACTTCCCGGTTGGGGCTTCGGGCCTGGCGAGCCGCCGCAGGAAGCCAAGACCAAAGGTAGGAGAACGGCCAGGATGAACATGGAAATACTGCGAGTGGGGATGCGAGGCACTGGCATACTGCACGGTACGAATGAGTGTCTTAAATCAGACTTAAACGGCAGGAGGAGAGTCATGTGGCGCCCATAACCAGGTTTCGGGTTTGGCCGACTATGCCATGTGCGCCGCCTATTAACGTGTTCGGCGCCGGTACCGGATTATCGGCAGCGTGTCGAGGGTTGCCCTCACCCTGCTACCCTTAAGCATCCCAACCCCGGAGGCGCCCCCATGCCAGACGATCCGACTTTGCCGGACACGCAGAAACTGATCGCGGATGAAGTAGTCACTACCACGCATGAGGTGGTGATTGGCGGAGAGACCGTGCGCTACCAGGCAACGTGCGGGCTCGTGTCGTTGAACAGGGAGGCCAATGAAGACGGCGTGTCCAAAGGGATGCGGACCGTGGCCCGGCTGTTCGTCACTGCCTACACCCGCCTCGACGTCGACAGCGCCGCCGAGAGGCCCATCACCTTCGCGTACAACGGCGGCCCCGGTTCCTCGTCGGTGTGGCTCCACTTAGGCGCCTTCGGTCCACGCCGCGTGGTGATGGGGGACGACGGGCAGCCGCTGCCCGCTCCGTACCGGCTTACCGACAACGAGTGGTCGCTCCTCGACGTCACCGACCTGGTGTTCATAGACCCCGTGAGCACCGGCTGGAGCCGCCCTGCCGAGGGCGAGAAGGCAAAGGACTTCCACGGCTACCAGCAGGACCTCGAGAGCGTGGGTGACCTTATCCGTGAGTGGCTGGGCCGCGAAGACCGGTGGCTTAGCCCGAAGTTCCTCGCCGGCGAGAGTTACGGCACGACCCGCTCTGCCGGGCTCTCCGGCTATCTGCAGAACCGGCACGGCATCTTCCTCAGGGGCATAATGCTCGTCTCCTCGGTACTAGACTTCGCAACGCTCCACTTCGACGTGGGCAACGACCTCCCGCCGCTGCTGTACCTACCCAGCTACGCCGCCACGGCCTGGTACCACCAGCGCCTCGAACCAGCCCTGCAAGCTAAACCACTGGCCGACCTGCTGCGCGAGGTGGAGGAGTTCACGCTTGAGCGCTACAGCCGGGCGCTTCTCAAAGGGGCGCGGCTGGAGGACGACGAACGCGCGGAGATTACCCGTTTGGTGGCCGCCTACACCGGCACGACGATCGACTTCGTGGAGCGGAACAACCTGCGGATCGCGCTGCCGCGCTTCACCAAGGAGCTCCTGCGGGACAACCGGAAGACCGTGGGGCGCCTCGACAGCCGTTACACAGGTATCGACCGGGACGCGGGGGGCGAGGGCTTCGAGTATGACCCCAGCATGTCGGCCATCCAAGAGCCGTACACGGCCGCGTGGAACGCTTACGTGCGCAGCGAGCTAGCCTTTCGCCACACACCAGATATCACATACGAGATACTCACTAGCCTCTACAGCACCTGGGATTACTCGCAGTTCACTGGGAAGTACCTGAACGTGGCCGACACCCTGCGTAACGCCATGAGCGTCAACCGTCACCTGCGCGTGCATGTTGCCTCGGCCTACTTCGACCTCGCCACGCCCTACTTCGCCACCGAACACACCCTCAACCACCTCGAATTGGAGGAGGAGTTGCGCCCTAACATCACGACCTCCAGATACGAGTCGGGGCACATGATGTACGTGCGGCGTGAGGACCTGGCGCGGCTGAAGGGGGAGTTGGCGGCGTTCATCCTTGCGTGACCGGCCCCCGACGTCTGCTTCAGCGTCGGTAGCGTAACTACCCCACGTCGCGAGCATCGCGATCGTGGCTTTGTCAACCTTGCCAGCGTAGTACGTCTTCAGTACCCAGCTAAAGGCGGTGTCGCGCACCATCGCGGTTGCAGTTCGTTGGATTGCGCCTCGAAGCACGAAGCGCCTTATGGCCTGTCCGACCTCCGCATCGAACAGGTGGGGAGCACAGATGGCCTCGCCAGCGGCGAGCCGGGTCGCAAGGTCGTCACCAGCTTGACTGCCGCCGCCCAGGAGCATATCCGCAGCGACGGAGGCATCGACGACGATCAACGGGAGGACCGCTCGGCCCTGACCGCTTCGGCCGACGTCTCGAGTAGCCCGGGGCGATCTCTGGCCGCCAGGCGCGCGAGCAACTCCTCAACAGGCGTGGTCGCCATGTTGGCAGCGTTGGCGCCGGCGATAATGCCGGCGCCATGGCCATTGCTGCCGGTGCCGGGCTAGCGGGTCCAGAGTTGCCTGCCATTGCGATCGTATTTAGCGAGGATGATGTCGCGGCCGCCGACGTTAGTGTGGCCGGGCAACGCCCCATTGGTGTCGCCAACGACGGTGGTGTTACCGTTGGCGTCGGTCGTGATGGCCCACGCGTAGTCTCTACCGCTGGAGCCGAACTGGGTGGCCCAGAGTTGGTTGCCGTTCGGATCGTACTTAACGAGGATGAAGTCGTACTGGCCGGCGTTGGTGAAGTCGGGCAGTTCCCCCCATGTATAGCCGGTGATGATGGTGTTGCCTTGGGCGTCAATCGTGATGCCGGCGGCTTCGTCACGGCTGGAGGTGCCAAACTGGGCCGTCCAGAGTTGGTTGCCGTCGGGATCGTATTTGGCGAGGAAGAAGTCGGAGTAGTAGCCGGTGTAGGTGTGGCCGCGCAACGCCCCTTCGGTGTGGCCGACGAGGGTGGTGTTGCCGTTGGCGTCGATCGTGATGCCCCTGGCCCTGTCAATGCCGCTGGTGCCGAATTGGGTGGCCCAGAGTTGGTTGCCGTGTGGATCGTATTTAGCGAGGATGATGTCGGTGTTGCCGGCGTTGGTGTGGCCGGGCAACGCCCCTTCGGTTTCGCCGACGAGGGTGGTGTTGCCGTTGGCGTCGGTCGTGATGCCCCTGGCGCTGTCGTGTTTGCTGGTGCCGAATTGGGTGGTCCAGAGTTGGTTGCCGTCGGGATCGTATTTGATGAGGATGATGTCGGTGCTGCCGGCGTTGGTGTGGCCGGGAAATGCGGCCTGGGTATCGCCGGCGACGGTGATGTTGCCGTTGGCGTCGGTCGTGATGCCTCTGGAGTTGTCATGTCGGAAGGTTCCGAGCTGGCGTTCCCAGAGTTGGTTGCCGTCGGAATCGTACTTAGCGACGATGATGTCGGAGGAGCCGGCGTTGCGGTACCCGGGCAACGCCTCAACGGTGTCGCCAATGAGGATCGTGTTGCCGTTAATGTCGGTCGTGATGGCTATGCCGCTATCTGGCCTGCCGCTACCGAACTGGGTGGCCCAAAGTTGGTTGCCTTTGGGATCGTGCTTGACGAGGATGATGCCGTAGGCACCGGCGTTAGCGTCGCCGGGCACTGACGAATCTCCGAAGCCGACGAGGGTAGTGTTGCCGTTGGCGTCGCTCGTGATGCCCCTGGCGATGTGACTGCCGCTGGTGTTGAGGCGGGTGGTCAAGGTGGCCGAAGTGGTGGAGGTGTTGCGATTGGCGTCGGTCGTGGTGCCAGCGGCGTGGTTATCGCTGCTGCTGCCGAGTGGAGTGGTCCCGGCTGCCGGCGTGGTGGAGGTGGTGACGGTGCAACTGGCGAGGAGCAAGGCTAGTGGCAGGCCGAAGACTAGGCCCACTTGGTAGAGCCGAGAACGCATGTGCTTCATGACAACCCTTCGTCCTTCACGGGGGACTCCGTCTTGGCGGGTGGCGCTCAACTAGAGGTCGCCACTTGGCGTGAGAATCATGTAGGCCAGTCGTCGGCAGTGCGTAGCAGCACTGTCTGGCTCATTCATATCGTCGTCGCGTGGTGTGGCAGTATAGCAGGTAGCTGTTCGTTGTTGCTTCGGGCCTATTGCTCGGATGCGCTCGTGTTCGAACGGGCAATGTAGCAGGTGGATTAGCTTCCCGCAGTGGGGATGAACCAATGGCCGTTGACCTCAAAGCTTTTCCAGATGGAAGCGTAAAGCAAGCCGACTAAATGATCGACGTGAGCTGAAGCCTTCTGCCAACACAACTCGCGCTACCTGCGGTCTACAGCGTTCGCGCCCCTAACGCGCCTGCTGGGCGGCTTGACGGTGTAAGCGGGCCCTAACCTTGACCTCTTCGGGAACGCTGGGCTGTCTCGTTGCATCTAACGGAGTAGAGCGGGCAGCTATGGGGCATTGGGGCCTCGGGCGTGGGTTTCGTTCATTGGTTCTTCTTCGGCCTTGGAGGTCGTCATGATTCGTACTTCTACTTTGCAGCAGTTCTCCGTTCGGCGCTTGGCCTTTGCCGTTGTGGCAGCCGTCGTCATGTTTCTAGCGTTTGGTCCTTCGCATGCCTTCGGTCAGAACGATACTCATGTCGAGGCTAGCCGGGTGGTGGGTAGTGTGAGTGCTTTGTCGCTTAATAATGCGATGCGTGATTTGTGGGCGCAGCATATGGAGTGGACGTATGCGGCGGTGACGGCGTTCGCGACGGAGTCTCCGGCGTTTGAGGCGACGGCGGATCGGCTTATGCAGAATCAGGTGGATATTGGTGATGCGATTAAGCCGTTTTATGGTGATGCGGCTGGGAGTGCTTTGACCTCGCTGTTGCAGGCACATATTGGTGCTGCTGTTGAGGTTGTGAAGGCTGCTAAGGCTGGTGATGCGGCGGCTACTGATAGTGCTGTTGCTGTTGCGTATGCGAATGCTCAGGAGATCGCGGATTTCTTGGCTGGAGCGAATTCGAACTGGCCGCAGGCGACTGTGCGTGAGATGTTGAAGGCTCATATCGATACGACGCTTGTTTACGTTACTGCGCTGCTGGAGGGTAGGCATGCCGAAGGCATAGCCGCGTACGGCAAGGCCGAGGCGCACATGATGATGTTGGCCGACGTGTTGACGGACGGTCTCATCGCAGCGTTCCCCGAGAGGTTCGTGGACTGATAATGGAGGCGCATAGTGTGTTGGGGCGGGGCCTGCGTTGGGGTGGGGCCGGAGTTCGAGGGGAGGTCTTGCCTAACGTGTTTCGGTCCGGGGCGGTGCGTGACCCTGTAGTGGTTGATGAGTCTGAGGTTGGGCTTGTTTCGCGGGCTGCTGCGGGTGATGAGGTTGCGTTCGAGACGATCATGCGTCGGCATAATCGGTTGTTGTTCCGTACGGCGCGGAGCATTCTGAAGAGTGATGAGGGGGCTGAGGAGGCGGTGCAGGACGCGTTCTTGCGTGCCTGGTTGGCGCTGGATTCGTTTCGGGCGGGGAGTAAGCTTTCGACTTGGTTGGTGCGTATCGTTACTAATGAGGCTTTGGGGCGGTTGCGTCGCGCGAAGGTGCGGACTATTCCTTTGGATGATGTCATGACGTCGCCTGATCCTAGGGTGCAGTTGGCGTTGGCTGATGCGTCTGGTAGTGGTCCGGAGGAGTCGGCTGTGCGGGCTGAGGCGCGGAGTCTTATCGAGGAGCAGATTGACTTATTGCCTGATGATTTCCGTACGGTCTTCGTGCTTCGGGATGTTGAGGGGTTGGACGCTAGGGATGTAGCGGATGCGCTTGGTATTCCGGTGGCGACGGTGCGTACTCGTGCTTTTCGGGCTCGTAAGCTTCTGCGTGCGGGTCTTGTCGGTAAGTTGGATGTTGGTTTGGGTGCTGCGTTCGCTTTTGATGGTGAGCGGTGTGACCGGATCGTTGCGAGCGTGATCGAGCAGCGTCGGCGGCTGGCGGGTAGTGGAGCTTAGGGCCGTTCGTCGGTGTGGAGCAGACGGGTCCAGCGCAACGTCGTGCGTTGGACCCGCGCGCCCCCGCTTCGCTCGGCGTTAGCTTGTCAGCATCTCTCCAAGTGCCGAGTCCATCTTTCCTTCACGCGGCATGCTGCTGCAAACGCTGTTCTGCACGACACTCGCATACATAGGCTAAAGGGGGCAAACGGATGGGCTACCGTTTTCAGCGCCGCGTCAAAATTGTCAAAGATGTGACGATGAACCTGAGCAAGAGGGGTATGGGCACTTCCGTTGGCCCGCGAGGCCGTCAGTCAGTTAGTGGGTCACTGCGTCCACTTGCTTTGCCATTATCAGTGTCAGATTGTTTGTGCATAGGGTGGGTCGGAGAGGATCTTCCTCCTGCCTTCTTCCAAATCTCTTCCCGAGCCTGATTCACTGGCCGAAGCACATCTAAGGCGACTTGTCCGGCGCAGGCAGGAACACGCTCGCCGCGATCCGCCTCCTACGCCCGTTTCCTGGTCTGTTCGCGAGCCTGGGCTGGAACACCATTGCGAGATCCCGCACAAACTCAAGAAATTCCCCGTCGGTCAGCCACATCGCGTTGATGGTGAAACCCACACCGTCGCGCACTAGGTCTGGCGTACCGGTGGCGAGGTACCTGTCGAAGTTGGCGAGCAGTCCCGCGGTGAACGCCAGAAATGCTTGGCTGTGCTGTTCAGGGGTCATCTTCGCCACCTCCTCGGGGCTGACCGAGGCCGCGGCCTGAACCAGGGTGTAAGTGCGCTCGACGCCGCCGCGGACGCGCCGCTCAGCGGCCACCTGCAATATGCCGGCGTCAGCTAGGAGCGCAACGTGGCGGTAGAGGCTTCCGGCGGGCACGTCATCCAGCTCGGCCGCTAGCTGCATTGTCGTGAGCGCGCGCTCGCCCAGGAATGCCTGCAAGATACGCATGCGCACCGGATGCAACAGGATCTCGGGACTCGCCATGGCTCTAGTCTATCAAGCATTTACATTTCTGCTAACATTCACAGATATGAGAACAAGCCTGGATCTCTCCACCGTTTCCCCCGTTGTCCTAATCGGGATGGGCGTGCTGCTACTGCTCCAGCTCGCCCTAGCCGCGGTCGCCCTTGTCAATCTGTACCACCGCCCGGCCGCCACGGTCGCGACCGGCAACAAGTGGATCTGGGTGGCGGCCATCCTCATCCTCAGCTTCATCGGCCCCATAGGGTACTTTGCGTTCGGCCGCAAGTCGGCACAGGCCGTCGACCAGCCGGCGGCCGGGCAGAAGCGTTCGAGCACCGAAATCGCCGACGCCCTGTATGGCACCAAGGCCGAACGGAAGCAACCGTGAGCTCAGCGATCCAAGCCGCCGGACTGACCAAGTCGTACGGCTCCAAGCTCGTCCTCGACTCCCTCGATCTCGATGTCGAGGAGGGGTCCATCTTCGGATTCCTCGGACCGAACGGGGCGGGGAAGACCACGACCCTTCGACTCGCCACAGGGCTCGCCCGGCCGACGAAAGGGTCGATCCATGTACTCGGACACGATGTCGCCACGGCGGGCAATGCCGTCCGTTCCGAGATGGGGTTCCTGCCCGATGTCCCGGCCTTCTACCAATGGATGACGGCGCCCGAGTTCCTCCGCTTCACCGGAGGCCTGCATCGACCTTGCCGGGCTCAACGGCGTGAAGACCAAGATCGGCGGCTACTCGCGCGGCATGAAGCAGCGCCTCGGTATCGCTCAAGCCCTCATCAACGCGCCGCGGCTACTGTTGCTCGATGAGCCCACCAGTGCCCTCGATCCGATGGGCCGCAAAGACGTGCTCGACATGATCGCCTCGCTGCGCGGGCGCACCACCGTCTTCTTCTCAACGCATATCCTCGGTGACGTCGAACGGGTCTGCGACACTGTCGCGATTCTCGACCGCGGGCGCTTGGTCACGGAGGCCCCGATCAACGAACTGAAGGCGCGATACGGCAAAAAGAAGGTCGTCGTTGAGGTGACCGAGAACGCCGACGCCCTTGCGATGGAGTTCAGCGAGCGCCCCTGGGCGACCGTGCTGACCCGCGGAGACAAGGGCGTGATCGAGATCACGGTCACTGACCTTGGCGCTGCTCAGCGCGACATCCCTGCCATGATCGCCGCGCGAGGCGGCGGGCTCGCGAGGCTTGAAGCGGGAGAGGTTGGTCTCGAAGAGGTCTTCGTCGAGTTGGTCGGAGGTAAGCAGTGAACGCCGCCCTCGTGTTCGCGCGCAAGGAGACACTAGAGATAGTCCGCACCTGGCGAATCTGGGTGTTGCCGGCGATCATGCTGTTCTTCGCGATCACCGCGCCGCTGCTCGCCCGCTACACACCTGAAATCATCGGAGCCGTTGGTGGCGACCAACTCGGGGCAATTACCCTCCCCCCAGCGACCTACCTCGACGCCTACGGGCAATGGATCAAGAATCTGAGCCAGATATTCCTCTTCGCCTTGATCATCATCTACGGCGGCATCGTCTCATCCGAGACATCCAGTGGCACCGCGATCCTGGTGCTCACCAAGCCGATGTCACGCAGCGCGTTCGTGGCAGTGAAGATGATTGTCCAGTCGGTATTCCTTGCCGTGCTGACGGTCGTCGGCACATTGGTGACATGGGGGCTCACGGCCGCGGTCTTCGGCCAGGCGCCGCCGGAGCCACTGTGGTCGGCCACTCTGATCTGGCTCGCTCTCGGAGTCTTCTACATCGCGCTGATGACACTCCTCTCGGTGCTGATCCCGTCGTCGACCGGCGCTGCTGGGGCGGGCATCGGAGCCTTCGTGCTTCTGGCCATCGGTGCGATCTGGAAGCCCCTCAGCGACTACTCGCCAGCCGGGCTTATGGGCCAAGCTGTTGCGGTCGCCGCTGGGAGGCCGGTGCCGGACCTGCTATGGCCGGTGCTGGTGTCGCTAGGGGCCGCCGCCTTACTGGTAATCGCGGCCGCCCTGGTGTTCAGGCGGAGAGAGTTGTAGGCGAGGGTAGGTACAGAACACTATGAGGAGCCCGGGGCTTCAGTATTTGTAGCGACCTCTCTCGGAGCCGTTGCGTACGCGCGCTTTCCGCGCCCGCAGACTCCTGCGCGAGGACCTCGTCGGTAAGGTGGACGTCTCGCTGGGTGATGTGTTCGCGTTCGATGGCGAGCGGTGTGACCGGATCGTCCGGAACGTGCTCGAACAGCGTCGGCGGCTGGCGTGCAGTGGGGCCCAGGGCCGATAGTTTTTGACATGCGGATGGGCGAGCAAGACGTTAAACGTTGCGCTCGCCCACTTCCGTGCCGTCGGTGAGCAGCCAGAACCGCCCCTGGCCGAGCCGTTGGAACACGCTACGGGCGTTCCGCGTCCTGTGGTGGTGCGACCTGGACGATCGCTGAATACGAGTGGCCTCCCTGCTCGCGGTTGGTCGCCAGCGCGTCTCTCCCCGGCGTGCAAGCGGCAGTACCCTGGAACGAACGGTCGTTGAGGAGGACATGATGGCATCGGAAACGAAGTGGGAGAAAGCCGCAAGCCCCGAGGACATCCCTCGTCTGTTTCGCAAGTTCGTCGAGGTGGGCGATTACGCCGGGCTCGCATCACTCTACGAACCCGATGCGATGCTGGCCCTTCCGCCTGGCGAGGAGACGCGTGGGAGTGACGCGATCGCGGAGGTGTTCCGGCAAGTGCTCGCCAAACGCGCGCCGGGTGGGTCGAACGGCCAGTTACAGCCGGTCTTGCTTTGCGGAGATCTCGCGTTAACCTCGACCCGGCTGTCCGATGGCCGGGTCACCGCCGAGGTAGCCAGGCGGCAGGCCGATGGGTCATGGCGGTGGGTCATCGATCAACCCAACGTGTGAGGCATAAGGGGTGCTCGACTGCGCCCGATGAAGGTTCGCGGCTCCCGGTGTGGTGGTTAGTTACACGACGGATCCCGAAGTACATTCTGGCCAGAAGTTCGTCGAGCAGGGCTTGCAGGTAGCCGCGGGCGTGCCGCTCATGTGTGGTGAGCGGCACGATTTCCGCACTTTCCGGATCGGGCTGTTCGGGCTGGATAAGTTGGCTGATATCGAGGGAACCGTAGAACGCTTGGCGAACGCACTTGACAGAATGGGGCATCCAGGCTGACTGCCAAGCAGACCCGGTTTTGCGCAGAGGAGATGATTCCGGCTATGCGGGCCAGGGCGCACATCGCTGCCGGGGAAGTCTGGAATCAATTACAAACTGGGTTCGATTATTCATCTTGGCTAAGAGGCAACGCACACCATTTCGACGGGGCTCGTTCGGTGCCAGCAAAAGGAAGTTGGTACTCGACAATTCGCCAGGAAGTCTGGTGACTTCAATGTTGGTAGCCATGCAAACTCCGAACTAGCTTCTATCGTACGGC
>CAJDWL010000069.1_pt1 | contig 12496 bp, 11 predicted proteins | sample 7391591 | NCBI WGS metagenome assembly CAJDWL01 (sample SAMEA7055738, study PRJEB34461) | soil metagenome | biome: terrestrial ecosystem; feature: Peninsula; material: soil | place: Antarctica | collected 2016
GCTACTAGAGCAGGTCGATGCTCGCCAGGTGCTGCACGTCACCTTCGGCTCAGCGCTGCAGGCGCACGGCGACGCGATAATGCGCCTCTTAAGCGCGCAACCGAACGCTTACCGTGCCGCGTTGCGACGCCACTTCGAGCGTCACCTAGCGCCGTTCGCGGCGACTGCCAACGATGGCGCGCGGTGAGCGGAGAAAGTTCGGAGCAACCCCGGTCGGCGTCAAGCCGAGCGGCGGCCCCCTGGTCGCTCGACCCCGACCGCTGCTTCGCACCGGAGGCCAGCCAGCGGAGCCTGGCGCGCGAGCTCTACGCCTCCGTGGCCGACCTACCGCTACTGTCACCTCACGGCCACGTTCCCGCCGGGATGCTGCTCGCCGACGAACCGTTGGGTGACCCCGCCACCACTTTCGTGGTGCCCGACCATTACCTCCTACGGATGCTCTACAGCCAAGGTGTGGCACTCGAGAGCCTAGGGGTGAAGCGGCTGGACGGCGCGGTGGTGGAGACCGATCCGCGCGCCATCTGGCGCACCTTCGCGTCGCACTTCCACCTCTTCGCCGGCACGCCGTCGGGACTGTGGCTCAAGCACGAGCTCATCGACCTGTTCGGGCTGCACGAGCGGCCCTCCGCCGCCAACGCCGACCGCACCTTCGACCACTTGGCCGCCAAGTTGGCCGAGCCGAGCTTCCGACCGCGCGCGCTGTTCCGCCGCTTCAACTTAGAGCTGCTCGCCACCACCGACGCCGCCACTGATTCTCTCGACGAGCATCGCCAACTGCAGCAGGCGGGCCTCCCCGTGGTGCCCACCTTCCGGCCCGACGCCGTGATCGACCCCACTCGCGATGATTTCATCGCTGCTCTGGGCCTGCTGGAGGAGAGAAGCGGCTTGGCGGTTGACGATTACCGCGGTTACCACGGCGCGCTGGTGGAAAGGCGCGCCGCGTTCCGCGCCCTGGGTGGCAGCGCCACCGACCACGCTGCCCTCACCCCGGACCTGCGGCCACTGGGCGACGCGCAAGCGGCGACCGTCTACGACCGGTTGCGACAGGGCCGCGCCAGCGACGACGAGCGCAGCGCCTTCGCCTCGCACATGCTGTTCGAGATGGCGCGTTTGAGCGCCGAGGACGGCCTGGTGATGCAGCTCCACGTGGGCTCGTACCGCAACCACGACCGTGGCCTGTTCGAGCGGTTCGGCCGCGACATCGGCGCCGACATCCCCGTCGCCACGCAGTGGACGCGCGAGCTAAGGCCCTTGCTTGACGAGCTCGGCTCCCATCCCGGCTTCCGCCTGGTTCTTTACACCTTGGACGAGACTGGTTTCTCGCGCGAGTTGGCGCCCCTGGCCGGCGTCTACCCGGCTTTGCGCCTCGGGCCGCCCTGGTGGTTCTTCGACTCAGTGCTGGGCATGGAGCGTTTCCTCGACGCAGTGGTGGAGACGGCCGGGATCTACAACCTCACCGGTTTCGTGGACGACACCCGCGCCTACCCGTCCATCCCCGCGCGCCACGACGTGTGGCGCCGCGTGAGCAGCAACTGGTTAGCGGGCCGGGTAGTGCGCGGCCTCATCGACGAGGACGAGGCGCCGCACTTAGCGCACGCCTTGGCCTACGACCTAGCGCGTGACGGTTACCGACTCGCGACCGCCGGCTCTGAGCCAGGCGCCCCGACCGCGTAAGCGACGCGGACACCAACGTGACCCGTGCTGCTGTCGGCCGTGCTGCGACTGCGAGCGCCCAGGCGGTAACGGTTGCAGTAGGAGGCGTGGCACAGGTGGGAGCCGCCCTTCATGACGCGCTCGTCAACGCTCGTGGCGTCGTCCGGGTTGCGCGCTGCAACGTCAGATCGGCGTTCCTCAGCAGCGAAATCGCCCGCGCTCCAGGCATCGCTGGTCCATTCCCACACATTGCCGACGACGTTGTAGAGCCCGAAGTCGTTGGGTTGGAATGAGTTCACGGGAGCGGTGCCGGCGTAACCGTCGAGCCCCCGGTCACGCGTGGGGAAGGTGCCTTGCCAGACGTTGCAATGGTGACGTCCGCCATCATGCAGTCGGTTGCCCCACGGAAAGGTCAGCTGTACCAGCCCGCCGCGAGCCGCGTACTCCCACTCCGCCTCCGTGGGCAGCCGCCCACCCGCCCAGGCTGCGAAGGCAGCGGCGTCATGCCAGGAGAGGTGCACCACCGGATGGTCCCAGCGTCCTGCGAGGTTAGAGCCTTGGCCTTCCGGGTGCGACCAGCTCGCGCCCGGCACCACCCTCCACCAGGGAGCGGCGGCCACCGCGCGCGTGGGCGGGTGCTTGGCCGGGAGGAACAGCTCGAACACGAACGACCAGCCGAGACGCTCGGCGTCGGTTCGGTAGCCACTGGCAGCCACGAAAGCCGCGAAGCGGACGTTGGTGAGCGCGAAACGGTCGATGGTGAACGGCTCCACCCGCACGACCCGCACCGGTCCCTCGCCGTCAGCGGGGAAGGTGGTGTCGTTGCTGCCCATGAGGAACTCCCCGCCGGGCAGCTCTACCGCCTCGTCGAAAGCGCGCTGTTCAGCCCGAGGAGGCTGAGCAGGCGCCGTGCTCGTTCGCTTTCACAGGGCAAAGCTATCATGAGCCACCACGACCATTTACCTTCCCCTGCGAGCCGCCCTGTGACCACCGGTGGCCCACCCCTCGCCTACTTGCACCTGAGCGTCGACGACGTGATCGAGCCGCTGCGCTCCCTTTTCGAGGATGGATTCTCCAGCGTCTGGCAGCAGCCGACTTTCGCCTACCTGCACGACCTGCACGAGCGTTACGGAGCCTCCTTCAGCCTCTATACCTTCTTCCGGGAAGGGGCGGAAGGCTGGAGCCTCGACCAAGCGGATGACCGCCACGCCGCTGAGTTCGCTGCCGCCAGCACCTGGTTGCGCTTCGGTTTCCACGCTCAGGACGACTCGTCGCGCTACGGGCCTAGCGGCAACCACGAGCGTTCCGCCGCGCAGCATTACGCGGGCGTAACGGCGGCGTTGCTGCGGATCGCCACCCCGGATGCCTTCGACCGCTCCCCTCGCGTGCATTACTACACCGGCAGCCTCGCTGCCGTCCGCGCTTGGCGTAACGCGCCGTGGGGCGTGCGTGGACTCCTCACCGCCGACGACGACCGCGCGGAGGTCTACTACCTGAGCGAGGCGCAACGCGCTGCCGTAGCCGTCAAAGGCGAGCTGTTCGATGCCACGGAGCGGCTGCGTCTGTTCCGCACCGACGTTCGCTTGGAGAACTGCCCTGATCCCGTTACGGTGCTGGAGCAGCTACCCACTTACCGCCGCGGCGCCCACGTCTTCACTCACGCACCCTACCTAGAGGACGCCACCGTTCGCGCCAGACTCGAGGCGGTGACCTCATGGATGGGGTCGAACGGAGTGCGGGGCGGGTTCCCGCTTGATGACGGCTGACGGAACGCCAGCGCGGCCGTGGGTACGCTGGGCTCGCGCCTAGCCTTCTTCAGGTTCGGCCCACCTGCTCGACCGGTTCCGGCCGACCGCCGTTGGCAGCGGAGGCGTACAGCGCGTCAATGGCCGCCATGTTCGCCGCAGCATCGAAGACGCTGTAGCGCGGCTGTGTTCCCTCCAGGACGCAATCAGCGAAATGCTCGACCATGAGCTGGTAATGGTTGACGCCCTCGATCGTCTCCTGCCTGCTGCTGTCGCCTGCTTCGATGTCGATCGTCGCGTCGACCGTGCCCGGCTGGAAGGGGGAACCCACTTGCAACCTACCTTCTGTACCGACCACGTCGAGCAGCTCGTGCCGGAAGGTGTCGAGCGCCGAGCTGAACTGAGCGAAAACGTCGCCTTCGAAGTGCAGCATCCCGTACAGCTCAACGTCCACCCCTGCACCGCCCGCAACAGCGAAGGCCTGTGCCTCCACCGGTTCACGCCCCACCACCGTGCGGCTGACGTTCACGCAGTAGCAGCCCACGTCCATCAGGGCGCCGCCGCCCAAGTCACCGTCCAACCTGATGTTGAGTGGGTCCTGCACCTTGAAGGCGAATGACGAGCGAATCAACTTGACGTCGCCCAGCTCACCCGAGGCGACTAGATCCACCGTCCGCTTGATGCGGGGATGGAAGCGGTACATGAACGCCTCCATCAGCAGCCTGTCATTGCGGCGGGCGGCATCGGCCATCTCGAGGCACTCGGCGGCGTTCAGGCCGAGCGGCTTCTCGCACAGCACGTGCTTGCCTGCCTCCAGCGCCTTGATGGTCCACTCCAGATGCATGCGGTTGGGCAGCGGGTTGTAGATCGCGTCGACATCGGGATCGGCCAGCAACTCTTCGTACGAACCGTAGCTGCGCGGCATACCGAACTGCGCGGCGTACTCAGTTGCCTTCTCGTCGTTCCGACTGGCAACGGCCGCTAGCACGCCGTTGGTTGACGCCAGGATGGCGGGGGTAACGGCTTTGGCGCCGATATTGGCGGTGCTGAGGATCCCCCAGCGGACTCTGTCGTTCATGGCTTCACGCCTCCAGCATCAGTATGCCGGTTCGTGAGGCCCCCTGGTGGTTAAGCCTTCTTGACCACGCTCGACTTCAGCTTCATGCGCCCGAAACCGTCTACGCGGCAGTCGATGTCATGACCGTCCACCGGCTCTACCAGGCGGATGGAGCGCACCTTGGTGCCCGACTTGATTCCGCCGGCGCTACCCTTCACCTTGAGGTCGCGGATAACGGTCACAGCGTCGCCATCGCTGAGGACGTTGCCTACTGCGTCGCGAACTTCTCCGCTGGCGCCGCTACTAGATTCCTCGTTGGGGTTCCACTCGTGTGCGCACATTGAGCACACAAGAAGTTCTCCCATTTCGTAAGTGTGTTCGCTTTCACATTCAGGACAGTTCATCGAGGTGCTGCTCATAGCGCTCATGTTATTAGGAAACCCGCGAAGTGTTCAACTCGCTCCATACACAGTGCTAGCATTGCCAGCCAAATCAAGCTCTCTTCGTAACTGATTACAGCGTGTGAACCTGACCGCGTCGCAGATAGTAATCGCCAATCTCTGTTCTTCCTCAGCTACAACTTCCATCGCGGTGTCTTAGCCGAACAAGCGTAGGTGGATACGAGCGCATACGGCTCGGCGCCGTTCTCGTCGGGCACATTCCACATCATCTCGTCAGAATCACAGCACATAATCTCAACATGACCCTACCTGCGGCTGCGACAAGATCCGCGGCTCAGAGCCGCCGAGTGCCTATCGTCTTCGCCTTGCTACTTACGCTGGCGGCGTGCTCCGGCGCACCCCGTGGTGGGCTCGCCGATGGGCCGCCGCCAACGTTGATGAACTGCACTCTCTTCCCAGAAAACAACATCTGGAATACACGCGTGGACCTGCTCCCCGTGCTGCCGGAGTCAGCTCGTTACGTCGCGACGATCGGGGCCGAAGGCAGGGTGCGTGCCGACTTCGGCTCCGGCCTGTGGGAGGGGCGGCCCATCGGTATCCCCTACGCGGCCGTAGGCGCCGACCAGCCTGGCGTTGCCATCAGCTTCGATTACGCAAGCGAGTCAGACCCGGGTCCCTACCCGATTCCGCCGACCGCTCCGGTGGAGGGCGCGCCGCCGGGAGGGGTAGGCGCTGACGGCGACAGGCATGTGTTGATCGTCGACACCACAGACTGCAAGCTGTACGAGCTTTACGCGGCACAGCTTCAGCCGGACGGTTCGTGGACGGCAGGCTCGGGTGCGGTCTTCGACCTTAAGAGCAACGCCCTCAGGCCCGATGGTTGGACGTCAGCCGACGCCGCCGGTCTGCCTATCCTCCCGGGCCTGATCCGTTACGACGAGGTTCATGCGGGCGAGATCAAGCACGCCATCAGGTTCACCGCGCCGCAAACCCGCAACGATTACGTTTGGCCAGCCCGACATTTCGCCTCCTCGCGCAGCGGCAGCGAGTACCCGCCCATGGGGCAACGCTTCCGCCTGCGCGCAGACTTCGACGCTGGCGGCATGTCGGCCGAGGTGCAGGTGATCGTCACGGCTATGAAGCGCTACGGCATCATCCTCGCCGACAACGGCTCGCGTTGGTTCCTATCGGGTGCGCCCGACGAGCGCTGGGACAATGAGGAACTGCGGCAGCTCATGAGCATCGTAGGCGCGGATTTCGAAGCCGTTGACGTATCAGGCTTGATGATAGAGCCCAATTCGGGGCAGGCACATCACCTGATTACCCTCAAGCAGCGCTGAATAATCCCGCTTTACAAGCCAGTAGCTTCTCACGCCTGCTGTGGGCGGTAAGGATCGGCAACCCCGAACAGACAACTCTCGGCCAAGTAGGGAGCCGAATTGCGCAACCCCACCTAACACTGCAAGCCACTTCATAGAAAGCAACTCGTCAGCTTTCCGCTCAGACTGCCATATCACGCCTGGCGGCGCAGTAGCTACTCGGCTTGCGGGATTATGAGGACCATGCCCGGGAAGATGAGGTCGGGGTCGTCGATCAGATGTCCGTTAGCCGTTAGTATCTGCGGCCACAATGCGCCTTGCCGGTAGAAGAAGGTGGCTATCGTGGAGAGCGAATCGGCCGGTTGGACGGTATAGATGCCTCGCGCGCCCGTCAAGGTGGCGACCTCTTGCTGCGCCTCTTCCAAGGCGTCACGCACAGCAGCCAACTCCGCTTGGCGTTCATCCGTCACCTGCTCAAGCTCTTCATGATCCTGGAGTAGGTGGGCCAGCTGTTGAGTTAATCCCGCCGCACGCGTGTGCGCCTCGGTGAGTTCGGTAGAGGTACTGACCAGGCGCGTTCCCAGCACTGATTCCCGTCCGCGCACGGACTCCAACTCCTCGTCGAGCTCAGCTACCTTCGAGACCGCAGCATCGCGCTCCGCAGTGAACGAACCGAGCTCCGCGACCGCAGCTTCGTGTGTCGCGCTCAGCTCAGCTAACGAGGCCTCGGCTTGCCGCGCAGCCGCGTCTGCCATCGAGCGGGCGATCTGAACTTCCGCGAGCTCACTCTGTAGCGCAGCGATCTCCAGTTCCCGCGCTTGGCTCTCTTCTCCAAGCACAGCAAGTTCCTGCTCGAGAGCGACCACTCGGCCGTCCACGTCGGACTCAGTGTTGTCTTGACCAGCGTTGTCTTGACCACTGTTGTCTTGACCAGCGTTGTCCTGGCCAGTGTTGTCTTGGCCAGTTTCACCTTGCACTTCATCGAGTGCCGCCCTGAGTTCTTGCACGACGCTGCTTAAGTTCCGCGCTTCCTGCTTGGCAACCTCGGCCTCGCTCAAAGCAGTTGCCAGGGAGTCTTCGTTCTCGCCCAGCTGATCCCTGGCGATCTCTTCGGCTTCTTTAACTGCACTGAGCTCGGTTGCGCTCAGGTCGAGAGCGCTCTTAACAGAATTCAGCTCCTCGTTTAGTGCAGAGCGCTCCGTCGCAGCAGCTCCGAGTTCTTCTTGCAGCCCAGAGAGTTGACCTTCTGCCGTTTCTAACTGCTCGTCCAGCTCCACACGCTGGTTTTCTGACGTACTCAGCCGCTCATTAAGATCGGTTAGTTCCGCGGTTTTGGTTTCTAGCTCTGCCTGCAAAGTAGTCACTTGCGACTGCAACCGGTTGTTCTCAGCCGTAAGGCTCTGTTCCTTCTCGCTTGGGCCGCATGATATTAGAACCGCAAGCATGCTGGCCCCAACGAAGAGCGAAGTGAACTTTCTCATGACCTTTTCAGCTCCTTGAGACTGCGGGAGGGGCACCTGCCGGCTAGCCGCCGCACAAACATTATCTCTTGCCATACGTCCCTAATATAGTCAATGAGCGCTTGGGACGAGCGTCACGGTTGGGAGCCACGCGTTCAAATGATGCTGACAGGTAGTACCTACGCTTCATTTAAGCCAATCTGAAAACCTGTTTCGGCAATCGTTTCGCACTAACTACTTTGGGTGGAAGCGCTGCGGCATCTTCCCGGCCGGCAACGGCCGGCGCTAGGGGCGCATAGACTCGGCGTGAGGAGCCGAGATTGAGCTCGTTGTCACAACGCATATACGCCCGCCTCGTAAAGCCGAGCGCCGAACCTGGCGCCGGCGCGCTGGACCGTGCGCCCGCTCAAGCCGACGCGGTCGTCTCCGTCAACGGTCTAAAGCAGATCGGCGCCTTCGCGCTACAGAACGCCGGCGATCAGGTCGTCAACGCCGGCACCGTGCTGCCGTGGCTGCTGGCGTCGCTGGGCGCGCCGGTAGCGTTCATCGGCCTACTGGTGCCCATCCGCGAATCGGGCTCCCTGCTGCCCCAGGCTGCGCTGGCACCGATCATCCAGGCGCGCCGGCAACGGAGATGGGTGTGGGTTCTTGGCGCCGCCGTGCAGGCCATTGCCACGGCGGCCATGGCGCTGGTGGCCGCGCTAGCTTCGGGCGCCACGGCAGGAGTGCTGATCCTAACGGCGCTCGCCTTCTTCGCACTTGGCCGTTCGCTCAGCTCCATCGCCTCCAAGGACGTCCTCGCCCGCACCATCCCCAAGGGTCAGCGCGGGCAGATCAACGGCATCTCTGCGGTCATCTCGGGTCTGGTGGCCGTTACCTTAGGCCTCGGCATACGCTTGCTAGGCGGAGACGACGTGAACGCCAGCGTGCTCGCGGTGCTCCTGGCAGCCGCGGCTGCGGCGTGGGTGGCAGGCGCAGCCGTTTACGCCACGGTGCAGGAACCGGTGGCCGAGCCCGATGCTCCGGGCGACTCCAACTGGCTGCAGCAATCCTGGCAACTGCTGACCACCGACGCGGCCTTCCGCAGGTTCGTCATCATGCGCACCTTGCTGCTGGTATCAGCGCTCAGCCCGCCGTTCCTGGTGGCGCTCGCCGCTTCGCACGGGGGAGTAGGCCTGAGCGGGCTCGGTCCGTTCGTCATAGCGCAAGGAGTGGCGCGCGTGCTCGGCGGGCGCATCTTCGGGCGCTTGGCCGATCGCTCGAGCCGGCGCCTGATGACGTGGGGCGCCTTGGTGGCGTCCAGCGTCATAGTTGCTGTTCTGCTCCTGGCGAGGTTCCCGGTATTGGGCGAGTCAACGTGGCTCTACAGCGGCGGCTACTTCCTGCTCGCGCTCGTCCACACCGGCGTTCGGGTCGGCCGTAAGACCTACGTGGTCGACATGGCCGAACCAGAACAGGTGACCGACTACGTGGCCGTCTCCAACACGGCGATGGGCCTGTTGCTGCTGGCGACGGGCGTTGTCAACGCAGGCCTGGCGAACTTCGGCACCGAGGTGGCACTCGCCTTCCTGGCTGCGCTCGGCCTGATAGGAGTGGCGGTGGGCAGGGGACTACCAGAAGTCGGCTCACACCACGGCTAACACGGAGTCTCGCTGAGGACATCAAAGAGAAAGAACCGACCGGCAGCTTGACTAGCGCTGCCGGTCGGTTCTTGCCTTCTAGGTTGAGTCTAGCTGTTCGGCTTCTTAGTTATGACGGGCTGCGACGGCGGTGTGGGTGCTGGGAGCGAAAAGGCTCGGGATGAGGATTACGCCGGCGATGCCTACGAGCACGTAGATGATTGAGGACAGAGCGTTCTTCAGGCCGAAGCTGTTGCCGGTGATGGCGGCGACGAGGTCGAATCCGAAAAGGCCGACGAGAAGCCAGTTGAGGGCGCCTACGATTACGAGCAGGAGGGAGACGGTCTTGATGGTTTGCATTGTGTTACCCCTTTTCATTTCTGAGCCCCTGATCCTTGACCAAGGCTTGTTCAAACTGTACACCCTATGCCCAAGGCTTGTCAAGTGTTCGTCCAAGCCGTATGATGACGACAATGTTCACGATCAAGGAAGCTTCTCTCCGCGCCGGCCTGAACCCTGAATTACTCAGGGTGTGGGAACGGCGTTATCAGATAGTGGCGCCACAGCGCTCTGACGGGGGCTATCGCCTCTACGACGAGGCTGACATAGAGCTGCTTCAGCGCATGCGACAGCTAGTGGAGGGCGGCTGGAAGCCCCGCGAAGCCGCGCAACATCTACTCGAGTCCAACTATGCCGAAGCCAGAGCTGACCAACCGTTGTCCAACTTTGCCTCTGCCGACTCGATCTCGGTCACCCACCCAGACAATGTCGCTTTCGAGGTTCGTTTCGTGGAGGCCGCCGCGGCGCTAGACGCGCCACGTCTCGCGAGGCTGCTCGATGAGCTGGGCGCGCTCGTACGGTTCGAAGAAGCATGCGACGAGTACCTCTTCCCCGCCCTGCGCGCCCTGGGCCACGCCTGGCATGACGGTGTGGTGTCAGTAGCGGGCGAGCATCTCGCAAGCGCGACGGTTCAGCGCTGGTTGGGGGTGCGCTACGATGCCGCCGCGCGCGACGACGCTCACGCTCACGCGCTGGTGGGCATGGCCCCCGGCGCACGTCACGAACTGGCGGCGTTGGCGTTCGCGGTAGCGCTGCGCCGGGCTGGCACTACTACCCTGTACCTCGGGGCCGACCTACCGGTGAGCGCCTGGGTCGACGCGGCTGCCGCCACGGGGGCCAGCGCAGCGGTAATCGGCGTGGTGATTCCCGAGGATCACGATCCCGCTGCTCGCACCGCTGACGAGTTACGAGTCGCGGCGCCCTCCTTAGCGGTGGCGTTCGGTGGCGCCGCGTCCCACGGACTCGAAGCGCATGGCACGGTACTGCCTGTTCCACTAATTAAGGCGGTCAGGGCGGCACGGGCGTTGGCGCGGAGGCGCTGAGCGCAACCCGCAGCAGTTTGACGATAGAACCCTAGCTCTTCTTTTGAAAGACTCACAGACCATTGCGTCACTTCCTGTCGCATGAAGATGTGATGGTGTCTCCAGGCACCTCAGATAGGCACCGACTTGCTGAGTGATTATCTCGTCACAGCCGGTTAGTTAGCTTGTTGCCATCTAGTTCTTGGAGGGGAAGAGCACCTGTGATATTCAGCAAGGTCGAAACGGCCGGCCACGCCACAAACGGTAGTCAGCGCCCGCCAGCCGATCACGAAGTAAGCCTTAGGCACAAAAAATGGCAGCGCGGCCTGGTCAGGTTGGCGATCGTCGCCTCGGCACTATTCATCCTTGGCGCCTGCGATCAAAGCAACCCGCCTGCCACCGATGGTCGTCTAGTGGAAACACATCTGACTTTCAACGGTGGCCCACGCACCGCTGATGCCGTGGTGCACCCAACTACGGTTCGACTCACGGTTCTGAATGAAGCCGGTGCTCTCATCGGATTCGATGCCAACTGGGTTCAACGCGCCGCCGGGGAACATACGGCGATCGTCGTACCAGCCAGCGAACGGAGCACCCGGCTCTACCTCAACGAGGGGCAGAAACTCACCTTCATCGCTCGAGCTTACGGCGAGGACGGGAAGCTACTGGCCTACGGTTCATCCGAAAGGGTGACAACGGCCGGGAGCAGCATGTCGACTGCGATCGAACTTCAAGCACTACTAGGAACGGTAAGCCTTACACCAAGGTTGCCGACGAACTACGTGGTGGCTGGTCAAGTTCTCGATCTCGTGCTGTCAGTTACTCCACCGGGGCGCGACGACCTCATAGCGCCTCCGACGCATTTCCGAGCTGCTTATTCAATCGGAAACGGTACGGCGCGGGCCACTACTGAGCGTGGAGTGAGGCTGATGGTGGGGGACCGAAGCAACGGCGACCTGATGGTTGACGCTATCGCCACCGGGTTCGTCGCCGACGCGGCGGTGGTAGAGGTGGGCGAAGTGAGCGCTCATACCTTGGTGTTGCCATTCCCAACCGAGATAGTGACCGATGCCGAACCTCCGACCATCTCCGACCTCGCTTTCGATGACCATCAATTGATCTTCACGGGCGTGGCGGCCGACAACATCGGGCTGACCCTAGTGGAGCTTTACGACGGGCCAGTTCGGCTGGCAACAACTGATAGAGAGTTCATCTCTGCTGAGGTGCCTGAGATCTACTTCCCAGGAGGCGGCACGGCGTTCCAGACGCACCTGAATCGTCTACCCGATGGCCCCACGTTCACCGTCGTCGCGACCGACCATGCCGGTCACGAATCGACACTAGACCTGTCCCTCCATCCTCGCTAGCGAACATGCGAGCAGCGGTGGAGATTCTACGTATCCCGGCGGGCGTTGCCTGCTTCGACGAAGCACCTACGAGGTGTAGCTCCTACCACCTGCCTAGCGCAGGTGTGGCACGTTCCCGAAGGGGGAATCATTAGATGAACCGCAGTCTCAAAGCACGGATATTCAGCGCCCTCATGTTCGCGGCAGCATTACTGCTTGCGGCATGTGCGCAGCCTGACCAGGTCAGCGCCGCGCCCAATCACGTCAATTTTAATCTGAGCATGGCCAACTCGCTTTCGCCGGAGTCCATCACCTCGCAGGGCTCTCCTTACGATCCAGTCTCCGGTGACGTCGCCATAGAGACTCTCCGCGTTTCCGTCTACAACGGCAATGGTCTCGTAACGTTCGAACTTTCCGGTAGCGATTACGTAGCCCACGTAGGCGGCCTAGAGCAGTTCGTCACCCTTACGAAGAGCGGCGGAACGGCGACCGCCAACGTGAGTCTTCCTTCGGCAGGCAACCCGTACACCTTCGT
>CAJDWL010000081.1_pt1 | contig 12487 bp, 11 predicted proteins | sample 7391591 | NCBI WGS metagenome assembly CAJDWL01 (sample SAMEA7055738, study PRJEB34461) | soil metagenome | biome: terrestrial ecosystem; feature: Peninsula; material: soil | place: Antarctica | collected 2016
GCTGGTGCAGGCGCTGGATGGCCGCGCGCCGGTGATTCCCGGCATTGGCGCCGCTACCACGCAGGAAGCCGTGGTCCTGACCCGGGCCGTGGCCAAGGCCGGTGCCGGGGGACTGATGGTGCTGCCGCCGTACGTGTACTGCTCCGACTGGCACGAAATGGGTACGCACGTGCGCGCCGTCGTGGAAGCCAGTGAGCTGCCCTGCATGCTCTACAACAACCCCGGCGCCTACAAGACCGATTTCTCCCCGGCCCAGATCGCCTGGATGGCCAAGACCTACGCCAACGTGGAAGCGGTCAAGGAAACCTCGGGCGATATCCGGCGCTTCAGCGAAATCCGTGAACGGGTGGGCGACCGGCTGGAGCTGCTTGTCGGCATGGACAATGCCATCGTCGAGGGTTTGGGTGCTGGCGCCACAGGTTGGATTGCCGGGCAAGTAAACGCCTATCCGGAGGAGTCGGTGCGCCTGTTCAATTTGGCCCGTGATGGTGGTTGGAAGGCCGCGGCCGATCTCTACCGCTGGTTCCTGCCACTGCTGCGCCTCGATATCGGCACTAAGTTCGTACAGATGATCAAGCTGGCCGTCGAGTATGCAGGCTGGGGCAGTTCCAGCGTTCGTGCGCCGCGCTTCGAGCTCGCCGGCGAGGAACGGGCAGCCGTCATGAAGGTGATCGAGGACGGCTTCGCGTCCAGGCCCGACCTGAAGGTGCTGGCATGAGCGAAGTCGCGACCTTCAAGGCCATTGACCCCAGTAGCGGTGCCGCGCTCGAGCCTGCCTACGCCGTGACCACACTCCACGAGCTGGCCGCCATGGCAAAGAATGCCCAAGCGGCGTTCGGGCGCTACTCGCGCCTCAGTGGCGAGCAGCGCGCCGCCTTCCTTCGCACCATCGCCGCTGGCCTCGACGCCAACGCCGACCCCATCGTGGCGCGCGCCACAGCCGAGACGGCCTTGCCCGAGGCGAGACTGCGAGGCGAGGTAGGCCGCACCAGCAACCAGCTGCGCATGTTCGCCTCCCTCATCGAGGACGATGCTTGGTTGGGCGCCCGCATCGACCATGGCGACCCTGAGCGCACGCCCGCACCTAAGCCCGACGTGCGCTCCATGCGCCGGCCGCTCGGGCCGGTGGCGGTGTTCGGCGCCAGCAACTTCCCGCTGGCGTTCTCGGTGGCGGGCGGCGACACCGCCGCAGCGCTGGCCGCCGGCTGCTCGGTGATCGCCAAGGCGCACCCAGGGCACCCAGGCACCTCGCGCATGGTTGGCGACGTCATCACGAGTGCTGCCGAGGCGAGTGGCATGCCTCGCGGTGTGTTCGAGCTCGTGATGGAGGACGGTCACGAGGTCGGACAGGCACTGGTGCAGCTAGCCGAGATCAAGGCGGTGGGCTTCACCGGGTCTCGAGCGGGCGGCGAGGCGTTGATGCAGCTGGCCGCCTCGCGACCCGACCCGATCCCCGTGTACGCCGAGATGGGCAGCGTGAACCCGGTGTTCGTGCTGCCGGAAGCCGCTAAATCACGCGGTGTGCAGCTTGCCGAGGGGCTGTTCGGATCGTTCACTCTAGGCGTGGGTCAGTTCTGCACCAACCCGGGTGTAACGCTGCTGCCGACGGGTCCCGAGGGCGACGTCATCCGTGACGAACTCGCTTCCCTAACGGCAGCCGCCGCGCCCGGCACCATGCTCAATGGCCGCGTCTGCGAGCTGTACGGCAGCGGCCTGAAGGAACTGGCTGCCGCGGGCGGCAGGGAGGTTGCGCGGGGCCGTGCCAGCGACGGCGCCACGCAAGGCGTGCCCACCTTGTGGGAAGCCGACGTGAGCACCGCGCTGAAGCAACCGCGCCTGCTCGGCGAGGTATTCGGTCCCAGCACGCTCCTGCTGCGCTACCAGAGCGAACACGAGCTTCACGAGTTCGCGGCCGCCATCGAGGGCCAACTGACCGCCACGCTGCAGGGCGAGGCCGACGAGTTAGCCGATTACGCCGAGCTTATCGAAGCGCTGGCCGGCAAGGCGGGGCGCGTGATCGTGAACCAGTACCCCACCGGTGTCGAGGTGGGGCCCGCCATGGTGCATGGGGGACCCTATCCCGCCACCTCCGACGGTCGGAGCAGCTCTGTGGGCACGTTGGCCATCGAGCGCTTCACGCGCTGGGTGGCGTATCAGAACTTCCCCGAGGAACTGTTGCCCGCTCCGCTTCGCGGCTGAACCCGAAGACCGGGTGACTTGACTCCTGCATGTCACACTCCGGTCATGGATAGTCGTCAGCTCGGTTCGCTCGACGTCTCGGTCATCGGCCTTGGCTGCAACAACTTCGGCCGCCGCCTCGACCAGGCCGCCACCAAGAACGTCCTCGACGCCGCCATCGCCGCGGGCGTCACCTTCCTCGACACCGCCGACAGCTACGGCGGCACCGACAGCGAGGTCTTCATGGGCCATGCGCTCAAGGGGCGCCGTGACGAGGTCGTGTTGGCCACGAAGTTCGGTTCCGACCTGGGCGAAGGTCGTCCCTCGGGCGGGGCGCGCCCCGAGTACGTTCGGCAAGCACTTGAAGCCAGCCTCACGCGGCTGAAGGTGGATCACGTCGACCTCTATCAACTGCACTGGCCCGATCCTGCCGTGCCCATCGCCGACACCTTGGGTGCTCTGGGCGAGGCGGTGGAGGCCGGCTTGGTGCGCGAGATCGGCTGCTCCAATTTCAGCGCCGCCCAACTGGATGAGGCCCAACGCGCCGTAGCCGAAGGCGCGCCTCGCTTCGTCAGCGTCCAGAACGAGTACTCGCTGCTGAGGCGCGGTGCCGAGGCGGAGGTCCTGCCAGCCTGCCAGCGCTTAGGCGTGGCGTTCCTGCCATACTTCCCGCTCTTAAGCGGCATCCTCACCGGTAAGTACCGGCTGGGCGCGCCGCTGCCCGAGGGCACCCGCGTGCGTGGCAACGAGCGCCTCGAGGCGCTACTCACCGACGACACCCTGCGACTGCTCGACGAGCTGGCTGGATTCGCGGAGCAGAGCGGTTACGAGCTGCTCGACCTGGCTTTTGCATGGTTGCTGGCCGAACCGAGCGTGGCCAGCGTCATCGCGGGCGCCATGAGTCCGGCGCAGCTGCAGCGCAACGCCGCCGCCAGCAGGTGGAGTATGAGTTCCCAGGAGCACTCACAGGTGAACGCGCTGCTAGACGAGCACGGTTTCACGGCCGAAACCAAGCCCGACTGAGCAGTCGACCAACGCTGGGGCCCAGGAAAACCTGTGCGGCGCTAACCGCTCTCTGAAGGAGCCAACGGGGTTTTCTCCACCGGAACGTTGGGTGGCTGCTTGCGTTTGCGGAACAAGCGCGCCTCGATCTCGCCCACGATGCCGCGGCGGAACAGCAACACCACCACCACGAAGGTGGCGCCGGTTATGACCGTCACCCAGGAGCCGACGGTGGCCAAGTACTGCTGTAACGCCACAAGTAGGAAGGCGCCCACCACCGGGCCGAAGATGGTGCCCATGCCGCCTAGGAGGGTCATCAACACCACGTCGCCGGAGGTGTGCCAATGGACCTCACTCAAAGTAGTGAGACGGAACACCAGCGCCTTGAGGCCGCCGGCTACCCCCGACAGCGTGGCCGACAGCACGAACGCCAGCAGCTTGTAGCGAGCGATCGACGTCATAACCCAGAGAGATGGCGCGCGGCTCGTTCTCACGGATGGCCTTGAGCACCGCCCCGAACGGCGAGTGCAGCACGCGGTAGATGAACAGGAACGCCAACAGGAAAATCACCAGCACGAAGAAGTACATAGGGAGCGACCCTCGCAAGTCGATGACCCCGAACAGTGCGCGGCGCGGGATGGACTGGATGCCGTCCTCTCCACCCGTGAACGGGAGTTGAATAGCAAGGAAGTAGACCATCTGCGCGAACGCCAGCGTTACCATCGCGAAATAGATGCCTTGGCGGCGGATGGCCAGCCAACCGAACACCAACCCCAACACGCCAGCCAGCAGCGCACCAAGGGCGACGCCGACCAGCGGCCCCGTTCCCAGTACCTTCACCGCGTGAGCAGTCAGGTAGGCGGCCGAACCGAAGAAGGCAGCGTGCCCGAACGACAGCAGCCCGGTGTAGCCAAGGAAGAGGTTGAAGGCGCACGCGAACAGCGCCAAACACAACGCCTTCATGAGGAAGATAGGGTAGAAGACGAACGGCGCGACGACAAGTGCCGCCACGAGGAGCAGGAACAATCCTGCTTTCAACAGGTCGGTTCTCGCCGGGCGCCGCATCAGGGTGCCCTACCGAACAGGCCAGACGGCCTTACCAGCAACACCAGCGCCATGACCACGAACACCACCACCGACGAGCCCTCAGGGTAGAAGGTGCGGGTGAGGCCTTCGATGATGCCGATGCCGAGACCGGTTAGCACGGAGCCTAAGATCGAGCCCATGCCACCGATGACTACGATGGCGAACACCACGATGATCAGGTCGGAACCCATCAGCGGGCTGACCTGGTAGATGGGCGCGGCCAGCACTCCGGCGAAGCCTGCCAGCGCGACCCCGAAGCCGTAGGTGAGGGTCAGCAGCAGTGGCACGTTGATACCGAAAGCCCGCACCAGACTCGGGTTCTCGGTGGCGGCTCTTAAGTAGGCGCCGAGCCGCGTGCGTTCGATCAGCAGCCAGGTGCCGAAGCTCACCACCAGCGACACCAAGATCACCCAGGCTCGGTAGTTGGGGAGGAACATGAAGCCCAAGTTGCGACCACCCTTGAGTGCCTCCGGTATGGGGTAAGGGCGGCCGGAGACGCCGTAGAAGTTGCGGAACAGGCCCTCGATGACGAGCGCAAGGCCGAAGGTGAGCAGTAGGCCGTAGAGGGGATCGAGGCCGTGGAGCCTGCTCAACATCGTCCGCTCGATGACGATGCCCACGATGCCCACCACCACCGGAGCAAGTAGCAGAGCGCCCCAGTACGGTATGCCGGCGAACGCCAGTAGCCACCAAGCCACGAAGGCGCCCATCATGTACTGCGCCCCGTGGGCGAAGTTGATGACGTCGAGCATGCCGAAGATGACGGCTAGCCCGAGGCTCAACAGTGCGTAGAAGGCACCGTTGATGAGGCCCAACAGAAGTTGCCCGAACAGCAGCTGCGGGGCAACTCCAAGCAACTCGAACACATGACCTCCGGGGCGTAGGCCTGAATAGCGGGGCGTGGGGCACCACCAGGGGTGCGAAGCGGAAGGTTACCGCCGCGCACCCCGGCTAAGAAAGGCGGCTCAGTGAACCAGCGGACAGGTGCTTTCAGAGAGAGGCAGGTAAGCCACGTCGCCAGGGATAGTGGCGACGATATCGAAGTAGTCCCACGGTCCGGTCGATTCTTCCGGGCTCTTCACGCGCGCTAAGTACATGTCGTAGACCATGCGGCCGTCGGCGCGCACTACACCGTTGCTGGTGAGGACGCCGTCATCCACGGGGCGGGAGCGGATCTGCTCGGCCACGGCCGTGGCCTCGTCGGTGCCGGCCGCTTCGACCGACTCGAGGTAGTGCTGCACTGCAGAGTAAACGCCTGCTTGCACCATGGTGGGCATAGCGCCGTGCCGTTCGTTGAAACGCTCCGACCAGGCGCGCGCCTCATCGTTCTGGTCCCAGTAGAAGCCCGTCGTGAGAACCAATCCTTGCGCCGCCTCCAAGCCCAGAGCGTGCACGTCGGAGATGAAGAGCAGCAGGGCGGCGAGCTGTTGGCCGCCTTGAGTAACACCGAACTCGCTCGCCTGCTTGATGGCGTTGGTGGTGTCGTTGCCGGCGTTGGCGAGGCCGATCACCTTAGCGCCGGAGGCCTGAGCCTGCAGCAGATAGGCGGAGAAATCAGCGTTCGACAGTGGGTGCCTTACCTTGCCAACAACCTGACCTCCACCGTCCAGCACCACTTTGGCGGTGTTCTCCTCCAGGGAGTGACCGAACTCGTAATCGGCGGTGATGAAGAACCAGGTGTCGCCCCCCTGTTCTAACAGCGCGGTGGCCGTGCCGACTGCGAGGGCGCGCGTGTCGTAAGTCCAGTGGAAGCCGACTGGTGAACAGTGTTCGTTGGTGAGAGCAGTCGAGCCAGCAGTCGAGTTCATGAAGATGCGGTTCTTTTCCCTGGCCACCTCCTGCACCGCCAGCGCTACCGACGAGGTTGGTACGTCGACGATAAGGTCGACGTTCTGAACGTCGAACCACTCGCGTGCGATGCTGGCGCCGACGTCGGGCTTGTTCTGGTGATCGGCGGAGATTATCTCGATCGGTTGGCCGAGCACGGTGCCGCCAAAGTCTTCAACGGCCATGCGCGCCGCCACTACCGAGCCCTCGCCCGCCAGATCAGCGTAGACCCCGGAGCGGTCGTTGAGGACGCCGATCTTGACTACGTCGTTGGAAACCTGAGCGGACGCAACCGCCAAGGTTGCAGCCGCGAACAGAATGATGAATCGCTTCATAAAGATTCCTCCCAGCGGGTCAAGGCCCGCACTGTCAAACGCCAAGGTATTGCCGCAGTTCCGGCATCTTGCCTGCTACTTGAGCCTGAGAGATCTCGTCTACGATCACCCCCTGTTCCATCACGTACTGGCGATCGGCTAAGCGCGAAGCGAAATGGAAGTTCTGCTCCACCAGCAAGATGGTGAAGCCGCTGCCTTTAAGGCGGCGGATGACGGAACCGATGTGCTGCACGATGACGGGCGCCAGGCCCTCGGTCGGTTCGTCGAGCAGCAACAGCTTCGCGCCGGTGCGCAGGATGCGGGCTATGGCCAGCATCTGCTGCTCGCCGCCAGAGAGTTTGGCGCCGCCGCTGCGGCGCCGCTCCTTCAGGTTGGGGAAGAGTTCGAATAGTTCGGTCAGGCTCATGCCACCCGGTTGGACCAGCGGCGGGAGGAGCAGGTTCTCCAGGGTACTGAGGCTAGCGAAGATGCCGCGCTCCTCCGGGCAGTAACCTAGCCCTAAGCGCGCGATCCGCTCTGGTTTAAAGTGGATCAGTTGCTGGCCCCGAAACGTGATGGAGCCGCTGCGTTTCGCGAGCAGCCCCATGATCGCGCGCAAGGTGGTGGTCTTGCCCGCGCCGTTGCGACCGAGTAAGGTGACGACTTCGCCTTCTTCCACCCGCAGCGATACACCCTGCAGCGCGTGGGATCCACCGTAGTAACCGTGAACGTCGCGCAACTCCAGAAACGTCTCAGGCATCGCCGGTTCCCATGTAGGCCTCGATCACGTCAGGGTTGGCGGAGACGGCGTCATAGTCGCCCTCGGCCAGCACCTCACCGTGCTCGAGAACCGTGATGGTGTCGGAGAGGTCCTTCACCACGCCTAAGTTGTGCTCCACCATGAGCACCGTGCGGTCCTTAGCGATGCGCTGTATCAGCTTCACCACTGGTCCCAGATCCTCGCGCCCCATGCCGGCGGTGGGTTCGTCAAGTAGCAGCATTTCGGGCTCAAGCGCCATGGCGATGGCTATCTCGAGGGCGCGCTTGCGTCCGTATGGCAGATCGGCCGCGGCAACCGCGTCTAAACCCGCCAAGCCGACTTCGTCGAGCAACGCCAGGGCGCGGTCGTCGAGGGCGTCCAAAATTCGCTCTGAACGCCAGAAGTTGAACGAAGCTCCTTGCTTGCGCTGCAGCGCTACACGCACGTTCTCAAGGGCGCTCAGTTGCGGGAAGACGGCAGAGATCTGGAAGGAGCGCACCAGACCACGGCGTGCCAGGCTAGCGGGCTTTGCGCGGGTGATGTCGTGGCCCTGGTAGTAGATCTCTCCGCTGGAGGGAGAAAGGAACTTGCTCACTAAGTTGAAGAAGGTGGTCTTGCCCGCACCGTTGGGACCTATCAGCGCGTGCACGGTGCCACGGCGCACCTTGAGCGAGACGCCATTGACGGCCATGAAACCCTTGAAGGATTTACTAAGCTTCCGCGTCTCAATGATTGCGTCGTTGGCCGTGGCCACTCATCGACTCCCTCGTTGACGCCCAACGGCTGAGGCCGCCGGTGCTCGATATGATTTGTTCCAGCCATGTTAGCACCGGTTCACGATGTTCAGAGCGCGAGATGCACTTACCCGTGGGGCGAGAGCGCTAGACAGGAGCTACAGCAGGCTCACACCACGCCGAGCGCCAGCATCGCCTCGGCAACCTTGCGGAAACCAGCGATGTTGGCGCCCAGCACGTAATTGCCGGGCACACCGAACTCCGCGGCGCTGCCGTGGACGAGCGCGTGGATATCGGTCATGATCTCACGCAGGCGGTGATCGGTGTAGCCGAAGCTCCAAGCGTCGCGGCTGGCGTTCTGCTGCATCTCGAGCGCCGAGGTGGCCACCCCACCGGCGTTGGCAGCCTTGCCAGGGCCGAACAGTATTCCGGCAGCCAGGAACGCCTCGATGGCCTCGGGCGTGCACGGCATGTTGGCGCCCTCCGCCACCGCCAGGACGCCGTTGGCGATAAGCCGCTCGGCGTCCGCGCCGTCCAGTTCGTTCTGGGTGGCGCTTGGAAACGCCAGGTCGCACGGCACCTCCCAAACATTGGCGCCCGCGCGGTACTCGGCGCGCGGATGGTGCTCGAGGTAAGCGGAGATGCGGCCGCGCTGTTCCTCCTTGATGAGTTTCACTGTCTCGAGTTCGATGCCGCCAGGGTCGACGATGACGCCGCCTGAGTCGGAGCAGGCCACCACTTGGGCGCCGAAAAGTTGCAACTTCTGGATGGTGTAGATGGCCACGTTGCCCGCGCCCGAAACCACGCAGGTCTTCCCCTCCAGGTCCTCCTGGCGCGTCTTCATCATCTCCTCCATGAAGTACACAGCGCCGTACCCGGTCGCCTCGCGCCGCACCAACGCTCCGCCGATCGGCAACCCCTTACCGGTGAGCACGCCCGACTCGTAGCGGTTAGTGATGCGCTTGTACTGCCCGAACAGATAACCGATCTCACGTTGGCCCACGCCTACGTCGCCGGCAGGAACGTCGGTGTACTCACCCAAATGTCGATACAGCTCCGTCATGAAGCTCTGACAGAAGCGCATCACCTCTGCGTCGGAGCGACCCTTGGGATCGAAGTCGGAGCCGCCTTTGCCGCCACCGATCGGTAGGCCGGTGAGCGCGTTCTTGAACGTCTGTTCGAAAGCCAGGAACTTCATCACGCCCAGGTTGACGCTCGGGTGGAAACGCAACCCACCCTTATAGGGACCCAGCGCGCTGTTGAACTCGATGCGGAAGCCCCGGTTCACGTGCACTTCGCCCTGGTCGTCCTGCCACGGCACACGGAAGATAAGTTGGCGTTCAGGCTCGAACAGCCGCTCAACGAGTCTGCCGTGCAGCACCTGCGGCTGCTTCGCCACCAGAGGCCCTAAGCTCGACAGCACCTCACCGACAGCCTGAAGGAACTCGCGCTCCCCTTCGTTGCGGCGTGCTATGACGTCGTGGATGTCGTGCAGCGCCTCATACATCTAGCCAGTTTACTGCCGCGGATGCCGCGAACCTACGCGCCGCCCTTAAGTCTCACCTAGGTACGCGCGCTTCATGCCCTCGTCCTGCAGGAGGTCAGAGGCGGCGCCCGATAGCACCACCTCGCCGGTCTGCAGCACGTAGCCACGGTCGGCCACCGACAGCGCCACGTTGGCGTTCTGCTCGACCACGAAGACGCTGATACCGCGCTCGTTCACCTGCTTGATGATCTCGAAGATGCGTTCTACGAACAGCGGCGCCAAGCCCATGCTGGGCTCGTCCATGAGAATCAGCATGGGACGACTCATCAGAGCGCGGCCCATGGCCAGCATCTGCTGCTCACCGCCGCTCATGGTGCCGCCAAGCTGGGTCAGGCGTTCGCCCAAGCGCGGGAACAACTCGAACACGTACTGCAGATCCTCGTCCATCTCTGCTCGGTCATGTCGCAGGTAGGCGCCCATCTCGAGGTTCTCGCGCACCGTCATCTTCGGGAAGATGCGGCGGTTCTCGGGCACCACAGCCATACCGCGCTCGATGCGGTCGGAGGTTGGCATATTCTCGGCGCGCTCTCCGCGGAAGTAAAGCTCACCCTCGCTGACGCGAACTAGGCCCAGGATGGTCTTCAGCGTGGTGCTCTTGCCCGAGGCGTTACCGCCCAGCAGGCACACCATCTCGCCTGGATAGATGACCATATTGACGTCGTGCAGCATGCGGATCGGCCCGTAATGGGTGGTCACGCCACGCAGCTCCAGCAGCGGTTCACGGTCAGGCGCCTGGCCGGCGGCGGCGTTCACGGTAACGGAATCGCTCACGATGCGCCTCCGGCCTCGTCGCTATGATCGGCCACCATGCCGTCAGCGGCTTGTGCTCGTGCCACGGCGCTGTCGCCGCTGGCGCGCTTACCGAGGTAAGCCTCGATGACAGCCGGGTCGTTGACTACGTCTGCGTAGGCGCCCTCGGCCAGCTTGCGGCCGTAATCGAGTACCACCACTCGGTCGCTGATGTCTTTCACTAGGTTCATCTTGTGCTCTACCAGCAGGATCGTGTAGCCGCCCAGGTCGCGCATGCGGCGGATTATCCTGGTCATCTCGCGCGTCTCCTTGGGGTTCATGCCGGCGCTGGGCTCGTCGAGCAGCAGCAGCTTGGCGCCGGTGGCCATGGCGCGGGCCATCTCAGTGCGCCGGCGGTTGGCGTAGCTGAGCACCTCAACCGGTTGGTGCAGCCGGAAGCTCATCAGGCGCGGCCCGAAGAAGGCCAGTTTCTCCATCGCCAGTTGGTGCATCTCCAGCTCCTGCCGCCGGTAGCCGGGGGTGCGCAGCACCGACGAGATCCAGTTGGAGCGCAGGCGGTGATGCTGGGGGATGAGCACGTTCTCGAGCACCGTCAGGTTGGTGAACAAGCGCAGGTTCTGGAAGGTGCGCGCCACACCCCTGTCGACGATGGCACTGGGCTTGAGGCCCTTGATGCTGCGCCCCTCGAAGGTGATGTCTCCGGAGTCGGGGCGGTAGACACCGGTTATGAGGTTGAAGACGGTGGTCTTGCCGGCGCCGTTGGGGCCGATGACGCTGACGATCTCGCCCTCGTTCAGCTTGAGTGATAGGTCGCTGATGGCTTGCAGACCGCCGAAGGCCTTGTTGATGTTAGTGAGTTCCAGCATGCCTACGGCTCCTCCCCTTCAGAGTCGGACAGCTCGTCCTCTTCCGCAGCCGCTTTGAACGCCGGGTTAGAGAGCCAAGCGTCCTGACTCTGCTCCTCTTCGCTCGGTTGGTCGATTCGTTCACGGAACACCCATGACCAACTGAACTCGGCCCGGCCCATCAGGCCCGACGGCCTGAGGATCATGATGGCTATCAGCAGCACCGACAGCGTGATGGCGCGCATGCCGAAGCCTTGCCAAGTGGACTGCAGCGCCGCGAGGTTGGTTCCGAACAGACCCACCAACAGCATCGCCATGCCGAGTACGCCCGCGACCACCATCGGCACGTTCATTTGCGGCTTGAGGCGCTTGTGGCGTCGCACCACGTAGGCTATGAGAGCGCCAGCCAGCAGTACGCTACCGGCGGCCATCACCCAGGTGGAGAGTGGGTAGGACTTCTCTAACGGGTCGCCGTATTGCCGCACCCACACCACCAGCGCCGTGCCCATGAGGGCGCCTGTGATGGAGCCGGTTCCCCCCACGCTGATCGCCACCAAGAAGTAGAAGGTGAGGAAGAACAGGAACAGGTCGAGGCGGGCCGTGCCTACCCAACTGACCCACAGGCCGCCGGCAATGCCGGCGAAGAAAGCTGAGATAGCGAACGCCAGCACCTTGTGATACGAGGTGTTGACGCCCATAGCCTCTGAAGCTATCTCGTCTTCTCGGATGCCCTGCAGCGCGCGTCCATAGGAGGAGAACTTGAGGCGTGACATGACGAACACGGCTATCGATAGCAGACCGAACGTCCACCAGATGCTCTTGCCGAACGATGACGGTACCCCCGCGAAACCGAGCGCGCCGTTGGTGAACGACGACATCATGGGAGTGGAAGCGAGCAGGCGGATGGCCTCACCGAAACCGAAGGTGACGATGGCAAGGTAGTCGCCGCGCAGCCGCAGCGAGGGGAAGCCAACGATGATCCCGAACACCGCTGCCACTAAGCCGCCGATGAACAGTGCCACTAAGAACCTTACCCACAGCGTCTCGGGAGTGGCCAGGGCGTCGAGGCCCAGGCCGCGCATCCAGTTCTCCACCGACAGGCCGATGGCGAAGTCGGAGAGCTCGCTGCGCGCGCTGGCCGCTAAGTTGTCGCGGGTGGCGCCGGGCAGGATGAGCAGCCCGGTGGTGTAGCCACCGATGAGCATGAAGCCGTGATGCCCGAGAGAGAGGATGCCGGTGACGCCGTTGATGAGGTTGAGGCTCACCGTGGCGATGCCCCAGATGGCGAACATGGCCAGCACTTGCCGGAGCTTCACCGAGGTGCCTTGGTCGACCAGGTAGAGGGCTACTACCAGCAGCAGCAGCCCGCCGATGGTGAGGAGCCCGTTGCGGAGCCGGTTGCGGGTGTAGTGAGGCTGGTAGCCAGCGGCCGCTACTCCCGCCTT
>CAJDWL010000047.1_pt1 | contig 12416 bp, 9 predicted proteins | sample 7391591 | NCBI WGS metagenome assembly CAJDWL01 (sample SAMEA7055738, study PRJEB34461) | soil metagenome | biome: terrestrial ecosystem; feature: Peninsula; material: soil | place: Antarctica | collected 2016
ACGTGCCCGGCAGCGAGCAGGAACACTAGGTCGAAGAAGTAGGTCTGCAGAACGGTGTAGATGCTGCCGCCCAACGAGACGCCGATGGCGCGGCCGACGTAGCGCGTGATGACGTTGTAGGCGCCGAGAAGCACCATGAGCAGCGTCAACCAGTACATCGCCTGAGCTATCAGGTTCGTAACGGCGTCGATGGCGCGCGACACCTGCAGTAGTGTCTTCAAGACGCGTACCCTTCCACGAGCGGATGTCAGTGCAGACGGTTCATGCTACGTCGGGTGGCCGAGTGCGTCAACGCTCGTGTGGTTCTCAACTATCGGCGGCCGAGCTTCCTCCATCTTCTCGGAGGTACCCGGCCGCTCGCTGGAGCAGTTGACGCCCAGCGTTACCAGCATTGTTAAGGAGAGTGAAACCCGCTACACAGAACCGCTTCCCAGAGTCGATGAGGTTCGCGCTGGGCTAACCTAGCGGCTTGTTGGAATCGATGTCGGCTTGGTTCGGGTCGAGTGGCTTACCGCTCGCAGCGTCGTTCCAACCGTTGCTAACGGCCGCACCGTCTTCCACTGCCCGCTTGAAACGCTCGAGGTCGCCGCGCATGCGTGCGTTCACGAAGCCCAAGGCCGTGCCCACGTTCTCCACGAACCCTTCCGGTTCATACTCTATGCGGAGATGCACGCGGGTTTGACGCTCGTTGAGCTTCTCGAAGGTCACGTCGCCCTCGTTCTTGGCGCCCGACACGCTCTTCCAAGCGATCCGCTCGTTGGGCGAGAGGGTGGTGACCTTGGCGTCCCACTCTTCCTCTATGCCAACGATCTCGGCGCGCCAACGAAGTGTGTCGTCACCTGTGCGACGCACTTCCTCTACGCCTTCCATGAAATCTGGGAAACGCTCGAAGTCGCTGAAAAGCATGAATGCTTCGGAGATATGGACGTCTACGTCCACTGAATGATCAAAACTAGCCATGTTAGTGCTCCCTTCATACCCTCCAAAGGTAGGCGACTAACCCATGGGAAACGTCCGGTTCTCCTGAGAAGACTGAGGTCCACCGGTTCCTAGGCTGCTGATCCGGGCAGCAGTTCAAACGCTTATCAGTGACACCACGAACAGTACGCCCACCTGAGTCATGAGCGTCCACTCGGGCACGCCCAGCGCCCCGAGCACCAAAGAAGGCAGGGCCGCCAGCAGCGCCGCCACGATCTGCGGCTCCCAGCGTGAGGCTCCGCTACCGCTCCACGACGAGTACTTCTCCAGCGCCAACACCACCAGCAGCACCAACGTCCCAGCACCAAGCAGGGCACCGGCGCTAGGAGCGAAGTAGAACACCGCGGGTAGAGCCAACGCTGCCAGCATCACCAGGCCTGGGAGCACGCGCCCGTTGGTACGAGAGATAGCCTCCACCGGCAAGGCGCCGACGGCGAACTCTGGCCCCAGCAGGGCGCTGCCAGCGCGTGCCACTACTATCGCAGCGATCAGTACGCCCAAAGCGCCGCCGAACAGACCCGCCGCGCCGTTGGCAGCTTCGGCGCTGCCGCTGAAGCGAGCCAGAGCCCCGGGCGTGTAGACGAGCACTGCGGCGCTAGCGGCGCTGAACGCCAGCACCAACGCGCCGAGCTGCCGCAGGCGCGGCAAGCGCCACAGGTGGCTGGCGGTGCGCCATGCGAAAGCGCGCCATACGGGCAGGTCGGCTGCGGGCAGAGGCAGCGAGCGGCGCGGCTTGGTGGCGCCCGGCTTGTCGTGGAGCGCGGCCAGCAAACGTCTGCGTTCGCCGGCGTTGGCTTGCGCCTGGCGCACGAAGCCGGCCACGCCAGCGATGAGCTGCATGGTGCGCATGGCCTGCAGTTGAGTGAGCACTAGGCTCTGCGGCGCGAAGCGCGGTGGCCACACTTCGGCCAGCGAACGCCTTGCCCAGAACAGCGACAACGCCGCCAGCGCCAACGGCGCGACCAGCGTTAGGGGCGAATTAAGAAGGAAGGCGCTTACGAGGCCGTACGGCGCCACCGCAAGGACCACCCCGAGTGCAGTGAAACCCCACGCGTCCCGACTGACGGCCGTGTCGTTACCGGCGTAACGCAACCACGAGCCACCGAAGCGCGCCATCAAGATCAACGCCAGCGCAGGAGCCGCCCAGGGCGCGCTGAATCCGAACAGGGATGGCGCCAGCAACGACCACACTCCGCCGATCAGGGCGCCCAACGTGGCACCGCCGGCGGCCTTGAGGCTGTAACGCCAGCGCAGCGCAGACCACGGCACCACTGGGGAAAGGCCGAGGCGATAGAGGTCGCGGCGGTCGAGGATCACGGGCGGCGTACGCCCCGCCAGCGCCAGGCTGGCGAAGAGAAGCACGCCGAGGCCCATCAGCACCAGCCGCGGGCTGGGTAGTGGGTCCTCGAGAGGGGTGAGCGTCTCCAGTCCGGCGATGACGAAGATCACCAACCAGAAGATGAGGTAGACGATGGTCCACCAGCCCACGGCGCGCCCCACCCACTCGCGGTAAGCCACCAGTGACCGCCCGACGGTGCGGCCGCGCAGGTACCTGACAGCCTCGTTCACCCTTTTAGCCGGCCGTCGACCAGCTTCAGCTGCCGCGCCTCCAACAGCGCTCCCAACTCCTGCTGGTGACCGGTGAGGAGCACCGCGCCGCCGTCCTTAGCGCGCTGACGTAGGGCTTTCGCTAGCAGCTCCTGCGCCTCGATATCCAGGCCGTTGAACGGCTCGTCGAGCATGGTGAGCGGCAGCTCGAGACTGAGCGCCAACGACAGCGCCAGCTTCTGTCGCATGCCGCGCGAGTGCGTGCCGGGGAACTCGTCTAAGCGCTGCGCCAACCCGAAGCGCTCCAGCAACAAGATGGCGCGCTCGTCGGCCTCTGGCCGCTGGTAGACGAGGGCGGTGAAGCGGGCGTGCTCACGCAGCGTCAGGTCCTCGTACAAGGCTGGGTCGTCAGGTGAGAACACGAAGTTGGCGCGCGCGCTCATGCTGCGATTGGGCCTGCCCATCAGCTCGATGTCGCCAGAGCTGGGCAGGAGGCCGACCAGCGCTCGCAGCAAGGTGCTCTTGCCGGCACCGTTGGGTCCGATCAGCAGCGCCAACTCGCCGGCCTTGAGGCGGAACGTGGCCTCCTCGACGATAGTAGTTCCGGCGAGGCGCACGGTTAGGTCGTTGACACTTAAGGGTAGCGGTGCTTTCTCAGTTGGGCTCGGGGGCATGGGTAGTGCCACTGTATCAACAACGCCCGTCGCGGCCGAAGCCGTACACCAGCACTTGCAACGCTAGCAGGTTTAGGTCTATCTTAATCCTAGTTATCGTTACTGCTCAGGCGTGCTGGAGGCTCTCTTCAGCACTACCACGTCTGAACTACAGATAAGTTTTCGCTTACGGGTTCTCTTCGCTTTCACCCGCACTCAGCTATGAAGAGGAGGTCGATGTAGCAAAGCTTGGCTGCCCACGCCGTTGCCTGAGAGTCACCGCGCGCCGCGTCTTCTAACGTCATCCCCCTCGTCCTGTTGCTTCTCGTTGCCCGCCACCGGTAGTACCGATGTTGCTACGGCTTCGCCGCTCCGTGGTGCGGATCTGTTTCGCCGCCACGGGCTGTTCCCGAAGTGGTTGGTGGATGTCGATGGATGATTCGATCTTGAAGTTTGGCGCTCTCAAGCGGCCTATCTCACGCCGCACCTTCATGAAGCTAGTGGGCATCTCGGCGGCCGCCGCGGCCGCCGGCCCCACTCTGGCGCGCGCCCAGGCGCAAAGTGGCACGCTGCGCATCCTGCAGTGGAGCCACTTCGTGCCGAGCTACGACACTTGGTTCGATAAATACGCTCAGGCGTGGGGCGCGGAGAACGGCGTGAAGGTGGTCGTCGACCACGTCAACCTAGCCGACCTGCCCGCCACCGTAGCGGCCCAGATCTCGGCCGGATCCGGACACGACCTCATCGAGATCGTGGGCGCCGAGGCGGGCCAGTTCGAACCCAGCCTGCTCGACCTCACCGACATCAACCAGGAGGGCGCCAGCCGCTTCGGCTCGCAGCTCGACCTGGCCACGCGCTACTCCTACAACCCGGTAACCGACAAGTACTACGGCTACTGCATCGGCTGGACCATCGATCCTGCCAACTACCGGCGCAGCCTGTGGGAGAAGGCGGGCATGCCCGATGGCCCAACCACCTGGGACGACCTCATCACCACCGGCGGCGCCATCCGAGACGAGCAGGGCGTGCAGCTAGGCATCGGGATAGCGCAGGAGCTCGACTCCAACATGGCGCACCGCGCGATCCTCTACTCCTTCGACAGCATGCTGCAGGACGTCGATGGCAACATCGTCATCGATCAAGGCGACTTCTTCGAGCGCGCCATCGAATCCGTGAACTACATCAAGAACCTCTACAACGCCGCTATGACCCCCGAGGTTTTCGCCTGGAACGCCGCCTCCAACAACCAGGCGCTGTTGGCTGGGCGCGCCTCGTACATCCTCAACTCCATCTCCGCCTACCGCTCCGCCCAGGAGGACGTGCCCGACATCGCCAAGGACGTCTTCTTCGGTCCGGCGTTGCAGGGCCCGCGCGGCACCGCCTGGAGCAACGCGCACGTGATCTACAACTACATCGTCCCGCAGCACAGCAAGAACGTCGACGCGGCCAAGACCTTCATCCTCGATTTGTCCGAGAACTACGACCAGGCCATGTACCACAGCAAGCTTTACAACTCGCCCAGCTTCTTCACCTCACCCGTATCGGGCAACGGCGATTACCCCGCGGTCGCGGGCGCGAGCACCTTCGCCGACCTACACGAGGCGTGGTTCGACGACGACCCGTTCCGCATCGAGGGCGAGCCCGAGGGCAAGCTCAAGCCCCTCAAGAACGCCGTCGAGTGGACCACCAACGTCGGGAACCCCGGCTACACCAGCCCCGCGGTGGCCGAGGTGTTCAACACCTTCATCATCCCCAACATGATGGCGCGTGCGGTGCGCGGCGACGAGAGTGTCGAGGACTCCATCCGCAACGCGGCCGGCGAGGCGCGTAAGGTGTTCGACGCCTGGCGTAAGCGGGGGTTGGTCTGACCTTGACGGTAGTTCGCAACGCCATGGAAGCTTGACGTGGCGACGCTGCAAGTCAACGGCCTGCACACCTACTTCGGTAACGTGCACGCTGTCGACGGCGTCGACCTCGACGTGCGCGACGGCGAGTTCCTGGTCCTATTAGGCGCCTCCGGCTCGGGCAAGACGACCTTGATGCGCACCATCGCCGGCCTCGAGAAGCTCACCTCCGGCGAGGTGCTTATCGGCGGCAAGGTGGTGAACACGCTGCCGCCCAACGCCCGCAACATCGCCATGGTGTTCCAGAGCTACGCCCTGTACCCGCACAAGAGCGTGTACAAGAACATCTCCTTCCCGCTCGAGGCGGTGCGCATGGGTAGAGCCGCCATCAACGAGAAGGTTGAGTGGGCGGCGCATCTGTTCGGCATCGACGAGTTGCTGCAACGCAAGCCACGCATGCTGTCGGGCGGCGAGAGGCAGCGGGTGGCACTGGCTCGCGCGTTGGTGCGTGAACCGAACCTGTTCCTACTCGACGAACCGCTATCGAACCTCGACGCCAAGCTGCGCCACTCGGCGCGGCACGAACTGAAGAAGCTGCACGAGCGCATCGGCATCACCACCGTCTACGTCACCCACGACCAAGTGGAAGCCATGGGCTTAGGTGAGCGGGTGGCGGTGATGAACCACGGCAAGATCGAGCAGATCGGCGTGCCGAGCGACATCTACCGCACGCCCGCCAACACCTTCGTGGCACGCTTCATGGGTTCACCGGCCATGAACCTCATCGAAACCGAAGACGAGATGCTCGGTTTCCACCCCGAGAACTTCCTGCCCGCCAGCCAGTTCGAGGCCCTCACTGCGGCGCGGCACTTCCCCTTCCTAGTCTCGGGCATAGAAGACCTAGGCTCCGACCTGCTCCTGTACGGCTCGGTGCCGAGCGCCAAGGCGGCGGTCGGTGCTGAGGGCTCCACCGGCACCGGCGACGTCATCGCCAAGATCCCGGCGCGGCTAGCCGGCACCGTGGCCGTGGGGCAGGAGCACGACTTCTTCGTGCAACCGAACTTCATCAACCGTTTCGACCCCGCCACCGGTAAACGGCTCGAAACCAGCGCGCTGTGAGCGCCCCACCTGTGCGTGCTCCCAAGGTCCGGCGCACGCGCGGCGCCCAAGCCAACACCACGCTACTGGCGGTGGGCATGCTGGCGCCGGCGGTTCTCTTCATCGTCATCTTGGTGGGGGTTCCGTTCGGGTTGGCCATCTACTACAGCCTCCACGACGTCACAACCGGCGGGACCGTGCCGCGCTGGGTGGGGATGGGAAACTTCGTCGAGCTGCTGAGCGACCGCACTTTCCTGCAGGCGCTGCGCAACACCGTCGTCTTCACCTTCAGCACCCTGGTAGTGGTGCTGATCCTGGCCACCATCCAAGCTGAGCTGCTCATCCGCAATTTCCGCGGCAAGTGGGTGGTGCGCTTCCTGCTGCTGCTGCCGTGGACAGCGCCCGCCGCGCTCGGCCTCATCGGTTGGTTGTGGATGCTCGACTCGGTCTTCAGCCCTATCGACTGGCTGCTGCGGGCGATGGGCCTGCTCGGGCATCCCGGCGCGGCGCTCGGAGCGCTGCCGAACCTCTACTGGCTGGGCGACCGGAACCTCGCCATCGTGTCGGTGATATTGGTCAACGTATGGCGCTTGCTGCCACTAGCCACCGTCATCGTGCTGGCCGGTCTCAACTCCATCCCCCGCGACGTGATCGAGCAATCGCGCATCGACCGCGCTGGCTTCATGCGGCGCCTGTTCGACATCACGCTGCCGATGCTCTCACCCATCCTGCTGGTGGCCATCCTCTTCACCTTCGTCTTCACCTTCGCCGACATGATCAACATCTTCATCCTCACCCGCGGCGGGCCCGCCAACAGCACCCAAGTAGTGGCCAGCCTGGCGTTCTTCACCGGCATCCTAGGCGGCAACTTGGGCAAAGGCGCGGCCATAGCGTTGTTCCTGTTCCCGCTCTTGGCCGGCATGAGCGCGCTTCTTCTGGGCCTGATCCGCCGCAGTGAGGTGGCGTGATGGGCGCCGGGTCACGCAACCTCTTCGGCCGCGGCGGGTTCTACCTGCTCATAGCGATCTTCACGGTGTTCGCGGCGCTGCCGTTCTACGTCATGCTCATCACCGCCTTCAAGCGCAACAGCGACCTCTTCGATCCCAACAACAACCCGTTCTGGTTCACGGAGTCGCCAACCTTCGCGCACATCCAACTACTGTTCACCGACACGCTGTTCGTGCGTTGGCTCCTCAACTCCTTCCTGGTCGGTGGTCTGGTGGTGATCATCACCCTGGTGCTGGCGGTGCCGGCCGCCTACAGCCTGGCGCGCTTAGCCGGCGGCTGGGGCGAGGCACTCGCGATCGGCATCTTCCTCACCTACTTGATCCCACCCACGCTGCTGTTCCTGCCGTTCGCCAAGGTCATAGCTTTCCTCGGCCTGCAGAACACGCTATGGGCGTTGGTGGTGGCCTACCCCACCTTCACGGTGCCGTTCTGCACCTGGTTGCTGATGGGGTTCTTCAAGGGGATACCCAACGACATCGAGGAGCAGGCGATGGTCGACGGCTACAGCCGCTTCGGCGCTTTCGTGCGCGCGGTGCTGCCGCTGGCGGTGCCGGGCATCCTAACGGTGGTGGTGTTCGCCTTCACCCTCTCGACCAGCGAGTTCGTCTACGCCCTAACCTTCGTGCAGGAGTCGGCTCAGAAGACCGTGAGCATCGGCATCCCCACTGAGCTGGTGCGCGGCGACGTGTTCCGCTGGGGTCCCCTGCTTGCCGGCGCCCTGATCGCCAGCATCCCCGTGGCGATCCTGTACACCTTCTTCATCGACCAGTTCGTGGCCGGGTTGGCGGCGGTGGCTGGGGAGTAACCCTAGGCCCTAGGGCACAGAAGCGCGGCGCCGACATTGTGCTCGGCGCCGCGCTTTTCCTGTGCCTGGTTGGCGTTGGGCCCTAAATCAGGGCGCCGGTACTGCGGCCACGGGCGGCAACAGGTACATGGGGGTGACGACGATGAGCTCGTCGGCCACCTCACCGGCGACGACCTCGACGTCGAGCACTACCCCGATGCGGTCGATGGTGGAGATGCCGGCGCTCGCGTCACGCAGCTCGAGGCCGATGACCTCGTAGGTGCCAGGCGCCAAGTCTTCAAGCGCGTAGCTGAAGTCGCCATCACCAACAGCGGTTGCTTCGACCCGGTAGCGCGCCATCAGTTCAAGGCTCGGCAAGTCGCCGTAATTCACAGCGGGGGGCGCACCGCCCACGTAAGGCAGGGCGTAGGCGTACGCCGTGGAAGTGGTGAGTACAGTTCCGAGGAGGGCAGCTTCAGCGTCCAGCAGGCCGGCTCCGCAGACATTCAGACCGTCGAAGCCAAGCGCGGGTACATTGCACTCGCCCAAAGTGAGCGGCGCCGAAGCGTCATGAAGGCGCTCACGCACCTGCTCGAAGGTGAGGGTCGGCTCCTGCGCCAACATCAACGAGACGACACCGGCCACGTGAGGGGCCGCCATGCTGGTACCTTCCATGAACCCGTATGAAGGCGTCGTGCCATCCGAGACGGTGCTTACGATGGCAGCATACGGCAACACTTCTTCTCCGCTGGGATCCGGGTATTCGTCGTCGCCACCTGGCGCCATGACGTCAATGAACGGTCCGTAGTTCGAGTAGTAGGCGCGTTCACCAGTCGGGCCGGTGGCGCCAACGGTTATCACGTTCGGACAGTTGGCCGGGAAGAAGATGTCGGAGGGCGAACCTTCGTTCCCGGCAGCGACGACGGTGTAGGTTCCCTCGCTCGCGAGGGCCTCGAAGAGGCCGTCTATCTCGCTGGGGCAAGCCTCGAACACGGCGCCGCCGAGGCTCATGTTGATCACCTGCGCTGGGCTCTCGTTGACGTACCCGGCGTAGGATTCGTCGTCCCCGCCGGCGGCCCACCAGATGCCCTCGAGTATGCCGGCGAAGCTACCGCTGCCGTTCTCGTCGAGGACCTTGACAGGCAACACATCAACGTTCCAGTTGACCCCAGCAACACCTTCCTCGTTATCAGTGACTGCACCGATGGTGCCGGCCACATGCGTGCCGTGTGTGCTACCGCCGGGGTTGGTGTGGGGGTCGTCAATAGGGCCTTCTCCCGCGCTGGGCTCAGTGCCATCCCAGTTGGCGAAGTTGGCACCACCGGCGGCCCACTGAACATCGGGGTGATCGAAGCGGCCGGTGTCGAGGACCGCGACCGTGACCTTGTTACTCGCACCAGTCTCCACGTCCCAGGCAGCCTCTAGGTTCAACTGCTGGTAGTGCCACTGGAGCGGGTAGATCGGGTCGTTAGGCATGGCGGTGATCGAGAGGATCCAGTTGGGGAACGCCTCGGCTACGACATCAGAGGCGCGTAGCCTATCGACTAAGTCGCGTGTGCCTACCTCGCTCAGTCCGCTGCTGCGGTAGAGCCCCAACCCACCCATGCGCCGATAGGAGGTGAGCTGCGTGAAGCGGTTGCCGCCGAAGGTGAAGCTGCCGTCGGCCGCGAAACTGAAGGCACCAACGGAACTCGAACCGGTCGTGCCGAGTGTGACGTCGCGAATACCCGGCTTGAAAACCACGAACAGTTCGCCGGGAACAACCGGCACCTGCTCAACTGCTGCTGCTGACGTCACGCTGGGTGTTTCGAGAACGGGTGACGTGCGGGTGATGGTGCCGGAGACGGAGCCAGACGTCGCGGGCAGCTCGGTCACCGTCACTGTGATGACGTCGCTGGTAGTGCTGTTGCCAGCCTTATCGGTAGCCTTGGCGCTGAGCTCGTAATCGCCCACAGACTCCGGCAACCACTCCAATGACCAGTTGTCATCGGTGCTGGGCACGACCGTGTTTACCTCACTGCCGTTTGCCAGGACTGCCACGCTAGCGATGCCACCTGCATCAGTGGCGGTACCAGCCACACTGACGGCGGTGCCGATCGTTACCGTGGCACCGTCCGCCGGCGTCGCGATATTGACGACTGGGGGCGTAGTGTCGAGGGGCATGGTGTCGGGCCGCGTGCAGGCGGCCAGAACGAGCATGACCCCAACCAGCAGAGAAGCGAACCAGATGATTTTCTTCAACCTGCGCCTTCCTTCCTTCACGTACCAGCTATTGTTTTATTGCGCTTTATTGCGGAGCACTACACGCAGCACCCTTCGCGGGCAAAGCCGAGCACGTGTGGTGATCGGCGAGTATATCCTGACGTGCTCGGCCCTACACGTGCTCGCGTACCGCCAAAAACGGCAAACCCGTTCTCACCGGTGCGGGGCACCTGCTTGTTGACGATAAGCAGGCCTATCCGCTTGGGATCGGGACAAAGACGGTTACTGTTGCACATAACCGGCTTGACTTCACCGGCTCACAAGACCGACGATCTAGCCATGGTTCGTCTTCCGCCTCTGCCCCGCCCGCGTCCGGAATGCCTAACGCTCGAGGGCCGCTACGCACGCCTCGAACCCTTGAGTCTCCAGCGGCACTTCGACACGCTCCTCGCCGCCTCGAACGCACCCGGGGAGAAAGAGCGCTTCCGCTACCTGTTCGACGACCAACCCGACGCGGTCATGTTGCGGCGCTGGTTCGAAGCGATAGGCACCTCGGCGGACCCGCTCTTCCACGCGGTAATCGACCGCGCCACCCGCCGTTGCGAGGGCCGCCAAGCGCTCATGCGCATCGTCCCCCAGCACGGTGTTATGGAGTTGGGGAGCATCTACTGGGGCCCAAACATCAGGCGCACGCGCGTGGCCACCGAGGCGCTATATCTAGCGCTCGCTTACGCCTTCGACACGCTCGGCTACCGACGATTCGAGTGGAAGTGTGACGCCCAGAACGAACCGAGCCGCCGCGCCGCACTGCGCTTCGGCTTCACATACGAGGGGACCTTCAAGCAGCACATGGTGGTGAAGGGTCTGAACCGCGACACTGCCTGGTTCGCTATTCTCGATAGCGAATGGCCACGACTCAGCGCGGCTTACGAGGCGTGGTTGGCGCCCGAGAACTTCGATGAGGCCGCACGCCAGATGACGCGGCTCGAAACCGAAAGGCATTAGAGTCAGGTAATGGCGCTTATGGTCTTTAGGCAGCAGGCTCGAAGCAGTCGCTGAGTTGACCCTCTCAGGCGGAGCGCGGTAGAAACTGCCCGTTCGGGTTGGAATGCCAGCATGCCGTCGCAGGTCGGAACATATTGGTCGCAGCGGCCAGTGTGGCTTCGGCCCCAAACTGGCGTAAATTACAAGAGGAGACAGGATGTATAAGAGAATTCTACTGTTCGCTTCCCTAGCGGTGGCGTTGGTTGCGTGTAACACGACTGGGCCCAGCACTCCCCCTGCTGGACCCGGTACTCCTCTAGAGGAGCCCAGCGTTACGCCTACGAAGGGCACTAGAAACATAACTGTCGACACCGATGTAACCGCGACGTTCAACCTTGACATCGATGCGGAATCTCTCGAAGGTAACTTCACCTTAGCTGAGGCCGGTGGCGATAACGTCGCGGGTGAGGTGGCTTATGACGGTGACAGCCGAACCGCCACGTTCACTCCCGATGATCTCTTGACTTACACAACCGTGTACGTGGCAACGGTGTCCAGATCCGTCACGGCCACCAATGGCGCCCGGCTCGCGAAAGACAAGGTGTGGGACTTCGGCACCATCTCAGAAGCAGACGCCGAGCCGGCGGTCATAAGAGTCGGGATCGTTGGCAGCAACCGAGCCCTGGACGCTGGTACCTCAACCAAACTCAGAGCCACCGTCACCGCCATCGGCGGCGCCGACCAAGACGTCAACTGGAGCAGCAGCAACCAAGCCGCCGCTAGCATCAACCAAACTAGCGGCGTACTGACCGCCGTCGCGGCAGGCACCACCGAAATCACGGCCACTAGCGTCTTCGACAGTTCTAAAAACGCCAGCATCACCGTCACCATCACGACACCCGCCCCAGTACCAGCCGTCACTCAGCTCGAAATCGATGGCGGCGACCAATCCGTGGTGGCCGGGACGCCAACCACGCTCACCGTTATCGTCAGCGCCACGGGCGGCGCCGACCAAGCCATCACCTGGACCAGCAGCGACGAAAGCGTCGCAACTATCGAAACTATTGACTTGGAGAGCGCGGAACTCACACCCATCGCCGTAGGCACCACCACCATCACTGCCACCAGCGTCTTCGACAACACTCGAACCGACAGCATCGTAGTCACCGTCACCGCAGCACCAGCAGTCACAAGCGTCACCATCAACGGCGGCGACCAGACCCTAGCCGTTGGCGGCACACTCGCCCTCACCGCAACCGTCGTACCCGCCGGCGGCGCAGATCCCACTGTCACCTGGAGCAGCAACAACACCGGCAT
>CAJDWL010000048.1_pt2 | contig 12391 bp, 11 predicted proteins | sample 7391591 | NCBI WGS metagenome assembly CAJDWL01 (sample SAMEA7055738, study PRJEB34461) | soil metagenome | biome: terrestrial ecosystem; feature: Peninsula; material: soil | place: Antarctica | collected 2016
GAACTCGCCGGCGCGTCGCGACAGCGTGTCGCCGAGTTGCAGCAGCGTGTCGAGCTGCGAGATGCGGCTGTCGATGGCGCTCCTGCTCATGCCGTAGAGGCGCCCGAAGTAGTGGAGGATCTCGCGGCCGGTGAGGCGGTCGTAGAGACCCATGCCGCCGTTCACGACCCCGATGGCGGCGCGCACGGCCTGGCCCTCGCGCTCGATATCGTGGCCCGCCACGCTAGCGCTGCCGCTATCGGGTTTGAGCAGGGTGGCGAGGATGCGCAAGGTGGTGGTCTTGCCGGCGCCGTTGGGCCCCAGAAGACCGTACACCTCACCGGCGGCAACGGTGAAGCTCAGGTCATCGACCGCGAGCACCTTCCCGAAAGACTTGGATATTCCGTTGGCGATTATCAGATCAAGCATGACGGGCCATATTACCCGGGGAGGTCAGCGAGCCAAACTGTTGCCGCACAGGACCGTTCAAGCTGGGTTCGACGCCCAGCCGCTTGCTATCATCGTGGCTGATGACCAACCGAGAGTTCGCTGCCCTGGACGAGTACCAACTCCTGCCGCGAGTGCTGCACAGCGTGATGCACACTGAACTGAGCACGGTGGCCCTGGGCCGACCGCTGCCTGGTCCGATGGTGCCGCGCTTGAAGCGTGCCGGGGTGTCGCTGGGGACGCTGGCCGTCATCGACGTCGACACCGCGTTGCGGCTCGACAACAAGCATCCCGCCGCCGACACCATCGCGCTGCTCGGCCCGGCACGGATGGACGAACTCATCGACAGCGCGGGACAACTGGCCATGCGTGACGTGGCGGCCGTGGGCCTCGACTTCGCGCCGCTGGGTGCTACACCGCCGTTCGGGCAACTGGAGTGGCGCCCGCGCAGCCGCGAGGAGCTGGCCGAGCTGCGCGCCGCCGCCGGCTGCCCTCTATGGCTGTTCGGTATCCTCAGCGTTGCCGACGCTGAGGTGGCGGCCGAGGCCGGCGTGGACGGCGTGGTGGTGGGCGGCGAACTGGGGCGGCACCTGGGCGCGCCTACCACCATCGACCTGTTGCCAGAGGTCATCGACGCGGTGGCGGGCATGCTCACCATCGTGGCAGGCGGCCCGTCGCGGAACGGGGTGGACGTACTGCGCTACTTGGCAGTTGGCGCCGAACTGGTTGTGGTCGACGGCGATCGCTCCCTGCCCGCCTTGACCGCCGAGCTCGACTACGCCATGCGGCTCATCGGCTGCGCCAGCATCAGCGACATCGGCTACGACGCATTGTTCGCACCGCTGTTCGGAGAGCCTTGATAGCTTTCGTCGACGGCGTGGTCGCCGAGGTGGGGGAGACCAGCGTGGTGGTGGAGGTGAGCGGCCTGGGGTACGAGGTAGTCGCGCCGAGCTCCACGCTGGCTAAGTGCACGCCCGGTGAGCGCATTCGTCTGCGCACGCAGTTGATCGTGCGTGACGAGCAGCCCAGCCTTTACGGCTTCCACCGTGACGAGCAGGTGCTCATCTTCCGCCGACTGCTCGACGTCACCGGCATCGGACCTAAGCTGGCGCTTGCCATCCTCTCGGCGCTGCCGACCGCTGTTATCGTCACCGCCATCAACAACCAGGACGAGGGGCTGCTCACCGCCGCGCCGGGCGTGGGTAAGCGCACGGCGGCGCGGATAGTGCTCGAGCTGAAAGATCGCTTGCCGGCCGCGCTGGAGGCGCTGGCCGACACCTCTGAGCGCGGCAAGGTGCTGGTGGGAGCTGGCGACGACGCTGTGGCAGCGTTGCTGGCGCTCGGTTACCGCGAGAACCAGGTGAAGGGCGTGGTGGCCGAGCTGACAACGGCCAACCCCGGTGACGCGGCCGAGGCGCTCATCCGCAAGGCGCTCGCCAAGCTGCGCTGACGTTGTGCCGCGTCTGTGCGCTCAGACCGGCATCGGGTGTTGCCTGAGCGCTTCGTTCGGTTCCACTGCCGGTAGCTGGAAGGCCGCGGCGACGGCGGCGTAGGTGAGCTTGCCGGCGTGGGTGTTGAGGCCCCTGAGCAGCGCAGGGTCGGCGGTGAGGGCAGTAGCGCCACCCTCGGCGAGGCGCAGCACGTAGGGCAGGGTCTGGTGCGACAGGGCGCGAGTACTCGTGTTCGGTACCGCGCCTGGCATGTTAGCCACGCCGTAATGAACCACACCCTCGACCACGTAGGTGGGCGCGTCGTGGGTCGTGGGCCGGCTGGTCTCGATGCAGCCTCCCTGGTCGACGGCCACGTCTACCACGACGCTGCCCGGTTTCATCAAGCTGAGCATGTCGTGGCTAACCAGCGTGGGGGCGCGCGAACCGGGGATGAGCACCGCGCCGATGACCAGGTCGGCGGTGGGCAGCAGTTCCACGACGCTACCGTGGTTGCTGGCTGTGGTCTGCACGCGACCACCGAAAGTGTCGTCTAGGTACTGCAGGCGGGCATGGTTGACGTCGAGCAGTGACACGCGCGCTCCGAAGCCGAGTGCCACCTTAGCGGCGTTGGCGCCGACGGTGCCGCCGCCCAGGATGACTATGTGCCCGGCCTGCACGCCTGGTACGCCGCCCAGAAGCACGCCGCGGCCGCCGTGAGCGCGCTCCAAGAAGTGCGCCCCGACCTGCGGCGCCATCCGTCCGGCCACCTCGCTCATAGGCGTCAGCAGCGGCAACATGCCGTTGTCGAGCTGCACTGTTTCGTACGCAACCGCGGTGGTGCCGGATCCCAACAGCGCGTCGGTAAGCTCACGGTCGGCGGCTAAGTGGAGGAAGGTGAAGAGCAACAGGTCGGGCCGCAGGTAGTGGTACTCGCTTGGGAGGGGCTCCTTCACCTTGAGCACCAAGCGCTGCGCCCAGGCTTCGGCTGCGTCGCCCAACTGTGCGCCGGCGGCCAGGTAGTCGGCGTCGCTGAAGCCTGAGTCGGCACCGGCACCGCTTTCGACTAACACGCTGTGCCCAGCCTTCACGAGCGTGCTCACCGCGGTGGGGGTCGTGGAGACGCGGAACTCCTGCGACTTGATCTCTTTCGGAACTCCGATGTTCATGTTCGCTCCTTTTGGCTGGCTGCTGCTACGCGCGCCGCGGAGCTCAGCCAAGCGAGCCCCGCCAAGGCCGCAATTGCGGGCCGTGAGCGGCTTGGGTACTCGCGATCAGTGGTTCGATTGTACCGGCTGTGCAGCGCTCCAACGGGCCGTGGTGGTCGGAAAGTACGGGCAACGCCCAAGTGACGCTCGCTCGGCGGCCGTGTTGGCTGCTGCGCTAGAGGCGCTAGAAGCGTTAGGGAGTGAGACCGCGCTGCCAGGCGCGCAGTATGTGCACGTCAACGTGCGGCGCGCTAGGGTTCTCGGGTCCGTGCTCGTTACCGTTCGTCGGGCGCGGTTCCACCATGGCGGCCAACTCGCCCGTTTCGTCGAGCAGCGCCGTGACGCTCGTGACTGGAAGCTGTGGTGGGCGTCCTTGCCGCACCAGTTCCGCCTGCTCGGCGTTGAGGCGCAGCGTCGGGTAGGGCAGGGCCGTGAGCAGGTCCAGGGCGGCCGCGGCGCTCAGGTCGTCGAGTGGGGCGCAGTCGCTCAGGTCGATGCTGCCTGACCCGGTGCGCACCAAACCGGCTAGGTGGGTGGGCACCCCCAGCGCAACTCCAAGGTCGCGGGCGAAGGCGCGCACGTAGGTGCCGGCACCCACTTCGAGGCGCAGCAGCGCCGTGGGCGCAGTAAGAAGAGTGGGCGGCAGTTCGAAGCTGCGGCCGGCGGCGTCAGCTCGCCAGACCAGGCCGTTACCAGCCTCGCTCGCTCGCGCGGTCGGCGACGTTAGGTTGTCCGACTTGACCACGCCGGCCGCCGTGATCGGGGCTTCGGGTGCGAAGCGAGCTGGCAGCAGCTCTCGGCTGGCGGCGAAGTCGAGCAGCTCCACCTGGTGGTAGGCGCAATGGCGCGGCGGCGGTTCCACCACCACCCCACGTCTGGCGGCTTGATAACTGCGCTCACCAGCTTGCTTCACCGCTGAGTAGGCGGGTGGTCGCTGCTCTGTAAGGCCCACGAAGGCTGCCGCCGCCCGCGCGACGCGCTCCGCTGTGACAGTAGCCAGCTCGGCCGGCGCGGCGCGCGTGTCGATAGGCCCTTCCGCGTCGAGAGTGGGGGTGCCAGCGCCGAAACTCACCCAGGCGAGGTAGCGCTTGCGGTTGGCACTCAGGAACGGCGACAGCTTGGTAGCTTCGTCCGACAGCAGCACCAGCACGCCGGTGGCGAGGGGATCCAAGGTGCCGGCGTGGCCGACTCGGCGCGTGCCGAGCTGTCGCCGCGCCCGCGCTACGACGTCGTGGGAGGTTAGCTTCAGCGGTTTGTCTACCGGCAGGATCGGCACTTTAGATGACCTCTATCGGCCGCTAGCTTCAGAAGAACAGCGCTCTCACCCAAGGCAGCATGACGGTGGCCAGCAGCAGGCCGAGATGCAGCGTCAACTGCGCGGCGAGCGGCTCCCAACCGCTGCGTCGCCGGCGGTAAGAGTCGGCCAGCAGCCACCCGAAGAAGAGGAGCAGGATGATGGGTGTTCCGAACAGTAAGGCGTAGAGCACACCTGAAGCGGCCGTGGCGATGAGGTTGTCGTAGCGACGCACGAACGGCGTCATGAGGAAGGGTCGGAAGTAGAGCTCGGCGAGTGGCACGAGTAGCGCGGCAGCCACGACCAACGGGGTGGCCTGCAGATAATCGAGGTACCAGCCGCCCAAGGCGCCATCGAACGGTAGGAAATGGAGGTAGGCGATGGTAGCGACCAGGAACAGTAGCCCCCAGCCGATGCCGTTGGGCACGTAACGAGCATCTCCCAGCAGCATCTCAAGCGCATCGAAGCCGTTGGCTTGCACCCGCCGCCACGACAGCAGCGCCAGCATCACCGCAGTGGTGAGCATGAACAGCGCGGCGGCCTCGCCGTTCATACCCGTGGCGAGGAGGGCCACGGGGTTCCCGTAGCGGACCAAGCCGTAAACGACCGTCACCAGCAGTGCTATCAGCAGCGACGCGAACAGCGTTCCGTACACCTGCCCTACGCTCCACGGCTGCGCGCCCTCGACCACCTCTAGGCTCGTGGAGGTGGCGATGCGGCTCTCGCCCACCAGGTGGACACCTACTAGGAAAAGCAGCAGCAGTAGCCACAGCAGCGTGTTGCCGGCCAGGAAGCCCGAGAAGTTCTCACGCTTGAGCGACTCGCGTAACGCCAGCCCACCAGCACTCAGGTCGCCCTCTGCGTAGGAGAGCAACGCCAAGGCGCGTAGGTCTTGAGCCTGGGCGCCCACATTGCGGGCGCCCCGCAACTGGTGAGCGGTGGCCAGATTGCCGGCTGCGGCGTCGAGTTGGCCCTGCGACCACAGGGCGCGGCCGAGCAACGAGCGGACGCTGGCGTTGCGGTCGTCGCCGGTGAGCGCCATATAACTGTTCAGCTGCTGCGCGGCCGAGGCGGGGTCGCGCAGCCGCAGGCGCAGCTCGGCGTCGGCGAGGCGGTAGTTCACGTTCAACGCGTCTGAGGCGATGGCGGCAGCGTAATCGTCAAGGGCTGGACCGTAACGACCCTGAGACTCCATGACGCGTCCAGCCAGGAAGTTCACGCGGCCCTGCAGCTCGACGTTGCTCTGTTGCGCGAGACGCGAACGTGCCTCTTGTAGGAACGCTTCGGCGTCGCCGGGGCGATCACTGGCCAGTGCGGCCTCGGCGAGCAGTACTAGTGGCTCAGCAGTGGTGATGGTGTTGCGCACGCGGCGCAGCCTCTGCTCGGCGCTGCCGGGGTTGCCCAGGGCGATCTCGATGCGTGCAAGCGCCAACTCCGCTTCCGGGAAGTTGGGGCGCACCTGCAGGGCGTTGAGGCAGGCTTGCTGCGCTGTCTCGAGGTCGCCGCCAGCTTCGAAGCGCAAGCACTGCTGGAAGTAACGGTTCTCGTCGAACCCCTGCGCGTTCGCCACCCCGGCGCCCAGCACCACTGCGGTCAGCAGCGCCGCCGCCAGATGCTGCCAGCGGACAGCCACCCCTATAACCGCCGATCGTTGCAACATGCGACCCCTTCCGAATCTCGTGCCCTGCCAGCGCGCGTCCTACTGCGAACGCGAGCTAGGCTTCCTAGCGGCCCCGAACGTCACGCGAGCCAGTCACTGTGAGGTTGGCTGGCCGCGGCATCGTCAGCGAACGGCCTTGCCTCGTCAGCGACTGATTTCAGGCATCATTACCCGTAGCGCGCTCACTATGAGGTTAGCTGGTTCACTTCTTCTCATGAAAGGTAGGTGGGATAGCTAAGGGTCGGCTAGGTTGGGCAGGTTAAGGGAAGCTGAAGCCGCTCGAACCGCCGCTTCACGTACGGCTGATAGCATCTGAACATGACGCGAACGATGTCATTCCCGTTCGCCTGGGCTGGCCGATGAGTCTTTCTCAGTTGTTCCTGCTGGGGCAGGCTGCGCTACTGCTACCGGCCATGCCGGTAGGCACCGAGGTGCGCCTGATGTCGGCCGACCTTTTCACCGTCTACGCCTCGGCGCGGGTGGAGGGCGACCGCCTCACCTTCCGCGAGCTGCCGCCGCCCGGCACCGAGGTGCGTGTTTTGATATTCCCACCCGGCGCCGACGACGTGTCGGTGGCGGCGGTGCTCAGTGGCGCGACCGCCCTCAAGGGGCGAGTCTCGAAGAGTGGCAACGACATCCTGCTGCTGCAGGAGGAGATGGAGGAGCCCGTTTCGCTGCGTTCGCTGCTGCTGCAGGAGCGCGAGATCTGGCTCGACCTACCTCTGGGAAGGAGCAGATGAATGGCCGCAAAGCGGATACTCATCGTTGAAGACGACCTCGACATCCTTCGGTTGCTCAGCCGCGAACTCGAAGACGCGGGTTTCGAGGTACTGCCGTTCGATAGCGGCATGAGAGGCCTCTCTGCCGTGCGTGAGATGGAGCCCGACCTGGTGATCCTCGATCTGGGCCTGCCTGACCTTAGTGGTCAGGAGATAGCGCGACGCGTCCGGCGCACCAACGACACTCCCATCCTCATCCTCACAGCCGCCGACGAGGTGGGCACGAAGGTGGAGATGCTCAACGCAGGCGCCGACGACTACCTCGCCAAGCCGTTCCACTTCGAGGAGCTGCTGGCGCGCATAAACGTGCAGCTGCGCAAACGCACTCTGGGCTCGGCGCAGCAGATCGGTGACCTCACCATCGACCCGGTGCGGCGCCAAGTCCTGTGGGGCGAGGAGGAGGTCCGCTTCAGCCCACGTGAGTACGAGTTGATCACCTACTTAGCCGGTCAGCCAGGCCGCGTCTACTCGCGCAAGGAGATAGAGAACAACGTCTGGGGCGAGGAACTGCCACCCTCCTCCAACGTGGTCGACGTGCACATCGCGAACATCCGCGGCAAGCTGCGTGACGCTGGCGGCTTCGGTGTCATCAGGACCATCAGGGGCGTGGGGTACGCCCTCAAATCGTGACCCGCCGCAAGCGCTGAAGCAGCGCGCTGCCCCGATAGTCAGGGCCCCACGGGTGTCGCTCACGTGGCGGGTGGCGTTGATGAGCGCCTCCGCCATCGCCATACTTGGCGGCCTCACCATGCTGGTGGCCTATCAGGTGGTACGTAACGGCCTCTACGACGAAGTGAGGCGTTCCCTGAAAGAGGACGCAGCCGCGGTGGCGGCGCTCTATTCTGCTGGCGAGGGTAGCGCGGTTCCCGGCCTGTCGGGCCCCACCGGCGGCGTCGTTCTGCAGGTGTACGACGCTCAAGGCAAGCTACTGGCCGCCAACCAGCCAGAGTTCGAACGGGCGCAGGCTTCGCTGCCGCCCTCGGACGTTGTTGGCGCCACGTTGGTGCCCACACTGTGGACTGGTCTGCTGGCGGGGCGGCAGATGGAGGTGGCGCTAGCGCCGTTCGAGCTGGGGGTGGTGGCGGTCCTCACGGATCCCGCTTACATCGGCGCAGTACTGGCGGAGCTATCCCGCACCCTGCTGATCGCGGCGGTGCTGCTGGTGATCCTCAGCCTTGGGGTGGGGTATGCAGTGGCGGCGGCGGCGCTACGGCCCATCTCGCGCCTGGCGCGCGTGGCGGCCCGGCTCGGCCCCGAGCGGCTGGAGCCAATAACGTACGATGGTCCGCTCGACGAGGTGGGACGCCTCACCTTCGCCCTCAACGGCTTGCTACAGCGCCTGCGTGAAGCGCTCGACGCGCAGCGGGTGTTCCTGGCCGAGACCAGCCACGAGTTGCGCACGCCGCTCACCAGCCTGCGTGGTTTCATCGACCGCGCCGTCCGCCATGCCAAGCCCGAGGTGCGTGACGACCTGCTCGACGCGCGCCGCGTCTCCGGCACCATGGCTCGGTTGGTGGAGGACCTGCTGCAGCTGTCGCGCGGGCAGATGGTGATTGAACCCACCCCGCACCTGGTAGATCTGCTTGTCGACGTGCTGCAACGCGTGGCCGATGAGTTTCCCGGCGTTCGGGTGGAGGGTGAGCCTGGGGCGCTGATGCTCGGCGACCCGGTGCGCCTCAACCAAGCGGTGCGCAACCTCACCGCTAACGGCGTGCGCGCGGCGGGACGGCCCGAAGGAGTGCTGCTCGCCCTGAGCCTCGAGGGGGAGGTGGGGGTGGTGCGCATCAGTGACGACGGCGACGGCATCCCCGCTCAGACCTTGCCGCACATCTTCGATAAGTTCTACAAGGGCGCAGGGGGCGGCTCGGGTTTGGGTCTCGCGATCGCACGTCAGATAGCCGAGCAGCACCACGGCAGTATCAGCGTGCGCAGCGCGCCAGGTGAGACCGTGTTCGAACTACTACTGCCTCTCATCGAGGCCGATGACGACGAACTGCTAGATGGACAAGTCTCGGCAGGGTAGTAGAGATTGTCAGGTGCTAGCTTCTTCGCCGCAAGCGTTCTAAGCCCAAGACTTTCGCCTGCCAGCCGACGTTCACATCCGAGGTAGTGTCACACCGCGTTGGCCCTGGTACTTGCCCTTGCGCTCCGCGTAGGTCGTCTCGGGGCGCTCGCCCTGAAAGAACAGCAGTTGGACGATGCCTTCGTTAGCGTAGACCTTGGCGGGAAGGGGAGTGGTGTTGCTCAACTCGAGCGTGACATGGCCTTCCCAGCCGGGCTCCAAGGGAGTTACGTTCGCGACGATGCCGCACCTTGCATACGAACTTTTACCTAATGCTATCACCATGGTGTCGTCTGGTATCCGTAAGTGCTCGACCGACCGTGTAAGTACGAAGCTATTCGGAGGGATGATACAAGTATCGCCCTCGAACTCCACTAGGCTGTTGGTATCGAAGTTCTTGGGATCGACCACGGTGTTGAAGGCGTTGACGAAGATGCGCCATTCCGGCGCGGCGCGAAGGTCGTAGCCGAAGCTCGACAGTCCGTAGCTGATCACGCCGTCGCGCACCAGGTGCTCCTCGAAGGGGGTGATCATCCCCTCCTTAGCGCGTTCGCGGATCCACCAATCTGGTTTGATGCTCATTGGAGGAGTCTAACAACGGCAGCGGCCGGGAAGATGGGACCGGCATGTGCTCGACGACCGTTCGCGTAGGCCTAGTGTCGTGCTGAAGCTATGTCAAGGCGAGTAATATCGGGATGAAATCAAGCAAAGATTATGATCGAGCGAGCCCGAGGAGCGGCGGCAGGTGGCCTGGGTCGACGTTCTGGAGGAACGGCTAGTGCACCGCGCCGGTGCGAACACCGGCACGCTCTACGGTGGTTGAGGAGGTTGGATATCAAGCAGTTCAACAGGATGCTATCGGCTGGGTTGTTCGCCCTAACGCTGACACTGGTAGTAGGGGCCAGCGCGCAGGAGGCCGACGCTGCAGGCGCTTTGGTTTACGACCTTTATCAGGGGCAGAACGTGCTGGGCGAGGTGGGCGTGGCCCTGGAGCGCGGCGCCGCTGGCACCGTTTCCAGCTCATACGCCAAAGTAGCAGGCGTCATCGACCTGACCGATACTCTCACCACCAACGCTGATGGTTCGGCCCAGCACTACCAGCTCAGCGGCAAGGTTCAAGGTGTCGATATAACCATGGATGTTACCTTCGCTGCTGACGGCGTTCACATGGACCTCGAACAGGGCGGTGCGAAGCAGGACTTAACGATCCCCGTCACCGGCCCTGCCTACGTCTTCGACAACAACTTCCTCGACGGCTGGCAGATCGCCGTCGACCAGGTCGTGGCCCAGCAGGAGGCGATAACCTTCACGGCCGTGGTTCCACAAGTAGCGGCACAGGGCACCGTGACGCTCACGCCGGCCGGCACTGACAGCGTTGAGTACCTAGGCCAGAACGTGACGGCGCAGCGAATCGACGGCGAGCTCCAAGTGGCTGGCCAGACGCTTAAGGTGACCATCTACTTGGACGATGCTGGCGACATCCTGGTGCTCGAGCAGGCGCCTGGCTCGGGGCGCTTCGTGCGCCGTGGGGCCGGGGCACCGCCGGAGCGATAGGCTCCGCCGGTGGTGAATCCGGCGAATCATCGGCCGCGTTTTCCGCGACCGCCCCGAGGGGACCCACCGTCGCCGCCAAGTTGGCCGAAGACGCCCATTGCCTTGAGCAACGTGTCCTGAACGTGGAGTCGACCGGCGCCGAACTCTACGGTGAACTCAGCGTTCCCGTGGGCGTCGAGGGTCGCGCGCCGGCGCTGCTACTGCTGCCCGGCAGCGGCGCGGTGGACGGTGACGGTAACGTGATGCCGCTTCTGCGCAACTCGGGCTACCGGCAGCTCGCCTACGCCCTGGCGTGTCACGGTTTCGCGATGCTAAGAGTAGCCAAACTGGGTATCCCACCCTCCACCGCTAACGCCAAAGACGTCACGCTACAGACCTTCGCCCACAACACCGCCGACTGGCTAGCGCTGCTTGCGGACCAACCCGACATCGACCCTAACCGCATCGGTCTGCTGGGTCACTCCGAAGGCGGGCTCATAGCCCTCTACGCCGTGGCCAACCAGTTCGTTGCGCCGCAGGTGGTGGCGCTGATTGCCACGTCCGGCAGGCCGCTTGACGACCTCGCGCGCGAGCAGATAATCGCGCGCAACCAGGAAGCCGGTGCCACGCCCGAGCAGCTCAGAGCCGTCGGTGAGCTGCTGGCCGCCGCTGCGACGCGCGCCACGCTGCTCGCGTTCGCCGATCTCACGCACAACTTGCTCGATACTAGCGGCCCGGCGCTGGACGCCATGCTGCCCGGCCCCAACGCCGTCATCTCCGACACGCTGGTGCGGGCGCTGGCTACCTACCTGAACGGTTACCTTCGCGCCGCTCGCTGAAATGAGTCGAGATTGCCGAGAAGAAGCGTTTCCTGCTGCGGGCTCAGGGACGCCCGTCGTTGCGTAGGTAACGCACCACGTCGCGATCATGTGCCGCCATGTTCGTGTTCGGCCTGAACACCGGCACGCCGCCGTCGGTGCCGTGCAGGAAGTACAGGTACTCCTCACCCGCCGCGTTCACTTTGAGAGGTTCGAACACCGCGTGCAACGCGGAGCGACCCGGGTTGTCTATCGGCCCGAACGGCAGGCCGGCGCGGGTGTAGGTGTTCCAGGGAGTATCTTTCCTCAGGTCGGCCGCCTTCAGTTGCGGCAACGGTTTGCCCAGACCGTAGGCCGCGGTGGGGTCGGACTGAAGCAGCATGCCCAACTCGAGCCGGTTGAGGAATACCCCGGCTATCAGCGGCATCTCCTCGTCGGACGCTGCTTCGGCCTGCACCATGCTGGCCAGCGTCACCCACTGATGCACGGTCAGGTCGCGCTCCAGCAGCAGCTCGCTGACCTCCTCGCTCAGTTCCGACTCGAAGCGCTCCACCATCAGGCGCAGTGCCTGCTCGGCGCTGGCGTGTACGGGCACGTCGTAGCTGGCCGGGAACAGGTAACCCTCCAGGGTGGCGGTGCTCGGTAGGTACGGAGGTGCCAGCTCGCCGGGCTCGCGGATGAGCTGCTCCAACTCGGGCAGATCGCCTAAGCCGTTGGCGGTCAGCCGCTCGATGACGGCGCGAGCGCGCCAACCTTCCGGCACCACCACGAGCACCGTGCGCGGCCGCCCACCGGCGGCTAACGCCGCGGCGATGTCGCGGCTGCTCATGTTCGTTTTAAGGTCGTAGAGGCCCTCACCTAGGCGCGTGTCCAGACCGCTGTAGCGCAGGTAGAGCTGGAAGGCCAAAGCGGAACGCACCAGATCGGCGTCGTGCAGCTCGCTCGCGACACGGTTGCCACCCCAGCCGGGCAGTACCTCGAACTCCACCTCGCGCGCCTGGGAGCTGGGCGGCGACAGCACGAAGTTCACCGTCACCAATGCGGCGACTGCCGCCAGCACCACCAATAGTGCGGCGATTGTCAGCCGGCGTCCGCGGCGCTTAGGGCGAGTTGGCGGCGCGGGAGGCGGCGCGGGAAGCGGCGCAATGGTGTCCTCAGGTGGCTCTTCAGCTACCGCTAACTCC
>CAJDWL010000066.1_pt1 | contig 12330 bp, 7 predicted proteins | sample 7391591 | NCBI WGS metagenome assembly CAJDWL01 (sample SAMEA7055738, study PRJEB34461) | soil metagenome | biome: terrestrial ecosystem; feature: Peninsula; material: soil | place: Antarctica | collected 2016
GTCAGCTTCGGCGATGGGTCCGCCTTGAGCGGCGACCAACGGCACGGCGATCAGCAAGCCTAGGACGATAGGTGCGAGGACCTTTAGTAGACGCTTCATCGAGTACCTCCAGAGTACTTTTCTTACCAGCCGTTTCCGCCCTTGGCCATTCGGTTGCGGCGCCAGGATAAACGGCCTAGCTTTCCGACGACGATACCCCTACCACCTTCCCTCGGCTACCTCAGGGGTAGCATCCGAGGCGATGGATGAACGCTCTCGCAAGACGCTCTCACCTTCAGCGCCGCAGTGGCCGCCGGACGACCTGCCGCCCCAGGCGTGCAGCTCCAGCATGCGCCAGCATGTGTTGGGGCTGGTTCCGTACTTCACAAGCCTAGATCCTGGCGAGTTGGCCGAGGTCAACACCGTCTTCCACGCGCGGCCGCTGGTGAGCGGCGAGACTATCGTCAACGCCGGCGACGACGCCGAGCGCTTCCTGGTGATAGTGAGCGGTCGCGTGAAACTTACGACCACTACCGCCGGCGGCGCCGAGCACTTGGTCGACGTCCTCGGGCCAGGTGATTCGTTCGGCGCCCTTCCCCTCCTGGGAGCCAGCAGCAACGAGGCGACCGCCGTGGCGCTCACCGGCGGCTGCGCGCTGGAGGCGCTACCGGAGGAGTTCGCTTCGCTGGTGAAGCGCTTCCCCTCGGTATCGTTAGCGGTTCTCGAGGTCGTCAGTGAGCGGTTGCGCGACACCCGCGAGCGGCTCCGTTTCGGGGCCAACGCACCGGTGGAGGCGCGCTTGGCATCCGCCCTGCTTACCCTCAGCCGGCGCCTAGGGCAGGTGAGCGAAGAGGGCCGCAGCTTGGGGGCGCCCTTGAGCCAGGAGGACCTGGCGGCCTTGACGGGCACAACGCTGGAGACCGTCAACAGGCTGTTGTCTGCCTGGCGCAAGCGTGGCTGGGTGAGCACAGGTCGGCTGCGCCTGACGCTGCTCGACGAGGCGGCGCTGGAGGCGGTGGCTGAGCAATGAATCCGGCAGGCTGCGAGAGAGCTACGCTTTCGCCAGGAAGCGCTTCAGCTGCTTGACGGTGCGGGTGTTCAGCACCGCCTCCTTCCCGGCCCACGCACGCCGCGCCTGCTCCACGCCGAAGCGCATGCCATCCAGCTCGCGAAAGTCATGGGCGTCGGTGCCGATGCTGATGGTGAGGCCGCGCTTACGCGCCGCCAGTACGTTCACGTCGGAAAGGTCGAGGCGTTGGTAGGAGGCGTTGAGTTCCACCGCTACATCGTTGGCGGCGCAGGCTGCGAAGACCTCGGACAGGTCGAGCTGGTAGCCTTCGCGCTCGCCTAGGACGCGGCCAGTGGGGTGGCAGAGGATGTTCGTGTGCGGGTGCGACACGGCCTTCACCACCCGCGCCGTCTGCTCCGCGGGGGCTAAGTCGAAGTGAGAGTGGACACTCACCAGCACGATGTCGAGGCGCTCCAACCACTCGTCTGACAGGTCGAGAGTGCCGTCCTTGAGGATGTCTATCTCCAGACCGCGCAACACCGTGATGTCGTCGCGATCTTCCAAGATGGTGTCGAGCTCTTGCCACTGGCGCGCCAGCTTCTCCTCGTCTAGGCCGCCGGTCATAGCCAGCGCCTGGCTGTGATCGGTGATGGCCATGTACGAGTAACCGCGCTCCACGCAGGCGTCGATCATCTCGCTGATGGTGTTCCGTCCATCCGACCAGCGGCTGTGCATGTGGAGGTCCCCGCGGATGTCTGCCATCTTCAGCAGCTGCGGCAGTTCGTTCTTCTGGGCTGCGGCTATCTCGCCACGCGCCTCGCGCAGCTCGAAAGCCAGTCCCAACTTTGCGTAGATACCCGCCTCATCGGCGCCAGCGAGCCGCTTACCGGTGGCGACCGGTCCGCTACCGGCCTTATCGTCGTCCGCCCCTTCGAACAGGCCGTACTCGTTCAAGTGCCAGCCGTGATCTAGGGCCAGCTGCCTTAGGGCTACTCCGTGGGCCTTCGAGCCGGTGAAGTAGAGCAGCGCCGCTCCGAAGCTGGTGCTGTCGACCACGCGCAGGTCGACCTCGATGCCGTTGGCGAGGCGCACGGTGGAGCGCGTGTCTCCGCTGCCGAGCACCGCCTCTACCTCCGGGTAGGTGGTGAAAGCTGTGGTGATGGCGGCGGCAGCGGCAGGGTCGTCGGCGCAGGCAACGATGTCGACGTCGCCAACGGTATCGCGGCGACGTCGGTACGAGCCAGCCACCTCCACGCGCTCGACCCCGGGCACGCCGCGCAACCTCGCCAACAGTGGTGTGATCATCGGGTCGATGTCGCCCAGTCGCGCGCGCGCCACGTTGCGACGGTGCGCCGCGATGTTGCCGATTATCGTCTTCTGCCGCTTGGGGCCGAAGCCGGGAAGCTCAGCCAGGCGCCCCTCCTGCGCTGCCTTCTCTAGCTCGTCTACGTTGGTTATCCCCAGCTCGCGCCAGGCTGCCAGCGCCATCTTGGGGCCGATGCCCTTGACCCGCGTTACTTCGACCAAACCGAGCGGGACCTTCTCCGCCAGCTCGTCGAGCTGCGGCAGCTCCCCGGAGTTCACCATCGTGGTCAGCTTCTCGGCGGTCTCCTTACCGATGGCTGGGATGGTGGTCAGGTCAGCGCCGGCGGCGAGCAGGTCCTCGATCTGCTCAGGGTTGTCGATTACAGCCCGCGCGGCGTTGCGGTAGGCGCGCACCCTGAAGGGGTTATCACCGTTGAGCTCGGAGAGGTCGGCGAGCTGCTCGAGGCGGCGGGCCAGTTCGGCGTTGCTCATGATTGTGTTTCCTCACTGAGTTGCACGGGCACGCCACGTTCTTGCAGTAACGCCAAGAACTCGTCCTCAGTCAGGATCTTCAACCCCAGCTGCTCGGCCTTGGTGAGCTTACCGCCGGCGCTCTCCCCCGCCACCACGTAACTGGTCTTCTTGCTGACGGAACTGGCGGCGCGGGCCCCTTCGCTCTGCACCAGCTGCTCGGCCTGCTCCCGCGTCAGCTTGCTCAAGCTGCCGGTGAAGACGAAGGCCAGGCCGCTCAGGGCGCCCGCGCCGGTAGGAGCGGCCGCCGCGGCAGTCTGCGGCTCCATCCGGCCGTCGAGAAGCGCGTCGAGCACAGCCACGTTGTGCGGCTCGTGGAAGAAGTGGTTGATCTGCTCCGCCATCACCTCACCCACGCCGTCGACCAACACCAGTTCTTCGCTGCTGGCGGCACGTAGTCGGTCGAACGTCCCGAAGTGTCGAGCTAGCGTGCGCGCCACCGCGCTGCCCACCTCGGGGATGCCGAGCGCGTAGAGGAAACGCTCGAGTTGGGGGCGGCGCGAGCCGTCGATGGCCAGCCACAGCTTCTCGGCGGAACGCTCCGCGAAGCCGTCCAGATCTGCTAGCTGCTCGGGCTTCAAGTCGTAAAGCTCGTGGAAATGCTTCACCAGACCGCGCTCGACGAGCTGGGTGACGGTGCGGTCCCCCAACCCCTCGATGTCGAGGCCAGCGCGGCTGCCGTAATGGACGAGGCGACCCACCATCTGCGCCGGGCATTCGAAGGCGTTGGGGCATACGGTGTAAGGCCCGCGCTTGATCAGCTCGGTGCCGCAGCTGGGGCAGTGGGTGGGCATGCTGAACGGCTCCCCGCGCTCGCTCGCCTCGGCGGTCTCGACGCGCTCGATCACCTGCGGGATGACGTCGCCAGCGCGCTCCACGCGCACCGTGTCGCCCACGCGGATGTCTTTGCGGATGATGTCGTCGATGTTGTGCAGGTTGGCGCGGCTCACGGTGACCCCACCGATGTTGACGGGCCGCAGCAGAGCCACCGGCGTCACCACGCCGGTGCGCCCCACCGAGGCGATGATGCGCAGTAGCTCGCTCACCTCGCGGCGCGGCTCGAACTTCACCGCGAAGGCCCAGCGCGGGTGATGAGCGGTGGTTCCCAGTTGATCGCGGACAGCCAGTTCCTCGAGCTTCAGCACTACCCCGTCGACCTCGTAACGCAGCTCGTCACGTTGCTCGACCATCTGCCCGAAGTAGGCGAGCACGCCCTCCACGTCGCCCGTACGGTCATTGCCAGGGTTGATGGGCAGCCCCCAGGCTGCCAGCGCTGCCAGCAGCTGCGACTGGGTCTCTAAGCCGGCGCCGCCGCTCAGCACGTCGTAGCAGTAGATGGCCAAAGGGCGGCTGGCGGTTAGGGCAGGGTCGAGTTGCCTGACACTCCCAGCCGCAGCGTTGCGGGGGTTGGCGAACGGTTGCTTGCCGTCGGCGATCAGCTCGGCGTTCACGTCATCGAAGGCGCCTAAGGGCAGGAAGATCTCGCCACGCACGGCCAATAGCCCAGGAAGCGGCCGCTCGTCGTCGCGCAGCCGCAAAGGCACCGCCCTGATGGTGCGGACGTTGGGGGTTATGACCTCGCCCACCTCCCCGTCGCCGCGAGTGACGGCGCGCAGCAGCAGCCCGTTCTCGTAAACGAGCTCCACGCTGACGCCGTCGATCTTCGGCTCGAGTGAGTAGCTGACGGGCGTGTCATCACCGGCGGCGGCCACAGCGCGGCGCAGGCGCTCATCGAAGGCGCGAAGCTCGGCTTCGTGCGGGCTCGAAGCGAGGCTGAGCATGGGGTGGGTGTGGCGCGCCGTCTCGAAACCCGCCACCGGGGCGCCGCCAACGCGCTGCGTGGGCGAGTCGGCCGTGATCAGTTCGGGGTGCTCGGCCTCGAGCGCCACCAGCTGGCTCATCAGCTCGTCGTAGGCCTCGTCGGAGATGTCGGGAGCGTCGAGCACGTGATAACTGTAGTTGTGGTGACGGACCTGGTCGCGAAGCCGCTCGAGCTGCTGTGCCACCTCAGTAGGCTGACTCATGCACCTATCCTACTAGCGCAGGTGAGAACGCTTCAGCGACGTGCCACGGCGCGCTTCGTGGCCTCTACAGGGGTGACCTGCAGGCTCCGGGCTGCGGCTTTAGGCTGCGGCACTAGCTGTCGTAGCCTCGCGGTACAGTCCACCAAGACCCAAAGGGAGCTGCTAAGTGTTGCGACGTTCCACCTTCGTCATCTCAGACCGTATCAGCGAACGCCGTGTACGCGACGAACTGGCGCAAGCCGGCAGTAGCGGCCACGGAGTGCTCACTTTCGCGCAGCTAGCTAGCCGCCTCGCAGGCGGCTTCGCGCGGCCGGTGAGCTCGGTGGAGATACGCTCCGCCCTGCGAGAGCCACCTATCGATTCGCTGAGCAGCCTGCGGAAGATAGCTGAGCTACCCGGTTTCGCACGCGCTGCCGCACGCACTTTAGGCGCTGCTTGGCTAGCTAACATAGACCTAGCCGCGAACGCCGCCACGTTCGGCGAACGTTGGGCGGAGCTGGCGGAACTAGAGGCGCACGTGCGTTTAGCACTCACCGCCGGTGCCCACCTGCCACGCGAACTGGTGGCGTTGGCCCTCAAACGGGTCGAGCTTGCCCCTACTCTGCTCGGCGACCTCACCCTCGAGCGCCTCGACACGGTGCCACCGCTCTACCGCGAGCTACTCGGAGCCGTTAGCGAAAGGGTGGCGGTTAGGTGGCGCACACCCCTACTCATGCCGCCTGCCTGGCTGCCAGCAGCCGTGCAGTTCCAGGTGGAACCCCGACTTTCGCCACGGCTGCGAGTGTTCAGCTGCGCAGATCCCGAGCACGAGACGCTGGAGGCGCTGCGCTGGGCACGGCTCAGGCTCAGCGAAGGGTACGCGCCTAGCGAACTAGCCATAACCGCCGTGAACGTCGCGGCTTACGACGACAGCCTCCGGGCCGTAGCCACTAGCGCTGGATTGCCGGTTCATGCCGTTCACGGCCAACCCGCCCTGAGCACGCCCCAAGGCCAGGCTTTGGCCGCCCTCGCCGACCTACTGGTGCGCGGCTTGGAGCAGTCGCGCCTGCGGCGTTTCGTATCAGCCGCACAGTCGGCTGACGTGGAACCACTGGCGGCGCTACCGGACGATTGGTGCGCTGAGCTGCAACCCGACGCCGCGCTCCTCAGCGTCGCGCAATGGCGGCGTGCCCTCCAACCGATGGCGGCGCGCGAGCCGCAGCAGGCAGCCATCATCGAGCGCCTAACTGCTGACGCGACTGGCGGTATCGAGCGCGCCCAGGTAGTGGGCGAACGGTGGCTGCGGGGCGCCGCCTTGGAACTGTGGCGGCGCGCGCTAGCCGACGGACCGGTCGGGGTAATCGAACAGTCGCTAGGGCGCTTGCGCGTTGACGACGGCGTCGACCCGGCTGGCGCCGTGCTGTGGGGGTCAGCTAGTGCCCTGCTCGGTTGGCCTCGTCCACGGCTGCGCATGCTTGGCCTGTCGGCCCGCTCTTGGCCGAGGCGCGGCGGTGACGACGACCCGCTGCTCCCACAGCGCCTACTGCCCGGAAAGAAGCTACGCGAGCGCAGCAACGCTCGCATCGACACCGAGATGTTCGACGCGCTACTAGCCTCTACCGAGGCCGAAGTGAGCGTCTCCTGGCCACGCCGCGGCGACGACGGCCGCCGCCAGACACCCAGCCCACTGCTCCACAAGCTGGCCAGTGCGGAGAACATTGAGTTGCGGCCTGGGGACGGCGCCACACACGCCGTGACCGAAGCCGACAGGCGCGCGGCGCGGCCCGCAGAGCTGGAGCGAGATCCGTCCTTGAGGCGCGCCCGCGATGCCTACCGCAACGCCCGCTCGCCCGAGTTGTCCGCTCACGATGGCTTGGTGCGCGCCGAGCACCCGGCGATACTGCGCTCACTCGCGCGCCGCCACTCGGCCACCTCGTTGAAGCTGCTGCTACGCAACCCGCACGCCTTCGTGGCGCGCTACGCACTCGGCTGGCAGCAACCATCGCCGCAACAGGAGCTGCTCAAGCTCGAGCCGGTCGACCGCGGTAGTCTCCTCCACGATCTGCTCGAAGCGGCAGTCGACCGGCTAAGCGACGAAACCGGCCGACTCTCAACCGACCCGAGCACCGTGAACGCGGTTCTCACCGCAGTCAGCGCCGAGGTGGGCGCCGCTTGGGCCGCGCAGCGGCCGGTGCCACCCCCGGCACTGTGGGCAGCGGAGCTGGCCACGATCAGGTCCTGGGCGGTGGCGGCCCTCATCTACCCGCTGGAGTCCTTCCCGACTCAACGTAGTTATGCCGAAGTGCGTTTCGGAGATCCAGCGGTAGCAGACGCTGCCCCGCTGACTGGACCGTGGGACAGCAGCGCAACTGTCATCCTGCCAGGCACCGACCTGCGCCTGCGGGGCGTAATCGACAGGCTCGATCTGGATCCCGTTGGCAAGCGTGTGCGCGTTGTCGACTACAAGAGCGGCCAACCCGCCAAGGAAGACAATGGCGTGAGCGACGGTAAGGAGCTGCAGCGCGCCATCTACACAGCAGCAGTCAGAGCGCTGCTCGGTCCCGATTACGAGGTGGAGGCGTTGCTTCTCCACCCGCGCCAGGAAGTGGTGCTTCCGCTTCACGAGCCAGACGCGCAGTTGCAGCAGCTCTCGCAGTTGGTTCTGGCCGGCGTGAAGCTCCTCAAGGACGGCAAGGTGCTGGCCGGACCCGACCTGGACTCGGGTTACGACGAGACAGTTCTGGCGTACCCCGCCTACGGTGCCGGCACCTATCTCGCAACCAAGCAGCGGGCGCTGGCTCGTGAGCGCGCTCCGCTGGAGGAGCTAATGGGGCCAACGACGTGAGTAGACTGCACGGCGAGTCCGAACGTAGTGTCGGGGGCCCCGAACTGACCGATCTTGCCGCGCGACGCACGGCCCTAACCGACCACCACCACGGCCTACTAGTGGAGGCCGGTGCAGGCTCCGGCAAGACCGCCATCCTCGCCGGGCGCGTAGCGCTGCTGCTCGCCAGCGGGGTAGCACCACGCAACGTCGCCGCCATCACGTTCACCGAGTTCGCGGCCGCGGAACTGGCCGCGCGCGTCCGCCAGTACGTCCAGAAGCTAGCAGACGGGGAGGTGCCGTCGCCCGTGGCCGCTGCCTTCCCGACGGGAGCACCGACGTTGGAACAACGCGCCCACTTAGGGCGCGCTCTGGCCGACTTGGACGAATTGACCAGCAGCACCATCCACGGCTTCGCCCGCGAGTTGATGCTCCCCTACCCTGTTGAAGCCGATCTCGACCCGGGCGCCAGCGTGCTTGACGCCGACGCCGCGTCACTGCTGTTCGATGACGTGTTCACCGCCTGGTTACGCAAACGACTTGGCGGTGTGGACAATCGCGCCGACGGAGGCGCGGCGCCCGCGCCGAACGACGACGTAGTGTTGACGCTTCTCACCCACTCCGACCCGGTCAACATGGAGGCCCTTAGCGAACTGCTGGAGCTCGCGCATCAGCATCCCGAAGCCACCGTGCCTAGCGCCGACCTGCCGGCGGCGTTCGCCGCGGCCGCGAGTGCCGCCGCCCGCTTCTGCTCGCTGGTAGCGGCGCTCCCCACCGTGCCCGATAACGCCGAAGAGATGGCGGCGGGTATCCCGGCGCTGATCGACGGGTTGCGCACGTCGCCAAGCGAGGTGGGCTTAGCGGTCACGGCGCTCAGCAGCTTCCCGCCAGCGGTCTTCACGCAGAAAAAAACGGTTCGCGCCCTCAGGGTGAAAGGCAAGTGGGTGGAGGGCCTACGCGCGGAGGGTTACAGCAAGGCCGCCGCCGAAGAGAGTCACGAGACCGCTTTGGAGGCGCAGCGCGAGTTCGCCACTGCCTATGGCGCCCTGCTCGAAACTGCGGTCGACCACCTGTTGGCAGGGCTGCTAACGGCGCTGCGCGAGGTGAGCGTCGACTACCAGCACGCTAAACGCCAGGCGGCTGTACTCGACTTCGACGACCTTATAACCATGGCGGTCGAACTGCTGCGCCACCACGAGCCGGTGCGCGCCGAGCTGGCCGCTCGTTACCAGCACGTGCTCATCGACGAGTTCCAGGACACCGACCCGCAGCAGGCGGAGATCGTGTGGCGCCTTACAGGCGAACCCGCCGGTGACGATTGGCGCGCGTGGCCAGCCCGCCCCGGAGCCCGCTTCGTGGTGGGCGACCCTAACCAGGCCATCTACCGCTTCCGCGGCGCCGACGTGGCTACCTACCTGACGCTGCGTGACAGTCTCGCCAGCGACCCCAACGCGCGTTCACTGCAGCTCACCAGCAACTTCCGGTCGGTGCCCGGACTGCTCGTCAACGCTAACGAAACCTTCGCGACGCCTCTGACAGGCAGCGGCCAAGCCGGCTACCGGCCGTTGCATCCCCAGCAGCCCCCGCACGGGCGGGCCGCAGTGCGACGTCTGCTTATCACTCCCGCCGAGCGCGAAGACGACAAAGCGCCGAGCGTTGCCCAGCTGCGAGAAGCGGAAGCCGAGGCGGTGACGGAACTGTGCCTGCGCCTAGTGCATGGCGACGACGAACTGCTGGCCGGCCCCGTGGAGCCCGGTGACATCGCCCTGTTGGCGCCGAGCTCGGCGGGCTTGGAGTACTACGAGCGCGCCCTGGAAAACCGTGGCCTCAGCGTCGCCAGTCAAGCCGGCAAAGGTTTCTACCGCCGCCAGGAGGTGCAGGACTTAGTAGCGTTGACACGTGCCCTGGCCGATCCGCGCGACCGCCTGGCCTTGGGAGCGGTGCTGCGCGGTCCGCTGGTGGGAGCCAGCGACGAGGAGTTGCTCGACGTGGCAGAGGCGCTCAACGCGTTGCCCGGTGAGGAGCGCTACTTGAGCGTAACTACCGACCCAGAGTTGGTTCCGGTGCCGCGAGTGGCGCGCGTCCTCACGACGCTTCGGCCGTTGGTCGAGCAGCGCTTCTCGCTCACGCCTTACGCGTTGCTCACTCGGGCGGCGGAGGTGTTGGAGCTGAAGGCCTTGTTACGGCACCGGCACGGCGATCGCTCGGACCGCGCCTTGGCCAACCTCGAGCGTTTCCTGCAGCGTAGCCGCGCCTACGACCTGCGGGGCCTCACCGCCTTCTCGCGCGACGTGTGGGCAGCGTGGGAGGAGCGCAGCAACGAGCTGGAGGGCCGCGTCGACGCCGAACGAGACGCCATAACCCTGATAACCATGCACTCCGCGAAAGGCCTCGAATGGCGTGTGGTCATCCCAGTCAGCTCCATGTCGGGTCCCCCCAAGGCGTCCGGAGCCTTCGTTTCGCGCGACAGCGACCGAGTCGTAGCCAAGCTGCTCGGCAGCCCTTGCAGCGATCACGATCCGCTGCTGGAGAGCGAGAAGGAGCAGTTGCAGGCAGAGCGGCTGAGGCTCTGGTACGTGACCGCCACGCGCGCCCGCGACCTATTGGTGGTACCCAGCTTCGACCCCATACCGAGCGGAGACCCGTGGTGCGCCCTGGTCGAGTGGCAAGGCGCAGCCGCGCCCGACGTGCCGCCGCGAAAGCCCATGAGCGTGCGCGAAGGGCGTCCGGGCGGCGACGTGGCGCAGAACCGGGAACTGTTCACGCAGCAGGAGGCCGCCATCGCGGCGGCCACGCCGCGCCTGTCGCGCCGCGCTCCGAGCCGCCAGGACGACGCCGTGACGAGCTCAATGAAGGCGGAGGAACAGAAACTGCTGTTCACGCCCGAGTTGGGCGCCACCATCCTCGCGGCGCTCGACGAGGTCGACGAACCGCGGTTGTCTCCGAGCGCCCAGAACGTCGGATCGGCGCGCGGCATCCTGCTTCACAAGCTGATGGAGGAGATCATCAACGGCGAGGTGAACGCCGACGCAACGGAGCTTGTGGTGCGTAGCGATCAGCTGCTCGCTGCCTTGGGCCTGCCCGAGCTGGATATCGACGCCGCCGAGGTCGCGGCAGCCGCGTGGCGCGCCTGGACGCTGCCTGAGGTGGCGGCGCTGCATGGCCGCCTGCTGGCCGAGGTGGAGGTGGCCGGTAACGAAACCGATCCCGACACGCCGGGCGGCACCATCGTGTGGAGCGGTGTGGCCGACGCCGTGGCAGTAGGCGAGCACGGCGCGGCGGAGGTGATCATCGACTGGAAGAGCGACCGCGACCCCAGTCCTGAGGCCATGGCTCATTACGCGGCGCAGGTGCGAGCATACCTGCGCCTCACCGGCGCCAGTAGCGGTCTCATCGTGTTGGCCACGCCGGGCAGCGCTGTCCCGGTGGAGGCCACTTAGGTCGCCGACGTTGGGCTGGTCCGCCACGTCGAGCCCTCTGTCAGGGGCTCAACCAGAACCGCGGCAGGTGACCTCGCCCTCGGGCACGAGCTTGTCGCTGTAATCCCAGGCGTCGACGATGTCGGTCCCGAACCGCAGGTAGATCACGTCGCCGCCGTTGTTCCAGACGCCCTGTCCCGGGTTGCCGACCGTGAGTTCGCCGGCCGGTTGTACACCCACCGGCAGGCGAAACACCGCTTTGGAGCCCTCGTCGTAAAGGTTGTAGCCGCGCGTGTCGAGCGGTTCGCGTAGCAGCAGCGACACCCACTCCCCGGCCGTGTCGTTAGGCGTATCCGGGTTGTAGAGCGCGCAGTGGATGACGATGGGGCCGTCCGGCAGAACATCAGCGTTACGCCTAGGCACCTCCGCGCCCCACATGCCCAGCCGCTCGGCTTGGGCCTCCTCCTGCGCGGCGAGGTACAGGTCGGCGTAGGTGGAGTTGGGTTCTATCTTCAACGCTCGCGCCCAACCGCCTTCCGCCAAGGCGAGGTTCACCTGGGTAGCGCGGTGGTCGGCTATGAGCCAGTCACCCTCGGCATCCGCCACGTAGAGGTAGGCCAGCAGCCGACCGTAGATGTCCTCGGTGCCAAAGTCGAGCTCGAGCCACACCTGCGCTCCGCGCGGCAGCAACTGCCGCAGGTGAGTGGCGGCGGCCTCACCCAGGGGGTCACGGCTGTACAGCTCCGGCGCGTCGACGCCGATGAGCCTCACTATGCGCGGCCCGACGTTGCTGAAGACCACCACCGTGTCGCCGTCGATGACGGTCCGCAGCGGCACGGGTCCGTAGAGGCTGCCGACCGGGCGCGCCAGCAGCGGGGCGTCAGGCGGTTCGGGTTGGTGACCGGTCTCCGCCTGCACTGCAGAGCCTCCGAGTGTCAACGCCACTAGTAGCGTCATTAACCAGCGACCAACGTCACGCACGGCGGGTCTCCTCAATCTCCCTCTTACGTAGGTAGGCCAATCCCAACATGAGCAGCGCAGCCAGCAGCTTCACCCGCTCGATGAACCGGTACGGTTGCGGCGAGGCGCGCAACAGGTCGTCGGCCTCCTCCCCAGCGACCGCGATCCGCATCAGGTTCCCCGCCAGGACACCGGTGAGGATCACCACGCCGCCCGCCCCGCTAGTTGCCAGCGACTGGAAGAGGCCTATGGGACCCTCGCGCCGCAGCGGTGTGGACCGTGGGTGCTTGAGTGGTCAAC
>CAJDWL010000051.1_pt1 | contig 12165 bp, 13 predicted proteins | sample 7391591 | NCBI WGS metagenome assembly CAJDWL01 (sample SAMEA7055738, study PRJEB34461) | soil metagenome | biome: terrestrial ecosystem; feature: Peninsula; material: soil | place: Antarctica | collected 2016
TGGCCTGCTTCGTCGCGCACCACATGCGCGTCGGCATCGATGTTCACGGCACGTTGGCCCACGCTTGCGTCCGTGGCGCCACTCCCCAGTGCGCTACCAGGTCGGTGCCAATGGCGTTGAAGATCGGCGCGGCGACGTAGGTGCTGGTCGAGGACGGTTCAGGCTTCATCAGAGTCACCACCACCACTACCTGGGGCGCATCGGCAGGGATGATGCCGGCGAAGGTGAGGGCGTAATCGTCGGGCAGGTACGCTCCTGCTTCGGAGTCGTAGACGTCGGCAGTGCCGGTCTTGCCCGCTACGCTCACGCCGGGAATGCTCACCGAGCGCAAGCCACCGGTGGCCATCACCTGAACCATCATGCCGCGCACTTCGCGCGCAACCTCGCTGCTCAGCACGCGGTGCGGTGCAGGCAACTCCTCGCCCTCCACCAAGCTCGGTGGGACGTAGACGCCGTCGTTGGCGAAGATGCTGTAAGCGGCAGCCAGTTGCAGCGGCGTCATCGACAGGTTCTGGCCGATGGAGTTGGAAGCTTGATCCTGCGGCACCCAGCGGTCCCAACGGTTGAGGAGACCGGACCGGGTGAAGGCCGAGCGGAGGTCGAGGTCGCGACCGACGCCGAAGCGCGCCAACCAGTCGTGCAACTGCGCCGGGGTGAAGCGCGACCCCAAGTGGATCATGGCCGAGTTGCTGGAGTAGGCCAGGACGTCGGTTAACTGCAGGAGCGGATCGTGCCGAGCGACGTCGCGGAAAGTCTGGGTGCCCACCCGCAAGGTCATGGGTGCCTCGATGAGCTCATGCGTGTTCACCAGGCCATCCTGCAGCAGCCCGGCCACTACCAGCGGCTTTATGACCGAGCCGGGTTCGTACACCTGTTGGAAAGGTCGGTTGAGCATCTGGTTGCGGCTGGCCGTCTGGTAGGCGTTGGGATCGTAGTTGGGGTAGCTGGCGGCGGCCAGGATGCGACCGGTGCCCACTTCCAGCACGAGCGCCGCACCGCTCTCAGCGCCGTGCGCCATGGCGGCCTCTCGCAGGTGCCTTTCGGCGCTGGCTTGCACCGAAGGTTCGATGCTGAGGTGAATGTCGGTGCCCTGCTGCAAGGCGGCGTCGAAGCTGTACTCGAGACCCTCCAGGCCGTAACGGCCGTCGGGCTGGACCGCGCCGGTGAAGCCTATCAGGGGAGCGGCCAAGCTGCTCTGCGGGTAGAAGCGTGCCCCCGCGCGTCCCTCAGCCATCACCGTGCCGTCGGCGGCAAGGATGCGGCCGCGCGCCACCTCAAGGTTGAGCGGAGCCGGCATCGGGCTGATGGTGGGGCGCTTGAGAGCGAACCCTGCTATCGCCGCTATCAGCGGCAGCACAGTGGCGGCTAGTAGCAGCCACTTGCGATGCAGTTTGAGCTGTTCGCGCGCCGCCTGCTCCTCCCGGCGTCTAGTCCGCGGCTCTACGCGTGCCGGGCTGGCGAGCGGCGGCGTGACCACCGACTCGCTGGCGCTGCGCGGGAAGGTGACGTGACCTGCGTTGGTTGGTGTGTTCAGCGCCATGAGGTTCGTATCTCCAAGCTGGCTGAAGGAAGTTGCGGCAGATCGACGGTCTCGGCGGCGACCAGTACGGCCTCACCGCCTTCGGGGATGGGAACCAACTGCTTGGCCTTGGCCCAGTCGGCGATGGCCAACGGACCTATCACGGTGGCGGCTGCCCGCCTCGCCGCGCCCAACTCGGCGTCGAGTGCCTCGCGCCGTTCGATGAGGCGCGCCTGCTCACGGTAGAGACCCTGGTTAGTCACGCCCAGGACTGCCAGTAGCAGTAGCAGTAGCAGGTAGGCCGGTATCGCGTAGCGCACCACGGCGGGTAGTCGCTCCGTCATGGTTGCTCCATCCCCTGTTGCTCCGTGCCCTGCTGCTCCACGTCGTGTGGGGCTCTCTCGCCGACGCGTAGCTTGGCGCTGCGTGAGCGCGGGTTCAGTTCGAGCTCCGTTTCGCTTGCCTCCAGCGGTCGCTTGTGGATGGGCTGCAGGCGCGGCGAGTCCTTGAGATAGTGCTTCACGATGCGGTCTTCCAACGAGTGGTAGCTGAGCACCACCAGTCGGCCGCCGGGTTCGAGCAGGCGCGCGGCGGCCTCCAGGCCCTCCTGCAGTGCGCCGAGCTCGTCGTTGACGTGTATGCGCAGCGCCTGGAAGGTGCGGCGTGCCGGGTGCTCGCGGCGCGGTCCGGAGGGGTAAGCGGAGCTGACCACCTCGGCGAGCCTTGCCGTGGTGGTGATCGGCGAGACGGCGCGTGCTTCCACGATGCGGCGGGCGATGCGGCGGCTGTTGCGCTCCTCGCCGTAGCGGAAGATGAGCGCCGCGAGGTCCTCCATCGCGTAACCGTTCACCACGTCGGCGGCGCTCTCCGCTTGCTCGCCCATGCGCATGTCGAGCGGCCCGTCGTGCCTGAACGCGAAGCCCCGCTCGCCCTCGTCGAGTTGCATCGACGACACGCCGAGGTCGAGCAGGACGCCAGTTACCGGGCTCACTGCAGCGGCGGCCGCCAGTTCCTCCATCGCGCGGAAGTTGCCGCTGGCGAAGCGCAGCTCGCCCGGCAATTTCTCGGCGCGCAACTCGTCTGCGTAGCGCTCGGCGCCGGGGTCCTGGTCGATGGCCAGCACGTTGCAACCCTCGGCTAGTAGCAGGCGGCTGTGACCGCCGGCTCCGAAGGTGGCGTCGACGTACCAGGCACCCGGGCGCAGGCGCAGAGCAGCAAGCGTCTCCTCGGACATCACCGGCGCGTGCGGCCTTCGCTCCAGGGTCATCACCCCACCAGCTCCCGCAGCAGTTCCGGAGCGGGCGGTTGTTCCTGCACCAGGCTGAGCTGTTCGAGCCACAGCTCCTCGTTCCAGATCTCCAGGCGGTTGGGCGCTCCCACTACCACGACGTTGCCTTCGGCCTTGGCGAACTTGCGCAACGGTTGTGGCAGGGTGATGCGGCCCGCCGAATCGAGCTTCAGCTTGGCGGCGCCGGAGTAGAAGTAGCGCACGAAGTTGCGCGACTCGACGTCGGTGAGGGGGAGCTCGGTCAGGTGCGTTTCGATGCTCTCCCAACGGGTGATGGGGAAGACGAACAGACAGGTGTCGAGGCCACGCGTGACGACCATGCCGCCGGCCACGAAGTCGCGGAAGGCGGGGGGCACGATGACACGTCCCTTGTCGTCGACGCTGTACTGGTACTCCCCGAAAGGCATCCGTCTGGTGGCTCCTCGCACGCGCTGGTTTGTCGCGGCGAAGGTCGCTCACGCGCGCCGCGTAACCCTCGCCAGGTAGATGCGAGACTTTACCACAATTTCCCACCGAAGCCCACCGGAGATTTCAATTCTTGGCTAGATGTGGAATCCCTCCCACTCTAGACCCAAACCGAGTAATGCGCTCCCACCCGGCACCCACTGCCGATGGCTGCTCGCTTGGGGACTAGGTCGTGCTTCCGGCGAGGTTCAGTAGCCGGTGAACTCCTCTGTGCGGATGTCGTCGTCGTCAACGCCGGCGTCGTTCAGCATCTTTCGCAAGCTCGCCACCATCGGGGCGGGGCCGGCCATGTAATAGATGGGGTCGGTCAGTTCCGGCGCGGACGCGAGGAGGGGGTCAAGGTACTTCTCCACGAGCCCGTGGTCGATGTAGCCGCTCTCCCCGTCCCACGCCAGCTTCGAGGCGCTCATCTTCGTCATCGTTGGAACGAACGTGAAGTTGGGGTTGTCCAGAGCGAGGTGGCGAAAATCTTCGAGGAACGGCGCGTCCTCCGGTCGCCTATTGGAGTAGAAGAGGAGGATGCGCTGCGGCAGCTTCTCGTGCGCCGCCCACCTCGCGATGCTACGGAACGGCGTGATGCCGATACCGCCAGCCAGGATGACCGCAGGCCGGTTCGCTTTGTTGTGAAGCGTGAAGTCACCGAACGGACCCTCGACCTTGACCTCGGTGCCCAGTGGCATGGTCTTGATCACGCGCTTGAAGGCGGTGTCGCGCATGCGGGTGGTGAACGCCAACTCTGGGTCGTCGGGCGCGCTGCTGATGGAGAAGCCGCGCGTGTTGCCCTCTGCGTCCGTCTCAGGCGGGTCGATGAGTGTGTAGTCCATGAACTGGCCTGCCTTGAACGTCATCTCTGGCGGCCTGTCGAACCTGAACTCAATCGTTCGTTCGGCCACTTCGGAACGGCTCTTCAGTGGCAACGAGTAAACGGGCCAGGAGGATCCGTCTGTCATGATCGTGGACTACTTGCCATAGCCCGATAGTAGCGCCGTAAGTTCGCTGTGTTCCCGTCAGTACGCACTTCGGTCCCGACAGCGTGCCCGAACCTCCCAACTGAAGCGCGGCTCCCTTTCAGGAGCCGCGCAGCGGGTGGGTTTATAAGCCGGGTTCTGTCATCTCGCGAACGAGACGTTCGGCCATCTATCTCGGACGCGCGTCGCCGCGCGCCTCTAGCGGTCAACCCGGAGATTTTAACGAGCCGGGCAGGCTCTCTCTCCCTATCGGACCTTGCACCGGATGGGGTTTACCTAGCTGCCGCTGTTACCAACGGCACTGGTGCGCTCTTACCGCACCCTTTCACCCTTACGTGACGGCAGCCTGAGCCGCCGCCCCGCGGTCTACTTTCTGTTGCACTTGCCGTCGCCTTACGCGCCCAGCCGTTAGCTGGCATCCTGCCCTGTAGTGCCCGGACTTTCCTCGATGCGCGTGCACGCTGAGCCGTTACGAGCGAAGCGGTAAGCTCCGCTCCCGGACATCGGCGCCATGCGCGCGTCGCGGCCGAACCACCCACACCGCGGATGACTATTGTAGCACGGTGACACTTTGGCGAGGTGCCATGGGCGGCGGGGTTCCTACGTTCGAAGACCCCCGCCGTCAAGCCGCTGAGGCGGGTTCAGGTCTCTTGGTAGTGGGGTGCCGCGCGTTGTTTGCGAGCACGCGCCAGCAGTCCGTAGCGCGGACCGAACAACAGAGCCAGTATCAACAGCACACCCGTCATTACGGCCATCATCCCGCCGATGGAGACGTCCCACCAGCCCGCCAGGAAGTAGCCGCTGACGGCCGAAACCAGCGAGGCGAGCGTGCCCAGCGAGATCATCACCCACAGCCTGTCGGTGAGTAGGTAACCGGTGGATACCGGGATGATGGCGAAGGCCACGAACAGTACGGAACCCACCGCGTCGAACGCCGCTACCGCCGTGATGCTGGTGAGCGTCAGCAAGGCGTAATAGAGTGCGGTAGGCGCGAAACCTAACGCTGCGGCGAGGCCGGCGTCGAAGGTCGTCAACTTGAGTTCCTTGTAGAAGAGCGTCACGAACAGGGCGTTCACTAAGGTCACCACGCCGAGGGTAAGCAGGGCACGTGGCACCAGCAGCCCGAACACCGGTAGCCGGTCGAGCCAGGTGAAACCGATCTCGCCCAGCAGTACCGCGTGGGCGTCTAAGTGCACGTCGCGAGCGAAGAGGTCGATGAGTAAGACCCCCAGTGCGAACATCAGCGGGAAGACCAGACCGATAGCGGCGTCGTTGGCGACACGTCCGCTACGTTCTAGAAGGCCCGTGAGCAGCACGGTCGCCACGCCGGCCAGTGCGGCTCCCACCAGGAGCAGCGGCGAGAACTCGCCCCCGATGAGGTAAGCCAGCACGATGCCGAGCAGCACGCTGTGGCTGATGGCGTCGGTGAGCATGCTGCTACCCCGCAACACCAGGAAGGCGCCCAGCAGCGAGGACCCTACCCCGACCAGTGCTCCGACTAAGATGATGACCACGCTGGGATCGGCGGGGAACGTCATGCCACGCCGCCGTTGCCGGCAACGGCCGAAGGAGCTTCGCCGTGACCCAGATTGCCCGTGAGCAGCTCTTCCGCGCGCTCCTGCCCCGTTGCGGTGAGCGCCCAGTGAACACCCTCCTCCGGCATATGGCGCAAGCGCGTTACCAGTCCCTGTGCGGCGAGCCTCTGCAACTCGCTGTTGGGAGCAACGCCGTAGAAGCTACGCAGCATGCCTGTCTCGGCCGCGTAGGACGGGTCGCCGTGCGCGAGCGCGATGCGGTAGAGGTCGAGTATGACGCGACTGCCGCGCAGATTGGCGCGGTTAGCGCGCCGGTCGAGCAGGCTGCGCAGCAGGCCGCGTTGCGGCGCGAACAGCAGCGACACCACGACCAGCGCGCTGACGCTGATCACGATGATCGGACCGGTCGACAAGCCGGGCCGCAGAGCACTGATTATGGCCCCCGCCACGCCGCTGAGCGCGCCGATGAAGGCGGCGATGACAACCATCTGGCCGAGGTTCTTGCTCCACTGCCGCGCTGCTGCCGCTGGCGCCACCACCATGGCGGTCATGAGCACCACCCCCACTAACTGCAGCCCGATCACTACCGCCAGCGCTATGGCCAAGATGGTGATGTAGTCGAGAAGGCGCACGTTGAAACCGCTGGTACCGGCGAACTCTCGGTCGAAGGTCGACAGCTTCAGTTCCTTCCATAGCAGCGTCACCATAAGCAGCGCGACTACGGTGACGATGGCCATGAGTGTCACGTCGGCGGGCAGCAGCGCGGCCGCCTGGCCGAACAGGAACGAGTCGAGGCCGGCCTGTCCGGCGTAGTCGCGGTTGCCGATGAGGGTGAGCAGCACGGTGCCGATAGCGAAGAAGAAACCGATGGAGATGCCGGTGGCGGCGTCGTTGCCTAGGCGGGTGTGGCGGCTCAGCAGCAGAGTGAACAGCGCCGCTGCGAAACCTGTCACCAGCGCGCCGCCCAAGATCGGCAGCAGTTCGCGGGTGCCGGTGATCAGGAAGCCCAGCGTGACGCCGGGCAGGGCGGCGTGGGAAAGCAGGTCGCCCAGCAAACTCTCGCGGCGCAGGACGGCGAAGGTGCCGAGCACGCCGCTAGCGACGCCCAGCAAGGCGGCACCCAGCATGACGTTGCGTAAGGTGAAGTCGCTCAGGAAGAGCGCTAGGTTCACTGCTCGACCGGTTCCAGCGCCAGTGACGCCTCGCTGGGTGCACCGTTGACGGCGTCGAGAAGCGCGACCTGTCCACCGTAGGTGCGCCGGAGGTTCTCGGCCGTGTAGACCTGCTCGAGGGGGCCCTGAGCCATGACGCGCACGTTTAGCAGCACCAACCAGTCGAAGGCGGTGCGTACCGTCTGCAGGTCGTGGTGCACCACGATGACGGTCTTGCCGCGGCTGCGCAGCTCGCGCAGCAGTACCAGCACCGCCTGCTCCGTGGTGGCGTCGACGCCCGCCATCGGCTCGTCCATCAGGTAGATCTCAGCGTCCTGGACCAACGCGCGCGCCAAGAACACGCGCTGTTGCTGGCCGCCCGACAGTTGGCTTATCTGGCGGTCGGCGAAGTCGCTCATGCCCACCTTCTCGAGCGCGGCGGCGGCCTCGCGATGCTCGGCGCGGCCCGGGCGTCTGAACCAGCCTAGGCGACCGTAGAGGCCCATCGTCACCACGTCGAGCGCGGTGGTGGGGAAGTCCCAGTCGACGGAGCTGCGTTGCGGCACGTACCCCACCACGCGCCGGCGTGCCGAGTACGGCTGACCGAGGACGTAGATGTGCCCAGCGGCGGGCTTGACGAGGCCGACGATCGCTTTGATGAGAGTGCTTTTGCCGGCCCCGTTCGGGCCGACGATGGCCGCCAGCACCCCAGGCGGGATGTCGAGGTCGATGTCCCACAGCACGGGGCGCTCATGGTAGGCGACCGTCAGGTCCTCGATGTGCAGCGCTAGACCGGGTTCGTGCACGCCGGTCGCGCCTCCGGCAGGCGTGTTCGTGCTGGGGCTTTTCTGTGTCGGCGCGGACTGGGAACGAGGATCGCTCACGGCTCGTCCGCCACCGCGCCAGGGTATTCGTACTGCTCAGCCCAAGCGGCCAGCGCGGCCGGTAGCGGGGCAGGGCTGCCACCTAAGGAAGTGCTGATGTCGACGGTGTTGCTCACCAGCATGCCGATGTAGGTGCCTTGCCAGGTTCCGCCGGAGCCGAAGGCGTCGCTGAATAGCTGGGGGCCCAGGCTCACGTTGGCGCCGCGACTGTTGGCGGCGTCGCGCACGGCGTTCACGGTGCGGGTGTTGACGCTGGTCTCGGCGAAGATGGTGGGCACGCCGTGCTCGACGATCAGGTTGGCGACGTTGCGGATGTCGGCCAGGCCGGCCTCTGAATCGGTGTTGATGCCCTGTACGCCCACCACCTCCAGTCCGTAAGCGCGACCGTAGTACTCGAAGGCGTCGTGCGCGGTGATGAGCAAGCGTTCCTGCTCAGGGATGCTGGCGACGGAAGTGGCGACCCAAACGTTCAAGGCATCGAGCTGAGCGTGGTAGTCGAGGGCTCTCTCTCTGGCGGCGGCAGCGCATTCGGGCATCAGTTCGCCTAGGTGGACGGCGATGACGTCCGGCACGCCCGCCCATAACCCCACGTCCATCCATAGGTGTGGGTCGTAGGCGCTGCTACCGACCTGCTTGACCTCGCTGACCGGTACCGCCTCCTCGGCGACGGCCACCGTCGGCTTGGTTCGGCTGAACTCCGCCAGCACCTGCGCCAAGCGCCCCTCGAGGTGGTAGCCGGCGTAGAGGATGAGGTCGGCACGCTGTAGAGCACGCACGTCGCCAGCGCTGGCGCGGTAAAGGTGCGGGTCGACGCCTGGTCCCATGAGCGTAGTCACCACGGCGCAGTCGCCTCCCACGACGGCGGCGATGTCGCCGACCATGCCGACGGTGGCCAGCACCTTGACGGGTTGCTGTGCCAGCGCAGTGTGATTGATGAGCAGTAGCAAAGCCAGCAACAGGAACGCGAAACTATTGCGGCGCGGACCTACCTGGCGTGATGAGCGGACGCGGTTCGTGGATTCTTCGTTCAAGCGCGGACCTCGCCGTTCTAGGCACCCTCAAAAAAGTTTGGCATGCCTAAAACAACCTTATTCCCGCTGGACCTGGCTGTCAAGGGCAAGATTGCGGAGGCGGCAAGCCGTCAGTCGGCTTCGGCCTCGACGAAGATCTTCTCCGCTAGTGCCAATGCCAGCGGCAAGGGGTCGAGGACTCCGTCGTTCTCGTCGCCCGCTGACAGAGCCCTCACGGTGATGGTGCCACCGAGCGGGCCGTGCTCGAGTAAGTCGAGCTCGCTGCCGGGCCTGACACCGTGGTCGTCCAGGAAACGCAGCACCTGCCGCTCCTTCACCGCGATCCGGGTGACCAAAAGACGGCTGCCGACGGCGAAACCGCTGAGCGGCGCACCCACGTGCGCCGGCACAACCCCTTCACGACTGGGGATGGGATCGCCGTGGGGGTCGTGGGTGGGGTGACCGAGCGCCGCGGCTATGCGGTCCTCGAACTCCTCGCTGATGTGGTGTTCCAGCTTCTCGGCTTCGTCGTGAACGTCGAACCAGGCGTAACCTAGCGCCTCGGCCAGGTAGGTCTCGATGAGGCGGTGGTGGCGGATGGTCTCGAGCGCAACCTTGCGGCCGGCGGGGGTGAGGCTTGCGCCCTGGTAACGCTCGTAGTCGACCAGTCGTAGCTCCGCCAGCTTGCGCAGCATGCCGGTGACACTGGCCGGGCTGACCGCCAAAGCGTCGGCTAGTAGCTGCGTCTTGACGCGCTTCTCGCCGAGTTCGAAAAGTGCCTTGAGGTAGTCCTCGACGGCGCTGGTGATGGCCTTACCGTGCGGCCTGGGTGGGATGGCTGCCATGGTGTTCTCCCGAGCGGCTCCTGAGCCGGCGCCGATCAGGCGCGCGCTCAGCTTAGCGCTTGGCTTCCCTTCAGTCGGCGGCGAGCGCCGCCAGCTCGTCGGCTTCGAGCCAGCGCTCCTCCGGTTCGACCGCTTCGGCTGGGCCGGGACCGGCGCTGCTCCAGCCTTCGCTGTTGACGGTCATGAGCGCCTTGACCTCCATGTCATGGCTGCACAGAACCTGACAGGACAAGCGCACCTGGCCGAGCAGACCGCGTTCCTCCAGCTTGAGGTACTCGGCTTCGGTCATGGTTGCGGGTTCGCCGCTGATGAACTCCACCCTGCAGGTGGTGCAGCGAGCTTTGCCGCCGCAGCGGTGGCCGATGTCGATCCCAGCGTCCTGGACGGCCAAGACTAGGCGTCGATCGGAAGCCACGGTTGCTTTCTGGCCGTTGACGGTGATGGTGGGCATCTATCCTCCTGAAAGCGCCCGGCTCCTTGGGAACCGGGCGCTAGCTTGTGCGGCGACTAACGAGCCGCGTGCGTTATCTGGGGTTAGAGGTCGCGGTAGTCGGTGACGACTATGTCGCCGTTGATGATCGACTGACGCGCTTCCTCAACCTCGTCCAGCACTTCTTGCGGGATGAGGGCCATGTTGTACTCGTCGAGCGCGAAGTCAACGCCGTCCTCGGCCAGTCCGACGTGCATCAGGCCACCCTCGAAGGTGCCGTTGACGACGTCCATGACGGAGTCGTAGGCGATGTTGCCGACAGCCTTCAGCATGCTGGTGAGGCCGAAGTTGAGGGTGGTGGGGTCGGAGTCGGTGTCGCCGAGGGGGTTCTGGTTGCTGTCGACGCCGATGAAGAAGATCGGCTTGGCGCCTGCTGCGCACTTCGAGGCGTAGTTGGCCGGAACCGGGATGTTGGCGAGCTGCGCGTCGATGGGGGTGTCGCGGGTCGGGACGCTGGGCACGAAGCACATCGTCTCGTTGACGTAGTTGATGACCCCGGTACCGCTAGCGCCGGCGGCGGCGTAGATGATGTCGGCGCCCTGGGCGTTCTGGGTGGAGGCGAGCTCCTTGGCGCGAGCCGGGTCGTTCCAGGCGTCGGCGGTTACACCGACGTAGTTGCTGATGATGGTGCAGTCCTCGCAGGCCGCCTTGACGCCCTCCTGGTAGCCCAGATCGAAGGCGCGGATGAGTGGCACGTCCATGCCACCCACGAAGCCGACGATGCCGGTGCGGGTGAGCTTACCGGCGATGAAGCCGGTCAGGAAGCTGCCTTCTTGCTCCTTGAAAAGCACGCTGCGTACGTTAGCGCCTTCAGCGACGGCGTCGAGCAGCACGAACGAAGTGTTCGGGAACTCGGCGGCTACCGCAGCGATGGCGTCGGCCTGCAGGAAGCCCGGCGCGACGATGATCTCGGCGCCTTCCAGGGCGATGCGGCGCTGGCCTTCAGCGGCGGTGTCGGGGCTGCCTTCGAACTCCACGACCTCGACCTCGTAGCCTTGCTCCTGCAAGTCCATCTGGGCGCGCTCGACGCCCCGCCAGGTGCCTTCGTTGAATGAAGCGTCGAATTTGCCGCCGGCGTCGTAGACGATGCCGAGCACGTAGTCCTGCGCCATGGCGCCGGTTAACAGTAGAGCCGCGAGTAGCATTAACAGTTTGCGCATATGTTTAGACTCCCTCTCGTGAACGTGAGATCCTTCACCCCGAAGGGTGGTGACGGCCGAATGATAGCACCCTCATGAGCGCCGTTGGCGGCCCATGCGGTGTTCTACTTAACCGTTCCCTAAGGTACTAGGAGCGGATGTTCTAGAAAAGGATGCGGGTCCAGTCAAGCTCATCGAGGTTCTGGAACACGTCGACGTGCTCGAGTAGGGTGCCGGCCGATTGGTTGCGGAACATGGCGCTCTCGACATGCTTGCCGTAACGTTTCAAGGTCTCGACCAGCTCGACGTAATCGCCGTCGCCCGACACCAGGATGCAGGTGTCGTAGGCGTCCTGGAACGCTAACGACAGCGCCTCCACGGCGATGGCCACGTCGATGCCCTTCTCGACCATGGAACCGTCGGAGCGGCGATGCAAGCGCCCGAAGCGCAGCGTGACGTAGGGTATGCGCCTCAGTGACTCGAAGAAGCGCGCCTGGCCTTCGCGCAGGTCCTCGTCATAATCGTCGGTGAGGGGCGCGTTGTAATAGTAGGTACGGTGCAGCGGCCGCTCACGCAGGAGCTGCTGGATGAGTTCGGCTAAGTTGACGCGGGTGCTGCGCAGGTTGTCGCGCATGCCGTTGTACAGGTTGCTGCCATCGACGAAGATAGCCACCCGCTCATTGCTGATGTAGCCCCGCGGTTGGCTGTAACGCCGGCCCGAACCGGACGCCGCTTCGTTCTTCCCGCGTGGCTTGCCACTGCGGCCGTTGGAGTCGTTCTTGTCCATAGGTCGTTGCTGGCTACCTTCCCTTGGCTATAGTCCTTCGGTTGCAGGTTGGTCGTTCCCGGCCTACTCTAACCGCTCTAGGCG
>CAJDWL010000052.1_pt1 | contig 12123 bp, 11 predicted proteins | sample 7391591 | NCBI WGS metagenome assembly CAJDWL01 (sample SAMEA7055738, study PRJEB34461) | soil metagenome | biome: terrestrial ecosystem; feature: Peninsula; material: soil | place: Antarctica | collected 2016
GTGCCCCGACGTCTGCCCGCTGACCATGGCGCGCCTGGCTCACGCCTACACGCTGCTGGGTGAACCTGACGACCTGCGGGTAGTGATGGTGACCGTCGATCCAGGCTTCGATACACCCGAGGTCCTCAGCGCGTACGTGGACCGCTTCCATCCAGATTTCGTTGGCCTAACTGGCAGCAACACCCAGATTGCAGAGGCGGCGAGGGCTTTCTACGTAGGTTTCGGAGGCGCAGACGCGACCATGGTCCATACCGACACGGTGGCTGTACTCGATAGGCAGGGGCGCATGCGTTACCTCTACGGCCAGGACGCCGTAGTACGGCTCGGCGACGACCTGCCGAGCCTGCTCAAGAGCTTGTGAAGATTATCTCTAATGGATCAGCGGGGGGCTAACGCCGCTGCGTGCGCGTAGTCGCGTAGCGCCTCGGGACGGTAGCGGTAGCGACCGCGCGTGCCTTCGAGTAGACCGTCGGCGCGCAGTTGCTGCACCACACCGGTGGTGGTCTCGCGAGCCGCGCCCACCAGCGCCGCTAGCGTGTCGTGAGTCAAGGGTAGGGTGAGCCTCACCGCTCCCTCTTCGGTGTTATGACCGAAGCGCTCACCTAAGCGCAGGAAGGTGCGCGCCACGCGCGCGGGCACCGGATAAGCGGAATCTTCTAAGGCGTGAGTAAGACGCACGATCTGCTCCCCGGCGGCGCGCAGCAGCAGCGCCTCCAGTTCTGGGCAGGGCGCCTCGCTATCACCAAGCTCCAGCTGCGCTTGGGCACTTGGCGAAACGACGAGCCGCACGGTGACGTCGGTGCTGAGCGCCACGGCACTGTCGGGGTAGTGGATGAGGTTGGGGGCTATGGCGCCTAGAACGTCGCCAGGACCGGCCAGGGCGACGACGCGATCGCGATCGGCGACGGCCTCGAGGGTTAGCGCTACCAATCCGGCTTCGATGAAGAACGCGTAGCGGGCTGGTTGGCCTGAGCGGTACAGAAACTCGCCCTTGATAAGGCTATGACGCTCCAAGCGTTCGGTAACTGAAGGGATGACGGGAGCCGAGAAGGGCGAAGGCGCCGGCGACGCTGGGGTGGGGAGCGTCGCGGTGCCGCGCACCGCGGTATGCGGTGCTGCGATGCCCGAGCCGCCCGGGGGGTGGGTGGGGGCTGCGGGGTTGCCGTTCACGGCTGCCGTCATGAGGCCATTCTAGGCCCTTGGCGCCCGTCGGTGGCGTGAGACGCGTCGCATGCCTAGTACTACTAGTCTTCTGCCTAGCTCGGCCGGCGGTACGCGACCCGGCCAGCTACCATCGTCAGCGTCGGCCAACCACGCAGCACGCGGCCCTGCCAGGGGCTGCGCTTGGCCTTGCTGAGGAAGGAGGCGCCGTCCACTGCGCGCTCCTTGTCGAGGTCGAGCACGGTGACGTCGGCGGGCTGGCCCGGCTCAAGTCGCGGCGCTGGCCAGCCCATCACCTTCGCAGGCCCGTCTTGCAGGAGGTGCAGCAGGGTACTCAGCTCGAGCTCGCCGCTTGCGACCAGCTCCGTGTAGAGCAGCGCGAAGCTCACCTCGAGGTTAGCTATCCCGAACGGCGCGCTGAGCAGGTCGCGATCTTTCTCCGCTTGCGTGTGAGGCGCGTGGTCAGTGCCGATACTGTCGATCACACCGCGGCGCAGCGCGTCACGCAGGTAGGCCACGTCCGCGGCGCTGCGCAGCGGCGGGGCCACCTTGTAGACGGGATCGAAGGAGGCCAGTGCCTCATCGGTGAGGGTGAGGTGCTGGGGCGTCACCTCGATGGTGATGGGCGCGCCGCTCGCCTTGAGCCACTCGGCCACCTGCAGCCCACGTTTCGAGCTCACGTGCGCTATGTGCACGCGCGCGCCCGTCATGCGCGCGATCTCGCCGTCACGGAAGATCATCAACGCCTCCGCTTCAGCGGGGTTTCCGGGCAGCCCCAGGCGGCGGCTCACCGGCCCCTCGTTCATGACTCCGTCCGCGCGCAGCCCGGGGTCTTCGGAGTGAGTCTGGATCACCAGGCCGAGTTCGGCGGCGTACTCGCAAGCGCGCCGCATCAGGTGAGCGTCAGCTACGGGGATGCCGTCGTCGGTGATCATCACCGCCCCGGCGGCTTGCAGCGCCGAGAAATCGCTCAGCTGCTCGCCGCGCAGGCCCACGCTGAGGGTCGCGGCGGGCCGCAACCGCGCCAAGCCGAGCTGCCCCGCGCGCTGCACCAGGCTGGCTACCAATCCCGGGTCGTCCACCACCGGGTCAGTGTTTGCCATACTCACCACCGTGCCGAAGCCGCCGGCCGCCGCCGCCGCTAGGCCGCTGGCCAGGTCCTCCTTCACCTCCTGGCCTGGGTCGCGCAGGTGCACGTGGAGGTCGAGGAACGCCGGCGTGAGCAGCTGGCCAGCTGCGTTGAACTCGTGGTCTACGGCGCCGCCCAAGTCGCTGCCCTCGATCACGCCATCGAGCAGGTAGAGGTCGGCCAAGCCGTGATCGCCGGCGCCATCGATGAGGTGAGCGCCGCGGATGACGGTGCGCGGTCCTGCACTGCTGCGTTGGCCCTGGTCGGTCGTCTTAGCTTCGTCGTTCATCGCTTCCCTACTAACAGGCTGTAGAGCACAGCCATGCGCAGCGGCACGCCGTTGGCCACCTGCTGCTCGATCACGCTGCGGGGCCCATCGGCGACCTCGCTGGCTATCTCGACGTCGCGCGTGAGCGGACCCGGGTGCATGACGATGGCGTCGTCGTCGGCGAGCCGCATGATGAGCTCGGTTAGCTGGTAGCGGGCGACGTACTCGCTCAGGGACGGCAGCAGCCCCGCGCTCATGCGCTCGCGCTGCAACCTTAGCGCCATCACCGCGTGAGCCCCTTCCACTGCCGCCTCGAGCCGGCTTTCGAGGCGCACGCCGGGTAGGTCGGCGAACTCGGGTGGCAACAGTGTGGCAGGGCCGCACAGGGTAACGGTTGCCCCCAGCTTGGTGAACAGCTCCACGTTGGAGCGAGCAACGCGCGAGTGGTCGATATCGCCGATGATGGTCAGGCGCTTGCCGGCGAAGGGTGCCGCGGCGGGGGTTCCATCGTTGCCAGCTGCCGGGGCGTTGTCGGTCGCTACCGTTGTGGTCGCGGCATCCGCCTCGGCGAAGGCGGCTTTGAAAGTGTAGGCGTCGAGTAGCGCCTGGGTTGGGTGGGCGCGTCGCCCGTCGCCGGCGTTCACGACAGGCGCGTCGGTCCAGCGTGTTAGTTGATGCGGGACGCCCGCCACCGGATGCCTGACCACGTAGAGATCCACTTGAAGCTGATCCACCGTGCGTAGCGTGTCGCGCAGACCTTCGCCCTTGCTCAGCGACGAGCCGCCCGCTGCGAAGCTCACCACGTCGGCGCTCTGGGCACGCGCGGCGCGCTCGAAGCTGAGGCGCGTGCGGGTGCTGTCCTCGAAGAAGAGCGTGCCCACCGTGAAGCCCTGCAACGCCGGCACCTTCTTGATGGTGCGCGTCAGCACCTGCGCCATAACGTCGGTGGTGGTGAATAGGCCTAGTAGGTCGTCCACCGACCAGTCGGCGAAGTCGAGCAGATGCTTGTTCGAGATGCGAGGGGAGGGGGTGGAGGCGGACGTAGCTGCCGCACTCACTGCTTCTCCCATAGTTCCACCGAATCCACGCCGTCAGTCTCCTCGAGCTTCACCTGCACCACCTCGGCGGTGCTGGTGGGCACGTTCTTACCCACGTAATCGGCGCGGATAGGCAGTTCGCGGTGGCCGCGATCCACCAGTACCGCGTACTGGATACTGGCGGGGCGACCCATGTCGATGAGCGCGTCCAGAGCGGCGCGGGCGGTGCGGCCCGTGAACAGCACGTCGTCGCATAGCACCACGCGCATGCCGTGGACGTCGAAGTCGACCTCGGTCTTCTTCACAATCGGTTGTAACGCTATCTCGGTGAGATCGTCGCGATAGAGGGTTATGTCGAGCTTGCCGACCGGCGGCTTAACGCCTTCGAACTCGAGGATGTAATCGGCAAGGCGCTCCGCGATAGGTACACCACGGGTGTGGACGCCCACCAGGGTCAGCTTCTCGGCGCCCTTGTTGCGTTCGATGACCTCGTGGGCGATGCGCTTCAGGGCGCGCTCGATCTCTTCGGGTCCCATCAAGGACGCCTTGAGCACTAGGTTCAGGTTGTTGGCTGAGATGTTAGGCACGCGATCTTCTCCCTTCCGGCCTCACGGGGCCGGTTAAAAGGTTCGGGTGATCATACCGCGGCTCGCGAGAGATGAGCGGCAGCGGCTGTCATCGGCGGCACACGGCCGGTGCTCTGCCCGGCGCCAGTCAGCCTTTCCTGACCGGCCTTCAGCTTCGCTTCAGCCTGCTCCTGGAAACTGAGTACAGGAGGAAACCATGAAACCCAGCCAATTGATCAAACGCTCTCTCATAGCTCTCGCCGTGTTCGCACTCGCACTCAACGCCTTCGCAGTCTCCCTGCCCATAGGTGCTCGACTCGAACTCCGCGACGACGCTGGCACCGTGGTGGGTATAGGCGAAGTAGATGACGACGACAACGGCACGCTCGAGTTCAAGATCCTGGAAGGACAGGCTGGTTTCGCTTCCTTGACGATTCTCATGCCTGACGGTAGCGCCGAGACTTACGAAGTGCTTTACAGCGGTAGCGGCGAGATCCTCGTGGTGGTCGGCACGGAGATCGTTCTCCTGTCGCAGTTGGCTGCCGATGCTGGCCTCCACTTCGATCTAGATGTTGAAGACGAAGCCCTCGATGATGATCTTGACGACGACGTCGATGACGCGGACGACCTCGAAGACGAAGACGATCTGGATGACGATGCTGACGGCGATGAGGACGAAGACGACGAAGACGATGAAGACGATGAAGACGATGACGATGACGATGCCGAAGACGACGACGCCGCCGATGAAGACGATGACGACGGCGATGAAGACGACGGTGACGACGACTGAGCGGCTACCGCTCCGTGATGCAGTTCCGCGCTTTCCGGTTAGCGCCCCACTCTGCACGCTGTCGGCATGCCGGCAGCCGCAGAAATGCGTCATCCCGCCGCCACCGGCTCGGTGGCGGCGCCCACCAACGCCCGAGGAGTGTGGGCGGAATACGATAGGAGGATGGTGATGCGTCGCTACCTAGCTGCGCTGCTGTTCCTACTCGGGCACCTCGCTTTCCCGGCAGCTGCGGCCCAAGGTGCCAGGGCGGACGCAGCGATGCCCACTGAGGTGATGCTCCTCGATCCCACAGGGTTCACGATGTTGGGCTACGGAACCATGGACGGCAACTTGCTGCGCCTTGAGGTGCTTGTAGAGGTGGGCGAGTTCGTACTGCTCCTGATAGCGCCTTCGGGTGCGCTGGAATGGTTCGATGGCAGCCAGGGAGTTGATGGTTCGCTACGCCTCGAAGATGCGGACGGTGGGGGCGCGCAACTGCTGGAACTGTTCTTTGCGTCGCGCAACATCGAGCTGATGGTGGTGCGTCGTAGCCAGGTTCCGGGCGAAGGTGGCGCGACGGAGACGTCGGATGTCGACGACTCGGACGATGGTTCGGACCGGCCGGGTGAGGAAGCCGAATCGGACGACGACGGTGACGATGAAGATGATGATGACAGCGATGACGATCGTGGCGATGACGAAGACGACGACGATGAGGACGATGACGAGGATGACGACGACGAGGACGATGACGAGGATGACGACTAAACCTTCGGCCTCGGCTCCCGCCAGCGCCCAACTACTCGTCGTCGAGGATGACCGCAAGCTCGCCATGTTGCTGCGCGAGCAACTTACGCTCGCGGGTCATAGAACCGTCATCGCCGGCACCTTGAAGGAGGCTCGGCTCGCGCTGGTGGACAGCCGCTTCGACCTGATTCTGCTCGATCTCAACTTGCCCGACGGTGACGGTCTTGACCTGGCGCAGGAAGTTTCACAGGACCACGACACTCCGGTGCTCATGCTGACCGCCCGGGGCGACGTGGACAGCCGGGTGGCCGGCCTTTACGCTGGTGCCAGCGACTACCTCACCAAGCCGTTCAGCGTGATGGAGCTGCTCGCCCGGGTGCACGTGCGGCTCCGGGAGAGGGGCTCGCTGGCTCAATTCACTTACGGGGAGCTCAGCCTCGACCCAGCCGCTGAGTCGTGCAGCGTAGGTGACACGGTCATGAATTTGCCGCAGACGGAGTTCACGGTGCTGCGCCTCCTGCTGCAGTACCGAGGACGCGTCTTCACCAAGGACGATCTGGAGCGCGCCGTCTACGGTTCCGACCCGCCCGACTCCAATACCATCGAAGTGTACGTCTACAACCTGCGCCGCAAGTTGAAGCGGCTAGGGATGGAAGGCGTCATCCGCACCGTCCGCAACCGCGGTTACCTGGTGGTCTGAGCCGACCGGTGCTGAGGCTGCGGCTGGGCGTCCTGGTGACGACTGCGTTGCTGGTGGCGCTGGGCGCGTCGGCGCTGCTCAGCGTGACGTTGTTCGAGCGACATCAGCTAGCTGAAATGTCCGCGCGCTTGGAGCGTGAGCTCGATCGCGTGCTGACGCTGATGGCCAACCCCGAGGTGGGGGAGACCCTGCTCGAAGCTGGAACCGAGCGACTGGTGTTGCAACTCGTCGACTCCAGTGGCCAAGTGGTGGTTCCGGTTGGCGCGAGCGAGTCCCTGCCAGTTTCCGACAAGCCCAGCTGGGTCGAGTGGCAAGGCAACCTGCTGGTTGTGGCGTCAGCGCCGTGGACCTTGGGTAGCGGGATGGTGGTGGGTACCGTGCGGCTCGGCTACGACGCTGCGGAAGCAGTAGCCACGCGCGCCGCCCTGCGCAATAGCCTGCTGTGGGCGGCGGTGATCATAGCCGCGTTGAGTGGGTTGGTGGCGCTGCTACTACTTGGCAGACAACTACGGCCACTGGCGAGGCTTGCGGACGAAGCTGCCGCTTTGGATCCATCCGACCCGCAGCTCGACTTGCCGCCGCTGCGCGATGACGAGGTCGGCCGTGTGGGGATCGCGCTCGAGCGGGCCGTTGCGGCCATCCGGGAGCGTCACCGCTCGGAGCGTGAGGCGCTGGCAGGGATCGCTCACGAGCTCGCCGCTCCGCTCACGGTGGTGGCGGGGCAGCTTGAGGCGCTGGCGCACGAAGACGATTCACCGCAGCTTCACGCCGCGCGTGACGCTGCCCGCGAACTCCTACACACCTCACAAGACCTGCTCACACTCGCCCGCGGCGAGCTGAAACTCCCTCTGGAGATGAGCGTGGTGTCGCTCGCGCAAGTGGCGGCCCGGGTGAGCGCTGAGTACGAGGGCGTGCAGGTCGAGACCACCGGAGAGGCACTGGTCATCGCCAGCCCCGAACGCTTGGCGCAGATCGTGCGAAACCTGGTGAGGAACGCCGTGCAGACGGCCGGCACGCCGGGAGGCGTGCGCGTGAAGGTGACGAGCGACGCCCAGCACGCGATCATGGAGGTTAGCGACGATGGGCCCGGCTTGAACCCAGGCGCGCTCGCTCACCTGTTCGAACGTCATTACACCCAGCGCGACAATCAGGGCGGTAGCGGGATCGGCCTGAGTATCGTGCATGATCTCGTGCGGGCGCATGGCGGGACCGTGGTTGCGTTGGCGGGGCCAGGGGGAGGCGCGCTGTTTCGGGTGAGGCTGCCGGCGTTGGGTGCGCAGCTCGAGGATGGCTAGCAAGGTGCAGGACCCCCGCCGGGCGCGTGTTGTAATGGCCGCAAGGGAGCAACCATGAGCCAAACCAAGACCTACCCACATCTGTACGCCGGCCGAGAGGTGACAGGCGACAAGACCTTCGAGAGCCGTAACTCCAGTAAAACCAGCGACGTCCTCGGCATCTTCTACGAAGCCACCAAGGAGCAGGTTCGCGAAGCTGCCCGCGCCGCTAACGCCGCCGCCGAGAGCTGGGCCAAGACGCCCGCCCCCATCCGCGGCCAGATCATCGGCCTCGTCGGTCAGGCCATGGAGCGTGAGAAGGAGTCGTTGTCGCGCCTCCTGACCCGCGAGATGGGCAAGACCCTCAAGGAAGCCCGCGGCGACGTGCAGGAAGCGATCGACACCTGCTACTTCTTCCAGAGCGAAGGCCGCCGACTGTACGGCCAGACCGTACCGAGCGAGATGCCCAACAAGGACCTCATGACCTACCGCCGCCCCTTGGGCGTGGTGGGCATCGTCACCGCCGGCAACTTCCCCATCGCCGTGCCGAGCTGGAAGATCATCCCCGCCCTGGTGACCGGCAACACCATCGTCTGGAAGCCGTCCGAGGACGTGCCCGCCAGTAGCTATGCGTTCGCCAAGATTTTGCTGGGCGCCGGCCTACCAAGCGGCGTATTCAACGTCGTCTTCGGTGGCGGCAAGGATGCCGCCGGGCAGTACATGATCGAACTGATGGACGACGGCCTCATCGACAAGATGGCCTTCACCGGCTCGAGCGCGGTGGGTCGCATGGTCGGCGAGACGGCAGGCCGCAACCTACAGCACCCCACCCTCGAACTGGGCGGCAAGAACCCGCTAGTCGTCATGCGCGACGCCGACCTCGACAACGCCGTACAGGGCGCCATCTTCTCCGCCTACGCTACCGGCGGCCAGCGTTGCACCAGCGCCGGCAACTTCATAATCGACGCACCCATCTACGATGAGTTCAAGGAACGTTTCTTGGCAGCCGTAAAGCAGATCCGCATCGGCAACCCGCTCGAAACCGAGGACGTGCTGTACGGCCCGTTCATCAACGAACGCTTCTACGAGCGCTGGAACGAACAGTACGAATGGGGCAAGAAGGACGGCGCCACGCTCCTGTACGGTAAGGGTCGCATCAGCAACGACTCGAAACCCGAAGGGTTCGTCGGCGACGCGGACAGCGGCATCTACGGCTGGCCGACGGTGTGGGAGAACGTTACGCCCGACATGCGCCTCTTCCAGGACGAGATCTTCGGCCCCACCATCAACCTGGTGAAGGTTGATGGCATCGAGCAGGCGGTAGAGACCGCCAACGCCGTCGACTACGGCCTCTCCAGCGCCATCTACACCAACGACCGCGAGTGGGCCTACGCCTTCAAGGACAACATCCAGGCGGGCATGACCAGTATCAACAACACCACCAACGGCGCAGAGGCTCACATGCCCTTCGGCGGTGTGAAGTCGAGCGGCAACGGCACGCGGGAAAGTGGCATCTGGGTGATCGAGAGCTACACCTACTGGCACGGCGTGAACGACGACATCAGCGGCAAGCTGCAGTTGGCACAGATGGACACGGCGTACGTCGAGCCAACGGAACCGGTGAAGGTCGGCGACCTGTTCTAAGGCTGCAAGCGTGACTAGCGCGCTCCGTGGGGCTGCTCCGCAGGTTAGATCTTGCCGAGCAGCTCCGCCATGCGGTCGTCGGCCAGCAGTGACTTGATCTCCTGCACGCGAGTTTTGTGCACCAGCATCACGGCGTTGCCGCGCTTCACGATCACCAAGTCGTGGACTCCGAGCGTGACTATGACGTCGTCGGGGTCGTCGGTGTAGATGATGTTGCGTGAAGCGTCTACGCCAACATGGCGGCCGACCACGGTGTTCGCGCCGCCCGGCCCGTTCTCGGGGGTGAGGAGTCTCTCCAACGCCACCCAATCGCCGACGTCGTCCCATTGGAAGTTGCCCGGCACCACCATGGCGCGGTCGGTGCGTTCCATGAGGGCGAAGTCGATGCTTATCTTCTCGAGGTTGGGGAAGTGTGTAGCGATCTCACCGCTGTCGAAGGCGCGTCGCAGAGGCACCATGAGATTGGGCGCGTAACGGTCGAGCTCCGCTAAGGCGGCGCTGATGCGCCATACGAAGATGCCGGCGTTCCATAGGTGCCGGCCGCCCGCTAGGTAGGCTTCGGCAGTGCGGACGTTCGGTTTCTCGACGAAGCGCTCCACTTCGTAACCGTGCCCGACCTCGTCGCCCACCTCGATGTAGCCGTAACCGGTGGCGGCTCGAGTGGGCGTGATGCCTATCGTCACAAGGCCATGCGTGTCGCGCGCTAGTTCGATAGCCGCGCGCGTGGCCGCGCCGAAGCCTTCACCTATCTCGTGGTCCGAAGCGAAGAAGCCGGCCACCACCTCGCCGTAGCGCTCCTCGATGGTGAGGCAGGCCAACGCTATGGCCGGCGCGGAGTCGCGTGGGGTGGGCTCGACCAGGAGGTTCTCGGCGGGCAGGTCGGGGAGTTGCTCGCGCACCAGGTCGACGTAACGTTCTGCGGTGGCAACCAGCACCCGCGCAGGTGAGCCGCTGATTGGCAGCACGCGGTCGTAGGTGGCTTGCAGCAACGTGCGGCCCGAGTGGCCGAGGTCGAGGAACTGTTTGGGCTTGGCAGCGGTGGAAAGCGGCCAGAAGCGCTGCCCCTGACCGCCGGCCATGATGACCGCTACGAAAGGCACTTCGTTCATTCTTCTCCCCTAGGTGTTTGAATCACTTGCCGAAGCGGCGCTCGCGCGCCTGGAACGAGCGAACTGCGCGCAGGAAATCAACCTTGCGGAACTCCGGCCAGTTGGCGTCGCAGAAGTAGAACTCGCTGTAAGCCGTCTGCCACAGCAGGAAGCCCGACAGGCGCACCTCGCCCGAGGTGCGGATCACGAAGTCGGGATCGGGAGTACCGGCGGTGTAGAGGTGGCGGGTGATCTGTTCGACGTCGAGTTGCCCGGCCACCTCGCTGAGCGACGCGCCGGACAGTTCGCGCTCGTTCAGCAGGCGCCGCACCGCGTCGACGATCTCCTCGCGTCCTCCGTAGCCTAGCGCCACGTTCACCGACATCCCGTCGTAATCCTTCGTTGCTTCCTCCATGGCCGTGAGGGCCTCCTTGGCGGAGTCGGGGAAGCTGGCGATATCGCCGATGACGCGCACGCGCACCTTGTTGGCGTGTAGCCGCTCGTCGTTTAGGAGGCTGCGCGCCTGCTCCGCGAAGAGGCCGTAGAGGTGGGTCACCTCATCGTCGGGCCGGCCGCGGTTCTCACTGCTGAAGCCCCACAGCGTCACGTGACGGATGCCGATATCCAGACACCAGTCGAGCACCTCGCGCGCCTTGCCAGCACCGTAATCGTGCCCCGCCTTCACGTCTAGGCCAGCCGCTCGGGCGAAGCGGCGATTGCCATCCATGATGATGCCTATGTGGCGCGGCAGATGGCCGTCACTGGTTACTGCTTTGGTGAGACGGTTCTCGTAGAGCCAGTAGAGCGGCCTCGACACGGTGTTCACGAGACCGAGGGCGCGCCTGGCGCCACTGGAGCTAACAGAGGAGGGCACGGGGTCAGTTTACCGTTACGACCGAGATGGTTCGTTAGTTCCTCGGGCGCGTCACTTGCCCTTACGATGAAGCATGACCGCCGGCGTATGCAGCAGGATGTCGACGTCCCACCAGAAGGTCCAATTGCGAACGTAGTGGGCCTCCATGGCTTGGCGCTCCTCGAAGCTGACTTCGTTGCGCGCTTCCACTTGCCAGTAGCCGGTCATGCCGGGGCGCGCCAGGAAGATGAGGTCGCGCTCCTGGCCCATGATCTCGCGCTCACGCACCATGTAGGGCCGTGGGCCCACCAGGCTCATCTGGCCCGCGACGACGTTCAGCAGCTGCGGCAGTTCGTCGAGCGAGACGCGCCGTAGTAGGTTGCCAATGCGCGTTACACGCGGGTCGTTCTCGAGCTTGTGGAAACGCTCGTACTCGGCCCTAAGCTCGGGGTGGGCTTCTAGCAGGTGCTCAAGTCGCTCGTCGGCGTCTAGGTGCATAGTGCGGAACTTGATGCATTGGAACTCCTTGCCGTAGCGGCCAAGACGCGGCGAAAGGTAAAGGGCGGGGCCCCTCGAGTCGAGGCGGATTAGCGCGCCGATGACCAGCATGGGCAAGCCGAGCACGGCCGTAAGAAGCATGGAACCCAGGAAGTCGACGATGCGCTTGAAGGCGCGGTTGGTACCCGAGGCTAGCTGGTTGCGGGTCTCGAGCGCCAGCGTGGGGCCGAGCGGTGCAGCCACGACGGAGTTGGTGGGTAATCCACGCAGGTCGGGCAGATACTGAACGTACTTCAGTTGGTTCTCGGCCCTCAGGAGCACCTGATCGAAGCCGGCGGTCTTGGTAGCCTCCGGCGTGACGATGGCGTGTCTGATCTTGTGGCGGG
>CAJDWL010000115.1_pt2 | contig 12070 bp, 11 predicted proteins | sample 7391591 | NCBI WGS metagenome assembly CAJDWL01 (sample SAMEA7055738, study PRJEB34461) | soil metagenome | biome: terrestrial ecosystem; feature: Peninsula; material: soil | place: Antarctica | collected 2016
GAACCGCTCGTCTAACCTGGCTGCTGCCGAGCACCTTTCGTGTGTCGCTGTCCCTAACCCCCTATTATTTCAGCTTGATTCCAAGGAGAATTATCATGAGACGTTATCTGCTAGTACTTACGCCTTTGCTGCTGATCGCGCTTACAGCTTGCTCCCAACCCAGCCCAAAGCCCCAAGCTCAATCTCTCGCAATAACCCCCAAGACGGCTGAAGCGCAGGTCGGCACCGCGCCTGTTCTGTTCACAGCGACGCTCGAGGGCGTATCGGGAAATGTTACCTGGGCGCTCGAGCCAGAAATCGGCACCCTCTCGGACGTAACAGGGCTCGAGACGAGTTACGCGCCACCTGCATCGGCAGATGCCGGCACGACGGTTGTTCTCACCGCTTCGGCGGGCGATCTGTCCGCTAACGCCAGCATCACCCTTACCAGAAAGGTCATTCACGTCGATCCGGTGGCGGGCTTGGACGGCAACGACGGTTCCGCGGACGCTCCCGTCAAGACCGTCCGCCGGGCGCTCACCCTTGCCGAAGATGGCACGGCCGTCTACCTGGCGGGCGGCGATTACAGCGAAGCCTCGGGGGAGACCTATCTTGAAGTGAGCGATGGGATGGAAGGCTACCTGGTCCCCGTAGGCGTCGAGATAACCGCCGACCCGAACGAGAACGGGCTGCCCGTCGCCATCAGTAATGACGGCACGGCACGTGAAGCGTTCCGCTTCGTGGGCGACGGCAAGATAAGCGACGTTCGGTTGGAAGGGTTCAACGTCGGCATCACCGCCAGCACGGGAACGCAGCATATTCACGACGTCACGATGTTGGCTATCGGCGAAATCGGGATCTCACTCGCAGGAACGGCCGAGATGTCATGCACGAACTGCAACATCTCCATGGCTCGGGGCTTCGCGCTCAAGCTGGACGGCAGTGGCAAACTCAGGGTTGACGGCGTGTCGTCGATCAACTCCATGTCGCCTACAAATGAACCGTACCTAGCCGCGATCTACCTCGTTGAAGATTCGCAGGCTGAAGCCGTGTTGAACCTGGATGGAGGCTCTAGCTGGGGCTCGCACTCCGTAGCTGGCGGGAAACTCACCCTTCGGGACGTCGACGTTCGCCTGCGAAGTGATCAAGGCGACACGATGTACGTGGGTGCCGAAGGGCAACTTGCGATGTTCGATGGCCGAGTGAGCGGCGGTTATTTCGATGATGGCGCCAATTCTAGTGAAGCACTGTTCTCATCCGGCACCCTGGCCATCAACGGCACGGTCTTCGAGGACAACCCGGCTGGTGCGCTAAGGCTCGACGGTGGCTCGGTGGATATTCGCAACGCGGTGTTCCAGAACATCGGCGACGCGGATACCGTGTTCCATGGCTACGGGTTGAATGCGATCGTGGTGGAAGGGGGGACCGTTCTGAAGATGCGAGGCACGCAGATCCACAACGTCAAGGAGGCGGGAAACTACGACCCGCCTACCCCGGGCACGCATGGTGTAGGCATATACATCACCGATACCTCAGGCGGTATCGACCTTGGGACCGCAGCGGAGCCCGGGCGTAATCACTTCCATGATTGTGGCCTCACCTGCTTGGAAGTGGGGCAGAATGCCGGTACACGCACGGTGCAGGCCGTGGGCAACAGTTGGACCCCCAACGAGCAAGGCGCCGATGGAGACGGCAGGTACGGTTCACAGCTAGTGGATAATGGCTCATGGGGCCGCAACTTCCGCGTGAACGACACCAGCTCCATTCAGTTCTGAAGCGCGAACCTAGCGCTCCTGGTTTAGTCGGCCACTGCGACAATTAATGCAAAATTAAGGGCGCATTCATAGACTCGGAGCAGACAACATGTCCAATCGTTGTCCAGCAATGGGGGCCTGAGGTTAGGGGGATCGCCAGGGCGAGAAGCGGCATAACGTCCGCCATCGCCCTGGCGGTGCAGGTTTGAAGGTGCGGTCGGGGTGGCCGGGGCGAGCCAAGGTGTGGTCGACGAGGCGCTCATCCCCGACTTCATCACCCGACGCGGCAGCAACGCGACAGAGCCGGCGGCAACCGGACCGCCGGTAGAAGAAATGGCTACCGCTACGGGGAGCGTGCTTTACACAGATGGAGACAGTTCTAAACACCAGAGTCCGGCGAAGTTTGAGGTCGCCGGACTCTGGTGTTCTCAGGGATCGCGGTGTTGCGGTTGGCAGTTACCAGCGCGTTAATGCCCTGCGTGGAAACGGTGGCGCATGAGTTCTTCGAAGATGTTCGTGTAAAGCTGTTCGCCGTCGTCTTCCGGGACAGTGTCGCTCAGGAAGCCGAGCATCATAGTGCGGCCCTCGTTGCCACCAACAATGGCGGCGCTGTCTACTTCTTCGTAAGTAGCTAGAACAGTTCCTCCAGGGAGTGTTTCTAGGCCCACGTTGTAAGTACCCCAGTCCGTGTTGATCAATTGAACAATAGTGGCACTCAAGCCGCTAGCGAGCTCCGGTTGAATGATGGTCATGTCCGCGTAGTTTTCAGTTCCGTCGAAGGTGGCTTGCATTGCTGCTGCCATGGCCACACTTGCGGCACCATCCGTGTCCCATGTAGTGAACGCTAAGTAGCCCCCGCCCGCAATCCAGTTGATCAGCGCAGTCTCATGTCCAGCCTCGAGCCCTTCGTCACCTTGGCGATTGTAGACAACAAGGTCAGGGCTTTCATCCAACAGGCTGACGAAGTCGGCGTCGTCGGCGACGGTCAGGTCTAGTCCGTCCGCTATGACCGCGGCGTCTAGTGCGGCCCCGACCGTGTCACTGCCTTCGACGGCGTCGTTGTAATAGAGCACCGAGCGGCTCGCCAGAGGTGTGGCGACGGACAGCGTGGCGGATCCGCTTTTGGTGGTGTCGGCGGTGCTGGTGGCGGTGATGTCGGTGGTGCCGGTACTCACGGCCGTTACGAGGCCGGTGCTGTCGACGGTGGCGACGGCGGTGTTGGTCGACGACCAGGTGACGTCCTGACTGGCGCCACCGGTCGCGGTCACCGTGGCGTCGGCCTGAGTGGTGTCACCTATAAGCAGCGCGGATGAACCTAGCGTGGTCGCCACGGACTGGACGCTGGCCGCCGGACTGCACGCTGACACGATCAGCGCGAGCAAGAGTGCGGCGGGGAGGAAGAAAAGAACAGTGGGGGAGCGTTTTAATAACATGCGATACGGTACCGCCCGGGTGGGGCGGTGGTTCGTTAGAAATCCTGCGGTTCAAGCACGCTGTTCTCAAACTGTTGTGCTGGTGCACCTGCTTCTGGCGTGGTGGCGAGATCTGGCGCCTTCACGGGTAACGCGGCTGATACGAGTAACCGCGCCACCTACGAGCTAGGGCCTTGCGTCCTTGAGCTTCTTATAGGCGTCCGAGTGGTAAACGGCACCGTTTTCTTGGGCGTAGAAGTAGGCGGGCTTGCCGTCGTTGTCTTGGTCCGTGGGGTCCGCTCCGGCAGCGAGGAGCAACTCGACGTGCTCCGCAGCTCCCTGGGCGCTCGCGAAGATGAGTGGCGTCCAACCGTCGTCATTGCGAGCATGGACGTCCGCGCCGGAGGCCAAAAGTATCTGCACGCTTTCGGGTGTGTGCCATGAGCTGGCGGTCATGAGGGCGGTCTCGCCTTCGTTGGTTCGTGCTTCGATGTCGGCGCCAGCAGCGATCAGCGCCTCGATGTTCTCGGCCGCCTCCCATTCGCTGGCGTTGAGGAGGGGCGTGAAGCCTTTGTCGTCCTTAGCTTCTATGTCGGCGCCGGCGTTGAGCAGGACCTCTATGATCTCCGGGGTTCCCATGGCGCTAGCCAGCATGAGCGGGGTCGCACCGTTCTCGTCGCGCGCTTCTACGTTGGCTCCCGAGTTGATGAGGAAGGCGATGTTCTCAGGGGTGCTGTGGAGGCTCGCGAGCATGAGCGCTGTTCCGCCGGTAACGTCGGTGTCCTCGATGTTCACGCCGGCGTTGAGGAATATCTCGATGTTATCGGGCGTCCCGAACAGGCTGGCGGCCATCAGTGGCGTCCAGCCGCGCTCGTTGCGCGCATTGAAGTCGGCGCCGGCGTTAATGAGTGCCCGGATGTGCTCAGGCGTTCCGTAGGCGGCAGCGAACAGAATCGGGGTGGAGTCGTCCTCGGCCTTGGCTTCGGTGTCGGCTCCGGCGGTGATGAGCGCCTGGACGCTATCGGCCGTGCCGAAGGCGCTGGCAATCATCAGTGGCGTCCAGCCGTCCTCGTCGAGCGCTTCTATGTCCGCCCCGGCGTTGACGGCGGCTTGGATCTCAGCGGCGGTTCCTGTGCTGGCCAGGGCGTGTAGATCCTGGCTGTTTACGGATGCTAGCAGCGAAAGGCCGAGGGCAAGCATAAATATCCTGGTGGCGTGGGTCTTCATAGGTGTTCTCCCTTGGTTGGTTTCGTGTTTTAGGAACGCACCAGCAGTCGCTGGTAGGCATGGGGTTTAAGAATGGCAGTCTTCAGCAGTTTGGGGGTGCACCCGGCATCGTAGGGGCGCGTCAGTGCATGATAGCCGCTTCGCCTCACGGGGTTCTGGCGGCGTCTCCCGCTAACGGTTGGCGAGTTCGCTTTTCTTAGGTTTGCGGGTCCGAGGCCTTTCCCAAAGCGAGACTGTCGACAAAGACTGCCACGTCGGCGGACACCTGGTCGGGTCGCTCCCAAAGGGTGAGGTGCCCAGCACCACGGTCTTGGCCGGGCCCTACCGGCGTTTACGGTTTCTACATCGTGGGGGAGAAGCGGTCGATGCTAGCCAAGTCGGCCGCAACCTCGGGAAAGTAGTAGGCGTCCGCCAAGATCCTTCGGAGGCCGCGCTCGAGGTGGTCGGTGACGCGATGAGACTACTTGGGCGTGGTCCTCCGCGCGCGCTTCGCTGCGACCTGATGGCTCACATGACAACCCGGCTTGCCTAGTGGGCTTGACAAATCCTCGCCTATGCAGTTAACTAGTCTAGTAACTAACCCACTAAGCGGAGGTGGCGTGGTCGACGAAGGCAAATCCCTATTTCTACAGATCGCTGAACGGGTGGAGGACTCCATCGTCGACGGTAGTTTGACCGAGGAGTCGCAAGCCCCGTCCACCAACGAACTGGCGGCGTTCTATCGCATCAATCCCGCCACGGCCTTGAAAGGCATCAACCTGCTCGTCGACAAGGGGGTCCTCTACAAGCAGCGCGGCGTCGGCATGTTCGTGGCGAGCGGCGCTCGCGCTGCCCTCCTCGCCGAAAGGCGCGCGGCTTTCACCGACACCTATCTGGAGCCGTTGGTGGCCGAGGCCCGCAAGCTCGGACTGAATGCAGAAGATCTCTCCGCCCTGATCAATGAGCGTTTCAACGAAAGGATCAAGTGATGACCAGCGTTATCGAAGTCAACCACCTAAGCAAGCATTACAGGCACGCCGTCGCCCTAGACGACGTGAGCTTCACCCTCGAGCGGGACACCATCTACGGCCTCCTGGGCCGCAACGGCGCCGGCAAGACCACCCTGATGTCGATACTCACCGCGCAGTCGTTCGCCAGCGCTGGAAAGGTGCGCGTGTTCGGTGAGGAGCCGTACGAGAACGCGAGCGTGCTTAGCCGGATGTGCTTCGTGCGCGAGGACCAGGCGTACCCCAGCTCCGCCAAGCCTGTGCACGTCTTCCGGATAGCTCGGTTGTGCTTCTCCAACTGGGACCAAGCGCTGGCGGAGCGCCTCATTGCCGACTTCCGGCTGCCGGTGGATAGGCTGATCAAGAACCTCTCGCGAGGCCAACTTTCCGCAGTGGGCGTCATCATCGGTCTCGCCTCCCGCGCTGAAATCACTTTCTTCGATGAGCCTTACCTAGGCTTCGACGCCGCGGCGAGGGAGGTCTTCTACGACCGGCTCCTCGAGGACTACGCGGAGCATCCCCGCACCGTCGTGCTCTCGTCGCACCTCATCGACGAAGTCGCCAACATCCTCGAGCGCGTCATCGTGCTCGACGACGGCAGCGTGGTCATGGACGAAGCCGCCGACGACCTGCGTGATAGGGCCGTAACGATCAGTGGCGACAGCGCGGCGGTAGCCGCTTTCGCCGCCGGCCGCGAGGTCATCCACCGGCAGGGAATCGGTGGCCTCACCTCAGTCACCGTCCTAGGCCGCCTCACGCCGCAGGAGCGCGCCAGCTTGGCCGCCAAGAACCTCGACGTCAGCCCCGTCACCTTGCAACAGCTCGTCGTTCGCACCACCCAGGGCGCAACGCCCGATAGCGCCGAACCTGAAGGAGTTTTGCGATGAACCGCATCGTCAACGTAATGAAAATGCAGCTAGTCAACCGTCAGACCTACATCGGCATGCCCCTCATAATCCTGTCGGGCTCGTTCCTGCTGGCGATGTTCATCTTCCTCCTCATACCAAGTGGCGAGATGAAGTTCGCCGGCGGTGCCTCCGTGGCGCCGCTGTGGTACTTCACCGTCGTAGGCGTTCAAGCACTCACGATGACGTTCCCGTTCTCCCAAGCCATGAGCATCACCCGTCGAGACTTCCACCTTGGCACCCTGCTAACCGCCGCCATCACGGCCGCTATGCTCGCGCTCATCTACTTCACTTTCTCACTCATCGAATCAGCTACCGGCGGTTGGGGATTGAACGGCTACTTCACGATTCCCGGCCTGAAAGGCAACGAACTGCTCAGCGCAGGATTGACCTACTTCGTTGTCGCCATGCTGTTCTTCCTCACTGGCTACTGGAGCACTGCCGTCTTCAAGCGTTGGGGTGCAGTCGTCCTGACCACCATCCTTACCGGCGTAGCCATTCTGCTTACCTTGGCCTTGCTGCTGAGCATCCGTGCCGGTACCTTCGACGCCATCGTCCAGTGGTTTGTCACCCAGGGACTACTCGGCATGTCGCTGTGGGGCCTGCTCCTGGCAGCAGTGTTAGCGGCGGGCTCGTACCTCATGGTGCGGCGAGTGGCGTTGTGAGGTCGGCAAGTTCAAGGCCGGGCCCTATTAAAGGAGGGACCATGTATTCAGGTGAAGAGGTCGTGGGGACCAGCGCGAAGCTGTCAACACTGTGGATCGTCATCATGTTCAGCATGCTCTTCGCCGGTGGGACTCCTATCACCACGATGATGCTCGGCGCCGCGGTGTTGATGGCGCTGCCGATCGCCATGATCTACCTCTCACGAGTACTGAAGCGTGCGGTGAATCGCTGGGCGAACATCATAGTCGGCGTGATCACCATCGTGTACGTAGTGGGCGGCGGGTCGACACACCCCCACTATCTAGTCTTGGCAGCCATCGAGATCGTGGCCGTGTTGGCGATCATCTGGACCGCTTGGAAGTGGAGCGCCTCGGCAGGGCCTGCCTAGTCTGCTGGCATGCTGACTGACGACCGGCCGCGACCAACGCGGCCGTCGCCGTTTGGGCTTCCAGTGCATGTTCCGAAATGGACCTCGGTGGGAACGACCGCAGCGGCCTCGTCGGGGCGATCAGCCTACAAGGCCAGCACCAGGACGAGAACGCCTACAACGACGGTCATGGCCAGCAGCGCCCGGGTCACGCTCTTCCCGAATGTCCAGTGGGCATAGCCAGTCATGCCGAGCAGCAGGCCTAGTCGGACGACCTGGCCCACGAGCGGGCCATCTATCAACAGGCAGCTAACTGCGGAGAAGAGGATGAGGCCGCCTGCCGTGAGCATCCATCCGGGTTCTAACCACGTCGGCCATTTCCGCAGGCGACTGATGGTCGCGCGCCAGATGATCAGCGCGATCCACACTCCCGCTCCTGCAAGCATGACTCCGGCGGGCCAGACGAAAGTGTCATCCATCGAATCTCTCCTGCCTGACGGCGGCTGCTGCCGCGCATCACATCGTTCCGTGAATTCTTTGAAGAAGCCGAGAAGAAGTCCGGAGCAGATCATCGAGATCGTCCGGCAAGGTGAAGTTGCTAGGGCAGCTTGGAAGCCGATCGGGCAGTGTTGGAAGTAGGCTGGGATTGGCGAGTAGGCTTATTTTATTCCCTGTGGCTGGAGCAGTACTAGGGCATGAGCAAGCCGGAAGCGAAGCGCATGAGGGTCTGGATCTCGGCCGTTTTCAAACGCCGCGATCCTGTCGTGTTCACCACCATGCTCGCCGGCCTAGCCTTACCGCTCATATTGGCCACCATGCTGAGCATCCGTTTCGGTACATGGGGCAACGTCGTCAATTGGGTTGTTGCGCGAGGACTGTTTGGCATGCCGCTGTGGGCCATGCTTTTGGCGGCGTTGTTAGCGACCGGTCCGCACCGCTGGGTATGGCGGATGGCGTGGTGAGGTCGCCGGGTTCGGGAGTTCGCCCAGCACTTTTCCTCTCGCGAGGGTTAGCCGGCGCTGTCGCTCTTGCCTATGGTGCCACCGAGCGCCTTGTGGCCTTGGGAGATGACCACGAAACCAGCTTCGTCGACCTCGCGCACCACCCTGGTGAGTTTGCGCACCTCGCTGCGGTCGACGGTGCAGAAGAGGACCGTGCGGTTGGCGTGGATGTACATGCCTGTGCCTTGCCAGGTGGTTGCGCCTGTGCGTAGCTGCAGTTCGATGGCGCTGGCCACGGTGTAGGAATGCCTCTGCAACTTTGGTACCCCAGGGACTGCGAAGTCGCTGGTGGCTCTGCGGCTAGTTTTCCAGTTTCTGGCTTAATACGTCCAGTACGCATTGCCCAAAGGTATGCCGCCAGCGATCGGGGAGTGCGGAAAGCCGGATTCAGAGTACCGCTAGGCATTTCCGGTAGAATCCCCTCACGGTTAGCCGTCGGTATTCGACGTTGAGGTGGGGAAGACGATGCCTGTTTGTAGATTCATCATCCTTAAGCTAGGCCTATCGCTCATTGTCGCTGGCTGCTCCAACGCACATTACAGCCTGAATGAACAGTGAGCTTATGAAAGTGTTGGGAGCGCAGAATGAACATTGAGAACCTGACTTGCTGCGGCACCAGGCAGGGCTTTTAGCAATGGAAGAGCTACTTGTGGCCGTGCCGAGTGAGGCCCAACCTAGCGGGCCTTGGGACGTTGATTACTACAAGAGAAATAACCTCTACTTTCATCTCGTAGAAGTGAACGAAGTTGTGGCAGGCAGCTCCAGGGTGCAGGTAACCGGCCACGGCGAGATGCTCATGTTCGGCAGCTATTCCTACCTTGGTCTTATTGGCCACCCACGTGTCAACGCGGCTGCTATTGATGCTGTGAAGCGGTACGGAACAGGGACGAATGGAGTTCGCCTACTCGCTGGGACCTTGCCTATCCACAATCAGCTGGAGGAGCGAATCGCAGAACTGAAGGGGACACAGGACGCGATCACCTTCTCAAGTGGCTACGCCGCTAACGTGTCAACTATTTCGGCCTTAGTTGGCAGACACGATGCCGTTTTCTGCGACAAGCTTGATCACGCAAGCATCGTTGACGGGTGTCGGCTTTCTGGGGCAAAGCTCGTTCGTTTCAACCATAACGATGTTGATGATCTTGACCGTCGCCTCGCTCTCAACGCTGACAGTGCCCAAAAGCTCGTTGTGGTCGACGGGGTGTACAGCATGGATGGGGACGTCGCTGATTTGCCCGGCCTAAGGAGGGTATGCGACCGACATGGTGCTTTACTGATGGTCGACGAGGCCCACGCTTTAGGGGTAATCGGCGCCACCGGGAAGGGAATAGAGGAGCACTTTAACCTCCCTCCAGCCACTGTCGACATAAAGATGGGGACTTTAAGCAAAGCAATTCCCAGCGTCGGGGGATATGTGGCCAGCTCCCGGGAACTCGTGTCTACCCTCAAGCATCAAGCCCGCGCCTTCATCTACTCTGCAGCCCTCCCCCCAGCTTCTGCCGCTGCCAGCCTCGCAGCGCTTAACGTGATGCAGGAAGAGCCGGAGCGAGTGCAGCGCCTACAGAGCAATGCCGCCTACATGCTGCGGACGCTAAGGGAAGCGGGGTTCGACCTCCTGCAAAGCGAAACTGCTATTGCACCTGTCATTTGTGGGAGCGCTGAGATTGCGGCGCGGCTCATGATGCACTGTGTTGCAGCCGGAGTGTTTGTGCAGGCCGTGCTTCCTCCCGTTGTTCCAGAAGGGCTAGCACGACTGCGAGCTACGGTGACTGCGAATCATAATTTTGAGGATATCGACAACTTCGTGTCTGTACTGTCAGACGGTGCAAAAGCTGGGGGGTTGCTGTGAGTCCCAATCCGCAAGGCCAGCTTCCGCAACTGAAGGCAGAAGGGATGGCGAGGGGTATTGATGTGCCAGTCATTACCCCAGAAACTGGGTTCGGCTAAGTCAGGGATATTCCCAACAGGCCGGCAGCTAGCCGAGAGCCGGAGGTAACTATCAGGGAATGGCGAGGTACCTGCTTTGGTAAGCACAATCTTCTTCAGCGGCTCTTTTCTGAGCTAGGGCTCCGCGCTCAGCTAGTTGCATGCACAAGTTATGTGCCTCACTCGGTTGTCTCGTCGATCCCTCCGTCCGCTCAAGCCACCATCAGCGAAGGACCGATCCCAGACGTCCACAACTATCTCTTGCTCGATACACAAGGCAGTACCGATGACATCCTCGAGTGCCAACTCGCTCGCACTGGCGTTTCCCTGAGTGTCCACCCGATGGACATGACGAACTTCAAGGGGATAAACGATACTTTCGGCCACGAAACCGGAGATGCGGTGGAAGTTCAGCGGTAAACGTCTTAATCTCATGAGCCGAGGTTCCTCTCCCTGCAGGAAGGGAACCTCTAGTTTCTATCTCAAGACCGTCTCAACACAACAAGGACTCAAGCATTCACGCGCCAATTCACGCGGCGGCATCGTGGCCGGCGCACCCCTACAAAGCGATCCGCGCAATGCCTTGACAAACACGACGGCATCATCAGATTACGCCGAAGCCAGCGGCTGGTCCTGCCAGTGATCGCTAGCAATTCTCACCGCTTCCGCCCTCCACGCGGCGGGGACGCCCGAACCTCCAGTGGCGTACTCCCAGGCCTCGATGGTGAGTTCAGATACCAGGCAGGCCGCTGCCGCCTCGATGGTCAGCGCGTCCGCGGGGGGCATTAGAAGGAAGTGATCGAAGTGAGCTCCGCGCGTGAGGAGTTCCATCCCTCCTTTCGCGTCGCCCGGCGCGTCCGTCAGCCACGCCGTGCGCAGCTCTGAACCGCTGAAGTGCAGCCGCAAGAGCGGCTCCTCGCGCGGGTCGCCGTCGCCGCGCACGGCGTTACCGCTGACTCGTAGAAGTAGGGGTTTGCGGGGCAGCTCCCAGGTTACCCTCCCCACGCCGGACGCCGCCCCGTTCCTCGATAGGACAATCGTGCCCTCATGCTCGGCCGCGGCTTCTCCCGTCAGGCTCGGCGCATCGAGCCACACCGGCTCCGTGGCCCAAATGGCAGTGGTCTTGCTGGCCTCGTTAGCCTCGTGAAGGTCGACGCTCGGCGTGAGGCCCGCCAGATCACCAAAGAGCGCCCCTGCGTCTGCAGGCGCTGGTGCCAACCTATCGGCCGCGCCAGCGCGCGCTAACTCCTCCAAGCGGTGCCGCTTTCCACCGAGCAGGGTATCTAAGATGAGCGCGCGCGCCACCTCCTTCGTGAAGCGCCATCCCTGCCCGTTCCACCGCACCCAGCCCGCGCCCTCCAACTCGTCGAGGGCTACTTCAGAACCGCCCTCTAAGAGCAGAGGGTGCGCCGAGTCCCAGTAGTCGCGCACGCTCATGAACTCGAGCAGCCTCCGCGCCTCAGTGCTCAGCTGGCGGGCCGCCAGTACGAACTTGGCGCGAACGGCGAGAGGCACTGGCAGGGGAAGGTCGCCCACGATTCGACCGCGAAGCTTGAGGAGCTCTCGTAGATAGAGGGCGTTGCCGCGCGAGGCGAGAAACAGCCGTGCGCCCTCCGAGAAGGGCGTTCCGGGCGGCAGGGCGCCGCGCGCCTCCAACCACGTTAAGGGCTCGAGCCTCACGAAGCGCATCCGGTCAGGGTCCGTCGTCGCCCGCAGCTGGAGCAGGAACTCCGGATCCTCCCCGAAGATCGAGCGGCCGACCACGCGCACGCCCCGCTGCGCCCCCGCTAACACCAGAGCGCGCTCTGCCGGCGTTTCTTCCGCCTTGATGTACCAGAGTCCATCCG
>CAJDWL010000078.1_pt1 | contig 12041 bp, 12 predicted proteins | sample 7391591 | NCBI WGS metagenome assembly CAJDWL01 (sample SAMEA7055738, study PRJEB34461) | soil metagenome | biome: terrestrial ecosystem; feature: Peninsula; material: soil | place: Antarctica | collected 2016
CGGGTAACGAACCGTCGTTCATGGTTCCCTCCGCTCATCATCACAGGGGCGCTCGGCGACGTGCAGCGCCGAGACCCCAAAGGTCTGAAGCCGGTGTTTCACCGCAGTGAAGCCCGTCTCGATCAGCGATCTCTCCAGCGCCTGGGGTGTGAAGAAGGCCAGCACCGATTCGGGCAGGTAACTATAAGCGCTGCGCCGGCCCGACACCAATCCCCCCAGGGCAGGTAACACCTTAGTGAAGTAGAACCTGAAGGGTGCCCCGATCGCTCCGCGCGGTGGTGGTGGGAACTCGAGCACCACCAGTTTGCCGCCGGGCCGCAGCACCCGCTTGAACTCGCGCAGACCCGCTGCGGGGTCTGCGAAGTTACGTAAGCCGTAGGCGATGGTCACGGCGTCGAAAGTGGCGTCTTCGAACGGCAACTGTGTGCCGTCGGCGCTAACGAACTCGATCTGGAGGCCACGCTGCTGCGCTTTGGCGCGTGCTCGCGCCAGCATCGGCTCGGCGAAGTCAACGCCCACCACCTCGCAATCAGGACGCAGGCGTTTCATGGCGCTGGCCAGGTCGCCGGTACCGGTAGCTACGTCGAGCACACGGCCCTGCTTCGGTTGTGCCGCTGAGGCTGGTTCTAGTGGGGTTACGAGCGCGCTCAGAGCCTCGCGCGCCGCCTCGGCGCGCCACCTTCTGTCGATCCCGAAACTGAGCAACGAGTTGAGCAGATCGTAGGTCGGAGCGATGTCGGAGAACATCTCCCGCACCTGCTCGGCCTTGCCGCCCTGAGCCGGGGACCGCTCGCCCCTACCGGTCGGCACCATGGCAGCGAGGCTACCACGGGTTAGCGCCACGCGGACGCCAACGCTTGTAGCCGTCCAGGGGTCACGGCGAACCGCTTCGGCCCCCGCCTCGCGGCCTCCTGTTGGCGCCTTCAGCTTCGCTGAGGCGCTCAGCTCGGAACCAGACCAGCGCGGCTCAAGAACGCTACCGCCTTGGTGGGCGAGAAGCCCGACAGGCTGGCGCTGGTGTCGCCGCAGACCACCGTGGGCACGCTGCGGCGCCCCTCGTTAAGCTCGACTACGAGCCGCATGGCGGCCTCGTCATCCTCGATGTTCACCTCAGCGTAAGTGTAGCCGTGAGCATCGAGGTACGCCTTGGCGGCCACGCAGTCGCCGCACCAACTGGTGGTGTATATGGTTATGGGGGCTGCGCTGCTGCCAGCGCGGGTTTGTAGCTCACTGTTCATCCGTCGAAACCTACCAAGGTTCGGCCCGCGCCTATGTGGCGCAGGTAGCTGTTGCGTGGGCGGCTGCGGCCCGGCTAGTTTGGGCCCATGGAGCCGCCCAGCTCCGTTAGTACCCGACAGCACCCATAACGGACCCTCAATCGTCTATACTCTTACGTTCCGCCCTTAACCTCTGCGTGGGGCGGCCTCCGGAGAACTGATGAATTATCGCAACGTCGCCATCATCGCGCACGTCGACCACGGTAAGACGACCCTAGTCGACGGCATGCTTCGCCAATCCAACATCTTCCGCGCCAATCAACAGGTGTCGGACCGGGTGATGGACTCGGGCGACCTTGAGCGTGAGCGTGGCATCACCATCCTCGCCAAGAACACCGCCGTCGTCTGGAACGACGCCAAGATCAACATCGTCGACACCCCCGGCCACGCCGATTTCGGTGGCGAGGTCGAACGAGCTCTCACCATGGTCGACGGCGTTTTGCTGCTCGTCGACGCCGCCGAGGGTCCGATGCCGCAGACGCGCTTCGTGCTTCGCAAGGCGTTGGCGCGGGGCCTCAAGCCGATCGTGGTCATAAACAAGGTCGACCGTAAGGATGCCCGCCCTGACGAGGTGGCTTCGCTTACCTTCGACCTCATGGTGGAACTCGGCGCCGACGACGACCAGCTCGAGTTCCCCATCCTCTACGCGGTCGCACGCGAGGGCCGCGCCTGGCGCGAGGACGCCGAGCCGGGCACCGACCTAGCGCCGCTGTTTGAGACCATCGAGAGCCACGTGCCCATGGCGGTAGGCGACGCCACCGCACCCTTCCAGTTCCAAGTGGCCAACCTCGACTACTCCGACTATCTAGGGCGCCTGGCCCTCGGCCGTGTTGTGCACGGCAGCGTGAGCGCCGGCGACACCGTGGTGCGAGTAGCACCCGGCAAGGAGCCGCTGCGCTCACGCATAAGCAAGGTGTACACCCATCTAGGCCTCGAGCGGATCGAGACAGAAGTCGGTCAGCCCGGCGACATCATCGTGCTATCGGGCTTGGGCGACGTCACGATAGGTGACACCCTGTGCGATCCCGAGCACGTGGCGGCCTTGCCGTCGGTGCCGGTAGACGAACCCACCGTCAGCGTCACCTTCAGCCCCAACACCAGTCCGTTCGCAGGGTTGGAGGGCACCTACGTCACCAGCCGTCACTTAGCGGAGCGCTTGGAGCGCGAGTTGCTGGTGAACGTGGCGTTGCGCGTAGAGCAGATGGGTAGTGAGCGCTACCGTGTCTCCGGGCGCGGCGAGTTGCATCTGAGCATCCTCATCGAGAACATGCGCCGTGAAGGGTACGAGTTCAGCGTCTCGCGCCCAGAGGTCATCGTCAAGGAAGAGGATGGCAAAACCCTCGAACCGGTCGAGTCGGTTGTCGTGGATGTTCCCAACAGCGCCATGGGCAGCGTGATGGAGTCGCTGACGTCGCGGCGCGGCATGCTCGTCAACATGGACCCGGGTGAGACCCGCTCGCGCCTGGAGTTCCGCATCCCCAGCCGCAGTCTGTTCGGTTACCGCAACCTGTTCCTGTCACTCACCCAGGGCGAAGGCGTTCTCAACCACACCTTCGGGCAGGCGAGGCGTTCGCATACAGCATCTGGAAGCTCGAGGACCGCGGCATATTCTTCATAGCACCTGGCGCCGCCGTCTACGTAGGGATGATCCTTGGCGCCAGCACCCGCATGGGCGACCTCAACATCAACGTCTGCAAGAACAAGAAGCTCACCAACGTCAGGGCTTCGGGCAGTGACGACAACATCCTGCTTACCCCGGTCAAGCGCCTCAGCCTCGAAGAGGCGATGGAGTACTTGGACGATGACGAGCTGCTCGAGGTGACGCCCAAGTCACTACGGCTCCGCAAGCGCGTGCTCGATCCGAGCATGCGTAAACGCGAGCAGAAGAGTGTGGTTTAAGCAGCTACTTCTGGAAACTCATAAGCGCCGGCGGCCGACTCAGGCTGCCGGCGCTTCTTCGTACTTGTCGCCCTCAACGTCCCAGCCGCTCGATTCGTCACTGTTACCAGTTGCGGAGTCAACGCCACTCCTCCGCGCCGAGCGCACGACGATGGGCCCGAACGGCTCGGCTTGGCTGGCGCTCAAGCGACCTTCACGCATCAATTCGAGCAGCGCTGCCAAGCCTACCGTCACGGTGGGCCACTCTTTAGTGCCGAGCAGCGCCGTGAGGGCAGCCGAGCCATGCTGCCTGACGGCCGCCAGCAAAGCGCGGGCGGCCGTGGCGACGGTGAAGCGCTCGATGGCCAGCTCGAAGTAACCGCCAAGCCGGTAACGGCCGGCAAGGAGCGCCAACTTCTCTGGCGTGGCCCGCTGCGGCCGCTCACGCCGCGGATAGTCGGGCCGCGGCGTCCTGGCCGGAACCAGAAAGCGGCGCTCCTCCCTGCGTCGGCGCAGGAAGATGATGGCCTCCTCCAGCTCTTCCAGCAGCTCAACCGCCGCCAGAGCTTCCTCGAGCAGCACCGCTTCATCCTCGCTCTCGGAGTCCGCTGGTGGGCGCGGCAACAGTAGGCGCAGCTTCAACTCGATCACCTGCGCGAGGCGCGGCAGCGCTTCGGTGGCGATCTCCATGTCGCTTAAGGCGTACTCCTCGAAGTAGCTAAGATAGGCGCGCACCAGTTGATATAGGTCGACCTGGGTGGGCGTCAACGCCTGGGTTCGCAGCGCGTGCGCCAACTCCCCCACCGACCCACTGAAATGGGCCTGCTCGACCATGAAAGGCGCCGCTTGGTTCACGGCGCGAGAGTACCACGCTCCCCGCTAACCACCCGAAGTGGCCCGCTGCAACCGAGCCGAACCGTTCCGGCGCCCGAGGCGGCATGCTAGCGTTAGCGCATGGATATCAGTGGTAAGACGGCGCTGGTCACCGGCGCCACTAAAGGCATCGGCCGTGCCGTGGCCTCCGCTCTGGTGGCCGCGGGCATGAACGTGGCCGTGGCCGCGCGCGATGGCCAAGCCGCCGCCGCTCTGGCGGACGAGCTGACCAGCGCCGGTCCCGGCCGGGCGTTGGGCGCCAGCTGCGACGTCCGCGACCTTGCCTCTCAACAGCGGCTGGTGGAGAGAGCCGTGAACGAGTTCGGCAGCCTCGACCTGCTGGTCGCCAACGCCGGCATCGGTGGTAGAGCTCCCATCACCGAGCTGAGCTTGGAGCATTGGCACGACGTCATCGACACCAACCTCACCGGCGTGTTCTACAGCGTGAAAGCGAGCCTGGAAGCGCTCAAGGCCAGCAGCGGCATGATCATCACCATCGGCAGCTTGGCGGGCGCTAACTTCTTCGCTGGCGGCGCCGCTTACAACGCCAGCAAGTTCGGTCTGCTCGGCTTCACGCAGGCGATCATGCTCGACCTTCGCGACGAGGGCGTGCGGGTGAGCACCATCATGCCTGGCTCGGTAGCCACCGGCTTCGCGGACCGCACCGTCACCGACGCGGACGCCTGGAAGATAGACCCCGCCGACATCGCCGCGACCGTCCTCTACCTGCTCGCCATGCCCGCGCGCAGCCTGCCAAGCCGCATCGAGGTGCGTCCGGCCCGCACTCACTTGACTTGACGCCGCCTGCGCTAACGCCTTGATCTACTCCTTGGCTAGACCACTACTTTTCCGGCTGGACGCGGAGCGGGCTCACGACCTGACCATGGGCGCGCTCGCGCTCGCCTCGCGCTCTGTGCTGCTGCCACGTCTGCTGCGAAACGCTTACGCGCTCGACGATCAGCGCCTGACCACCCACGCTTTCGGGCTAACCTTCCCCAACCCGCTCGGCCTTGCTGCCGGACTCGACAAGAACGGCGTGGCGGTGCCGGCGCTGGCAGCGCTCGGCTTCGGCAGCGTGGAGGTAGGCAGCGTCACGGCGCTGGCCCAGGCTGGCAACCCCCGCAAGCGACTGTTCAGGCTAGTGGAAGACGACGCGCTCGTCAACCGCATGGGGTTCAACAATTCAGGCGCCGAGAAGGTCGCGCGGAACATAGCAGTGGCGCGCGAGCGGATCGGACCGCCGAAGCTTGAATCACAGCCTCAGCAGCTCACCACCGCGTCGAGCCGCGCGATCCGCTCGGAGCAGCCGCCTACCGTGCTCGGTGTCAACGTCGGCAAGTCGCGAGTGGTCGAGTTGTCGGGCGCGCCGGACGATTACCGTCGAGCGTTACGTGCAGTTTGGAACGTGGCCGACTACCTGGTCATCAACGTCTCTTCGCCCAACACCCCCGGCCTACGCAGCCTGCAGCAGCACGAACCGCTCGTTCGTCTTCTGAACGTGGCTGAGGAGGTAGCTGCAGCGCTGGGGCCGCGGCCCGTGCTGCTGAAGCTGTCGCCCGACCTGGCCGACAGTGAGCTCGACGAGTTGGTGGCGGTGGCGCACGAGACGGGCGTAGCCGGCCTGATAGCGACCAACACCACCGTCACCCGGGACGGTTTGCTGTCGCCGAACGCCGTCGAGGGCGGCGGCCTATCGGGACGCCCCTTAAGGCGCAGGGCCTTAGCGGTGCTGGAGCATCTACGGCCGCAGACGAGCCTACCTATCGTGTCGGTCGGCGGTATCGACAGCGCAGTCAGCGCCGTGGAGCGCTTCTACGCGGGAGCCGACCTGCTACAGATCTACACCGGTCTCATCTACCGCGGGCCGGGACTGGTAGGCGAGGTGCTGGCCGGACTGCTGGCTGAAATGGAACGGCGCGGAGTCGACAGCGTGAGCCGACTTCGCGGCTAGCGTAGTCTGTTCACGAACCTGGTCCCGGCTCTTGCCAGACAGTGAAGGAGTTCCCGGGGTGCCCGACTCAGAGCTTCGACTTGCGTGGCGGCTTGCGCGCCACCCACTCCACCTCAGGGCTGCCAGCGCGGTGGTTGGCAACCCGCGCCAGCGTGAAGAACAGGTCGGAGAGGCGGTTGATGAGCTGCAGAACGTGAGCGCCGATCTCGTCTTCGCGAGCCAGAGCCACCGTGTCGCGCTCGGCGCGCCGGATCACCGCTCGTGTGGCCTGCAAAGCGGCGGCTCCGGCGCTGCCGCCGGGCAGTATGAACTTAGTCAGCTCGGGCAGTTCCTCGGAGTAGCGGTCGATCAGGTCTTCCACCTGCTGCACGTCGTGCTCGTCAACGGGGCGGATGAAGCTGCGTTGGCGAGCGTCGCCGGGCGTGGCCAAGTCGGCGCCTAGGTCGAAGAGCAGGCTCTGCAAAGCCGCCAGCTCGTCGTCGAGACTAGGTAGATCGCCGCTCTCTGCAACCGGCTGGAGTGCCGAAGGCGGCAACTCGCGCGCCAACTCAGCGCGCGCCAAGCCGAGGAAGGCGTTGGCTTCATCGACGGTGCCGTACGCGGCCACGCGCAGGTCGTCCTTGGGAACCCTCTTGCCGCCGAACAGCGCGGTGTCGCCAGCGTCACCTGTACGCGTGTAGATCTTCATGCCGCAGGATAGCGCTTAGGAGCCGTGGGTGGCGGCCGGGGCAGTCACGCCGTAGCGCAACTCGACGTACTCGTCGAGCATCCTGTTGAAATCGGCGACGATGGTCGGGCCTTTGAGGGTGGCTACGAGCTTGCCGTCCTGGTAGACCGGCGCCCGCGGCGATTCGCCGCTGCCGGGCAGGCTGATGCCAATGTCGGCATGTTTCGACTCACCGGGACCGTTGACGATGCAGCCCATCACTGCCACCTTCAACTCCTCTACACCCGGATAGCGGTCCTGCCAGGAGGGCATCATGGATTTCAGGTAGGCCTGTATGTCGCGCGCCATCTCCTGGAACAAGGTGCTGGTGGTGCGGCCGCAGCCGGGGCAGGCGGTGACGGTGGGCGCGAAATGCCGCAGCTCGAGCGCCTGCAGGATCTCCTGAGCTATCTCGACCTCGCGCTCGCGGGGCGCGCCGGGATCGGGCGTGAGCGACACCCTGATGGTGTCGCCTATCCCCTGCGCCAACAGCGGCGTGAGGGCCGCCGTGCTGGCCACCGCGCCCTTCACTCCCATGCCGGCCTCCGTCAGGCCAAGGTGAAGCGGGTAGTCGCAGCGCGCAGCTAAGTCCGAGTACACCTGCCACAGGTCTCGAACGCCCGACACCTTGGCGCTTAGAACGATGCGGTCATGCGCCATGCCATGCTCTTCAGCCAGCTCGGCAGAGAGCAGCGCTGAGGTATTCAGCGCTTCCATCAGCACCTGGTGAGCGGATCTAGGTTCGGCGCGGGCAGCGTTGTCGTCCATCATGCTGGTGAGCAGTGCCTGGTCGAGGGAGCCCCAGTTGACGCCGATGCGCACCGGTTTGCCGTGGTTGATGGCCACGTCGATGATGGTGAGGAAGTTGTCGTCGTGGCGCTTGGCGGGGCCAACGTTGCCGGGATTGATGCGGTACTTATCGAGGGCCGCGGCCATGAGCGGGAAATCGACGAGCAGCTTATGGCCGTTGTAGTGGAAATCTCCTACCAGCGGCACGGTAAGACCCATATCAGTTAGGCGCTGCCGAACCTCGGGGACGGCCTTCGCGGCAGCCTCGTTGTTGACGGTGACGCGCACGATCTCGCTACCGGAACGTGCTAGCTGCGCTACCTGCTCAGCAGTGGCGGCGGCGTCGGCGGTGTCGGTGTTGGTCATCGACTGCACCACTACCGGGTGGCCGCTGCCGAGCGGCACGTTGCCCACCCAGGTGGTGGGGGTCGATCGTCTCAGGGTCAGTTCCATAACAGGCTCAGTTCCGTCGCTTCCATCTGTCACCGATTGTACTAGGCAGCGCCGCGTTTCTTGGGTTCACAGCTACCCATCGCCAGCTATCAACGCCAACACTTCAGGAAGTAGAACCTGACTGGTGCTGAGGCCCTCACCACCGTGGATGCCGGGCTTGCCCTGCCAATCGCCGTAGTAACCGCCCGCTTCTGGAAGGATCACTCCGAACGGGCCGCCGTCGTACGAGTTGAGGATCGGGTCGAGCATCACCTCGAGCCGGCCGCTAGCCACCAAGGCGTGACCGTAAGCGTCCGACCAGCCCACACGGTGGTAGCTGGCCGCCTGCAGGCGGCGCCACGCGGCGGCGCGGCCGTAGCGCTCGAACGAGGCGGCGTCGGTGAACGAGATCATCGCTCGGCTCAAGTCGGTAGTGGCTCGCACCGCGCAGCGCCTGCCGTTGAGGAACGCGCCGTGCCCGCGAGCAGCGTAGAGCATCTCCCCCAACGCCGGGAAGTAAGCCGCCCCCACGGCGATCTCATCCTCTACCTCGAGCGCCAGCAGCACGGCGTATAGCGGCACGCCGCGCATGAAGCTCTTGGTGCCGTCGATGGGGTCAACGTACCAGCGGCACGCTGCCTCAGGCCGGCTTACGCCCTGCTCCTCGCCCACGATGCCGTGATCGGGGTAAAGCTTCTCCAGGCGCCCACGGATCAGCTCCTCGGCGGCCTTGTCGGCCACCGTCACTGGGCTGTCGTCGTCCTTGTATTCCACGTCCAAGCCGCTGCCGAAATGGCCCAGGGTCGAGCGTCCAGCGTCGTAGGCGATAGCTAGGCAGTTCTCCAGGTAGGGAGTCAGGTTCAAGGCCGTCTCATCTCCTCATCCAGTCAGGGGCCTGCGTGCACTGTGCCGGCGCGAAGATCCGCTGCCGCTTCTTGACGTGCTAGTCAGCGCTACGTGGCCACCCGAGTGGATGCTACGATACCCGCACCATGCTCATAACGCGTGAACAGTTGGAGCGCAACGAGCGGCAGTCGTTGGCGCCTTACGCCGCCCTAGCCGCCGAGTCGCGTGGCCGCATCCACCCCGAGAGCGAGAGCGCCTACCGCACCGCCTTCCAGAAGGACCGCGACCGTGTGGTGCACACCAGCGCCTTCCGACGTCTCGAGTACAAGACGCAGGTGTTCGTCAACTACCAGGGCGACTACTATCGCACCCGCCTGACGCACACGCTGGAGGTGGCGCAGGTAGCCACCAGTATCGCTCGCGCCCTGGGCCTCAACGAAGACCTGAGCGAGACGATCGCCTTGGCTCACGACCTGGGCCACCCGCCCTTCGGGCACGCTGGCGAGCAGTCGCTCGACAAGCTGGCGCAGGCCGTGGGTGGCTTCGATCACAACCGCCAAAGCCTGCGCATCGTCACCAAGCTCGAGCGGCGCTATCCGGGCTTCCCCGGCCTGAACCTGACCTGGGAGACGCTCGAGGGAATCATGAAGCACGAGACGGAGTACGACATCCCAGACCCGAGTTGGGAGCCCGACGTACAGCCATCACTGGAGGCCCAGGTAGTCAACGTTGCCGACGAGGTGGCTTACAACGCCCACGACCTCGACGACGGCCTGCGTTCCGGCCACCTGCTACCAACGGACATCGTCGCAGTGCCGCTCATCGGCGAGTTGATGTCGCGTCTCGGTTTGAACGCCGAGCGTTTCGACTCGTCGCAGCGCTACGTTCTCATCCGCGAGCTGCTGGGCGACATAATCACCGACGTCGTCCTCGCCACCCACGCCCGTCTTCTCGAGCACGACATCAACGACATGGACGACGTGCGGCAGGCCGGCAAGAAGCTGTTGGCGCCATCTGAGAGCATGGCTGCTGAACTGGCGGAGCTGAAGGAGTTCCTGTTCCAAAACTTCTACTTCCATCACCGGCTCATCCGCATGACGCGCAAGGCTCACCAGGTGCTGGAGCGGATCTACAACGCCTACCTCCAGACCCCCGAGATGCTGCCACCTGACGTCAGCAGTCAGCTGGACGAGCTCGGTCTGGAGCGCGCCCTCACCGATTACTTAGCCGGCATGACCGACCGCTATGCCAACGAGGAGTACCGTCGGCTCTTCGACCCGATGGCGCTCACATAGTGACGCGCGCGGCTCCGATCAACTCGCCGGAATCGGCGTCGCGCAGCCACACCACGTTGTAGCCGCCCCGCAACACCCGCACCATCACCCAGGGACTAGTGAGGGCCTGGGTGGTGATGGCGTCAGGAGCAGGGGCCGTGAAGGCCACGTCCAAGTACAGTTCATCGTTCTCTTCGCTCACGCTCGTCACGTCGACGCCGTAGCCGCCGGTGGACTGGCTACCCAGGAAGACGGCCACGATGGTCTCGCGCCTGAAGTCGACGCCGGGCAGAGGCGGCACGGTCAGTTGGCTGCCGTAGGCGCGGTTCCAGAGCGAGTTGAGCTCGTCTTGATTGGCGACTAACAGGAAGCTGCGTCCGCTGAAACCGATCGCTTGTGAACCGCGCGCCAAGACTTCCCAGGTGAGTTGCTCCGGGGTTGGCCTGAACGCGGCCTCGTCCGTGCTTATCTGCTCCTGTACGTAGAGGCCGGTGCGGCGCTGCTCGCCGAGGCCATCTACGTTGTGGACCGGTAGGCCGCCGACGGGGAGCACCGCAAGCGCGAACGGCTTGCCGCCGGCGCGAAGAGCGGCTTCAGCGGCGTCAGCTTCGCCGTTGCTCAGCTCTCCTAAGCCGCGTAGGCGGTTCAGGCGTTGGCGCGGCACCACCCGTATGGTCGTGTTGGCTTCGCCTGAATCCAGTAACTGCAGGAAGTCACTGCCGTCGAAGTAGACGACTTCGACTACGTCGGCACCGAGCCTCACCTGCATGTCGGTGGTGAACGGGATGCGACTCACGTCGATGACGCGCGTATCAAGTGGGTCGAGCGGCTCACGCAGGTAGGGCTTACCGTCGACCAGCAGCGCGCCCACCACGGCGTAGGGCTGGTTCATGCGGCTGTCACCCGCTTCGGCATCACTCAAGGTGACGGTGCCGCCCTGATAGAGCAGTTCACCGGCACCGCCGTAGAAGAGCGAAAGGCGAGCGTTGGTGGGGCCGTAGAGGTAGAGGTCGTGCATCCTGACCGCCGACCCTGGCACGCAGGCGGCGAGCAGAAGAACAGGAGCGGCGAGCAACAGGCCTAAACGAGACATGCTTACCTCCGAAGCGCATGCTAGCACCGGGGAGTGAGGAAGAGACACGGCACCATGCACCCTCCTTGTAAACCGTCTTCTTCCACCAGTGAGACCACTGCAGCCCGCCACGCGCGTCCCTGATATGCTCCGGCAGTGTCGCGCGCCGTAAGGGTTCTGATCGTCTCGGCTTCCATAGGTGGCGGCCATGTAGCCGCCGCCCGCGCCTTGCAGGCGGCTTTCGAGGAGTTAGGGGCCGAAGCCAGCGACGTCGACCTACTGGAGTACACCGCCATGCCGTTCAGGCGCTTCTACCGCCAGGCGTACTTCGATCTCGTGCGCACCGTTCCCGACCTGGTTGAATGGCTGGGGCGGCGCCTGGACCGCCGACCCAGCGAAGTGAAGACGTTGCACGGTCGCCTCCGCGCCCGAGTCTCCAGGCTGCTGGCTTACGAGATGCCGCGCCTCATCGACCGCTACCAACCCGATGTGCTGGTTCATACCCACTTCCTGGGCGCCGAGATCTTGAGCGGACGCTTGCGGCGCCACCGGGCATTGCCGCAGGCGGTGGTGGTGACCGACTTCTTCGCCCACTCGCTATGGTTACAACCAGGCGTGGCACGCTACTTCGTGGCTACCGACGACGTCAAAGCTCAGCTCTTGAGCGCCGGGGTCGACGAGCACCGCGTTCGTGTCACCGGCATCCCCATCGACCCGCGCTTCGGGGCATTGCCAAGCCGCGAAGCGGCACGCCAGGAACTGGATTTCTCAGCCGATCAGGAGCTACTGTTGCTCCTCGCCAGCGGCCTCGCCGCCGACGATCTGCGCGCTATCCTCAAGCAGCTGCTGGCTCTACGATGGCAGTTGCAGGTGGTGGTGGTGTGTGGACGCAGCGGCGAGCTACTGGCACTCGCCCGCGACATGGTGGCGGAGGCCAGCGGCC
>CAJDWL010000114.1_pt1 | contig 12013 bp, 11 predicted proteins | sample 7391591 | NCBI WGS metagenome assembly CAJDWL01 (sample SAMEA7055738, study PRJEB34461) | soil metagenome | biome: terrestrial ecosystem; feature: Peninsula; material: soil | place: Antarctica | collected 2016
CTGGCGCTCACCCTGCTCGACGCCGAGCGCTTGGCGCGCCACGCCGACCTGGCAGCGGCCATGACGGTTGAGGGGTCGATGGGCAGCCACATGCCGTTCAACCCGGCGGTGGTGCGACTGCGTGCCCACCCGGGCGCAATCACCGTAAGCGCCAACATGCGCCGGCTGCTGACCGGTTCGGAGATCGTCGCGGCGCACGCGGAGTGCGACCGCGTGCAGGACCCCTACTCGCTGCGGGCCGTGCCGCAGGTGCATGGCGCCAGCCGCGACGCCCTCAATCACGTGCGCGCGGTGCTAGAGGTGGAGCTGGCGGCTGTTACCGACAACCCGCTCGTCTTGAGCGACGGCTACAGCGACGAGGAAGCCGCGTGGGGCGGTTCGGACGTTACGGGCCACGGCGGGCTGGTGATCTCGGCGGCCAACTTCCACGGCCAGCCGCTGGCTCTGGCCGCCGATTACGCCGCCATAGCCGTGGCCGAGCTGGCCAACATCAGCGAGCGCCGCGTGGAGCAGCTCGTCAACCCGGCGTTGTCAGGCCTGCCAGGTTTCCTTACTGAGCACGGCGGCCTCAACTCGGGTTACATGGTGGCTCAGTACACCGCCGCCGCTCTGGTGAGCGAGAACAAGGTGCTGGCGCACCCCGCCTCGGTGGACTCCATCCCCACCAGCGCCAACCAGGAGGATCACGTGTCGATGGGCACACACGCCTGCCGCAAGCTGGCGCAGGTGGTGGCCAACGCGCGCTACGTGGTGGCGGTAGAACTGCTCGCCGCGGCGCAGGCGCTTGACTTCCGAGCGCCGCTCAAGCCCGGCGTGGGCGTGGCGGCCGCACATGCTTGGCTGCGCGAGCTGGTGCCGCACTTAGAAGGCGACCGCTTCCTCAAACCCGAGCTGGAGGCGGTGCACGGTGCGGTGCAGGGCGGCAGCCTGTTGAAGGCGCTCGCTGAGGCGGGGGTGGAGTTGACGTGAGTAGCAGGCATCTCGAGCTGACATTCACGGGTCCCGCAACCTTCTTCAAGGCGCCTTTACTGCTCTCTGAAGGGGTAGATGCCAGCGACTCCGCAAGAGCGCCCGCGGCGGCTAATGACAAAGCCTCGACTTCCTCCTATGACGTGGCGCTGCTGGGCGTGCCCTACGACTTCGCGGTTGGTTACCGGCCGGGGGCGCGCTTCGCGCCGGCCGCGGTGCGAGCCGCCAGTGGCCGCTACGCCCTGCCGCCCGAGGGCTACTACGACTTCGCCACCGATCGTCACCGCTTAGCGGGAGCGCGCTTGGTTGATGTGGGCGACGTGGACTTAGCGCAGCTCGAGACGGCCGACAGCTTCGCGCGCATCACCGCCGGTGCCCGCCGCGCCCGCGCCTTGGCGCGACTGCCGGTGTTCGTGGGCGGCGATCATTCAGTGAGCTACCCGCTGCTGCTGGCATTCGACGACGTGAGCGACCTGCACGTGGTTCAACTCGACGCCCACCTCGACTTCTCGGAGCAGCGTAATGCCACCCGCTTCGCCAACTCGAGCCCGTTCAGGCGCGCGGTGGAGGCGTTGCCTAACCTAGCGAGCATCACGGTGTTGGGGCTGCGCGGTATCCGCGCCGACGCCGAGGCGTTCAGAAGCGCTCGTGAAAGGGGTCACAAGCTCATCAGTGCGGGGCAAGTTCAGCACAATCTTGAGGCCGCTGTGGCCAGCCTCCCACAGGGCGCCTCCGTCTATCTGAGCATCGATGTTGACGCCCTTGACCCCGCGGAGCTGCCTGGTACCAGCAGTCCAGAACCCGAGGGGCTCAGCTACGGCCAGTTGCGCGACCTGGTGGCGGCTACCATCGGGCGTAACCGGTTAGTTGGACTTGACCTGACCGAGTTGGCGCCAGACCTTGACCCCAGTGGGCGCAGTGCCCTGCTGGCCGCGCGTTTGCTGGCCGAAACGCTGGCGTTGTGGTGGGACGGCGCATCCGGCTAGCTCTGCGTGGAGCGTCGCGCACAAGCGGGCCGTTAGGATCCGGGCGCAACACCGGCCGCTTCCCGGTCGATATCTAGACGAGGGGCGTACTCAGCCCGGTTCGCTTGCCTGACCGGTGTGCCTAGCTGTGCCGCGCGCGATCGGTCAAGCTATGAGTTCGACGGCCTCCGGACCGCCGACCACGGTTCGTGCTTGTAGGCGTGTGTCGAAGCTCGCCAAGTGGGCGTGGTTGCTCACGGCAAGACCTAGCAGGTAGGTGTCGGTTATCTGGGTGGTCGTGTTGAGCTGGTCAACGTGAATCAGTTCGGGCGTTGGCTGCGTGATGATGCTTAGGTCGTCCGGACTGAAGCGATGCCGGCCCGTCGCTAAAAGACTGCGCAGGCTCGTGATCACGAGCCTGAGGGGCTGATGGTTCGGGTAGCGGGTATGCGAGATGATGTGCAGGACACCGTTTTGCGTGGTGGGTGACGATAGCCACTCGTCAGGGGCCCGTAAACCGAACCAAGCGTGAGCGCTGTCATGATGTACGTGTAGGCGGGGCTATCAAGGCGATAGGAACGGTGACGTCGAAGAGGTACGCGCTCATGGGAGGTCGTCGCGTAAGCGGTTCACGTCTTCTAGGGTGGCGCTCTTTGCGTGCGCGCCTGCGGGCAACAGGATACTCCCGCTTCTTGTTGGGCCGCCAGCGCCTTTGTTGATGGCAACTCTAGCTAGTTCGGAGACGATCTCGCCTAAAGGTCTCCCGGTTTCGGTGGCTAGCTGACGGGCGTAGGCGTGCACGTCATGGTCTAGGGAGAGCGTGGTGCGAACTCGTTTCACGCAGCAAGCGTCACACAGCACTTGTGTGAAATCAACGGGTTATGCACAACAGGGCAGTCGGACGCCATATCGGAGCAGGGTTAGTGCGCGGTGCGTCCAGCGGCAGCCCATCACCACCCCGGCCGCTAGCCGTCTCTGCGCCACACCGACTGCCCACCGATGACCATCTCGCGCAGCGACGGCGCGCCCCAGGTGTACAAGGGCGTCAGCGCCTCGGGAGCGTCCACCACCAAGTAGTCAGCCACAGCCCCCACCTCCACGCGGCCCCAGTCGCGCTTGCCGAGCGCGTCGGCGGCGTTGGCGGTGCCTGCAACCAGCGCTTCATGCACGCTCAAGCCAGCCGAGACTCCGGCAAGCTGCAGCGCTGGCAGCAGGCCGAATAGCGGGCTGGAACCTGGGTTGTGATCACTGGCGACGGCCACCTTCACGCCGCTGGCGCGGAGGTCATCGGCCGTGGGCAGGGGTTGCTTGAGGAGCAGAGCCGCTAACGGCAGCAGCGTGGCGACTGTACCCGCCTGCGCCAATGCGTCCAAGTCAGCGCGGGTGGCGTGCTCTAAGTGATCGGCCGACAGTCCGCCCAGCTCTGCGACGAGTCGAGCGCCGCCGCTGGAGGTGAACTGCTCGGTATGTGCCTTTATGTCCAAGCCCAGCTGCAGCGCCGCTTCCAGGATGGTGCGTGTCTCGTCCAGGGTGAAGGCGCCCTGTTCACAGAAGACGTCGACGGCGTCGGCTAGCCCTAAGCGCGCCGCTGCGGGCATGGTTTCCTGTACGAACTGCTGCACGTAACGGTCGCGTTCCATGCTCGGGTCGGGAACATGGGCGAGCAGTGTGGTGGTGATGCGCTGCGCGCCCTCGTCGCCCAACTGACGCGCTACCTTGAGCATGCGCAGCTCGTGCTCGGTGCTGAGGCCGTAACCCGATTTGATCTCCATGGCCACCACGCCGCCGCGGATGAACGATCCAGCCCGGCGCCGCGCCAGCATCAACAGGCCTGCCTCGCTCATCTCCTGGGTGGCGGCCACGGTGCTCATGATGCCGCCGCCCTCCGCCATGATCTGCTGGTAATCGGCGCCCTGTGAGCGCAGCACGTACTCAGCCACGCGGCTGCCGGCCCACACCAGGTGGGTGTGGCTGTCGACCAAGCCGGGTATCACGCCCTGCCCACTCAAGTTGACGCTGGCCCAATCGCCATAGCTGGCAGGCAAGTCGGCTTCGGGGCCAACCCAGGCGAAACGGCCGTCTTCGAGGGCGAACGCGGCGTTCTCGACGCGCACGTGTGGGGTGTAGAGCTCGCTGATGCCGCGCACTACGCGGCGGCCACGGTTGTCGTCGATCATCGCTACTCTCCGGCTCTCTGACTACTGTCGGGGATGTTCTCGCTGGGCAGGTCGACGCCGCGCTCCCGCGCCACGTCCTTGGCCCGCTGGTAGCCGGCGTCGGCGTGACGCATCACGCCTGTGCCGGGGTCGTTGAGGAGCACGCGCGCCAACCGCTCTGCCGCCTCGCGGCTGCCGTCGGCGACGCTCACTTGCCCGGCGTGCAGGCTGTAGCCCATGCCTACCCCGCCGCCATGGTGGAAACTCACCCAGCCCGCGCCGCTCACGGCGTTCAAGGCGAAGTTGAGGAGCGCCCAGTCGGCCACGGCGTCGGAGCCGTCCTTCATAGCCTCGGTTTCGCGGTAGGGGCTGGCCACCGAGCCGGAATCGAGGTGATCACGGCCGATGACGATGGGCGCCTTCAGCTCGCCGCTGGCGACCATGTCGTTGAACTTAAGGCCCGCTAAGTCGCGCTCGCCGTAACCGAGCCAGCAGATGCGCGCCGGCAGGCCCTGGAAGGCGAACTTGTCAACGCCCTCGGTGAGCCAGCGCCTCAAGCCCTCGTCGTACCCGAACAGCTCCAGCATGGCGCGGTCGGTGCGGTAGATGTCCTCGGGGTCACCCGACAGTGCCACCCATCGGAACGGCCCGCGCCCCTCGCAGAACTGATCGCGGATGAAGGCCGGCACGAAACCGGGATAGGAGAAGGCGTCCTCGTAACCGCCCTCGCGCGCGAAGGCACGCAGGTTGTTGCCGTAATCGAAAGCGACGGCGCCGCCCTCCTGCAGCGCCACTATGGCGCGGCAGTGGGTGGCCATGGCCTCCAGCGCTCGCGCGCGGTAGGCGGCGGGATCGGCGGCGCGTAGCTTGTCAGGGTCCTCGTCGGCGACCAGCGGCGGCACGTAACCGTAGAGCGGGTCATGAGCGCTGGTCTGGTCGGTCACTAGGTCGATCTGCACGCCCAAGCGCACCAGCTCCGGCAACACCTCGGCGGCGTTACCCAACAAACCTACCGACAGCGGGCGGCGTTCGGCCTGCGCCTTCGACAGACGCGCCAAGGCGTCGGCCAGGTCGTCAGTGGATTCGTTCAAGTAGCCCGTGTCGAGGCGGCGCTGGATGCGCTTGGGGTCGATCTCCACCACCAGCACCGCGCCGCCGTTCAAGGTAACGGCCAGAGGTTGCGCGCCGCCCATGCCACCTAGGCCGGCGGTGACGGTGAGGGTGCCGGCCAGCGAGCCGCCGAAGTGCTGGCGCGCCGCCGCCGCGAACGTCTCGAAGGTGCCCTGCAGGATGCCTTGCGTGCCGATGTAGATCCACGAGCCGGCGGTCATCTGCCCGTACATCATCAGGCCGGCCGCGTCGAGCTTGTCGAACTCATCCCAGTTGGCCCATTTGGGCACTAGGTTGCTGTTGGCGATGATCACGCGCGGCGCGCGCTCGAAGGTGCGGAACACCCCCACAGGCTTACCCGACTGCACCAGCAGCGTCTCGTCGTTCTCGAGCCGGTCCAGGGTTGCGATGATGCGCCGGTAGGCGTCCCAGTTGCGGGCGGCTTTGCCTCGCCCGCCGTACACCACCAACTCCTCGGGCGCCTCGGCCACCTCCGGATCGAGGTTGTTCATCAACATCCGCTTGGCGGCCTCCTGGATCCAACCCTTGGCGGTGCGGTGCGGCCCGCGCGGCGCGTGGATGGGCGCGTAGTTCCCTGGTCCTTGCGGCATCTGCTCAGCCTCGTTTCTTCCTTGAGTTATTCCCCATTATCGTTGAAGTGTGGCAAGGGTGCGGCAGGGCCGGGAAGGATGCACGAAGGAAACTCCACCTTCCTCCCTTGGAACGAAGGCGCATGAAGAACGGCGCCTGCTGTGCGAGCAAGACAAAGATATATTTATCTTGACTTCCCCGGAGGGCTAATTTATACTTGCGTTTGCTATAGATAGTTGCCGTCCTGCACGCGAAACACGTCCTAGATCCGCGCTATGCTTGGACGACAGGCTGGATCGATTGGGCCGCCGATCGCGACCGCGAACTCACACGGGGTAGAGCTAGCTAAGGTAGTTTCATCGGTAGCCTTGGAGGACCAATGACGCGGAGTCAGATAGCAGTTGCCCAGATGGATTGCACCTTCGGTGATGTCGCTAAAAACCTCGAGAAGATTGGCAGTCTTGTGCGCGAAGCGGCAACCCAAGGTGCGGACCTAGTCGTCTTTCCCGAACTGGCGACGACAGGCTACTTCATCGCCGACAGGATCGCTGAGTTGGCTGAGCCGATTCCTGGCCCAACCACAGAAGAGCTAGTCTGCTTGGCTCAGGAGTCCCAGACGTGGCTAGTGGTCGGAATGGCGGAAGCTGCTGATGGCAAGTATTTCAATTCATCGGTTCTCATCTCGCCTGCAGGGTTGGTGGGCACCTACCGCAAGGTGCACCTGTTCGATTCTGAGAAGGAAACGTTCGCGCTTGGCGATCAACGCGGCATATTCGACACGCCTTTCGGAAAGCTCGGCCTCACCATCTGCTACGATTTGCTTTTCCCGGAGTACATCCGCTCCCTCGCACTAGCTGGCGCCGACATAATCATCAACTCAACGAACTGGATCGCTGACGACTATCAGCGTGAGGTTTGGCGCTGGACAGGGGAGAGCACGCAAGCGCTGGCCGCAACACGGGGCCTCGAGAACACGGTCCATGTAGCAATGGCCGCGCGCACCGGCGAGGAGGCTGGTTTCCGCAGTTTGGGCCATTCCTGCATCACCACACCTTCCGGGGCCGTATCGGGCCTCGTCAAAGATGGTGAAGGCATCGCTGTGGCCGAAGTTGTCACGGCGTCCGATGACCTGAGCCGTTGGCGCGAGATTGCGCCCTATCTGAAGGACCGCAGAACTGAGCTTTACCGCCGCTGGGACGGGTAGTGAGTGTTTCTTGGCAAGATTTGGGCAAAGGCGCCAGGCCCGCTTTCATTGCTCTGCTTCTGATCGTCGTAGCAGGCGCCCTTAGTTCTCCAACCTTCTTGACGTGGCTCCTCTGGGGATCCTGGCCATCGGGCAAACCTTGGTATTGATCGCTGGCGGCATCGACTTGTCGGTGGGCATGCTGGTGGGATTGGTTGTTCCACTTGGGGCCTTGGCCATGGGGGGGAGTGACGGACAAGTAGCCTGGGCGATTCTGGTGATGCTGGGTATCGGCCTGCTTACTGGAGTAGTTATCGGGCTCCTGGTAACACTGGCGAGAGTCCATTCTTTCGTCCTCACTTTCGGGATGATGGCGTTGCTGCAGGGCATCACTTTCCTGATAACTGACTATCGGACGGTTGGCAAGACTGCGCCGGCCTTCGCCGCTTTTTTCTCATCTGGCTGGGCCCTACCGGCTTCCGTGTGGATACTTCTCGCTGTAGCCGCTGTCACGGCCTTCATGTTGCGATACACGCGCTACGGGCGCTACCTCTACGCTAGCGGCAGCCATGCAGGTTATGCGAGGCGAACAGGTGTTCACGTCAACCGAGTTGTGTTCGGCTCTTTCGTGCTTTCGGGATTGTTCGCCGCGCTTGCCGGCGTGCTGGTGCTTGGGCGCTTGCAGGCTGGTTATCCACTTGCTGGTAGCGGCTTCGAGTTGCAGGCCATCGTTGCTGCCATTTTGGGTGGCGCAGCTTTCTCTGGCGGTCAAGGCGGTGTCTTCGGCGCGCTAGCCGGCGCTGCTGTCCTGGCGCTGATCGCGAACCTGCTCAACCATCTAGGGGTATCGGCCTACGTGCAACAGATCGTCACGGGAGTGATCATCGTTGCCGTGGTTGGCCTGCGGGTCCAAGTGGCCCTGAAGCGTGCTGTGTCGCGGTCTTGGACCGAAGCGAAGACTCAGTGAGGTTGCTCGATTGGCGCCGTCATGGCGTTTGGCTTGCCGTAATCGTGTTGGCCGTTGCAGCTCTGGCCATCTCACCGACGTTCTTGAGCCCGCGCAATCTTTTGAACTTGCTGCGGCAGGCGGCTCCGTTAGGGGTTGTGGCTGTAGGCATCACTTTTGTGATGGTGGCTAGGCGTGTCGACCTCAGCGTAGGTGCTATTGCTTCATTCGCGGCTGTGGTTGCGGGAGCCCTGATGGGTGGAAGCGAGGCGCGCCTCTTCCTGGCACTAGGCGCCGCCCTGGGCACCGGTGTTCTGGTGGGCTTGGTCAATGGGTTACTAGTTGCTCGAGCGAAACTGGAACCGTTCGTAACGACTCTGGGCATCGCAATTCTTCTAGTGGGAGTAAATCAGTTTTTGACAGGTGGGACTGCCTACGGCTCTTTGGCCCCCGGCTTTCGGACGGCCCTAAATGCCAGGTTGCTCGGAGTACCGGCCGTGGTCATTATCCTCGTCGGCGTAGTTCTTTTGAGCGCCTACCTTCTACATCGCACCCGCTTCGGTCGAATTCTTTTCCTCACCGGCAGCAACGAAGCGGCCACGAGACTCGCAGGGATCGCCTCAACTCGCAATCTCATCTGGGCCTACGCCTTCTCTGGTTTCTGTGCGGCCCTAGCAGGGCTGATGCTCCTAGCGCGCTATGGGATCTCTGGCAACCTCATCGGGCAGGGGTACGAATTCGACGCGCTGGCTGCTGCGGTTCTTGGTGGCGCAACGTTCGAAGGCGGGCGCGGAACCGTATTTGGCACCGTGGGCGGCGTGCTCGTACTGTCTATCGCTTACACGCTCGTCTTGCTGGGGGGGCTCAGCTACCATTGGCAACTCATCGTGAGAGGAGGAATCATTATCGGTGCGGTTACGCTCTACGCCGTTACCCAACGCAAGACTTGATTCACGAGAAAGGGACCAAGATGCTAAGTTCTTCCCGCTTCACCTCGACTTTCAACAGATTGTTAGCGTTAATGCTGCTCGCTTTATTGCCGGCAGTCATGGCGCAGCAGACGGTTGATACCTCCAGCTTCAAGTCTGACCCGCCCTGGACGATCGGAGTTTCTGCCGGTTACCTAAGCAACTCTTGGGTGGTGTTTGCCCTCCAGCACCTCAAGTACGAGGCTTCGCTTCATGTAGATATTGGGGACCTGATAGTTACCGATGCGGGCTTCAACGCTAACAAGCAGATCGCGGATATCGAAGATCTTCTGAGCCGTGGGATCGATCTGCTGGTCTTCTGGGCTGTCGATAACGAGGCGATACAGCCAGCGTTGGACAAAGCGGTAGCTCAAGGGGTGCCCATCGTCAGTGTCGGCGAGCCCTCCCCGTTGCCGCAGGTGACAAGCCAGGCCAGCATCGACCAGTACAACCTGGGCCACCTAGTAGCTGAGCACCTGGCAGAGTCTCTCGCCGGAAAAGGGAAGGTAATCGCGATGTTACCTTTGCCGGGAACATACGCTGCGGCGGCGCAACTCGAAGCCCTTGAAGACGTGCTGGCTGAGAATCCTGGTATGGAGTTGCTGAGCGTTGAGTACGGGCAGTGGAGTCGTGCAGAGTCTAAGCGGATCACCGAGAACCTGCTTATCCGCTATCCGCGCATAGACGGAATTTTTTCGCCCTCCGGACAGATGACGCTAGGGATAGCTGAAGCGTTCGACGAAGCCGGTCGGATGAACGAAGTAACGTTCTCGCCAGGCGATGAGTACAACGGTTGGCTCAAGTGGGTCAGCGAACACGGTGAGGCTGGGGCCGTTACCTTCCCGACTCGGGCCGGGCAGGTCGGCATGCAACTTGCCGTCAAGATTCTGAGTGGCGAGCCAGTTTCAGCGAACGAAGAGGTGCCGTCCGAATACGTCGCACCTGCAGATATCGGCGACTGGCTAGAACTCGATCGCCCAGACGACTGGTGGGCGACTGATTTGCCGGAAGAGTGGAAGCCGGCTCCATAGAGTGAGTGCGACAACTGTTCTTGCGACCCGGGCCGTCACCAAATCGTTTGGTGCGACCCGGGCGCTAAACAACGTGAACTTCGAGTGCTTCGCCGGCGAAGTGCATGGACTGGTCGGCCAGAATGGCGCGGGCAAGTCAACTCTCATCAACCTGCTTTCAGGCTTGTTCCAGCCTAGTAGCGGGCAGATCCTGCTGGACGACGAGATCGTGAGCTTCAGCCACCCTGCGGCAGCGCGGCGATCGGGTATCCGTACCGTCTATCAGGCTCCGGACTTAGTTCCCCACCTGAACGTTGCTGAAAACCTGTACTTAGGAGAGGAGCCGCTCAATGGGCTTGGCCTTCTTTCCCAAGGCAAGCTTTACCGTCAAGCCGAGGAGCTTTCCGCCCGCCTCCGCCTGAACCTGCCACTAAGGGACCCGATCTCCTCCCTCTCGGTCAGTCAACAGCAACTGGCGACCATCGCAAGGGCACTGGCTGGCCTTGAAGGCGCAACATCGGCAGGCGGACTCAGGGTATTAATACTTGACGAGCCAACGGCCATGCTCAGTCCTAGCGAGGCCGATTATCTTTTCGCACTGGTGCGCGTAGAAGAAGTTCTACGCCTGTCGGACCGCGTGAGCGTCCTGCGCGATGGCGAGCTGGTGGCAACGGGAGCCGCCGCGGCGACGTCGCGTGATGACATGGTGCGACAGATGACAGGCGGAAGAGCCGTGGCTTTGAGAGCACGTGTCCAGCGTGCATCTCCAGATGGCTCCGTGGTGTTGCAGGTAAGCGAACTGAAGAGGCCTGGTCTTGGGCCGTTCGATTTCACCGTTCGGGCCGGAGAGATTCTGGGCATCGGGGGGCTGGTCGGCTCCGGCCGGTCGGAACTGTTGCGGCTCATCTTCGGTGCAGACCGTTCGAGCGGCGGGGAGGTGCGCATCGGTGGAACTCTGCTTTCACGGGTTAGCGATGGGCTTACCGGTCCAAGCGAATCTGAGTATGACGCGTCTAGAGGAACTTAAGAGGGAACGGAGTTTGGCTGATCAATTGATTGCGCAGCTTGGCATCCGCGGTAAAGCCATGCAGCCAGTTGCGGAGCTTTCGGGCGGTAACCAACAGAAGGTTGTGCTGGGGAAATGGCTGAAGGACGACATCAAACTGCTTCTGATCGATGAACCGACTCAAGGAGTAGATGTCAGCGCTAAGGATGAAATCCACCAACAACTCCTGGCCCTTGCCAGCCAAGGCGTGGCCATGGTTCTCGTATCCTCGGAATTCTCCGAGCTAGTCACTCTTAGTGATCGCGTTCTGGTCGTTCGCGAGGGCCTAGTGGTGAAAGAACTCACCGGGAATGAAGTAACCGAACAGAATGTGGTTGGCGCCGCCTTGGGCTGAGGTACGTGACTTAACCGTGTGAGTTAACTTGACGCCGTCACTGAGGCGCTACTCTCAAGGCCGGGAGGGTGGATGAGTCTCGGCAAGCTCATGACAATTCTGCTGGTAGTTGTTGGGCTTGGGATCACGCAGGCCCAGGGCGTCATACGCGTAGACGGCTCCTCCACCGTGTACCCCATCTCGCTGGCTATGGCCGAGGAGTTCTCCATAGACAACCCGCGCGCCCCCGTGGCGGTGTCGTTCTCGGGTACAGGCGCCGGCATAGCCAAGCTGTGCAGCGGCGAGAGCGACGTGGCCAACGCCAGTCGCGTCATCAGGGCAAGTGAGCTGGCCGCCTGCGCCGGCAACGGGCTGGCAGTGTACGAACTGACCGTGTCCATTGACGCCATCACCGTGGTGGTGAACCCCGCCAATGACTGGGCGCAGTGCCTGAGTCTCGAAGAGCTGAGCCGGATGTGGCAGGCCCGCTCGACGGTGAACGACTGGAGCGAGGTGCACGCCGGCTTCCCCGCGGTGCCCCTCACGCTCTACGGGCCCGGCACCGATAGCGGCACTTTCGATTACTTCACCGAAGCTGTGAACGGCGCGGTGGGAGCGGTGCGCACCGATTTCTTCCCCAGCGAGGACGACAACGTGCTGGTTCGCGGCGTGGAGGGCGACCCTAGCGCCTTGGGCTTCTTCGGCTACGCCTACTACGCCCTCAACCGCGAGCGGC
>CAJDWL010000082.1_pt1 | contig 12009 bp, 11 predicted proteins | sample 7391591 | NCBI WGS metagenome assembly CAJDWL01 (sample SAMEA7055738, study PRJEB34461) | soil metagenome | biome: terrestrial ecosystem; feature: Peninsula; material: soil | place: Antarctica | collected 2016
AATAGCCCGCCATAGACTTTTGCAAAGCATCTGAGTTAGATGGCGCGAGATTAAGAGGGGGGGCCTTGAAAGTGCCCACCACTGCTATGTAGAATGCCTAGGTAGCCCCTCTTTGTAGTATTAGTCATCCTAAGGAGCGTTGAATGGCGCCACCACTTCTTAACGGCAGTCTCGAACTGATCCTGTTGAGCATCATCGCGGCCGGACCGAGGTATGGGCTTGAAATCATTGCTGAGGCCAACGAGCGCACGAACGGCTACTTGACGTTCAAAGAGGGGAGCTTGTACCCCGCTCTCCACAGACTCGAAAAGTCTGCGCTCATCAAGGGTGAGTTCGCGCCCTCGGACCGCGGCGGTCCGCGGCGCCGCTACTACAGCCTGACGGCGCTCGGCCGTAAAAGGCTCGCCGAAAAGCGGGGAGCCTGATCGGCGTCGAGTGATGGCGGATGATCCTCGCCGCCAGAGGGAACGCTACCTGGCTGAGGCCACTAGAGGCCTGTGGGGCCGGGAGCGGGGCGTGGTGCGGGAGGAGCTCGAGGCGCACTTCGAGGCGCGGGTCGCGGCTCTGATGTTGAGTGGCAGCGGTGAAGAAGCGGCCCTGGAGGCGACCCTTGCTGAGCTTGGGGCGTCGCGTCATGTAAACGATGGCCTGGGGCGCGTATACGCACCCCCGGTCGTGCTGGGGGCGGTGCGGGGAGCCTGGCGGCAGTTCCGAGCCCGACTGGTGGAGTCGCTGCTCATCATCGTGGCGATTGCCCTTGGTGTGGGTGTGGTGGTGGCCGTCGCTTCCTTCTTGGACATCGATGCAAGGCTCGCGAACCTGATGGGCTCGTCATTGGATATGCGTGAGCTCTCCGTCCAGGCGTTGGAGGACGACGACCAGGCGTTCACCCGCGGGGACGCGCCGCAGGTAGTGCGCCTCGGGGAGCCCAATTCTGCGGCGCCCACGTTTGACTTGGCAGTGCTCGAGGCGTTCCGGGACGCGGCGCCGGCGGTTGATTACGCTTACGTCAAGGAGCCGGAGGTGGTGTGGGCAGCGACGGGGAGAGGTCCACAAGACGGTGTGATCGTCTTTGGTGTGACGGGGGATTTCCTCGCCGCCAGTGACCTCCAGTTCTCTGCAGGGTCGGCCTTCACCGTCTCAGATATCGCCGAGCAGCGGCCGGTAGTGATTCTTTCGCGGGACGCCGTGAGGCGGCTCGGCATTGTAGGAGACGCTGTCGGGCAGACAATCGGTAGGAGCGGTTCCCGCGCTGAATACACGATCGTCGGGGTCTTCCAAGCGCTTGCCGGTGGTCGGGCGGTCGGCGGATACCTGCCGTACGCGCCGGGCGGGGAGCTCAGGTACCTCTATTTTGCCGTCGACGACCCGCGCGAAGTTGAGTCTGCGAGGAGCCAGCTCGCCGATTTCGCACATGCCAGGTGGGCAGAGCGCGTGACTGTGGCGACGCAGCCGGGCATCGCGCGCTTGAGCCGTGCGCAGCGGCTTACGGCGCTGGCGATCGCGCTTTTCGCGTCGGTGGGACTCATGGTCGCCTCCCTGAACGTCATGAACCTGATGCTGGCAAGAGTCGTTAGACGAGGTAGTTCCATCGCAATCAGGCGCAGCTTGGGAGCGTCGCGTGCCGACGTACGCAAGGAACTGCTCGTAGAGGGCGTGCTCCTGGGGTTGATGGGCGGAGTTGCGGGTACGGCGATAGGCGCGGCGCTGCTGTGGGGGTACAACCGGAGCCTCGAGCTGGCGGCGGGCGGGGACGGGGTTGGCGCCGCCATCTCATGGCCGGCGCTCGGCGTCGGAGTATTACTGGCCGTAGGGGCGAGCCTGCTCTTCAGCCTATACCCGGCTATTGTGGGATCGCGGCAATCGCTAATCGCTACCTTGAGGGAGATCTGATGACTAGGTCTGCCCTAATCGCTTCGGCCCTCAAGCGCTTTGCGCGTAACCGGCCACTTAGGCTGACGCTGACGCTCCTGCAACTCACCCTTGCTGCTGCCGTAGTTACTGTTGCGTTGCACGTGCTCTATGCCGAGCGCAGCCGGGGCGCCAGCCAAGCATTATTTGACGTTCAGGCGGCCGCGCCGGGTGGGCAGATTGTCTTGTCGCACGCTCCCTTTACGCCTGACTCCGTAAGGGATCTGTTGGCGCTTGCACCGGACGTCGAGGCCGTAGCCGTCTACTCGTCCTTGCACTTTAGACCCAAGGTAGAGGTAGACGGCGAGGTGTACATGCTCTCCAGCGTTGGTCAGGTGGATGCAGCGTACCTCGACCTGCTCGACATAACGATCACCCGCGGTGTGGGCTTCGCCCTCCAACAAGCACGTCCGGAAGGCAATGGGATTCTGCTCGAAGAGGACGTGGCTACGACGCTCTTCCGGGGTAGCGATCCAATCGGGAGGGAGCTGGCGCTGCTGCCCTTCAACTCTCGCTCCGGGAGGTCAGTCGAATACAAGGTGGTGGGCACTTACCGGTACCCGGCCTCGAGCCCAACGGGCGACGTGGGGGCGCTCCGTAAACTTCCTGCCCTCCTGCCCTCCCCTCCAGGAGGCAGTAGCGACTTGGTTGTACTGCCGGAACCCGGGATGGATGAGGCGGCTCGGGAGCAGGTGCTCGCCGCCGCCCGGCAGGTCTACGCGGGCCAGATGCGCCAGCACGATGGGCTCGACTTCTTCGTTCGGGAGGGGAACCGGCCATTGCGCTACTTCGAGACCATCGAACCGCACCTGCTCCTCTTCGCCCTGTTCGGCGTCACCGCTTTGATCCTGGCGGGCGTGGCGGTCTTCTCCATGACGGTCGTGGAGGTCTCCGAGCAAGCCCATCAGATCGGCATCAAACGCGTCCTGGGTGCCAACCGTTGGCATGTCGCCGGCGAGCATGTGGCCGCCGCCGGCCTGCAAGCTCTGATAGCCGGCGGCGTCGGCGCCATCGCCGCCCTCGCGTTGGTGCCGGTCTTGCGCGCTGAACTCGGCGATTCTTTGATTCCCGGAGATAGCCTCTCAAGCCAGCCGCTCCTCGCGCTCGCCGCCTTTGTGCTGATCCTCGTCCTTAGCGTCGGCCTCGGCCTCGTGCCGGCCTTGAACGCGGGCCGTACCCTGCCCGCGGCGTTGATCCGAGAGCGGTAGGTGAAACTGTGCACGATGAAAGCCTACATGCAAGCACGGCTAGCTTCCTAATCGTGGGCGTACTTACCTCTCGCGCAAGGTTAGTACGGGCCTTTAAGTGTCGTGGCGGCGAACGAGTCCGTAGTGGCGAGCGGCGGGCGTTGCCGCGGATACGGGAGCAGTGAGGTGAGCGTTGTGTCACGCCGTGATGAGCCAATAGTGCAGCAGGCGGCACGACCCAAGGGCGAGAAGCGCCGCACTCTGTGGCCTTTGTTTGCGGTCATTCTTGCTTTGTTAGCGGCAGTGGTTACGGTCCCGTTCATGTTGTTGAGGCCCGAGGCCGATGTATTTGTCGTTCGCTCATTCGAGACGGCGGTGGTGGAGGGCGGTACGATGATCGAGTACGTTCGGGGTGGAGGCACGCTGGTTCCCCGTCACGAGCGCTCGGTGTTGGCTCCGGGTGCAGGCGTTGTGGCTGATTGGCTGGTCTCCGAGGGCGACAGTGTCGGGGCTGGTCAGGTGTTGGGTTACCTCGATTCGCCCGAACTGCAGCGCGAAGTCGCGAGCAAGGAAGCTGACTTGGCCACGGCGGAGCGGTGGCAGGCGGAGCTGACGTTGGAGCACGCTGCGGCGGTTCGCGAGGCGGCAAGCGAGATGGCGCGCTTAGAACGTGCTGTTAGTGATGCGCGTGCGGACCTCGATTCTGCCCGCGTGTTGTTTGGTCTTGGGGCTATAGCCCGAGTGGATGTCGAGGCCGCCGAGCGCGCTTTCAGTTTGGCCCTGCAGGGCGTAGAGGACGCGCGTGTGGGCGAGAGTAGCGCTGCAGCGCTAAGGGAACTCGCTCGCACGAGCGCCGCTGCGGTCGTAACCCGCGCCCGCGATGCGTTGGCTGTCGCGAACAGCCAGGTTGGGGCGTCCGAGTTGCGCTCACCTTTGGCGGGCCGAGTTATCGCGTTGTCGGCGGCGGTCGGCGATACCGTCGCCGCACGTGCTGTGCTCATTACGATCGCCGGTACGGACGACCTGCGAGTAGACGCGGAGTTCAGCGAGGCGCAGGCGCGTGTGCTGGCCGTTGGCCAACCGGCGAACCTACGCATCGCTGGCGAGATTTACTCCGGGAGCATCGCGCTCATTGGCCAGCAGGCGCAGCAGTCTGCTCAGGCGGGTGGTTCGGTGGTGCGCACTTCGCTGGTGTTCAATGAGCCTCCAGCCGACTTAAGGCTCGGAGCCAGCGTATCGGTCGAGGTCGAGGTTGGGCGGAAAGATGACGCCTTGATCCTCCCGCGAGGTGCTTTCCTGACTACCGGGGGAGAGAGACTTGCTTACGTCGTCGAGGGCGACGAAGCCAGGCGGGAGACCGTGGTGTACGGACTCATCGACGGCAACCGGGTCGAAGTTCGTAGCGGCCTCGAGGCCGGTGAACGGGTAATCACGAGTTCTTACGAAGCATTCAAGGAGTACGCGAACGTGAAGCTCGCTAGCGAGGGAGAGATCAGGTGAAGGTGAGCCATGACTGAGACGTCTGAACATGCGGTCGTAACCGGCACCAGAGGCCGCGCGAACTCCGCGACGCCGATGGTTAGCCTAACGTCCATCTACAAGGTCTACGGCATGGGTGGCACCGACGTGGCGGCGCTCGACGGCGTGGACCTTACTGTCCAGCGGGGCGAGTTCGTGAGCGTGGTGGGCATCTCGGGCTCTGGCAAGTCCACCCTGCTGCACATCCTGGGCTGCCTTGACACGCCGACCTCCGGTACTTACGAGCTCGAGGGGCACGACGTGACGCGCCTGCCGGACCGGGAGCTGTCGCGCGTTCGCAACCGGCACTTCGGGTTCGTGTTCCAGGCGTACAACCTGCTGCCCGACCGTACGGCGTTGGAGAACGTGGAGCAGCCGCTGGTGTACGCGGGCGTGGGCGCCAGGGAGCGGCGCGAGCGCTCCGAGGCGAAGCTGGCGCAGATGGGGCTGGCGGACCGCATGGGGCACTTCCCGAGCCAGCTCTCGGGCGGGCAGCAGCAACGGGTGGCGATAGCTAGGGCGCTGGTGAACGAGCCGACCTTGCTGCTGGCGGACGAGCCCACGGGCAACCTGAGCAGCGAGCACGGCAGCGCCATCCTGGAGATCCTCACCGGCCTGCACGCGGACGGCATGTCGATCATCATGGTGACGCACGACCCGCGTATCGCGGATCTGGCGGAGCGGAAGGTGGAGATCCTGGACGGCCGCATCGTACGCGACGGCAAGGTGGAGCGAAGGACAAGGCTCCCGCTCGAGGTACCGCATGCAATCTAGGACTGTAAACCGTGTGTGCGTGCGCCTGGTTTGGTTGGCCTAGGTAGCCAGGTGACCTCACGGGCTTGCCACTGCTGATGCGACCTACCGATCTAGGCACGACCACCCATGTGGCTCACCGGTTCGGGCGCTGGCGCGTGCAGTGCGTTGCGCTCGCCGCGCTTGTCCTCTGCAACGTCAGCGCCGTAGCTATTGCGCAGGCTGCCGACACGGGTGACGGCTCGTTGGGGGAAGCCGTCACCTTCGGTCAGGTTGTGGAGCTGGCTGCTACCTCCAGCGCTGTTCGTGCTGCCGAGGCGCAGGTTGAGCTTACGCGTCGTGCGTTGGCAGCGGCTGAGTACCCGGTGGCGGCGAGCGCGTCGGGTGAGGCAAGGTCGAGAACCGGTTTCGGCGGTCAGGGCACCGACCTGGAGCTGGACTTGGCCGTGAACGCGGGTTTCCGCACCGGCTGGGGAGCCGCGGCCGAAGCCACCGCCGCGGCGGAACGCTCGTTGGAGGCGGCTATCGACGCGCTCGACGCGGCGAGAGCTGGCGCCGTGACGCAGGCGGTGCGGCTGTTCGCGGGCGCCCGGAGCGCTGCTATGGCGCGCGGGAGCGCGGAGATCGCTTGGCAGATTGCGAGCCTGCAGGCCGAGGCTGCCAGGAGCCGTTACGCGGCGGGCGCGGCGCTGGAAGCGGACGTTACGGAGGCCGAGCTGAATGAACGGGCTGCCGAGCTCGACTTGCGTGCAGCCGAGGCGACCTATGCCGCGGCCCTGACGGAGCTCTCACTGCTGATAGGTACCGACGTTAGCGAAGCCGTTGGGGACATGCCCGGCAGCCTCGGCGCTGGCGTGGTGAGGAGGGAGGTGGCTTTAGCTGCTCGCGGGGACGTGCGGGCCGCCAAGCGTGACTTAGAGGCCGCGGCGGATGCTCTCGCGCAGGCCACGCGAGCCACCGGCGTCACTTTCTCCGCGAACGCTTCCTTAGCGGGGACGCTGGGCTCCACCTCGCTGAACGCCGGTGCGTCGATCGACACGCGTGACCTGACCCCGTCCGTCAGCGGCCGGCTCTCTACGACCACCGCTGCCCCGAGGCCGGGCGGCGGCCCGGGGTTGAGCGCTGTGGTGGGCGTGGGCGCGAGCGTGCCTCTGGGGCCGCCGGACACGCGCGTCGCGGCGGCGGAACTGGCTCACGCGCAGGCCGAGGCGCGCTTGGCCGACCTGACGGCCCGAGCCGAGCTCGAGGTGGCGGCTCTGAGCGAGCGGGTAGAGCTCAGCGCGGCTCGTTTGGAGCTGGCGGAGTCGCGTGCAGCCCTGGCTCGGGCGGCTCACGAGGCGGAGCGGGAGCGCTTCGATCTCGGCACGGTGGGCGTGCTGGAGGTCCTGCGCGCCGAGGCGGCAACGGTCACGGCCACCGGCGCGGTGGTGTCTGCCAGAGCGAGCTACTTGCTTGATGTTATGGCGCTGGCTATCGCCAGTGGCCGGTCGGTAACGGAGGTACTCAAATGACGTCGTTTCGTCGGGCCCGCGCGATTGCCGTCGCTATATTCTTCCTGCTCACCTGCGCCGTCGCGGCGGCTCAAGACCCACATCAGTTGACTCTGGACGCCGCTCTGGCTCTCGCTGCCGAGCACGCGCCTGCGGTCGAGTCTGCTCAGAACTCGCTCGCTGACGCCCAGCGTAATCTCAATACCGTCGTGTCTGACCCGATGACCACGCGCCTGGCTCACGCGGCCGCAGCCCGTTCTGTGGCGGCCGCCGAGATGGATCTGGTGGTGGCAAGGGCCACGGCTAACCACGAGGTGGTGCTGGCCTACGCGGAGGTGTTGGAGGCGCAGGCGGCGAGGTCTCTGGCGAGCAAGCGTTTGGAGCTTCTCACCGTCACACTCGAGGCTACGAGAGCACGTTTCGGGGCCGGCGCCGTGACCGCCGCTGAGGTGATGAGCGCCGAGAGCGACATCGCCAGCCAGGAGCGCGCGCTTTGGGAGGCGGAGAGCCGGCTCGCGTTCGCCGAAGACGCACTGGCGGCGCTCGTCGGCGAACAGCCGGCCTCCCTCGCACCCATTACTACAGAGGACCTGCTCGCTGGCGCCGAACTCGAGGCGCTGGTAGCTGGTGTCTTAGAGAGCAGCGCCCGCGTGGCCGAGGCGCGGCGCGCCCTCGAAACCGCCGAGGCGTGGTTGGCCGCCGCTGACAACCCCCTCAGCGCACGGATGGAGATCGAGGCTGCTAGGCAGGCGGTCGCGAACGCCGTCGACACCCTGGCTGTCGCCGAGGCAACCGCGGTGCGAGAGGTCCAGCGCGCCCGTTCCGCCGTGACATCGGCCGACAACCGCTACGACGGCGCAAGGGCCGCGGTAGCGTCGGCAGACTCTGCCCTCGCCGCGCAGGAAGCAAGGCTAGAGGCCGGCACCATCTCTGCCCTGGCCTTCGCTCAGTCCGAGCTCGCGCTTCAGGCTGCCGTGGCGGACGAAGCCAGCGCTCTTCATGACGTGGTTGCGGCGCAGTACGCCCTACGAGTAGCGGGCGTCCGGTAGCTGCGCAACTCTGGGTGCTGGCAAGGCAGCTGTTCATCAGGGGTTGAACGCCGTGCCGAAGGTAGTGGAGTTAAAGCAGTTTTCGTTGTTTCTGTCGGGGCTTTCTCGGTCTAGGCTATGGCATGAAAGCCTATTCGGAAGATCTACGCATCCGCATCGTGCATTGCGTCGCTTCCGGCCAGGACGTCACCGAGGTCGCCGAACGGTTCGAGGTCAGCTCCAGAACGGTGGAGCGTTACTTAAGGCAGCAGCGCGAGCAGGGTGGCTTGGCGCCTAAGAAGCACCCAGGGCGCCGGCCCATCCTTTCTGAAGCGCAGGCGGAGGCGCTCCGCGAGAGCCTCGGCGCGGAGCCGGGCTTGACGCTCGCGGAGCGCTGCGACTGGCTGCACGAGCACGAAGGCGTGAGGCTCTCGGTGCCAACCATGTACCGCTGGGTCAAGCGCCTTAGGTACTCACGAAAAAAAGCACGCAGCGCCCCATCGAGCGCAACGAGAGCGACCGCTGGTCGTTCCTGAAGCTGGTGCGGCGCATCGACCCGCGGAAGCTGGTGTTCCTGGACGAGACCAGCACCAGGCTTGGCATGCGGCGCGAGCACGCTTACGCGCCTAAAGGCCAGCGCGCCCACGCCGGCTTCTTGCGTAACTTCGGGCTCAACCGCACGCTCTTGGCCGCCATGAGCTTAGACGGGGTGCTGCCCTGCTTCCTGGTGGACGGCGGCCTCACCCGGGCGGTGTTCGAGTACTACCTGCGCGACATCCTGCTGCCCTGCCTCACGCCTGGCCAAGTGCTGGTGCTCGACAACTACGTGGTGCACAAGGGCGACAGCGTCGAGCAGCTCGCCGCCGAGCGCGGCGTGGAACTCCGTTACCTGCCGGCATACTCGCCCGATCAGGACCCATCGAGCCGATGTTCTGGAAGGTCAAAGCCTGCTTGAAGAAGGCGGCGGCCCTGACCCTCTCCGCCCTCAGCCTCGCCACGAAAGCTGCCCTGGACGCCGTTACCCTCGCCGACATCCAGGGCTTCTTCTCGCTGCTCGACTTCCCACGACAAGCGCTATGAAAACCGCTTTAGGTGACGGGTGTTGTGCTTGTCGCTCTGTCTCGCTGAGGCTGGTGCGGGCCTCATGGCAGTGGTGACAGAGCAGTCGCGCCGCTGGTGACTCATCTTCAGGCTGATCTTGGATACGGTGATGCGCTTTGTGCAACGCGTAATCATCGGTGAATATGTCGTATCATATTTCTATGTTCGCACGGATTATTCGCCACAGATGAAACTAGCATGACAGGTGGGGTGATGGATGCGCCGATTGAGCCATATCGATGTGGTACCTCTACGTAATCGACTGAGGTGCCCGGCCGAGGCTTAGGGCCAGTGTTGGTAGCACCTTTTCGGGGTTGGAACGCAAGCCGGGAGGTCGCACGTAACGCGGATCGCCCTCCCCTGAACTCCGGCGCGGTGGCCCGCCAAGTAGTGATTGTGAGGCGACGGTGCCTGAATCGCTTGCTTTTCGAGTTGAGATTGCGCAGCAGTTGCGCACCAACGGCAGCATCGAGGTTCGGGAGGTGAGCCCAGCCGATCTGCGGGACCCCGAGTTGTTGGAATCGTTGGTTCCCATCAGGCACGTGAGGGCGTTGCGCAAGAAGCGGGCGCGCGTTAGGTATCAGCCATTCAGAACTCATGAGCGGCCCCCTGTCGCCTGCGAAGGCAGGTCCGAAGCGCTTCGGGTGATGGAGTTGGACCGTAAGGGTGAGGTCGAGTGGATCGTCGGCCAGCCGCTATGGCTCTACGTGCATAGGCATGGGAGGCTGGTGTTTCGGCACGCGCCCGACTTCCTCTACGCCTTCAAGGACGGCGGAATAATGCTGGAGAACGTCCGTCCTCCCTCGCGGCGAACCCCTGAGTTCTTGGCGAAGGCGGAGATGTGCGAGCGGTTCGTACGCCTTCAAGGGTGGCAGTACCAGACGGTCGGCGGCCATGACGGGTACGGCGAAGAGATCCTCTGGTACCTGTGGAACTACGCCCTAGTCGAGCCACGGCCCGACGTCGTGCGCCGAGTAGTGTCAGCCTTTCGTGAGCGGCCGATATGGAGGCTGGGTGAGCTGAGGCAGGAGTGCGCCCCTAACCTGGCCGATTACCCGACGCTGATGGCGCTGGTATGGCGTGGTGAGCTTGCGGTCGATTACCACGAGCCACTCTCGATTTGGACGCAAGTCCGTTTGGGCCAGCGGTGGATTCCGTGAGAGGTGAGGGCATCACCACGGGCTCGCAACTCGTTTTCCAGGAGCGCATCTGGAAAGTGGAACGGCTAGAGGGTGATCGACTGCTCCTTGAGGCCCTGACGGGCCGTGCATCTGCGAATCCAACCATCCACACCTTGATGGCCGACCCGTCCTTCCGGGTGGTTTTCCCGGAACCGGAGGCGATTCTCAGTGACGTGCTCGAATCCGCCGATCTGACCAGGATCCCATCGAACGATATGCACCGAGCAGTACGCCTCGGCAGGCACCTTGAGGAGCTCGCACGCGGACTCCCGTTCCTCGAGGATGAGACGCCTCCCTATGGCTACAAGATCGTCGCAGCTTACGAACCTGGCAAGACCATGAGTTCTAAGCTCAGAGCCAAAGCCAAAGAGCTCAGGGGCACAGACCTGGCGATGTCCGAACGCCAGCTCGAGCGGTACATGCGGCGCTTCAAGCATTTCAAGCTTCTTGGTTTGCTTCCACAGAACTCCATCGCGAGGCAGGTGAGGCAGCGCGGGGTCGACGTCCGGTATTTCGCGGTCATGGCATCTCAGATCCTTGCGGAGGCCAACGAGGCGGAACGTGGGCAGACGGAGATATTGGCGGCAACCAATAGGCTGGTCTCCCGGCACGCCGAGTACGCGGATGTCGAGATTCCCTCGACCTCCACCCAGAAGCGAATCTTCAACGTACTCAAACGGCGGATTGGTTGGCGCCTGGGACGCCGCAAGTACGTACAGAGCGCTCAGGACCGCCCCGACCCCACCTACTTCCCGGTCAGGCCGATGGTGCCCGGCGAACGCGCGGAGATAGACACCAAGACGCTGAACATCCGTGTCCGCGACCCGGTGACGGGAGCAACGCTAAGGCCCTACATCACCGTGCTCATCTGCGTGGCCACGCGCATGGTGCTAGGGATGGTGATCGGCTTCGTGGATGATCACACCGTGATGCCGCGCGTCATCCTCGACGCGCTGACGCCAAAACCGCCCATCCTCGTGCGGGAGCTTAAGTCGTACGTCAACCGGCTCGGGGTGGCGCCGGAACTGCTTTTCGAACTCTACCCAGACCTCGACCCGAACGCCTGGTTCGCCTCGGGGCCGTTGGTGATGGTACGCGTGGTGGTGATCGATCAGGGCAAGCCGTTCTTCAACCGTCAGGGGCTATTCATGCTTCACCGGGTCGGCATCGCGTGCGAGCTGGCGCGGAAAGGGACCCCGACGGACAAGCCTCACATCGAGCGGTTCTTCGGAACGCTCGAGGGCCTGATTAAGCAATTGAAAGGCTACACGGGCATCGACGTCGCGGCTCTAGGTAAGCCCAAAGAGTTGGAGGCTGATGAGTACCTCACGCTCGGTGAGCTTGAGACCTACATTCGAGCCTGGATAGCGGTGCATTACCACCAGCGGCCGCATAGTTCACTTCACGTCCCTGTGTCGAGTGGCGCCACCATGAGCGTGAGCCCGATGGAGATGTACCGGCTCCTGGTCGAGCAGCACGGCTTCATCCCGGCGCCTTTGGGTGCGAACCTGCGCTACTTGCTGATGGATGTCGAGCCGCTGACGATTCAAAGGGACGGCATTCACCTGAAGGGCCTCTACTACGACAGTCCAGCGCTTGACCACATCAGGATGTCGGATTGCGCCTGGACGCACGACGGCAAGTGGCGTGTGCACTTCGATCCGATGGATTGCCGCCAGGTATACCTTCAGGTCCCCGAGCTTTCTAGGCGCGTGTGGGTAGAGATTCCTTGGGTCCATCAGCCGCCGGAGATGATGTTCCCCTTTCCGATGCGAGCTATCGAGTTCATAAAGCGGCACGAACCTGTCCTGGCAAGTGATAGCTCCGTTACTGACTGGAA
>CAJDWL010000053.1_pt1 | contig 11919 bp, 10 predicted proteins | sample 7391591 | NCBI WGS metagenome assembly CAJDWL01 (sample SAMEA7055738, study PRJEB34461) | soil metagenome | biome: terrestrial ecosystem; feature: Peninsula; material: soil | place: Antarctica | collected 2016
TGGGTCGATGGTGCGGCCCTTCTCGTGCAGTTCGAAGTGCAGGTGCGGACCGGTGGAGAGTCCGGTGGAGCCGATCCGACCAACGATGGCGCCTTGGTTGACGTACTCCCCCACCGAAACGGTAATAGCGCTGAAGTGGCCGTACCAGGTCTCGTCGCCGCCTACGTGCCGGACCCGAACCAGGTTGCCGTAGCCCTGTGACGACCAGCCGGCGTAGGTGACAGTTCCTGCGCGCGCCGCCCCTACCGGGGTGCCGCTCGGCGCCGCGATGTCGATGCCGCGGTGGAAGGCGGCCGTTCCCATCCCGAGGTTGCGCTGTCCGTAATGGGAAGTAAGGCGGCCGTGCACCGGCCATACGTAGCGGTTCTCGGCCTCACGCACCTTCTGCAGCCGCGCGAGAGCCTCGGTGGGGGCAACACCTGGCAGGAACAGCAACATCTCGGGGGTAACGTCGAACGGCGAGCGTAAGCCGTTGGCACGCGCTAGCTCAGCCGGAGTAAGGCCGTGCTCGCTCAACAGGTCGAGGACGCTCTCGCCTTCGCCGAGACGCACGATGAGTCCAGCGCGGGGTGGCACGAGCAGCTCGAAACCGGTCGGTAAGCGGTCGAGCGAGGAGATGTCCGGGTTGGCGCCCACCAGTGCGCTCAGGCTCAGGTCGAAGCGACCGGCCACCGAGCTGAGCGTCTCACCAGGCTGCAACGAGTACCAGCTGAAGCCTGGCGGAGCGACGATGACGCTATCGGCAGGACCCCCGACGGCCGCCACGTACGGCACTTTCAGCATTTCACCAGCTTGGATGACCGTGCCGGAAAGCCCGTTGGCAGCTACGATCGTCTCTACCGTGACGCCGTAACGCTCGGCGATGAGACCGATGGAATCACCCGGTTGGACGGTCCTGAGAGCGTACGCTTCGGCACCGGCCAGCCCTGAAATAGACAGCGCTGCCACCAACAGGAGGCGCACTGCTAAGAGTAAGTTTTGCAAGTTGCCGGTCCCCTTCGCATCAAGATCCGGACGCTAGGTTACCAAGCCAATCTTGAGAAAGTCATGAGTGTCATGAGTCGAGCCGTAATAGCGGCAGTTCGGTAGCCGGTTTACGGCTCAGTTTTCCGCGGTGCGACGCCTGGCAATCTCGTCCTTCACGTAGGCCACCACGTCCAAGGTGCTGGCGCCGGGCGTAAACACCTCGCCCACGCCCAGGCCCGCCAGCTCGGGGCGATCTTGGTCGGGTACGATGCCGCCGCCGAAGAGCAGGATGTCGCTGGCGCCGCGTGCCTTCAGCGCTGCTGTTATCTCCCGGAAGTAGTGCATGTGGGCTCCGGAGAGGACCGACAACCCCACGGCGTCGACGTCCTCCTGGATGGCGGCGTTGACGATCATCTCCGAGGTCTGGCGCAAGCCGGTGTAGATGACTTCCATGCCGGAGTCGCGCAGCGCGCGAGCAATCACTTTGGCGCCGCGGTCGTGGCCGTCGAGCCCCGGCTTGGCTATGAGGACGCGGATGGGTCTATCCATGTGACTCCTTGTTTGGTCGGCGCGCCGTCGGCGCAGCGTTCGAGGTGTGGTTGCGGTGTAGTGAAGGGCTGCAGGATCAGATGAACACCGGCTCCTCGTAGACTCCGTAGACTTCACGCAGCACGTCCATCTGCTCACCCAAGGTGCAGAAAGCGTGGGCGCACTGCATGAAGGCGGGCATGGTGTTCGAGCCGAGTTCAGCGGCGTCTCGCAGCGCTGTCAAGGCGGCTTCGGCGGCGAGCGGATCGCGCTCCGAGCGCACCTGGGCCAGGCGCTCGTTCTGCACCTTCACCACGGCGGCGTCGACCAGCTGGATCGGTACCGTGGTGGTGTCTTGCTCGAAGGAGTTGACTCCGACGATCAAGCGGCGCTTCTCGTCGATGGCGCGCTGCTGCTGCCAGCTGGCGTCACCTATCTCGCGAGCGAAGAAGCCACCGTCGATGGCCGCCTCTACGCCGCCCAGAGCGTCTATCTGACGGAAGTAGTCGAGGGTGCGCCTTTCCATCTCGTTGGTGAGTGACTCAAGGTAATACGAGCCGGCCAGCGGGTCGACGGTGTTGGTGACGCCGCTCTCGTGAGCCACTACCTGTTGCGTGCGCAGCGCCAAAGTGGCGGCCTCCTCGGTAGGCAGCGACAGGGCCTCGTCGTAGGAGTCGGTGTGGAGACTGTTGGTGCCACCGAGTACTCCAGCGAGGGCCTGGATGGCCACGCGCGCCACGTTCACCAAGGGCTGGCGCGCCGTCAGCGACACGCCCGCGGTCTGAGCGTGAGTGCGGAGCATCCACGAACGGGGGTCTTTGGCGCCGAAGACGTCGCGCATCTGCCTGGCCCAGATGCGTCTGGCCGCGCGCAGCTTGGCAATCTCTTCGAAGAAGTCGTTGTGGACGTTGAAGAAGAACGAGATGCGCGGGGCGAACTCGTCTACGTCGAGGCCGCGCTTGATGGCTTCGCGCACGTAGTGGATGCCGTCGGCCAGCGTGAACGCCAGCTCCTGAACGGCGGTGGAGCCGGCCTCGCGGATGTGATACCCGGAGACGGAGATGAAGTTGAAACGCGGCGCCACCTGAGGACCCCACTCGAAGGTGTCGATCACCAACTTCACGCTCGGAGCGGGCGGGAAGATGTACTCCTTCTGTGCGATGAACTCCTTGAGGATGTCGTTCTGTAAGGTACCGCCTACCTTGCCGAGGTCGGCGCCCTTGCGCTCGGCCATGGCCAAGTACATGGCCCAGATGGCGTTGGCGGGGCTGTTGATGGTCATTGAGGTGGTGATCTTCTCGGGATCGATTCCTTCGAAGAGCACCTCCATGTCGGCGAGGCTGGCGACGGCCACGCCGCACTTGCCGACTTCGCCTTGTGCCATCGGATGATCGGAGTCGTAACCCATCAGCGTGGGCAGATCGAAGGCGGTAGATAGACCGGTCTGGCCTGCTTCCAGTAACTTATGGAAGCGTTCGTTGGTCTGCTCTGCGGTACCGAATCCGGCGAACATGCGCATGGTCCATAGCCGGCCGCGGTACATGCTCGACTGCACCCCTCGCGTGTAGGGAAAACTACCGGGATAGCCGAGCTCCTCGCTGGGATCGAAGTCGGCGAGGTCGTCGTGTGTGTAGAGCGGTTCGACCGGGATGCCCGACAGCGTCTCGAACATGGCGTCGCGCTCAGCCACCCGCTCGGTCGCCTCCGCGTACTCCTCTGCTAACCAAGCTTCCTTTGGCTTCATGACGGCATTATAGTCGCGTCCACCCGCCCGCGCCGTACATGCCTGCTTGTACCTGTCGGTTTGTACGCGGCGTCAGGCTGGGGTATCGCTGGTTGTCTGCTTGGAATCGAGCAGCCGCTCGGAGTCTTGAGCCCGCTCGCCCACGAGCGGCCATGCCGCTACTCCAGCAACCTCCAGCTCGGCTGTGGCGCTCAAGTCGTTGCGCAGCACCGCCAGCGCCTGCACCGCCCCGCCATACTCCGCCACGGTGCCGAGCAGCCCCACCCTTCTGCCGCCGGAGGTTATGACCCGCAGTTCGGGTTGGCTGACGTTGGGGAGGGCAGCCAAGGTGAGTCGCTGGAGGCCGCGCCGCAGCTTGCCGCGCGCTTCGATGCGCGCCATGATCTCCTGCCCAAGGTAACAGCCCTTCCGGTACGACAGCGCCGCCTCCAGCCCGGCCTCCTGAGGCAGCACGCCGTCGCCGCCTTCGAACGCCGCGCTGGGCACCGTCCCGTGAACCCGCACGGCGTCGAGGGCGCGTTCGCCCACAGCGACAGCTCCGGCAGCCAGCAGGCCCGACAGCAGCTGCTGTAGCTCGTCCGCCGCGACCACCAGGTCATAACCTCCGCTGGCGCTACGTCGGCGCGGGTAGGCGGTGACCTCGGCGCCGTGCAGCTCTAGCGTGGCGAAACGCTGCTCCTGGGGCGCGGAGCCGAGAAGGCGACCCGCGGCCTGGCCCTGCAACGTGAGCACCACCAGCGCCGGGGCGTCAGCGAGCTCCACCTCATCGAAGATGATGTGCCGCCTTAAGTTCTCCGTGGCCCAGGCGCCTTGGCCATCGTCGACGATCAGCAGCAGGTCATCCCGGGCGCGGCGCAGCACGCTCGCTTCAGCCAGCGCGTGACCCTTGTGGTTGAGGAGCAGCGTGTGCCCGGCGCCACCACTGGGTAAGCCGCTCACGTCGTTGGCTACCTGACCGTGCAGGAACGTGGCGGCGTCGGGGCCAAGGAAAGTGATGACGCTGCTGCCCAACAACGGTGTCAGTAGCGCTCCGTCATCCGCCAGCGCAGCCAGTGCCAACCTAGTCTCGCCCTCGTTCCCCAGGTCAGGCAGGCGTTGGCCACGTGGCTGCTGGTCCGTGACCAACGCGGTAAGCCTTACGGCGTCTTGTTCGTGCGGGTTCTCTTCCAGCATGGACATGGGGTCATTATCGGCCGCCGTCGCGTAACTGCTGGTAAGCCCGTCCACCGACGCCGGCGCCGGCAGCGTAGGTAATGGGCGCGCGGTGGAGCTACAGCTCGACCATCACGAAGCCGAAAGCGTTGACCACCCGAACCCCCTCCGGGCTCACGTACTCGCGGCGGGCATTGGCCCCACTTAGGTGGACGTGCCCGTGCAGGTGCAGCCTGGGCCGCCACAACCGGTGGAACTCGTTGAAGGCAGCCACGCCCTGATGGACGCGGTCGTCGCCGGCGTTGGGACCCAGCGGCGGCGCGTGCGTGAGCAGCACGTCGACGGCCCGACCTTTCACGCGCCTGTTCCACCACAGGCGTGGGTAGAGCCGTCGCGTCATGGCAGTGAACGCACTCTGGCTGTACTGATGTGGGCCTGGCTTGTAACGAATGCTGCCCTCGATGCCGGCAACGAGCAGGCCACCCACCTCGAACACGCGTAGGTGTGCGTCGAGGCAACCACCCGGCGGCCGTTCCATGTCGGTCTGCGGGTCACGCACGTAACCGTAAGCGTGGTTACCGAACACGTAGACGGGCGGCACCCGCGTCTTGGTGGCCACGAACTCGAGCAGGTACCCGGGGATGTCACCAGCGCTGAGCACGACGTCGAACGGCGCTAGGTTGCCGGGGAAGTTAGTCGAATAGACGACCGGCGAGACCTCATCAGCGATGCCTAGTAGCCGCATCGCTGATGGCGCCTAGGCTCAGGGCGCGCTCTCACCCTTGGCGTTCCACTCCAGCCCGGCCCAGATGAGGTCTTCGATGTCGCCGTCGAGGACACTGTCGGGGTCGTGGCGCATGGCGGCCGTGCGGTGGTCTTTGACGTACTGCTTGTCGAGCACGTAGCTGCGGATCTGCGAGCCCCACTCGATCGCCTTCTGGTCACCGCGCGCCTTGTGCTGCTCATCGAGACGACGGCGCTCCTCGCGTTCGAAGATGCGCGAGCGCAGTACCGTCATGGCGCGCTCGCGGTTCTTTATCTGCGACTTGCCGTCTTGGCAGGTGACGACGATCTCGTCGGGTGTGCTGGCCCGGTAGACGACCCGCACCGCGGAGTCGGTAGTGTTCACCGACTGCCCGCCCGGGCCGCTGGAACGGTATACGTCGACGCGAACGTCGCTCGGGTCTATGTTCAACTCGAAACTGTCGTCGATCTCGGGCATCACTTCCACCGAGGCGAACGAGGTGTGGCGCCGCCCCTGCGAATCGAACGGGCTCACGCGCACCAGGCGATGTACGCCGCCTTCGGGCCGCAGCATGCCGAAGGCGCGGTCGCCGCGCACGATCATCTGTGCGTACTCGATGCCGTTGGGCGCGTCGTGGTTGGCGACTAAGTCGACTAAGTCGACCTTGTAACCGTGCCGTTCCGCGTAGCGGCGATACATGCGCAGCAGCATGCCCGCCCAGTCGGATGACTCCGTCCCGCCGGCGCCCGGTTTGATGGTGACTATCGCAGGGCGGTCGTCGTGATCGCCGTTGAAGAGCGTCTCGCGGTAGAGGTGATCGAGGCGCTGCTCGAGCTGCTCGAGCTCGGGCGCCAACTCCTCTTCCTCCTCAGGGGTGGCAAGCTCGTAGAGCTCGGCCAGGCCTTCGATGTCGCCGGCGATGGCGCCGAACTCGTCCACCACCCGCCTTAGCAGGGTGGTTTCCTGGGTGATGCGGCGAGCGTTATCCGGGTCGTTCCATAGGCCCGGATCGTTGAGTTGTGGTTCTAGAAGCTCCAGCTTGGCTTGCTTGGAAGCCAAGTCAAAGATACCCCTTGAGGTCGTGGATTCTGTCTTTCAGTTCAGCTACGTTCGCTTCTGGCATGATGCCCTCCGAAAGGCGATTGTAACCCGCTGGCGACAGGCTTAGCGGAGGCCACGAGACCCGCTTGGGCCGTGTTAACCTGTCCTGGAGGGAAACTCCTTCTCCTGCCGGGGGGCGCCTGTCGGTCGTCCTTCGCAGCAGAGTTCCTGTCATGAATCCGCTTGGCGCGCTAGCGCAGCTAACACCATCGCGCGAGCGCCGTTCACCACATTTCGCCCCGCCGGAGGCGCACGCTTGGCACTTCTAGAAGGCTTCGGGTTACGGGACGCCATCGACGTCCTGATCATCGCAGTGCTCATCTACCAAGGTTATGTGCTGCTGGTGGGAACCCGCGCCTGGAACGTGCTGCGGGGCCTGTTGGCGTTGTCGGCACTGTGGTTCTTGGCCGGACAGTTCCGACTGGTGGGCACCAAGTGGCTCTTTGACGCCATCGCGCCGGTGGGCTTCGTGGCCATCGTGGTGGTTTTCCAACCCGAACTTCGTGCCGTATTGGAGCGCATGGGCCGTGGCCGTAAACTGAGGTCAGTCAACGCCGATCCCGTACAGGAGATCATGACCGCCACCCGCGAACTGGCCACCCTTAGGCGTGGCGCCCTGATAGCCGTGGAGATGCGCACTCCGCTCAAGGAGTACGCCGACCGCGGCACCTCACTGGGCGCGCCTGTCAGCGCTGCCCTCCTTCAGACCATCTTCGCTTCCAAAGGGCCTCTGCATGACGGCGCGGTGATAATCCGCGAGGACACTATCACCCACGCCGGCGTCATCTTTCCCCTCTCTGATCGACATGAAGGCTGGTCCGTGAAACACGGCACTCGCCATCGCGCCGCAGTGGGCCTATCCGAGGTTTCCGACGCGCTGGTGCTGGCGGTAAGCGAGGAGCGCGGCACGGTCAGCATCGCGCGCAACGGCGAGCTCACAGCCGACATCGCCCCCGCCGACCTCCTCAAGGCGTTGCGCGAGGCGTACGCGTGAGGCGCCTCCTCGCCTTGGGCGCACACTTGGCAAGGCGCCTACTACGCAACTGGCCCTACAAGCTGGCGTCGCTGCTTACCGCGTTCCTGTTCTGGTTCCTGGTCACCTCAGCCAGCACCACCATCACGCAGCGCAGCTTCGCCATCCCGCTCGAGGTCGATGGGGTGGAGGGCCAAGAGCTGGCGGTGGGAGTCCCGAACGTGGTGGAGGTAAGTGTGTCGGGCCCAGGACCACGCGTCGACCGGCTGCGTCCCGATCAGTTGCGCGCCACCCTCGACCTCACGGGCGCACGTGGCGATTTCGAGCGCCCGATCGTGGTGCAGACGCCCAGTGAGATAAAGCTGCTTGGCGTCAACCCTTCCGACGTCATCGGCTTCCTCGAGACGGCCGCGCAGAAGAGCGCGACGGTGGACGTGGCGGTGGTGGGAGAAGCCCCCGAAGGCGAGGTGATCACCGCCATCAGCACGCCGCGGCAGGTGATCATGACGGGACGCACCCAGTTGCTGGACCAAGTGGCTCGAGTGGTGGCCCTGACCGGCGCCGAGGGCGGTGAAGCCGCTCTGGTGGCGATGGACAACGACGACCAGCCCATAGCCAGCATCACCTTCCAACCGCTCACCGTGACGGTCGCAATAGTCACGCGTCCAGTCCTGTACACCACCACCGTAGAGATAGACTTCACGCCCCCCAGCGCCTACGGCCTCGGCGAGGTGAGCTTGGTCGACGCGCGCGCTACGGTAGCCGGCCCCCCCGACCAGTTGGGCGACCTCACCAACGTGCCTGGCACGGTAGAGCCCCTTACCGGCGACGTGGCGCCCGGACGTTATACTCTGCCTGTTCGCCTCGACCTGCCCCCTGGGGTAGTGGCGGTAAGCACGCCGAGCGCCGTGCTTCAGTACCTACGCGAACCGCTGGAGCCTTGAGAGGCTCCCTGGAGGAACCGTGATCCACCCCATCCGCTTCTACGGAGACCCGGTGCTGAGGCGCCGCGCTTCTCCCGTGACCCGCTTCGGCTCCGAGCTCGAAGCGCTGGTGGCCGACATGTGGGCCACCATGTACGCAGCGGACGGCGTGGGCCTGGCGGCGCCACAGATAGGAGTGTCGCAACGCATCTTCGTAGCGCTCGAGGTGCTGTCCGATGACGACAGCACCGTAGACGGCGACTTTGACGGCAGCATCTCGGATATAGACAGCGCCAGCGACGACGATCGCGAAACACAGGACGACGCTGCGCAGACCATGCGCCGCAAGCACGTGATCGTCAACCCCGTCATCGTCAAGCGCGAGGGTCGCCAGTACGGGCACGACGGCTGCCTTAGCCTGCCCGGGCTGTCCGTGGAGGAATGCCCGCGCGACCTTAGCGTCGAAGTCACCTACCAAGACCTGAGCGGCGCGCAACACACTCTGAATGCCGAAGGTTACTTCGCACATGTACTGCAGCACGAGTACGATCACCTCGAAGGCGTCTTCTTCTTCGACCGTCTACCGTCCGATCACAAGCGCGAGTTCCTGGAGGAGCACCGGCTCGAGCTGGCTGAACTGCAGCGTGAAGCCAAAGCTTTCCTGCGCGCCGAGCGCGAGCGGAGCCGTCCCCAGGCTGGTCGCGGGCGCCTGAACGCGGGCTGGTAACTTGTCCCTTCGACCGCTACGGGTAGCGCTGTTCGGCTCCCCCGTCTTCGCCGTGCCGACGCTGGAGTCGTTGGCGCGCCAGCATGATCTCATGTTGGTGGTCACCCAGCCCGACAAGCCGGCAGGCCGCGGCTTGGCCGTTCGGTCGCCAGCGGCTGCGCAGCGCGCCCGCGAGCTCGGCCTGCCGCTGGCCCAACCTGCCACCCTGAAACGCAACGAGGAGTTCGACGCGCAACTGCGCGAGCTTGACCTCGACGTGGCGGTCACCGCCGCTTACGGCAGGATCCTCCCCGCATCTCTGCTCGAGATCCCACGCCACGGCTTCCTCAACATCCACGCCAGCCTCCTTCCTAAGTACCGCGGCGCGGCGCCGGTGCAGTGGGCGTTGATCCAGGGCGAGGACGAGACCGGCATCACCATCATGCAGACCGACGTCGGCCTGGACACAGGCGCCATCCGACTGCAACGCCGAGTGAAGATAGGCGCCGATGACGACGCCCGCACACTGCTGCCCGCCCTGGCCGTTCTCGGCGCCGAAACGCTCGCCGAGGCGCTGACGCTGCTGGCCGAGGGCACGCTGCCGCTCACTCCCCAGGACGACGCCCGGGCTACCCTGGCGCCTCCTCTCGCGCCGGCCGACGGCGTCGTGCGCTGGCAAGACAGCGCCGATAAAGTGCTGGCGCGCCACCGCGGGGTGGCGCTGTGGCCGGGCAGCTCCTTCGAGTTCGCCGCTGAGCGCGTGAAGATCGAGTCGTTACGCGCGTTCGAAACCGCTAACGACGGCGGCCAGGCCGCTACCGTGCAAGCCCTGACACCAGACGGCGTAGTGGTGGCCTGCGGCAGCGGCGCCGTGGAACTTCTCACCGTCAAGCCGGCCGGCAAGCGAGCCATGAGCGCGCGCTCCTGGGCCAACGGTCGTGGCGTGAAGAAAGGGGTGCACCTTGTATAGCGTGGCGATAGTGGGCCGGCCCAACGTGGGCAAGTCGAGCCTCTTCAACCGCCTGCTCGGGCGGCGCGAGGCGATCGTGGCCGATGTCGCGGGCGTCACTCGCGACGTCAAGGAAGGCGCCGCCCTCACCGATAACGGCCGCGCCTTCAGGCTCCTCGACACCGGCGGCCTGTGGTCGGGCGACCGCTGGGAGAAGCCAATCCGCAACAGCGTGGAGGCGGCCCTAGTAGGGGTCGATCTGGTACTTCTCTGCGTCGACGGGCGCAGCGGCGTGACGCACGCCGATAGTGAGGTCGCCGACTGGTTGCGCCACTTGGGCAAGAACGTGATGCTAGTCGCCACCAAGATCGATGACCCGCGCCACACCGAAACTTCGGAGTACTTCGAGCTCTACAACCTGGGACTGGGCGAGCCGCACGCGACGGCCGCCGAGCATGCCGTTGGCACTTATGAGCTGCTGGCGGCCATCGACGAGCTCATCGGCGAGGACGAAGACGAGGTGGAGGAATCCGCCGTGAAGGTGGCCATAGTAGGCCGCCCCAACGTGGGCAAGTCGAGCCTCGTCAACGCCATCGTCGGCGACGAGCGCGTCATCGTCTCCGACCAGCCCGGCACCACCCGCGACAGCGTCGACGTGCGCTTCGCCTTCGCCGGCCGACCGTTCGTGCTCATCGACACTGCGGGCATGGCCCGCAAGGACGTCGGTGATCTGGAGTACTACGCCCGCCTTCGTTCAGAGATGGCGATGCGCCGCGCCGACGTGGCCATCTTAGTGGTCGACCCGTTCGAGTTCGGCGATCATGAGATGCGCCTTGCCAACTTAGCGCTCGACTGGGGCAAACCCGTGGTGGTCGCCGTCAACAAGTGGGACCTGGTCACCGACGCTGAACTCGAGCCGTTCCAACGAGAACTCGACCAGGAGCTGTCACATCTACACTTCTCGCCGCGCGTCTACACCAGCGCACTCACCGACTTCGGCCTGCACGAGGTGCTCGCCACCAGCATCCGTCTCTTCGACACCACCCACAAGCGCGTGTCCACCGGGGAGCTCAACGGCTGGTTGGAGGTGTGGACTACGCGCGAGGCGCCACCTAACTTCCAAGGTAAGCCACTGAAGTTGCTCTACGCTAGTCAGGTCGACGTGGCGCCGCCCACCTTCATCTTCTCGATCAACAACGAGAAATTCTTGACCAGACCGTACGAACGCTACCTGCGCAACCGCATCCGCGAAGACTTGGGGTTCAGCGAGGTGCCGATCCGCATGGTCTTCAAGGAGCGCAAGAGCGGCGGGGGCAAGAAGGTACGCACTTAAGCATGACGGCGGCTACCGTCTCGCTTGCACTGCACTCGAGTGGGTCGCTCAGGGACCGTCAGTCAGGGACGTTCAACCATAAGCGTCACCTTGAGGTTGCCGCGACGCGTCTCCCCCGATAAGCCTGAAACGGTGAAGCGCCCGAGGCCCGCGGCGAACACGTCGTCGCCAACGTTGGCGCTGGTCGATTTGCCGGCAGCCTCACCGTTGACCGTCACTCGCCCGGCAGCCACCCCCTTGGCGAAGTAGGCGCGCGAAACGCCGAACGCCCTAGCACCCAGCACATCGACGCGCAGCGACGGGACCACGGCAGAGACCTGGCGTACGCTGCCCGCGGCGACGCGCTCCAAGGGCACCTCGCTGGCCTCGCCGGGGCCGCTGCCCGCCACCGCTCCAGGGGTGAGCAGCGCCGCCGGTAGCGGCGCCAGCACCACCAAGGTGGCGCCGTCCTGATGGCTGACCTCATCACCGAGCCGGTCACCGGCCACGCCCGCGGCGCGAGCCAAGGCCCGCAGGGAGCCCTCCGGCCGGGCGCCGCTCACGTACCAGCCGGTAAGCTCGGCGCGCGCCTCGGGCACCTGCGATGGATAGGCCGCCACTACGCGGCGGAGGGCGGCCGGGAAGCCACCCCAGGCGCTGCAGTCGACACCGTCACCCCGCAGTCGCGCTAATAGCGCGTCGGCGGCAGCGGGCTCGAGAAAACCACTGAACGCCACCCTGCCGCCATTGACCGCAGCCACCAGCGCGGCCGCGGCCGAATCATCACCTCTCGTCGAGCACATCCACGCCGGCGGCACGC
>CAJDWL010000054.1_pt1 | contig 11731 bp, 8 predicted proteins | sample 7391591 | NCBI WGS metagenome assembly CAJDWL01 (sample SAMEA7055738, study PRJEB34461) | soil metagenome | biome: terrestrial ecosystem; feature: Peninsula; material: soil | place: Antarctica | collected 2016
CCGCTGGGCATGGAGGCGGCCGGGTTCGACAAGGTCGCGGTGGCCGCCAGCGGAGAACTCACGGAGCTCTACACGCGCACGCCGGATGGAGAGGTCATCCACTCGCCTCGCTGGGAGGAAGCGCCAGCCTACCTGGGCACTGGCTTCCTCAAGGCCAGCATCGATGATCTCGCTGCTTATCTCGCTTACCTGCTGGGTCCCGATAAGCGTTTGGGCGTGAGCAGTGAGTCGCTTCAGCACCTCACGCAGCCGCGCGTATGGGCCGAACCGGGCGCCAGCTACGGCCTGGGATGGTCCCTGCGCAGCGACCAGCACGGCGTCAAGGTGGTGCGGCACGGCGGCAGCCTCAAGGGCGTGGCGGCGCACCAAGGCTTCATGCCGCAGTTGGGGCTGGGGATCGCAGTCCTGGCCAACCTGGACGAGGCGCCAATGAAGCGCTTGTGGTCGGCGGCCCTCAACGCTTATCTGGGGCTCGAGTTGACCACGGCCACCTACCCAACACCTGCCGCCAAGGCATGGCCGAGCGCCGCAGCCGCACGTGAGCTGGCCGGCGTGTACTCCTCGGGTGAGCCGTGGGGCCGGCTCGAGCTGCGTCTGGACAGCGCCGGAGAGCTACAGGCCCTCACCGGTGAGGACGCTACACCCAGTGGCGTGGTGGCCATGCTGAACGGGAGCGAGTTCCTGGTGGTGGGCGAGACCGGCGCTTGGGACGGGGGGCGCTTCCACTTCGGTGAAGGCGGACCGTGGCGTGCGGTCGCGGTGCAGTTCGCTATGCGTTGGTACGACCGCGCCTGAACCGCTGGTAAATCACCGTTGGCGAGCGGTGTTGATGCGAGCTCGCTCGCTGTTATCACACAACCTGTAAAGTTGATACGACCACGCTCACATCTGTTGACAACGCACGCCCTGTGCGGCTATAATTTCGACTAGTGACGAGCCTGCGCCCGGTCCGCTCAACTTTCATGATACCGGCACAGGCGCGCGCTCGAAGTGGCGAGCCTGGCTCGCGTCGAGCGGGGCGCGACGAACCGCCCCGAAACCAACTGATCAAGGAGCCGATAACATGGCAAAAGCGGTAGGCATCGACCTCGGAACGACCAACAGCGTCATCGCGGTTATGGAGGGCGGCGAGCCGGTTGTGCTCGTCAACGCCGAAGGCAACCGCCTCACTCCGTCTGTGGTGGCGTTCAAGGGTGAGCAGCGTCTGGTGGGCCAAGTGGCCAAGCGCCAGTCCGTACTGAACCCTCACGGCACACTGTTCGAGATAAAGCGTTATATCGGCCGCACCTGGGACGAGGTCAAGGACGAAGCAGAGCGCGCCCCCTACGAGGTAGTGCGCGGCGACGATGGCGGCGTGCGTTTCGTCGTCAACGAGAAGCTCTACACTCCCGAGGAGATCTCGGCCATGGTGCTGCGCAAGCTCGCCTCCGACGCTGGTGAGCGCCTCGGTGAGACCATCAGCAAGGCAGTCATCACCGTGCCCGCCTACTTCAACAACGCACAGCGTGAGGCCACCAAGAACGCCGGCCGCATAGCGGGTCTCGAAGTATTGCGCATCGTTAACGAGCCCACCGCGGCTGCGCTGGCCTATGGGCTGGAGCGTAAAGGCAACGAGACCGTGCTGGTCTTCGACCTTGGCGGCGGCACCTTCGACGTCTCCATCCTCGAGGTGGGCGATGGTGTATTCGAAGTGCGCTCCACCAGCGGCGACACCCACTTAGGCGGCTCCGACATGGATTACGCCGTGGTGCAGTGGCTCGCCGAGGAGTTCCAGAAGGAGTACAACGTCGACCTGCGCAAGGACAAGCAGGCGCTGCAGAGGTTGCTCGAGGCTGCCGAGAAGGCCAAGATCGAGCTCTCCGAACTTCCTGAGAGCACCATCAGCTTGCCCTTCATCGCCATGGATCCGGGCTCCAACGCGCCCCTCTACCTCGAACAGAAGCTCACCCGCAGCAAGTTCGAGGAGCTTATCGCGCCGCTCCTGAAGCGCGTGCGTGCACCGCTCGAGCAGGCCCTCAAGGACGCCAAGATGAGCGCCGGCGACATCGACGAGATCATCTTGGTGGGCGGCAGCACCCGCGTGCCGGCCGTGAAGAACATCGTCAAGGAGATCCTCGGCAAGGACCCCAACCAGTCGGTGAACCCCGACGAGGTGGTGGCTCTGGGCGCCGCGGTTCAAGCCGGCGTCCTCACCGGCACCGTCGACGACATCGTGCTGCTCGACGTCACTCCGCTCAGCCTCGGTGTCGAGACCAAGGGTGGCATCTTCACCAAACTGATCGACCGCAACACCACCGTGCCGGTCCGCAAGGCCGAGACCTTCTCCACCGCCGACAATAACCAGACCGGCGTGGAGGTGCACGTGCTGCAGGGCGAACGGCAGATGGCGGCGCAGAACAAGTCGCTCGGCCGCTTCAAGCTCGACGGCATCCCGCCCATGCCCGCCGGCATGCCGCAGATCGAGATCACCTATGACATGGACGCCAACGGCATCCTGCACGTGACGGCGAAAGAGAAGTCGACCAGCAAGGAAGCCAGCATCACCATCCAGAACACCACCACCTTGGACGAATCCGAAGTGACGCGCATGGTCGACGACGCCAAGACGCACGCCGAGGACGACCGCGTCTTCAAGGAGCTGGCCGAAGCCAAGAACCAGCTCGACGGCGCCAAGCTGCAGGCTCAGAAGGCGCTCGACGAGGCCGAGGGTGCCAGCGACGAGCACAAGCAGCCGCTGCAAGAAGCAATCACCGAAGCTCAGCAGGCGCTAGACGGAGACGCCGACAAGGAACGCCTCGAGACCTTGGCGCGCGAACTCGCCGAGAAGCTGCAACTCTTCACTGTCAACACTCAGCCCGCCCAGGCCGAGGAGCAGCCTACCGATGAGCCCGGTGGTACCGCTCCCGACGACGAGGACGTCATCGACGCCGAGTTCAAACCGGCTAGCTGAGACGTAAGGCCAAACGGTGGGCGTGCTCGCAACACAACACGCGCCCACCGCGGCTAATTGAGCCAAGAGAAGTGAAGAGGACCGCGTCATGAGCCGAACCGACCAACACACTCCACACGACCAATCCATCCCTGAGGACGACGACGCCTCAGGCGCGGTTGAGCCACAGGGCGCCGCTACCGACACGGAGGCCGACATTCTAAGGTCAGAACTCAAACGAGTCCGTGAAGAACGCGAGACGCTCGAGCAGCGACTGTCCGAAGCCGAAAGCCGTTTCCTGCGCGCTCGTGCTGAGCTCGACACCATGCGGCGCCGCATGGTCGGTGAACTCGACCTGGCCCGCGCGGCCGGCGTCGACAGCGCCGTGATGCCGGTTTTAATCGTCTACGACGATTTGGAGCGAGCGCTCGACGCTGCCTCCAAGAGCGGCGACTCCGGCAGCATCGTGCCCGGCGTCCAAGCCGTTAAGGAGGGTCTGCTCCGCGCCCTCGATTCCCTGGGCATAACGCTCATGGGCGTCGTCGGAGAGCGCTTCGATCCCGAGCGTCACGAGGCGCTAGCCATCGTTCCCGCCGGAGAAGGCGAAGAGCCCGGCACCATCCATCAGGTATTCGAGGCCGGCTTCATGCATGGCGACCGCCTGGTGAGGGCGGCGCGCGTGACGGTCGTGGCCGAAGAGAGCCACGGCTGAGAGGCCGTGTGCTACCCGTGAATGAGGTGACCGTTGGCGGCTTACAAGGACTACTACCAGACGCTGGGCGTCCCTAAGAGCGCGAACAAGGAGGAGATCCGCCGCGCCTTCCGCAAGCTCGCCGCCAAGCATCACCCCGACCGCAACCCCGACGATTCCGAGGCCGAGGAGCGCTTCAAGGAGATAAACGAGGCCTACACGGTTCTCAGCGATGAGGAGAAGCGTGGGCTCTACGACCAGTTCGGCGCCACCGGGCGAGTGCCACCGTTCCAACCCGGCGCCGCCGGGGGAGCCAGCGGTGGTTTCCGGACCGTCAGCAGCGAGGAGTTCGGTGACTTCTCCGACTTCTTCCAGAGCCTGTTCGGCGGTTTCGGCGGCGCCGGCGGCTTCACTACCGCCACCAGCGGCAGGAGCACCGGGCAGGGCTTCAGCGGGTTCGGCGAACCGGCCAAGCCGCCCGCAGCAGAGGCGCGCCTCGACCTGGGGGTGCTCGACGCCTACCGCGGTGGCCCCACCAGCATCCGTGTGGGCGACAAGAGCCTGGAGGTCACGGTGCCGCGCGGCGTCCGCGATGGCAGCAAGTTGCGCCTGCGCGGTCAGGCGCCCAGCGGCGGCGACCTCATCTTGTTGATCCGCCACTTGCCGCACCCCAGCTTCAAGCTCGACGGCGACAACGTGCGTGTCACGGTGCGCGTACCCGACCACCTCGCAGCCCTTGGGGGTCCGATGCGCGTGCCTACCTTGGACGGTGAGGTCGACATGACGCTTCCCGCAGGAAGCTCCGGCGGCCGCGTGCTGCGCCTACGCGCCCAGGGTTGGCCCAAGGCCAACGGTGAGCGCGGCGACGAACTGGTCGAGGTGCGGCTCACCGTCCCCGACGCGGTGACGAGCGAACAGGCGGAACTGTATCGCCAGTTAGCAGAGTTGGCGAAGCACGACTGAGCAGTTAGTTACGGCGTGGTCAGTTCGGGCACCTGCCGGGCGCTACAGGCAGCACTATGGCTGGCAGCTTGGCTGCCCCACTAAGACTGCGTTGGTGGTAGCGTTCACCCCATGACTTCTCGTCCGAACACCTCCCTAAGCAAGCTCTCCACCACGCTCTTCGCGTTTCTGCTGCTCCCGCTGCTAGCCTTCGCCCAGAACACCGAACCGGTAACCGCTGAGTCTGCCAGTGCCGACCCGGTGCTGGTGCAGGTCGGCTCTACCGTCGAGCGCCTCTCCGACCTCGAGTGGCGCTTCGGCGTGCTGGTGCGCAACGTGGCTGCTCAGGAAGGCCTACCCTTCACCCCTGAGGTCGAAGAGATGCTGCAGCAGTTGTTACCCAACTACTTGGGCGAACGAGCTCAAGAGCTCACCCTGCTCCGGGAGGTGGCGCGCCGCGGTATCGAGCCCGATCACGAGGAGGCGGAAGCCACCATCGCCAACCTGCGCGACAGTGTGAGCAGCGAAGAGTTCCAGGCGCTGCTGGAGTCCGCCGGTTTCGAGAACGAGAAGCAGGTGCGAACCATGCTCAACGAGGCCGACGTCATCAAACAGCTGGTGAACCAGATCCGCGAGGAGGCCGCAGCAGCCGCCACGCCCGGGGCGCTGAAGTCACGCTACCTAGCCGAACGGCAGCGCTTCACCGAGGCCGAGAACTACTGCGCGCGGCACATCCTGGTGGCCGACGAGGAGTTAGCCGTTGACTTGCTGACCCAACTAGAGGAAGGTGCCGTCTTCGCCGAGCTGGCCGCTGAGCACGGTACCGATGGCACCGCCAGCCGCGGTGGCGACCTCGGTTGCTTCGGGCTCGGCGCCATGATCCCCGAGTTCGAGGAAGCGGTCATCGCCGCGCCCATGGATGAAGTGGTAGGTCCAGTGGAGAGCCAGTTCGGCTATCACCTGATACTCGTTTACGACCACAAGCCGGCCCGGGTCTTGCCCTACAGCGAGGTGGAGGACCAAGTGCGCGAGTTCGTGGTGGCTCTCGAAACCGACGCTGACATCCGCGGCCTGCTACAAGGCGCCGGCGCGATGACCTTCCCGGAACGCCTACCCGGTCTGGACTGAGCCGGCCTCGGCCGCGATCAGGGCGCCAAGCGCCTGACCCGCCAGCCGGTGCCCTCCCGCTGGTACTCGAAGCGGTCGTGCAAGCGGTCGTCGCGCCCTTGCCAGAACTCCATGCGCTGGGGGTGAAGCCGGTAACCGCCCCACTGCGGGGGCCGCGGTACCGGCTGCCCCTCGGGGTAGCGGTGCCGCAGGTCCTGTGCCAACGCGACCAGTTCGTCGCGGTTCGCGACGGCCTGGCTCTGTGGCGAAGCGGCCGCGCCTATCTGCGAGCCGTAAGGACGGCTATGGAAGTAGGCGTCCGACTCCGCGGCGGGTAACTTCCCCACCGTGCCCTCAACCCGCACCTGCCGCTCCAGCACCGGCCACCAGAAGGCCAGGCCCGCCTTCGGCTGGGCCGCCAGGTCGTGGCCCTTGCGACTTTGGTAGTTAGTGAAGAAGGTGAAGCCGTCTGCGTCGGCGCCTTTAAGCAGCACGTAGCGCACGCTCGGTTGCCCGTCAGGGTCTACGGTCGCCAACGCTACGGCGTTGGGTTCCACCATGGCGGTCTCCAAGGCGCGTTCCAGCCAAGCTTGGAACAGCGTCATGGGGTCGGGGGCGAGGTCGCTCTCGCTCAAGCTATCTAGGCGGTAGGCGCGGCGCATGCCGTTGAGTTCCATCCCTCACGATAACTGTAAGTATCTTGTCAGGGGCGCTCAGTTACCTTCTAGAAAGCGCTGGAACACCTCCTACACCGACCCTCTTCGCCAGCTAGCGTCTTCACCTCCAGCGCAACCCCAAGAACCACTAGCGTGTCCGCCCGGCGCCACCTGTGCCCGGGCGGTGCGCTAGTCTCGCCGCATGGCTCACGGCAACCGCCTCGCTCACGAACTCAGTCCCTACCTTAGGCAGCACGCCCACAACCCGGTCGAGTGGTTCCCATGGGGCGACGCCGCGTTCGAGGCGGCGCGCAGCGCCGATAAGCCGCTGCTGCTTTCCATCGGTTACGCCTCGTGCCATTGGTGCCACGTGATGGCGCGCGAATCGTTCGAGGATCCTAACGTGGCGGCGCTAATGAATCAGCATTTCGTCAACGTCAAGGTCGATCGTGAGGAGCGCCCCGACGTAGACGCCGTCTATATGGCGGCGCTACAGAGCATGACCGGCAGCGGCGGCTGGCCCCTCACCATGATGCTCACGCCGGACGGCCGACCGTTCTACGGCGGCACCTACTTCCCACCCACCGACCGTCACGGCGCACCCGGCTTCACCCGCGTTCTGCTGTCGTTGGCGGAGGCGTGGAGCAGGCGCCGCGACGACGTTGAGGCTGCCGCCGCCGACCTCACCCAGGCGCTGGGCCGCTTGTCCGCCTCGCTGCCGATAGCTTCCGAACCGGAGCCGGTGGAGCAGTTGACGGTGCAAGCGCTGGAACGGTTGCAGCAGCTCGAGGATCACCAACACGGCGGTTTCGGGGGCGCTCCGAAGTTCCCGCCACACGAGGTGCTCAAACTGCTGCTCACCTTGCCGGAACAGCTTGGAGAGTGGCCGCTTGAGAGCGTCCAGCGCACCCTCGACGCCATGATGGCAGGGGGCATCTTCGATCAGCTCGGTGGTGGCTTCGCGCGCTACTCGGTTGACGACGGCTGGCGCGTGCCGCACTTCGAGAAGATGCTCTACGACAACGCCGCCATGATCGGCAACCTCGCCGGCGCTTACCGCCGCAGTGGAGCGGAACGTTACCGGCAGGCCGCCCTAAGCACCGTGGCGTGGTTAGAGCGAGAGATGAAGGTCAGCCCGAACTTGGACGAAGCAGCGTTCTACAGCGCCGTGTCGGCCGATTCCGAGGGGGAGGAAGGTAAGTTTTATGCCTGGACCGAGGCCGAACTGCGCGCCGTGGTGGGCAAGGCCGACGCCGACCTAGCGGCGCTTCACTTCGGTGTCACCACACCCGGGGCGTTCGAAGGCGCCAACGTGTTGCGCGTAGCGGTACCGGCAGCGCAGTTGGCTTTAGATACCGGCCTGTCACGGGAGGAAGTAGCGGCGCGCCTGAACGCCGTCAAGGAACGCCTGTTCGAGGCCCGCGAAGAACGCGTGCGGCCGGAGCTCGACGACAAGGTACTCGCCTCCTGGAACGGCTTGCTGCTAGCCTCCCTCGCCGACGCCGGCGAAGCCCTGCGCGAACCGCGCTTGCTCGAGCTGGCCCACGCCAACGTCCGTTTCGTGCGTCGCCACCTGTGGCTGGACGGGCGCCTGTGGCACCTGTGGCGAGACGGCGAGCGCCGCGTGGAAGGCCTGCTGGAGGACTACGCTTACTACGGTTTGGGCCTGTTGGCGCTTTACCGCGCCACCTTCGACCCAAAGGCGCTGATGTTCGCCCTCGAGCTCGCTGACGCGGTGCGCGAGCGCTTCCATGACCCGCGTGGTGGCGGTTACTTCCTCACCGCCGACGGAGCGTCGGAGCTCCCTGTGCGCCCCAAGGGTTTGGTCGACGCCGCCACCCCCAGTGAGAACAGCGCCGCGGCCGAGCTGGTGTGGTGGGCGTCTCGGTACCGCGACGATCCCGCCGCGCTGAGCGAGGCTGACGCGGCTCTGCGCGGCACCGACGCAGCCATTGCTCAGGCGCCGCAAGCGTTCGCGTCGAGCCTGCGCGTGCGCCGCTTGATGGCGGCCCCACCACGCGAACTGGTGCTGGCCGGTGATGCGGGTGGGCGTGACTTAGGTCGGCTGCTGACCGTGTGGCGCGACCAGGCCGGGGGACCGGCGAGCAGCACCGTGAGCCTGCTGCTGGACGGTAGCGACGAGAGGTTACGGAGCCTGCCGTTGGCAGCGGGACGCTGGCCGGAAAGCGGAGATCCTGCCCGAGCTTACTTATGCCGCGGAGGGGTCTGCGCGCTGCCGGTGAGCGACCCGCAAGCGCTCGAAGCGCAGTTGAAGGCGTAGACCTCCTTCCTTGACAGGGCACTGGGGGAACGGTGATGCTTAAGTGCTACCCGCCAGTGAGCGGGCGCGCTTGACTGCGCGACCGGTTCGATCGACGGTCGGTAGCATTTGACCCGCCTAAGGCTGGGTTCGAATCGGAGGATTGCAGTTGTACAGCTTCATGCTCAACCTTCACAACTACCTGCGCTGGGCGGTGCTGATCATCGGCCTGATAGCCATCGTGCTGGCTTGGGCCGGCGCGGCTTCGCGTGGCCGCTGGACCCCCCAGCAGGTCAGCTTGGGCCGCTGGTTTACCATCGCGTTCGACCTGCAGGTGCTGGTGGGCCTGCTCCTTTACGTCTGGCTCAGTCCCATCACCAGCGGCGCGTTCGGCGACATGGGTGCTGCCATGAAGAACTCCGATGTGCGCTTCTACCTCGTCGAGCACTCGCTGCTGATGATCGTAGCTGCGGTGCTGGTTCATATCGGCGCTTCCCGCGCGCGCAAGAAGGACTCGCCCTTACAGGCCGCCATCTTCTACACCCTGGCCTTCATCGCGGTGCTCGCTATGGTCCCCTGGGATCGGGTGCTCCTGCCCGGCATCTGAGCCGACTAGCTCTGGGCGGGTAGTGTCCTAGTCGCGCTTCGTGTGCTGGGCTGGCGCCATAGTCAGTAACCGACCGTATGATTGAAGCGATGGCTTGGCATCTCACTGTCGGTCCCCCCGGCTCGGGCCGCACCACCGCCATGGTGGAGGCGGCCCGAGCCGCTTGTGACGCCGGCAAGCGCGTCTGGTGGGTGGGCCTGCCAGCGCAACGAAGCTACGTCCTGAGCCGCGTGACCGCGGGCGGTTACGTGGCGCTCGGACTGGAAGTCATGAGCGCCCAGCAGCTCTACTACCGCCTCCTGACCGCCGCGGAGCAGTTGAAGCCGCTGATCATCGGCAGCGGCAGGCTGGTGCGGGTGGTGGAGGCTTTGCGTCATGTGGTCGGCGCCTTACCCACCCCCGGCGAAGCGCACTTGTTCGCCGCCGCCATCGCCGAAGCGAAGCGGTTCGGCGTCAGCCCCGAGCAGTACGCTGCTCAAGCACGCGACCCTGAGCAGCGCCGCTTCGCGGCCGTCTATAGCCAGTACGCCAGCAGCCTGAGCGGCGAGTGGGACTACGACGACGTGCGTCAAGCTGCGGTGGCGTTGGTCAGTGCTGACAACGACCGCCTGCGCTGCGAAGCCGACCTGATCATCGTCGACGGTCTGCGCGAGATCGGTCCGCTCGAACTGCGACTCTTCCAGGCGCTGGCGCGGCGAACCGAAGTGCAGGTAACGCTGTCGTCCGCACCGCCGGGAACGACGCCCGACACGGTTCTCAGCGCCGCTCACCCGGTGCGGCTCGAGCGCTACCTGGCCCCTAACCCGGTGGCGGAGGCGCGCTGGGTACTGCGCAGCTTGAAACGTGACCTACTCGCGGGCGGCTTCGAGCCGCTAGAACTAGCGCTCATCACACCGCCCGACCGGGCGCGTGCCTGGGTGACGCTGGCGGAAGAGTACGGCGTGCCGTTGATGGATGAGACGCCGTTGGCGCTCACCGACTCACCCAGCGGCCAGCGCCTCGTAGACCTACTCGAGCTGGTCGACCATCCCACCCCCTCGCGGCTGCTTGCGCTGCGCGAGTTGCAGCCACTGGCGAGTGCCGCCCTGAACGCCGGCGTGGTTGGTAGCGCCGCCATCGGCGCGGTAGCGCAGCAGCTTGGCCTGCTCGAATCGTGGCAACAATCGCTGTCGCGCCTGGAGGTAAGCGGCGAGCCGGTGGCGTGGGCGCGCCGCTTACTGCTGGAGGTGATGGCGACCGACGAGGAGCTCGAGCCGCAGTTCGTCGAGCAGGCGCTGGCCAAAGCGCAGGAAGCGGCTCGGCTCGGGACGGGCCCCGGGTTCCGGGCCTGGTGGGCGGCGCTGCTCCGCGACAGCCGCACGCAACGGCGCGAGCCGGCAGGGGTGGCGCTCCTCACCACCAACCTCGCGTCGGGCCGACGTTTCCGCAAGGCGTACTTAGCAGGAGCGGTCGAGGGAGCGTTCGGTGCCGGCGAGCGCGAGGACTACTTCCTACCCGAGGAGCAGCGCCGCAGCAGCGCTGAGTCGTTCGCGAAGCTAGGCTTGCCCCACCGCTTCCAGGGCCGCGCTAAAGCGGTAGTGGAGGAGTTGCTGACTCGCGCCGATGAGCTGGTGGTAACGGCTGCGCGCGCCGACCAAGGCGGCCCCCTGGTCGCCGACGAGGCGTTACTGGGCCTTGCGCCTGAGCCGTTGCCGCTGGTGGCGGCCGGCAGCCGCCTGGAACTGGTGCAAGGGAGCGGTTACCGCGCTTCGCTGGAGCCGGTACCGCTGGGTAAGCCAACCGTTGAACGCCTGAACCGCTACCGCATCTGCTCCTTCCGGTTGTGGGGTGAAAGCCTGGGCGACTGGAGTGACGACCAACTGCTGGAGGCGCCTGCCTGGCAGCGGCTGCGTCGTGACCTGCGCCAGGGCCAGCAGGGCGAGCGTAACAACCGGCTGAGTCCGGAGCACTTAGCGGACTTGCAGGATGACTACCCGGAGTTCGCCTCATGGCTCACGGACCATCAGGAGCGCCTCCTGAGGCTCACTTACAACGTCGAGCTGGGCGGCCGTGGTGAGCACGCCAGCGCGCTGCTGCACGCCGCCGAACGCACCGCCGTGGCCGGCACGGCCGGAGAGCACGCAACCCTCTACCGCTTCGTCGAACCGGGAGCGGCCACAGACGAGGCGGAGGCGCGCGACCTGCTCTACCGCCGCTGGAACGAGTACTGGGCTGCCGGTGCCCTGTTCGAGCAGCGCGCCAGGCCGATCAACCGCGTCGACATAGTGGTGTGGCCGTTGCTGGGCGAGCCGCTATCGTTGTTCGCTCGGGGCGTGCCGCAGCGGCACCCGCTGGTAACGAAGGCGCGGCAAGGCGTGATCGACCTCCTGCCTGTCTACTTAGCCGGCGAGGTTCATCCCACCCCCGGCTTCCAGTGCCGCGATTGCCCCGTATTCGACCTATGCCGTGAAGGGGTGCGCTGATGAGCGGCGACAACGGGCCCGCTGCCTTGAAAGTGCGCGTGGCCTCCGCTGGCACCGGCAAGACTACTAGCTTGGTC
>CAJDWL010000056.1_pt3 | contig 11668 bp, 13 predicted proteins | sample 7391591 | NCBI WGS metagenome assembly CAJDWL01 (sample SAMEA7055738, study PRJEB34461) | soil metagenome | biome: terrestrial ecosystem; feature: Peninsula; material: soil | place: Antarctica | collected 2016
GTCGACGAGGACGAACTGGTGCGGCGCCTGCAGTCGCGCGCTCACCAAGAAGGCCGCAGCGACGACAACGAAGAGACCATCCGCACGCGCATGCGCGTCTATCGCGAGCAGACCGCGCCGCTGCTCGACTACTACCGCGAGCAGGGCAAGCTTATGTCGCTGCCCGGCAAGGGCAGCACCGTTGAGGTGTTCGCTCGCATCGAGGCGGCACTGGAGAGCCAGCTAGCATGGTGATCAAGCGCCGCAGTGAGCTCGACGTCATGGCCGAGGCCGCGGTGATAAACCGCGAGGCCTTAGAGCAGGTGGAGAAGGCCATCGCTGTGGGCGTCACTACCGCCGAGTTGAACGCGGTGGCTGAAGATGCTATCCTCTCACGCGGCGGGAAGCCCGCATTCAAGGGCTACAACGGTTTTCCCGCCTCGATTTGCGCCTCCCCTAACGAGGTAGTCGTTCACGGTTTTCCGAACGACCGCCCAATGAAGGAAGGCGAGATACTATCAGTCGACATCGGGACCTTCTACCGCGGGTACGCCGCCGATATGGCACGCACGTACCCGATAGGAAAGATCTCCGTCGAGGCCCAACGCCTGCTTGATGTTACGGAACGGTCCCTGACCGCCGGCATCGAACAGGCACTCGTGGGTAACCGCTTGGGTGACGTTTCCGCGGCCATACAGGGCGTCATCGAGGCAGCTGGCTACTGGGTAGTTCGGGAATTCGTGGGTCACGGCATCGGTCGAGATTTCCACGAAGGACCGGAAGTGCCCAACTTCGGTCGTGCCGGCACCGGCCCCGTCCTCCGCCCCGGACTCGTGTTAGCTATCGAGCCGATGGTGGCGGAGAACCGCACGCGCGTCGTCATAGCAGACGACGAGTGGACGGCTTCGACGGCGGACGGATGCTTGGCGGCACATTTCGAGCACACGGTAGCCATCACCGAAGATGGCCCGTGGGTGCTTACTGCAAGTGGCGGTGGGAGCGCAGTTAATTCAGCTCCAACTGCCGGAGGAGGTGTACATGGCGCGTAGACGTCGGGGTCCGCCCAGGAAACCACGAGAAGAACGCCCAGAGGAAACGACGCAAGATTCGATTCGTACCGAGGGCGTGGTCCTTGAGGCTCGTCCCAACACGACCTTCCTGGTCCAGTTGGACGCTGGTCCCGAGATTCTTGCCCACGTAGGTGGCAAGATGCGCCGCCACTACATCCGTATCCTCCCCGGCGACCGCGTCGTGGTAGAGATCAGCACTTACGACCCTGAAAAGGGCCGTATCGTTTACCGTAAGTAGGAGTTGAAGCGATGAAGGTAAGAGCTTCCGTTAAGCCGATGTGCGATAAGTGCAAAGTCGTCCGCCGGCACGGCCGGGTGTACGTGATCTGCACCGCGAACCCAACTCATAAGCAAAGGCAGGGATAAGTATGGCTAGAATCGCAGGTGTAGACCTGCCACGTGAGAAGCGCATCGAAGCGGCGCTGCCGTATATCTACGGTATCGGCTGGAGCCGCTCGAGCGAGATCCTGGCCAAGGCCGAAGTGGATGTCGCCACGCGCGTGAAGGACCTGACCGAGTCGGAAGTCTCGCGTTTGCGCGAGATCGTCGACCGCGACTACAAGGTCGAAGGCGACCTGCGCCGCGAGGTGCAGCTCAATATCAAACGCCTGATGGATATCGGCTGCTACCGCGGTCTGCGGCATCGCCGTGGCCTGCCGGTCCGTGGCCAGTCGACCAAGACCAACGCTCGCACCCGCAAGGGTCCCCGTCGCACCGTGGCCGGTAAGAAGCGGGCGCCCAAGAAGTGAGGAACAGCTGAGTTATGGCCAAGCCTACTGGTAAGAGCAGCAAGAAGCGGGTCCGGCGCAGCCTCGTCGAAGGCAAGGCGTTCATCCACGCTTCTTACAACAACACCATCGTCACCATCACCGACATGGACGGCAACACCGTCGCTTGGTCCTCGGCCGGTTCCATCGGCTATAAGGGTTCCAAGAAGGGCACGCCTTACGCTGCGCAACTCGCGGCCGCCGACGCGACCCGCAAGGCCCAGAACATGGGCGTGTCGCAGGTCGATATCGTCATCCGCGGCACCGGGTCGGGCCGCGAACAGGCGATCCGTTCCATCCAAGCCACCGGCGTGAGCGTCCGCACCATCATCGACGACACCCCGCATCCACATAACGGTTGCCGCCCGCGCAAGCGGAAGCGTCCTTAAGCGATAGGACGTGGCCCCATGATGGGGGCCGAGGAGAAGTATGGGTCGATACAGAGGACCGATAGTCAAGATCAGTCGCCGTGAGGGCACTAACCTAGCCGAGACGCCCAAGGTGCAGCGCTACATGGAGCGCCACCCCTATCCGCCGGGCCAGCATGGCCAGCGTCGCCGCCGCAAGCCGAGCGACTACGGCGTGCGTCTACGGGAGAAGCAGAAGCTGCGCTTCTTATACAACATGGGCGAGAGGCAGTTCCGCAACCTCTTCGACGAGGCCGCCAAGCAGGAAGGCTCGACGGGAACCGTCTTCCTCCAGCTGCTCGAAGCGCGACTCGATAACGTCGTCTACCGCTTAGGCATCGCCTACACCCGCCGCCAGGCGCGCCAGTTCGTAGGCCACGGCCACATCATGGTGAACGGCCAACGCGTCGACGTCCCCTCGTACCGCCTCAAGAAGGGCGACGAGATCGAGGTTCATCCCAAGGCGCGCAAGAATCCGTTCATCCTCGACAACATCGAGGACCGCAAGCGCGGCAAGATGAGCCCCTGGCTGGAGTTCGACGCCGAAGCGATGAAGGGTCGGTTCCTACACCGCCCGGCACGCGAAGACATCATGGTGCCTGTGAACGAACTGCAGGTCATCGAGTACTACTCTCGTTGAGCGGCAGACGCTCCTGAGCCCTTACCGAGGAGGTACTTGTGCAAATCGTTCCTGAGTTCAAAGCCAAGGCTGAACAGAGCTATGGCGAGTTCGTGGTCGAGCCGTTACCGCGTGGTTATGGCGTAACGCTGGGTAACCCGCTGCGCCGCATCCTGCTGTCGTCGATCCCTGGCACCGCGGTCACCAGCGTCTATATCGAGGATGTACTGCACGAGTTCTCGACCATAGACGGGGTCAAGGAGGATGTCATGCAGATCATCCTCAACCTCAAAGACCTCGTGGTGAAGATGCACGACGACGACCCCGTGACCCTCACCTTGCGCGCAGAAACGCCCGGTGACGTTACGGCCAAGATGTTCGACGTGCCGTCGAACGCCGAGATCGTCAACCCCGACCTGCACGTGGCTACGCTAGCCAAGGGCGGTCAGCTGGTCATGGAAGTGCGTGTGGAGCGCGGCGTGGGTTACGTTCCGGCCGAGATCCACGGCACCAAGGACCGCATCAACTCCATCCCCGTCGACGCCGTCTTCACGCCCGTGCGGCGTGTGGCGTACCGCGTGGAAGACACCCGCGTCGGTCAGAAGACCGACTTGGACCGCCTCACCTTGCGTGTCTGGACCGATGGCAGCGTCGAGCCGCGCAACGCGCTCGACATCGCCGTCGATACCCTGCGCAACCAGCTCAACGTCTTCAGCGGCGAAGGTTTCGTCGAGGACGAGGACGCTGCTCCGGTACTCACCATCCCCACCCCCACGCCGGAGGTCGAACCTGCCGCTGACGAGGTAACCATGAGCCTGGAGAGCTTAGAGCTTTCGAGCCGGGTGCTGCACTCGCTACAGGAAGAGGGGATAGACTCGGTGAACGCGCTGTTGGCGCTCACCGAACGCGACCTCAAGAAGGTCGGCGGCGTGGGCGAGAAATCGCTCGAAGAGATCAAGGAGCGCCTCGCCGCGCGCGGATTGAAGCTGAAGGAGTAACGCATGCGCCACATGAAGGCGGGCCGTAAACTTAACCGCAACAGCAGCCACCGGATCGCCCTGGCACGTAGCCAGGCAACGGCGCTGCTCAAGCACGGTCGTATCAAGACGACCCTTACCAAGGCTAAGAACCTGCAGCCTTACGTGGAGAAGCTCATTACCACCGCTCGCGGCGGTGACCTACACGCTCACCGCCTCATCGCGCGCGAGATCCACGACCACGCCGCGCAGCGCCTGCTCATGAACGAGATCGCTCCGCGCTACATGGAGCGTCCCGGCGGCTACACGCGCATCTACCGCCTCACCACCCGGCGTGGCGACGCGGCGCAGGAAGCGCTCATCGAGTTCGTCTAGTCAACCTCGCTCATCTGTTGAGCGACGTTAGTAGTAGCGCCCCGGCCTTCAGTGGTTGGGGCGCTGCTTCGTCGTGGGGTGGTAACTTCTGTCCACATGCGCGCAATCTTAGTAGATGCCCCTAACGCACGCCCCGCCTTGACTACCGTCCCCGACCCGGAGCCGCCACCTCACGGCGTGATCGTTCAGGTCGTCGCCACCGGCGTGTGCCGCAGCGACTGGCACGCCTGGGTGGGCCACGACCCTACCGTGGCGTTCCCGCATGTGCCTGGGCACGAGTTCGCCGGCGTGGTGCACGCCGTTGGCGGGAAGGTGATGGGCTTCGTGGGCGGCGAGCGCGTTACGGCGCCGTTCTGCTGCGGCTGCGGCAGCTGCGGGCAATGCGGAACCGGCCACCAGAACCTCTGCGACAAGGAGTACCAACCCGGTTTCGATGGCTGGGGCAGCTTCGCTGAGTACGTGATGGTGCCCTGGGCCGACGTGAACTTGGTGGAACTGCCGGAGAGCCTTGGGTTCGGGCCCGCCGCCAGTCTGGGTTGTCGCTTCACTACTTCTTACGCGGGACTCGTTATTCACGCTCGTTTGCGACCCGGCGAGAGCGTGGTCGTTTACGGCTGTGGCGGCGTGGGCTTATCTGCGGTGATGATCGCCGCGGCAGCAGGTGCCAAGGTGATTGCCGTTGACATCGCTGCCGACCGTTTGGCGTTGGCGCGCGAGTTGGGCGCCGCGCACGTGATTAACGCGGCCGACGTCGAGCCCGTTAACGCTGTTCGCGACTTAACTGGTGGTGGCGCGCACGTGAGCGTGGACGCTCTGGGCAGCAGGGTAACGAGCGCTCAGGCCATCCGGTCGTTGGCCAAGCGCGGTCGCCATCTGCAGCTCGGGTTACTACTAGGTGACGACGCCACGCCGGCCTCGCCTCTCCAGGACGTGATCAAGAACGAGTTGGTGGTGCTCGGTAGCCACGGAATGCAGGCGTGGCGTTACGCACAGATGTTCGAGTTCATCAAGCAAGCGCGCTTGCCACTGGAGAAGCTCATCGGTGAGACGCGGCCACTAGCCGACGCTGGTGACGTGCTGGCGTCGATGGGCAGCTTCGCGCCGCTTGGGGTGACGATGCTGAGCGTGTGACGGTGCTGGCTTGGCGTGAGCCTAGTGGGTTCGAGGTCGATTTATTTGTCTTATAGCGCGTTCTTATGATATACGATGCGGCAGGCTCAGGCCGGCGGTAGATCGAACAGCGCCAACTCGGCAGGGCAACGCAAACTCAAGGGCAACAGCGACGCTCGTAGCGCGAGCGACACGGCCCACGGTGGCACGTCAGGCAATAAGTCCGGGTAGAGGTCGTCTGGCTCCTCGGCCATGGTGGCCTGCACCCAGGCTGGCACGGAAAGCGCGGGAGCGGAGACGTAGGTCATGGCGACCAGCACGGGCGCGACCTAACGTGCTCCATGTCGAACCCGCCACGCACGACTCCCAGCCGCTTCTCAACTCATTATGACGACCTGGCTCAGCGCAGCCCGGAGGCGTTCACCGCAACGCCGGTCGGCCGCGGTGAGCATCTTCAGGCCATGGTGGTCTGTTTCGAGGCGGGGCAGTTCATACCGGTGCACGCGCCGCCGCTCGACTTGGCTTTAGTTGTGCTCGAAGGTGAGGGCGAGTTGGCGATGGAAAGCGGCATGGTCAGGCTAACACCGGGATCAGTAGCGTTCATCCCTGCGGGCGAGACGAGAGGCGTGAATGCCGTTACACGCTTGACGGCGTTCCAGGTCGTCAGTCCGCCTCCAACCCCGGCTGATCACGAAGGCGTGAAAACAGGGCTGGAGCGAGGCTCGTTCCGTTGACATGCGGTTCTACTGGCCCTGAAGTCAGCGGTCTCCGTAAGCTGACGTGTGCAAGAGTCAGAAGTGAAGAGGTAGCTTGCGGTGAAAGTCTTGTGGGGCGCGGTCTTGTTGTTCGTCGGGTTCGCCAAAGGGTTCGGGTCATTCGCGAGGCGGACGGCCCGCTCGGTTAAACGAGAACCGCGAGCTGCGACATACCGCGGCAGTCTACGGTTGGCGCCAGCGGGTGTTACGTTCTAGCTATGACCACTGCGTTCGACATCGACCGCATCCGTGCTGACTTTCCCGCACTGACCTCAGGCCTGGCTTTCTTCGACGGGCCGGGCGGCACTCAGACGCCGAAGCAGGTAGGGGAGGCCATCGCCGCCACCCTAGCAGCACCGCTGTCCAACAAGGGCACCGCTTCACTGCCGCAGCGCAACGCAACGGCCGCCGTTGACGAGTTCCGCAACGCCATGGCAGACCTGTTGGACGCCGAGCCCGGCGGCATCGTCCATGGCCGCTCCGCCACGGCGCTGACTTACGAGATGGCGCGGGCTCTGGCCAAGCAGTGGACGGCCGGTGACGAGGTCATCGTGACGCGCCTCGATCACGACTGCAACGTCAGGCCGTGGGTGCAGGCCGCAGAGGCGGTGGGGGCGGTGGTGCGCTGGGCCGACTTCGATACTTCTAGCGGTGAACTGCCTGTCGAAGCGGTAGCGCGGCTTCTGACGCCGCACACCAAGCTCGTGGCGGTCACCGCGGCGTCGAACCTGCTCGGCACGGTCCCCGACGTGCGCGCCATTGCGGACGAGGCTCGCGCCTATGGAGCGTTGGTTTACGTTGACGGCGTGCACGCCGCGGCCCACCGTCTGTTGTCCCTGACCGAGTTCGGCGTCGACTTCCTGGTGTGCTCGCCTTACAAGTTCCTCGGCCCGCACTGTGGCGTGTTGGCGGCCTCACCCGAGTTACTGGAGACGCTGCATCCCGATAAGTTGCTGCCCGCCACTGACGCCGTACCGGAACGCTTCGAGCACGGCACCCACCCCTACGAGACGATGGCCGGCGTAACCGCCGCCGTGGAGTACTTGGCGAGCGTGGCGCCCGGTGCCGCCGTTTCGCGGCGCGAGCGCCTGGCGGCCTCGTTTGTAGCCATCGAGGCGCACGAAGACAGGTTACGGAAGCGGTTCGAGGCAGGCGTGGCCGCGGTGCCGGGCGTTACCGTGTGGTCACGGGCGGCTGTGCGCACCCCCACTTTGCTGCTCACCTTCGCGGGTCTTTCCGCAGCGGCCGTATCAGAGCGCCTGCTCGAGGCTGGCGTCATCGCGCCGTCCGGCAGCTTCTACGCTCTCGAGGCTAGTCTTCACCTGGGGCTAGGCGAGGAGGGCGGCTTGCGAGTGGGATTGGCGCCTTACAACGACGACCAGGACGTCGATAGGCTCCTGGAGGCGTTGGCGGACGCCCTGGCCTGAGGCTGATCGGAACGGGTTGGCACGGCGGGTTGGCGTGAGCCTAGCCGATTGAAGGTTGATTTTTCGGCCTTATAGCGTGTTTTTACGATGTGCGGTGCGGCGACGCGGGGTCGGCTTAGGTGCCGGGTGCGGTGCCCACAAAGTGCCTGTGATATTTAGGCGCGGCTAAACAATACTGCGGGTCTACAGTGTGACGTGCGTTCCCGCCTCAACCCTTTCCGGCACCCGTTCGCACTACTGGGACCGGCGTTCGTGGCAGCCATCGCCTACGTCGACCCGGGTAATGTGGCCGCCAACGTCACGGCTGGCGCGCGCTACGGGTATCTACTTCTGTGGGTGCTGTTCGCCTCCAACGCCATCGCCGTAGTGGTGCAGTATCAATCAGCCAAGCTCGGTTTGGCGACCGACCGCACGCTACCCGAGCTGATCGGTGACCGCATGCGTACCGGGCCGCGCCTGGCCTTCTGGGCGCAAGCCGAACTGGTGGCGGCAGCGACCGACTTAGCGGAGGTACTCGGTGGCGCCATCGCGCTGCAAATCCTCTTCGGCCTGCCGCTTGTAGTGGGCGGCGTCATAGTAGGCATCGTCTCAATGCTCCTCCTCGAGGTCCAGAGCCGAACGGGTCAACGGCAGTTCGAGTTCGTCATCATCGCGCTACTGGTGATCATCACCATCGGCTTCCTGGCGGGCCTGTTCGTGCAACCACCCGACGTGGTGGGCATGGTGGCTGGACTGGTACCGCGCTTCGCAGGCACCGACAGCGTGATCCTGGCCGCCAGCATGCTGGGCGCCACGGTCATGCCGCACGCCATCTACCTGCACTCCGCCTTGGCCCGCGACCGGCACAGGGGGGTTACCAAGGAGATGCTGCCGATGATGCTGCGGGTGACGCGCACCGACGTGGTGGGCGCGTTGACCGTGGCGGGAGCCGTGAACATCGCCATGCTGCTGCTGGCGGCAACCGCGCTGCAGGGCGTTCCTGGCACCGATACCATCGCCGGCGCTCACGCCGCCATCACCAACGCCCTAGGGCCGGTCATCGGAGTGGTGTTCGGCATCGGTCTCCTCGCTTCGGGACTGGCCTCGACCTCGGTAGGGTGTTACGCCGGCTCGACCATCATGGAGGGGCTGCTGCACTGGCACGTGTCGCTGCTCGCACGCCGCGCCGTGACCCTGGTGCCGGCGTTGGCCATCCTGGCGCTGGGGGCCGAGCCCACCTGGGCACTGGTGCTGTCGCAGGTGGTGCTCAGCTTCGGCATCCCCTTCGCGCTGGTGCCACTGGCGCTCCTGACCGGCGACCGCAAGCTGATGGGCTCGGCGGCCAACGGGCCGTTCACGCAGTTCGTGTTGTGGGCCATCGTTGCGACGGTAGTGGTGCTCAACGTGGTGCTATTGGTGCTGCTGGCCTTCGGGCGCGGCTAGCGTAGCCGAGAGGCGAAGCTGTCTCCGGCGCCCGACCAACTCACCCCGAGTAACTCCGCCACTGTGGCGCCCACGTCGGCGAACGAGGCGCGCGTTCCGAGTGTGGCGCCGGGAACCTCGGGAGAGTAGGCGAGCAACAGACCATATTCGCGGGTGTGGTCGGTGCCCGGCCAGGTGGGGTCGTTACCGTGATCGCTTATGAGGATGAGCACATCGCCAGGCGCGGTGGCGGCCATCAGGTCGGGAAGGCGATCGTCGAAGTCGCGCAGCGCCCCGGCGTAACCGTCAGGGTTGCGACGGTGGCCGTAGAGCGAATCGAACTCCACAAGGTTGGTGAACACTAGGCCATCAGGACCGGAGCGCATCAGCTCCAGCGTGCGTTCGATCCCGGTAGCGTTGGTGCCTGCCGCCACCTCGCGGCTGAAACCGCGGTGCGCGTAGATATCGGGAATCTTGCCCACCCCGATCACTTCCTTGCCGGCACCGACGAGCGCATCGAGCACGGTGGGTTCGGGCGGCGTGAGGGAGTAATCGTGGCGCTTGGCACCCAAACGCTCGAAGTGGCCGGGCCGGCCGGTGAACGGACGCGCTATCACCCGCGCCACAGCCAGCTCGCCCACCAGCAGCTCGCGGACGTCGCGACACCACTGGTATAGCGTCTCAAGCGATACAACGTCGGTGTGGGCCGCTATCTGGAAGACGCTGTCGGCGCTGGTGTAGACGATGGGGAAGCCGGTGAGTAAGTGCTCCTCGCCCAGCTCGGCGATGATCTCCGTGCCCGAAGCAGGGTAGTTGCCTAAGTGACCGCGGCCGGTGATGCGGTCGAACTGCGCCATGAGCGGTGCAGGAAAGCTCGTGAAGGTGCGGAACGGATGCTCTAGGACAATGCCCATGAACTCCCAGTGTCCGGTGGTGGTGTCCTTGCCGGGTGACAGCTCGGTTAGGCGCCCGAAGCTCGCGAGCGGCGCGTTGGCCGGCGTGATGGTGCTGACGCCAGGGATGTTACCGAGACCGAAGCGGGCCAGGTTCGGCAACTCGACGCCGGTGGCGGCGACGGTGTGATCTAAGGTGTGAGCGCCGGCATCGCCGAAGTCCACGGCGTCGGGCAGGGCGCCGACACCCACCGAATCGAGAACGACGATAGTGACGGTCATGCGGGATTATACGTCCCGTTGCTCCGCTGCACCGGGCGGAGGCCGGGTGATCAACGGCGCTGGTCATAATGAGGATATGAGCGAGGCACTCTTCACCCCAGCCGAGCATCGCCTCCTGGTGGAGCGACTGCGCTTGCGAATCAGCGAACTGGCGCCCGATGAGCGGCTGCTGGTTGCAATATCGGGTGGCGCTGATTCGGTTGCTGCGTTGCGGCTTCTGCTCGCGGCCGGCTTCGCGCCTGCAGCGGCGCACTTCAACCACCGGTTAAGAAGTGCGGCGGACGAGGACGAGGCGTTCGTGCGGCGTCTTTGCGAGGAGCTTGGCGTGCAGGTGGTGAGTGGCGGAGCCGATGTAGCCGCCGTAGCCGAAGAGCGCGGCTGGAACTTAGAGGACGCCGCTCGGCGCCTACGGTACGACTTCCTGCACCGCGCGCTGCGCGGCTTGGGCCCAGGAGGCGGCGCTATCGTGGTGGCGCATACGCTGGAGGACCAGGCTGAGACGATGCTGCTGCAGCTCCTGCGCGGTGCGGCCTTCCCCGGCGGCATGGTTCCGCGCCGCGGCGCGGTGATAAGGCCGCTGCTGGGTGAACGCCGCGAGCAGCTCCGCAGTTACCTACGTTCCGTTGGTCAAGAGTGGCGAGAAGACGCCACCAACCTGGATCTGGATCTTAATCGCGCTTGGCTACGGCATGAGTTGCTGCCGAAGCTGGAGGAGCGTTTCCCGGCCGCGCAGGAGAAGCTGGCGCGGGCCGCCGACCAACAGCGATCTGCGCGAGACGCTGTGGAGACCGAGGCGGAGCGGCGCTTCCCGGTAGCAGCGGTGCGGGCGGCGGCGTTGGCGAGGGCGCCCGAGGCGCTGCGCCGCACCGCCTTCGCGCAACGCGTCGCAAGATCAGGTGGGCCGCTGAGTACGAGGCTGCTGGACGAGATCGACGCCGCGGTGTCAGCGGCCGCGCTCGACGCCGGCGCGCCGCCATGGCGGGCGCAGCTCGGGCCCGACACCGAAGCGCGCGTCGCTTACGGCCAGTTCGAGGTGGCGGCCGCCCCTGCTCGAGCGACCGACTCGCAAGCAGTGATGGTCACCAGCGCAGCACTCCTCCCTGGTGGCGTGAACGCCAGCGTACTGGAGGGGCGCGATCGGCTGCAGTTGCGTCAGCGCCAACCCGGAGATTTCATGCGCCTGACGGTGGGACGTAAGCTGCTCAGCGACCTGTTGGTTGATCGCAAGGTGCCGCGCGGCGAGCGCGACTCGCTGCGGGTACTGGCTGACGGCGCCGAGGTGCTGTGGGTGGAAGGGATTGAAGCAGCCCCGGGCGTAACGGCACAAACGCCCGACGAGGACCGGCGCTTCATGCTGCAAGCTCTCGAACAGGCGCGGCTCGCTGCAGAACTTGGCGAGGTGCCCGTCGGTGCGGTGGTTGTGTTAGGTGGCGAAGTGGTGGCGGCGGCCCACAACCTCACGGAAACTCGTGGTGACCCCACTGCCCACGCCGAGCTGCTGGCAATCCGCGAGGCGGCCGGCGAACTGTCGCGTTTCATCGAGGATCTGTACCCAGCGTGAGTCGTCAGGCCCCGAGGGATCCCTACGACGTGCTCGGCGTCGACC
>CAJDWL010000067.1_pt2 | contig 11642 bp, 11 predicted proteins | sample 7391591 | NCBI WGS metagenome assembly CAJDWL01 (sample SAMEA7055738, study PRJEB34461) | soil metagenome | biome: terrestrial ecosystem; feature: Peninsula; material: soil | place: Antarctica | collected 2016
AACGGGGTGGCGACGCCTTGGCCTGGCTACGACGGGCTGCTAGAGCAGCTTCCCAGCGGCGCCGTGCTGGCGCGCTCGCTGTGTGACGATGATTGCCAGGTGTGGGTGCTTTACCCGGAGGCCAGCCTGGTGGCGGCTACTGATGGCGAAATCGGGCGGGGCAACGCAGCCGAGCTAAAGGTCGACCAGCCGTGGCCGCAAGCAAACCCTGCTGATGGAACGCCCAACCCGTTTGCGCCTAGCGGTGGTTCGCCATGAGCTGGTTGAACGCCGTCTCTGAGCGACTGGCCCGCTCCGACATGGTGCAGTTGGTGGCGCTAGCCTTCGTGGCTCTCACGCTCACCATCGGCTTCTCCTGGCCCTCTGGCGGACGCGTCGTGAACGAGAGCTGGTACTCGGTGGCGCCGGTGCGCACCACCATGCTCGCGCTGTTGGCATTGGGCTTCGCGCTGGCACAAGGACCGTTCAGCAACGGCTCGAGCTGGCGCCACGAAGCGCGCGTAAGCTTAGTGGCGCTCCTCACCCTGACGCTGCTCACGGCCCCCTTCGAGGTCGTCAGCCGCGCCGCCAGCTACCCCGCGGTAGATCAGTGGTGGAGTCTAGCCGTGCCGCTACTGGTAGTGCCGGCTTACTTCGGGTTGGGTCTGGTGCTCGCGCGCGTCACCAGCCGCTGGCGCCTGGGCTGGTCGTTGCCGCTACTGGTGCCAGCCGTGCTGGTCGGCCTAGTGTGGCTAGATCTTAAGCTCAACCGTACTCTGTTCAACCCTTGGGCCGCGCCCCTGGCGCTATCGTGGGGTTTCGCTGCCGTTATGGGTGCCGCCACGCTGGCCACCACGCTGTGGTTGGCCGCTAGCACCGCGAAGAGGGAGGTGAGAACGTGATCAGTCCCAGTCGTCGTCGCCGCCGCTCGGCCCAGCCCGCCGACACGGAGTTCCAGACGCATCTGCGCCTGGCACAGCGCAAGAACCTGCATCGCCGTCTCATCCGCGCCTCGCTGTTGGCTTTGGCAGTGGCTGCAGCGTTGCTGTTCGCTCCCGTGAGCGGCACCTGGCACGCAATTCTGACGGCGCTGGCCTTCGCTGTGGGCGCCGCCCTGCCGCTGCGCGGTAGCGAAGAGGCTGCGCTGGAGGAGATTCGCGCTCACGCGGGCTTCAGTTACGACACCGCTCTCGGCCTGTTGGCCGCCACCGAATCGGGCGCCGGCAGCGACCCGTACGGCTTCGCCGCCGCCGTTACGCAGCGTGCTCGCTTGGCCATGCGTGGTTTCAGGCCTACGCCACAAGCCGCCTGGTGGCTACCAGCCACGCTGGTGGCGCTCACGCTGGTGCTGCTGCCGAGCTTGCTTCCCTCACTGGGCGCCCTCGGTGCTGGCGGTGGGCCGGGTGGCGGCGGTTCGGGTGCCGCGGCGCCAGGTTTCGAGGAGTCGCTGGAGAGCCAAGAAGAGGAACAGGACGACAGCGCCGAACCTCAGCCGGAGGCGCCCGGCCGCGTGAACGACGGAACCGACGGTAGCGGCACTGAGAGCATCCCTGACGATGCGGTGGTGCCACCACCACCCGAGGACGGCGCCGGGCAAGCGCCGCTGGCTCGCTACCTCGAGTCCCTGCGCGAGAGGCCGGCTTCAAGGGGAGGAGCAACCACGCAAGGCGCTGCGCAGGAGGCGCAAGATGCCCCCGGCGAAGCCGACGTCGCACGGGAGCGGGCCGCAGGCTCTCAAACCGCCACGCGACCACCACAGGACGCCACTACCGCCAGTGACGAATCTGGTCGGCAAGACGCTTCAGGTGAAGCCAGCCCCGACGGCCCACGCGGCGGAACTACGCGCGCGCAGGACGACCAGGACGGCGCCAGCTCTCAGGAAGGCGCCGACGAGACCGGCCAGGACGCCGGCGCCTCGGAGCAGTCAGGCGCCCAGCAAAGTGACGACCAGCGTCTCAGCGAGGAAGACGGCGCCGCACAAGGTACTGGTGCTGAAAGTGGCGGCGGCGAGCGCGACGCCGGTACCGAACGCGGCTCCGGCGCCAGCAGCGACCTGCCCGGCAGCGGCGACGGCGAAGGCGACGCCGGCCAGGGCGGTGCAGAGGCCAGCGGCGAACCCACCACCGTCGACCTTGGCATCGGCTCACCCGAACTGCTGAGCGGCGTACTCGGCGACGGCCCCGAATCGACGGCAGGCACCGTGAGGCTACCGGGCTCGGATGAGGTTCAGCTTCCGAGCGGCACTAGCACAGCCCCCTACCGTAGCGCCGCCGAGGAGGCGCTCACCGAGGGTGACTTACCGCTGGATTACCAGGAGATCATCCGCCGTTACTTCCGATGAGCAGCGACCGTATCAGGTAAGGCAGCTCGGCCTGCAGGGCCGCCGCTAACTCCGGCAATGCCCTATCGCGAAGTGCCAGCACGGTAGTGTCCTGGTCGATTTCGACCAACTCCGAAGCGGTGGACTCCACCCGCGAGCCTTGATGCGTGCGGGTGCGCATCATCTGCACCACCGCGTCGTTGCGGGCGTCGACCACCTGCGCCTCGAGCGCCAACGATACGTCGACGCGGCGGCTGGCTCCGTCCTTAGAGATTGTTACCTCACGATCGAGCACCGGCGCGCCTATCAACACCGCCAAGTCTGCGCCTTGGCTGCGCGCGATGCGTGCGGCGCCGGGAGCGGCGCGGCTCAAGAACAGGTCGTTGTGGGTTTCCTGGAAGCGCATGGTGAACGCCGACACGTAGCGGAAGGGCAGTCCCTCGTCGCGCTGCAGCAGCTCCTGTACGACTTCGGCGATGCCCGGTAGAGCCGACTGCGCGGGACCGTTCATGATGGCGAGTAGTGCACTGGGTGGTGCGTCCGACGCTTGGTGCCTGGGGGCGCAGCCCACCAGGGCCAAGGCCACCAAGCTGGCGAATAGCAGTAATCTCGAAAGTGGCCTAGTCATGACCCTATCGTGCCATCTAGGTCGTCACGGAGGCGTGAGCGGTGATTCATGGTTCGCATAAGCTAGGGTTACTGCTAAGGCAGAGCGTCTGCGCTGGCCGCGCCACTGCTAACCTCGCGCAGGTCTGCTCGCAACGCAGCCACGGCGCTGCTTGGCAGCGTGACGAGCAGTCGCAAGCCGTGCCCGTCGAACTCGGCGTCGCCTCGTTCGGTGTCGGAGTGCTCAGCCAGCACGGCGTCGACGGTGCGGAGCACGACGTCGACCTGAGCGAACGGCGCGCGCACCTCCAGCCTCGTTAGGTCGACCACCTCGCGAATACCCGCGACGTCGAGCGCTTTCGCCACGGCGCCGGAGTAAGCGCGCGCTAGGCCGCCAGCGCCGAGCTTCTTGCCACCGAAGTAGCGAACCACCACCGCGGCCACCATGTCGAGGTCGCGCTTAAGCATCACCTCCAGCATGGGTCGGCCAGCCGTTCCTCCCGGCTCACCGTCGTCGGAGAAGCGCTGTGCCTCCCCTACCCGGTAGGCCCAGCAGTGATGGCTGGCGTTGGGGTGCGCGGAGCGCAGCTCGGCCAGTAGCTCCAACGCCGACTCGACGCTGGACACGGGTCGCACGCGAGCTATGAAACGCGAGCCTTGCACGACCTCTTCGAGCTCCGCTTCACGCTGGGCCGTCAGATGGGACACGGGGCACTCTACCGCGTCGGGAACGTTGCTTCTGAAGGCCGGCGTGCTATGGTTCTGCCATGAAAGTAGCGGTACGCAAGCGCGCAACCACCGTGTCACACCGCCGCACCGGCTCGCGCAGTGGTGGCATGGGGCGATGTCACACCGCACTAACCTGACTAACCCTAAGACCACAACTTCTAACCGCGGCTTGGCCGCTGACCAACTCGGAGGAGCCTATGGCGCTCGAGTTCTACAACACCCTTACCCGTAGCAAAGAGCCGTTCGTGCCGGTGGTTCCCGGCCACGTAGGAATCTACATGTGCGGACCGACCGTCTACTCCGATCCGCACTTGGGCCACGCCCGCGGGCCGGTGGTGTTCGACGTGCTGCGCCGCTGGCTCGAGCATGAGGGCTATCAGGTACGTTTCATAAGCAACGTCACAGATGTCGGCCACCTGGTGGACGACGCCGACGACGGCGAGGACAAGCTCGCGAAACGCGCCAAGCTCGAGCGCCTCGAGCCGATGGAGGTGGCCGAGAAGTACTTCTGGGCTTACTTCGACGCCATGGCGGCCATGAACGTGCGCCGTCCCAGCGTCGTACCGCGCGCCACTGGGCACATCATCGAGCAGCAGGAGCTCACCGCGGAGTTGCTGCGGCGCGGTGTGGCCTACCGCTCAGGTGGCAACGTCTACTTCGACGTCTCGGCCTGGGCCGATTACGGTTCGCTATCCGGGCGTGATCCCGAAGAGTTACTGGAAGGCACGCGCGTCGAGGTGCGCTCGGATAAGGACGATCCTCGCGACTTCGCGCTGTGGAAGGACGCTCAGGACGGCCACATTATGCGCTGGTCCAGCCCCTGGGGTGACGGCTACCCCGGTTGGCACATCGAGTGCACCGCCATGAGCACCAAGTACTTAGGCGACGAGTTCGACATCCACGGTGGCGGCCTCGACCTGCTGTTCCCGCACCATGAGTGCGAGATGGCGCAGGCGCAAGCGGCGGGCAAGGCGTTCGCGCGGGTTTGGATGCACTGGAACATGATCACTCTGCAGGGCGAGAAGATGGCGAAGTCCAAGGAGCATTTCGTGACTCTCGCCGAACTGTTCGAACGCTACGATCCGTTGGTGGTGCGTTTCCACCTGCTTAGGTCGCACTACCGCAGCGTTTCCGACTTCAGTGAGGAAGGGCTTGAGTCGTCCGAGCAGGGCGTCAAACGGCTTAGGGAAGCGCATCGTGTCGCCGCCTATCAACTTCCTGAAGGTGTGGTCGCCGACGCTGCGCCGTTCGCGACCTACCGTGAGCGGTTCATCGCCGCCATGAACGACGATCTCAACACGCCACAGGCGATAGCCGTGCTGTTCGACGCCGCGCGCGAGTTCAACCGCAAGGTAGAGCATGGCGCCGACGACGCTTACCGGGCGGGCGGCGCGATGTTGTTCGAGGAACTCTTGGAGGGCGTGCTGGGCGTACCCACCAGCCGCGACAGTGGTGCGAACGACGCGGCCACCTTGTCTGGCCTGGTGGAGATGCTGCTGGCCGAACGGCAGGTCGCGCGCGACCGCCGCGATTTCGAACGCTCGGATCTCATCCGTGATCAGCTAGCCGAGTTAGGCGTGAGCGTCGAAGACACCGCCGAGGGTAGCCGCTGGCGTTTGGAGTAGCACCGTTGGATTCGCGCCTAGGCCGCAGGCACCTGGCTGGCGCCGGGCGTCATGCTCAAGCTGATGAGCCTAGTGACGCATTACCTGGCGGCGCTCGCTATCCCCGACCTGGGAGTCGTGCGCTTCAAACGACTGCTGGATGCGTTCGGTGGACTCGAGGCGGCGCTGGCAGCGCCGCCCTCGCTGCTTGAGCAGGTCGAGGGCGTGCCGGGGCGGGTGGCTCGCTCCTTCGGGCGCAATGTGGCCGGCCGCCTACCCAACGCCGCTCAGCAGCTAAGCGACGCGAATGCGGCCGGGTTAACTGTCCTGGCCTGGTCCGACTCGCTTTACCCGCCGGCGCTACGGGAGGATCCCGTCGGCTGCGCACCGGTGCTATTCATCGAAGGCGAGTTGCCGCCCGGCCTGCTGCGCCCCAGCCATGAGCTGCTCGGTTGCGCGGTGGTGGGCACGCGGAGGGCCAGCGACTTCTCGCTCGGCTTCGCCCGCGACCTCGGTCGTTCATTGGCCCACGCTGGCGTGGTGGTGGTGTCGGGCTTGGCGCTCGGCGTCGACGGCGCGGCTCACGAGGGAGCGTTGGAGGGTGGGCGGCCGGCGGGGGCCACGGTGGGCGCCACCGTGGGGACAACCGTGGCGGTGCTGGGCGGCAGTCACGATCGGCTTCACCCATCCGGCCACCAGCGCTTGGCCGAGCTCATCGTGGCTTCCGGCGGCGCCGTTCTCAGCGAGTGGCCACTGGGCGTCTCGCCCAGGCGACACCACTTCCTGCGCCGTAACCGCGTGATCAGCGGCTTGTCGAGAGTGGTGGCGGTCGTCGAGGCGGGCGAGAAGTCGGGCGCGATAAACACCGCGAATCATGCCCTGGATCAGGGCAGAACAGTGATGGTGGTGCCGAGCCGGCCCGGAGACCAGCGCTTCCTAGGGAGCCTGGCGCTGCTGCACGACGGAGCGCAGATGCTTCTCGACGCCCGCGACGTGCTGAGTCACTACGACGAGCTGGCGCGAGCTGAAACGAGCCCCGACGTCTCCGGGGCGCCGACGCTGTTCGGGTCGGAGCCGAGTAGCGCAGCGCGCCTCAAGGAACTCCTCGCAGGCAGCGGCGAGCTGTCCCTTGATGCCTTGCTGCCGCGCCTTGGCCTGTCGGCGGGGGAACTGATCGCGCTGCTTAGCGAACTGCAACTGCTAGGCGACGTGAGCGTCACCGCCTCCGGCCGCTACCGACTCAGGCGCAGCCCCGGCTAGGTTCCTTCACCTGAGTCTATTCAGCTAGGTTGCACGGCCGGCTCCCGTCCGGTGGTTAGCACGTGTGGTGTTCCGTTCAGGCCGAATGCCCTTGGACACCCGTAGGGCCGCTGGTTATCCTTGACAGTGAGGCAGCGTTGGCGCCGCATGCCACGTCTGCCTGCTCGCCACCCGGCGGCACGCCTGTGCCAAAGAGGGGCCGCAAGGACGCACTGTTAGCCTAAGTACGGGAGGAGAACAAACTTGAAAAAGTTCTTTATCGCAACGTTGCTGGCCGTAGCCAGCCTGGGCATGGCCTTCGGCCAGAGCCTCACCGTGTGGACCACCTGGACCGATCAGACTCTCGACTGGCTCCGTGAGGAGTCCTCCTCGTTCAGCGACGCCTTCGGCGTGGACGTCACCATCGTTCGCCTGGATGTCAACGAACTCAAGCAGCAGGCGCTGCTGGCTGCACCACAGGGCGAAGCAGGCGACGTCTTCGCTGGCGTCCCCCATGACCAGATCGGTGAGATGGCCATCGGCGGCATCCTCGTCGACATGAGCAGCTACGCCACTGCCGCTTACCTCGACGACTTGAGTGAACAGGCTCGTCTCGGCTACACCTTCGCCGGCAAGCTCTTCGGCCTACCGATGTACGTCGAGGGCCCGGCCCTGATCGTCAACGACGACCTCGTTGACTCTCTGCCCGCTACCTACGAAGAGACCGTCGCGCTCGCTCAGGACCTCACCACCGCCGACACCTTCGGCTTCATGTTCGAGATCGACAACTTCTACTTCTCCTACGCCTGGATTCACAGCTACGGTGGCTACGTCTTCGGTCGTGACTCCAGCGGCTCGCTCGACCCGGACGACGTCGGCCTCGCCAACGAGGGCGCCGTGGCCGGCGGAGAAGCGCTCAAGGCGCTGCGCTTCGCTTACGACCTCATCCCCTCCGGCACCACCTACGACGTGGCCAACGGCCTCTTCGTCGACGGTGCGCTGGGCATGATATACACCGGCCCGTGGGCAATCAGTCAGTACCAGGACGTGGGCCTCAACGTGAGCGTCCACCCTGTGCCGCCCCTCGCCGACGGCACGCCGTTCTCCGGCTTCATGGGCGTCCAGGGCGTGCTCGTGAACCAGTTCAGCACGCAGAAGGTCGAAGCGGCCAACTTCGCCAAGTGGTTGTCACGCAAGGACGCTCAGGTGTCGCTGGCGCGCCTCTCCGGGCGCATCCCCGCCTCCAACTCTGCGCTCGAGGCCGTCATAGACGATCCCATCATCGCTGGCTTCGGCGCGGCACTGATCCACTCTGAGCCGATGCCAAACATCCCCGAGATGGGCGCCGTGTGGCAGCCGATGGCTAATGCCCTCGCCGTCCTCATCGACGACAGCAACGCCGACGTCGCCGCGCTCTTCAACCAGGCAGTGCAGCAGATCAAGGGGGAATAAACCTCCCGGGCGGCAGATCTTGACCGGTGGCCAGGGGCACGTTCCCTGGCCACCGCTCTAACAACTCGGTCCTGAGGCGATATCGGCTCAGCTTCTATGTCGTAGCGTCGTTGCTGTAACGTTAGGTGCCGTAACTTTGGGTGCCGTAACGATCTCTGCCGTAACGTTGGGTGCCGTAACGAGGGGGTAGTTCTCATCGACATCTCGCGCTCCCCGAAGGAGTTCCTGCCGCGCAGCCGTAGCAGCGGCGCGGGGCTCCTGAAGTCGCTGGGCCTCCTCACCTTGGCCCTGTTGATCGCTGTCATCAGCGGCTTAGCGGCCACGCTACTGGTTCGCTTGCTGGTACCGGGCGCCCCTGCCTTCCTGGGCATCCCCGTTGGCGCCGTGATGCTGGTGCTGACACTACGCTACATAGCGCACCGCTTCGCGTGGATCATGCCGTGGTACTACCTGCTGCCGGCCATCATCTTCTTGCTCACCTTCACCTTCTTCCCCGTGTTGCTCACTGTGGGCCTAGCGTTCACCGACTACGCCGGCATCCGTAACGGCGAGCTGAACGTGAGCAGCGAAACGGCCATCGTGAGCATGTCCGGTACTGAGATGCGCATCGCCGACCCCGGCACGCTGAACTGCAAGGCGCTCCGCAACGGCTGCAACAACGTGGCCGCCATGATCTACGCCTCCGGCGAGCAGGAGACTAGTGCCGTCAGCCTCGAAGGGCTCGAGCTCACCCTGGCGGAGGAACCGCCCGCTGGACGTGTGGTGGCGTCGGTCGAGCTCGACCTCCCCGACCTGGGTTTCGCCGTCAGCCAACGCGTCGTTAGTCAGGACGGCCCCGTCCTCACCCTCGAGCGCGCTCCCCCGTTCCCGCCGGACTTAGAGAACGTGACACTCTTCCTCGACCGCACCGCAATCCAGCGCCGCATCGTTAGTGAGGATGGCGACGTGCTCACCCTCAACGAGCCGCTACCCGACGGGCTGGAAGCGATGAGCGTGGCGCGCTACAACGAGTTCGGTTTCGTGGGCTGGCGCAACTTTCGCCGCATCTGGGCGTCGGCGCCGAGCGCTCTACTACCGGTATTCGCCTGGAACGTGGCGTTCGCGGTGCTAACCATCCTCCTGAACACCACGGTCGGCGTGCTGCTGGCGGTGATGCTCAACAACAAGTCGTTGCGCTTCCGTAACGTCTACCGCACCTTGCTCATCGTGCCGTGGGCGCTACCGAGCGTAATCACCATCCAGGTGTGGAAGGGGTTCCTCAACCAGAACTTCGGCGTCATCAATCGCGCCCTGGCGCTCCTCGACATCACTCCCGACCCCATCAACTGGCTGAGTGGAAGCCACTATTACGCCAAGGCTGCGGTGCTGCTGGTGAACATGTGGCTGGGCTTACCCTTCATCATGACCGCCACGTTAGGCGCCCTGTCGGCAATACCCGACGAGATATACGAGGCGGCGCGCATCGACGGCGCTAACGTGTGGCAGGGCTTCTGGAGCGTCACGGGGCCGCTCCTGCGCACCGCCATGGTGCCGATCCTACTAACCGGCTTCGCCTTCAACTTCAACAACTTCAACATCATCTTCCTGCTCAACGACGGCGGTCCGGCGGTGAGTTGGGGCACCGCCACCGCCCGCGGCACCGACATCCTTATAAGTTGGGCTTACAACGAGGCCTTCCGCAGCCAAGGCGGTTACGCCTACGGGTTCGGTTCGGCCATATCGCTGATCATCTTCATGATCACATTGGGCGTCAGCCTCGTCAACTTCAGGGTCACCGGGGCGCTCAAGGAAGAGCAGGGAACCACGTGACTGGCAAAAGGATCCACTACCTCTCCATGATCGCGGTAGCGGTGGTGGCTACCGTGGGCGTGGTGGTTCTGATGATCACTGCGCCAGAAGCGCAGCTGCGCGGCCGCCTGCTGGTGGTGGCGGGCGCCTGGTGGCGTTTCGTGGCCGCCTTCGTTCTAGTTGCCGGCGGCATCGGCGCCATCGCCTACCTCTACGGTCTGGCCACCAGGCCGCTGCGGGCGTTGCGTTACGCCTTCACCATGGCCACGCACGTCTTCCTGTGGGTGGTCATCGCCCTGATCTTCTACCCGGTGGTGTACTTGTTGGCGGTGTCGTTCAACCGCAACGACACCCTGGCGGGCGCCCTACCGCGCATCGGCAGCCTGCTGGTGCGCTCGGGCGTGCTTCCCAACCCGGCCGATTTCTCGCTGGTGCAGTACGGCAAGGTGCTGTCGCAGACTCACCTTCACAGCTATCAGTGGCTGCTGATAATCCTTTTCGGTGTGGCGATCGTTACGGTGTTAGCCACCATGCTGGCGCCGCGCTTCGGCGCTTACGGCTACCGCTGGCAACGTCTGCGCAGCGCAGCAGGCTGGGCTATCTTCGCTTTCGCGGCGGTACTCATCTTCTCCATCCAACCCTCGCAGTTCTACGGAGTGCTGGAGAGCGGCCGCAAGCTGCCAGCCAGTGTTGGCGGCATGGTGCCGCTTTACATCCGCAACACGCTGCTGGTGTCGGGCACCACCGGCATCTTGGCGGTGCTGCTGTCCACCACCGCCGGTTACGCTTTCTCATGCGCTTCCAAGGTCGTTACGGCACGCTGCTAACGTTCGTGTTCGTGCAGATGTTCCCCACCTTCATGGCCTTGGTGGCCATCTTCTACCTGATGAGCCGGCTGGACCTGCTCAACACCTTCACCGGCCTGATCCTCGCCTACTCGGGCGGCGCCATAGCCTTCTCGTCATGGATCTTCAAGGGTTATCTCGACTCGCTCAGCCCCAGCCTCGAGGAGCAGGCGATGGTCGACGGCGCCACCCGCTGGGGCGCCTTCTGGCGCATCATCCTGCCCATCAGCATGCCGATGCTACTGTTCATCTTCCTCAACCAGTTCATCGGCACCTACAGCGAGTTCATCCTCGCCAACACACTGCTGGTCGGTCAGGAACTGTGGACGGTCGGCGTGGGTCTGCGCAACTTCTCCACCGCTCAGTTCTCCACCCAGTGGGGCGCCATGGCGGCCGCCGCTGTGCTAGGCAGTCTGCCCATCCTGGCGATCTTCTACTCGTTCCAGGAGGCGCTCACCGGCCAGTACACGGCGGGTGGGGTGAAGGGGTAAGGGTGCTAAGCTCCCTACTCATGGATGCAAGCGACGCGCTCGGCTTCGGTACGCAACTGGCCCTGGCCGATCCCGCCACCGCCAGCGAGCTCCTCAGCGCGCTCGTCACCCTTGCGGAGCAGGGAGACGACCGCGTCGGTCCGCAGCCGCTTGTGGAAGTGAGCGGCGACGGGCTCAGCGCGGCGCTCATACGCGGCGAGACCTCTGCGGCGCTTTACACCTTCCCCGACCTCCGCAGTGTGACGCTGCAACTGTTCACCGCCCACGACCTGCCGCTGGGGAACGCCACCAAGCAGTTCCTCGCGGCCTACCGGGTAGGTCGTTTCAAGAGCAGCGTGCGCAGCCGTGGCTTGTTTTTGCCACGGCACACCGATGAGTTACGCGGCGCTCTGTGCGGGCAACGAGACTACGCTCGCTTGCGTATAGCGCCTGAAGGCCCCATCGAGCTGTGAGTCGCTCGGCGGGAGGAACCGCGGCGCGCCGTTACGTGCTGGCGCTAGATCAGGGCACCACCAGTTCACGCGCCATCCTCTTCGGGGCTGACGGCCGCCCGCACGGTGAGGCGCACAGAGAGTTCCCTCAGCACTAT
>CAJDWL010000104.1_pt1 | contig 11584 bp, 9 predicted proteins | sample 7391591 | NCBI WGS metagenome assembly CAJDWL01 (sample SAMEA7055738, study PRJEB34461) | soil metagenome | biome: terrestrial ecosystem; feature: Peninsula; material: soil | place: Antarctica | collected 2016
GCTGGAAGAGCTGGCCGACAGTGTGAGCAGCGCATTCAGAGCGCGCTCCAACTCGTCGCGCGCCTGAGCGCCGTCGCCGGGCACACTATCGACCGCTATCTCGAGGTTCTCCACGGCCAAGTCGTAGCGCTGCAGTAACGAATCGCTCTGGGCGAACGCTCCACCAGCTGCGAGCAAGGTCGCTAGGACGCTGGTGACGAGGAATATAAGACGCCGGTTCATGCTGCCTCCTCCAAAGCGGCGCGCGCCGTGAGCACGGCACCGATGTTCACATCAGGTTTGGTAACTACCACGATCGAGTCGCTGCCAACAGGGAAGACGAATAGCACCCCGCTGGAGCGCTCCAAGGCGAAAGCGCGCAGGTTGCCTACGCGCGAGAGCAGATGTCGGGTGGAACTTACCAGGTTCGGGAGCCGTTCGGTAGCTATCATCGAGCCACGAGTCAGCAGCACCTCGCTGCCGCGGAGGACCACCACCTGCTGGACGGCCTCCTGCTCGCCGAAGAGATGGAGAGCGGCCGAGATGCGTTCCTCGTTCAATGCCAATAGAGGCATCGGTGTGGCAGGCCCTGGTGAGGCAACTGAGATCCGGGTTCGGCGATCGCTGTGGCCTCCGCCGGTGCTGAACACGCCCTGGTGGGTCTCGTCGACCTTGTCATGCACGCCCGCTTCCGCTGCGCCACCTGAAAATACGTCCACCGGTACGTCGACGATGGTGGTGGCGGCGCTCGGCTCCAGCCGCGCCAGTGTTGAGGCGATCCGCTTCAGGCTACGGGTCAGACCCTGCTTGGGTAGCGCGTTGCTCAGCTCGCGGCGTATCGGGCCCGCCAACAAGGAACGCATGGTGCGCGCCGTGACGGTGTCGGAATCCTGGCCGCTGCTAGCCAGCGCGCCGTTCAAACAGCGGGTGGCCGCGCGCGGCGACACCAAGGCCGAGAGAGCCTCCTGAGTGGTGACATAGATTAGGTTCGGCATCTCTCTCCCTCGACCAGCCTACGGTTTTCACCCACGGGGCCAGCCTTGACGGCCGTGGACCGTGGAACGCCGGTTCGCAGCGCTGCCACGCCATTACGGTACGTGGCCTTCCCGTGCACGAGCATAGTGCTCAGGACCCCCTCCGGGTTGTGAGATATTCCGTTGGGTAGCGTGCTTTCGCAACGCAATAGCGCTACGGTGCCACGCTCGAAGGTGTGCCGCGCGTTGCTTCGTCGCGGCCACCGCCTGGCGCCGGGTAGGGGTTGGCCAGAGCCGCGCCGAACTCGTGGGCGATGGTGAGCGCTGCCGGGTAACGCATTCGCGCCGGACCGACCAGCGTGAAGGTACCCAGCGAGCTTCCGAACGGGAAGCTGGCTATTACTTTGGCCACCACGTCATCGAGGTGAAGGCCGAGAGGCGGAGCGTCGCTCGAAGCATCCGACCCTTGATGCGCAGCGCCAACGTAGGCCACTCCCTCGACCTGCGCCACCACCGTACGCACGAACGACGGGTCGTCGCCTTCGGGTTCGCCAAGCAAGCGGCTCAAGCCGTCACTGAACAGCCGCGGTGGCTGCAGGCCGTGCCAAGCGCCAGCGAGAGCTTGCAGGGTGCGCCTAAGGTCGGTGCCGGTGTTGGCGGCCAACGCCCTCAGCGCCTGCGGTACCCCACCGAGTGGCAGGTCGAGCTGGCGGATGTTGCGTTCGGCGTCGTCGATGACCTCGTCGGCAGGTACTGGGTCGAGCTCTATGCCGAGCTGCCGCACCAAGCCATTCTCGAGCACCACCACCGCCAGCAGGCGGCGGCTGGAAAGTGTGGAGAGGTGGATCTCGATGATGTGCAGGGCGTCGTCGGGTGGGAGCTTCACGGTGACCGCGTATCCCGAGAGTTCCGATGCGAGCCGGGAAGCCAAGGCGTAGAACTGGTCGCCGTAGGCGCCGGCCAGACGCACGCCGAGGTGGCGCCGAATGCGTGGTGACAGTGGTTCCGGTGGCAAGCAGGTGAGAGCATAGGTGCGGAACCCGAGCGCGGTGGGGATGCGCCCGGCTGAGGTGTGCGGTTGCTGCAACAATCCTTCGCTCTCCAGCGCACCGAACTCGTTGCGCACGGTGGCGCTGGAGACGTCGAGGCGATCGGCGACGTGGCCGGAAGGTACCGGACGCGCCGTCTCGATGTAGGCCTCGGCGACCAGTTGCAGAACGCGCGCCTGCCGCTCCGTCATGCTTGCGATGCTACCACTTGACGCAACCGCGGCGGGTTCCGGCCCTGGCGTAACTGGTGGTCTCTTGACCTGCCTCGCTTGGCTTGCATACGGGCCAGTTAGCAAGCCTTGTTGGGATTCAGGTCGGGTTGTCTGCCAGCTCTTCTATCCGCGCCGCATGCTGTGGTTCGACGGGCATGACGCTCAAACGGTTGCCGCGCGCCAGCAGCTGCATCGGTTCGAGATCGGCGTCCTGACGCATCTCGGCCAGCGATACCAGGCGCGGTAAGCGGCGCACTGGCTCGATGTCGACTAAGAACCAGCGCGGCTTGTCGCTACTGGCCTTGGCGTCGAAGTACGTACTGTCAGGGTCGAACTGGCTAGGGTCCGGATACGGTTCACTGGCCACGCGCGCTAGCCCCACTACGCCGGGCACGGCGGTGCTCGAGTGGTAGAAGAGCACCTTGTCGCCGATTTTCATGTCGTCGCGCATGAAGTTGCGCGCCTGGTAGTTGCGCACGCCGTCCCAGGCGGTGCGGCCGTCATGTTCGAGCTGCTCGTAGGAGTAATCGTCAGGTTCGCTTTTCATCAACCAGCAACGGGCCATGACCCAGACTACCAGCCGGTCATTCCCACTCGATGGTGCCGGGCGGTTTGCTGGTGATGTCGTACACCACACGGTTCACCTCAGGCACTGCGCTGCTGATGCGTCGCGCCACCTCGGCCAGGAACTCGTGAGGCAGGGGCGTGTAGGCGGCAGTCACGCCGTCGATGGTGCTTACCGCTCGCAGCGCCACCGCTTGGCCGTAGCTGCGGCCGCCGGCGCCCGAACCTACCGAGCGCACGTTGGTGAGCACCGCGAACGCTTGCCAGGTCGCCGAGTAGAGATCGAACTCACGCAGCGCGCTGGTGAACACGTGATCCACGCGCCGCAGCAGCTCGAGGCGCTCGCGCGTGACGGCGCCGATGATGCGGACCGCTAGGCCCGGACCTGGGAACGGATGGCGGTCGCGCAGGTGCGGCGGCAAGCCCAGCACCGCGGCCACTGCGCGTACCTCGTCCTTGAAGAGCGCCCGGAACGGCTCGATGAGCGCGAACTCGAGGTCGGCCGGTAAACCGCCCACGTTGTGGTGCGACTTCACTTTCACGGCGCCGTCCACTCCCATCGACTCCATCACGTCGGGGTAGACGGTGCCTTGCGCCAGGAAGCGGATCGGGTCGCCTCCGCGCTGCAGTTCGCGCGCCTTGGCGCTGAACGCTTCTATGAACTCGCGGCCGATGATCTTGCGTTTCTCTTCCGGGTCGGTCACGCCGGCCAACGCCGCCAGGAAGCGCTCGGAGGCGTCTACGGTGTGCAGGTCTATGCCCAGGTCGTGAAGCGCCGCCGAAACTTCCTCCACCTCGTTGTGGCGCAGCAAGCCGTGGTCGACGAAGACCGCCTCGAGCTGCGCGCCGATGGCCTGGTGTAGCAGCACACCCAGCGTGGTGGAATCTACGCCTCCGGAGATGCCGAGCAGCACCCGCGCGTCGCCCGCGGCGTCGCGCACGCTGCGTAGCGAACGCGCCGTGATCTCTTCCGCCGTCCAGTTGCGCGCCGCGCCGCTGATCGCCACCAAGCGCAGCAACGCTTCGTCGAGGCCCGCGGGCGAGTCGACCGGAGGCGCGGTACTTAGACGATAGGCTCCGCCATCGCTGTGGGCGAAGACGGCAGCATCACCACTGCCCTGGCCGGCACTTTGTCGCAGCCGCGCAGCCGCGCCGCCGAGGGCCAGCAACGGGAGCCCGAGGGCAAGTAACTCTGCCGGCGCCTCGTTCTTGCCGCCGCCGACGGCTGGTGCGGCAAGTACCAGTCCCACGGGGTCGAGCTCACGTAACTGTGCCAGCGGGGCGGTGACCGGCAGCATGAACGACGGTACGTGCAGCGCCCGCAGCGCCCGGGTTACTTCGTGAGCTACGGGAGTGCCGTGGTCGACGACCACCACGCCGCCCCAACCGGCGCCGTCTCCTGGGTTGGCGCCGCTCTGGGCGTTCCCTCGTTCGCCCGTCAGCGCCCGGGTCCTTCGTCCACAACTGGGAAATTGAGCACGATCACTGAGTCGTCGGGCACGATGAAGCTTAGCGGTTCGCTCCTGCGGCCCTGGAAGGTGGCGTGCACGGTCCATTGACCGTTGGCGTCGAAGCGGACGCGGCGCGGCACCGAGGCGATGATGGTGCCGGCGGCGTAAGCCGATCCGGACGGACTGCGGCTCACCACTAGGCTCACCGGTGGCAGGTTGTCGGGCAGGACCTGCACGTCGATCACGTGTCCAATGGTGCCCCCGACGAGTTCGGTGCGTGAAGCGCGTTGTGACAGCACCGCTAAGTAGCTGGCCAGCGCCGTCACGGCCAACAGCAGGGCCAGCAGGAGCGGACCGCGGTAGGCGCGGCGCCGTTTGGTGGGTAGGGCACCGACGTCGAAGCGGATCGGCGCGGCGCGCATCGACTCGTCGAGGTTGCCGGCTCGATAGGTGGCTCCGGGGGGTGGCGCCTTCACGAAGCCGGTCTCGGCGGCAGATTTGGCTCGGTCGGGCGGGACGGCCAAGCCGGGGTCGCTGGTAAGGGTGATGGGGTCGGGGTCGGAACTGCGGATCGGACCGGGTTTGGGAGGAGGCGGTGGTGGTTGGCTCTCGAACACCTCGGGCTCTAAGCGCATGTCGGTGCGTGTGAGCGACACGCTCGGCGCCCCGTCAAGAGTGCCGGCCACGTCCTGTTCGTCGAAGTCGATGCCGGCGCGCGGTGCTGCCGGGACGGCGCTGAAGTCGACGGCGTCGAAATCCACCCCGTCCAAGGTTGGCCCAGGTGGCGCCGCGTCGACCGGGGGCGGCTGGTTGTCCACTGCGGTTGGCAGGACTATGTCGCCGAAGCCCGCCGGTGGCACGGTCACCGCACCACCGGCCAAGCGCCTGATCACGCCATGAAGTTGCGCTGCGTCGGTGGCGTTGGGTCGTTCGCCAGCGGCGCCCTGCAAGGCGGCCGTCACCTCGCTGCTCACGCCGTCGCGGCTCAACTCCAACAGAGCCGCCACGGCGCTCCGTAGGTCGTTAGCCAGCCCCTTGCGAACCTGCTCCTCTGTTTTGATCTGCATCGGTTCGCCCCACGGCACGCCGTAACCTTCGAGTAGCACCCGACCCTTGGTCCACAGGAAACGCCCGGAGTTCAGGTTGCCGTGAACCAGCTTGGCTTGGGCGCAATCGCGTACGGTGGTGAGGGCTTGCAGCACGAACTGATCGTCCACCACCGCTTCCCCGGGGGCCACCAGCGTGGCTCCACTCGGGTAGGCGGTCACTAGAGTGCCGCGGCCCTCCTCGAAGCTCGCCGCCAACACCGTGAGGGCCCCCTCTACCTCGGGCCGGCCGGGCCGTGCGCGTGGTGGCGACGGGAAGTCGTAGATGAGCACGGCCAAGCCGGTGACCTGATCGACACCACGACTGGTGATGACGTCACCGTCACGCCTCAACTGCTCGCTACGGTGGTAGCGAGCGGCAGCGCTCACGTCGGCTGCTCCGCAGTAGCGGTCTTAAGGGTACGCACGAGGGCGAGTATAGCCAGCGACGGCGCTGGGTCACAAGGCGATAATGCCACCACCTTCAGTAAGACACCCCGGTGTTCGACCAGCGGCAACCGTTCCAGCCGAAGGTGGCGGTGGCATTGCCGGACGCCTGGTGGCGTGCGCCGCTGAAGATCTCGCGCACGCTGCCGCTGTAAGCGACCTTTACGGTGGCGTTGTTGCCATGGATGTCGATGTCCGCGATGCGGTAGCTGTAGTCGAGGCCGGTGTAGACGCTGCCGTAGGTTGCCTGTGCGCTTCTCAGCCACTCGTCGACCGTGGTACGCACGGCGCCGCTCACGAGTGAACGATCGGGTTCGCTGGCCACCGCGCAGCCTGAGCCGGTCCCGGCGCTAGGTCCCCGATCGCTACTTGTGCTAGAAGATTTCGCGCCGCCGCTGGCCGCGGTGAGGTCAACGGGGAAAGCGTAGCTGACGCCAAGAGCCAAGTGCGGAGCCCAACCGCGTTCGGCGAGGAGCGGGACGTTAGCCACGCCGGCCTCGAAGTCGAGCCGGAGCGCGCGGTCGAGCGTGCCCGCCCAGCGCGGCGTGGTAGCTGACGTTGGGGCCGTAGAAGCCGACACCCAATCCCACGAAGAGAGGCACCGGCAGCGGCAGTGGGGGATAGCCGCGAAGCTGCACGCCGATGAACGGTCCGGCAGCAGTCCAGCTGCCCTTCAGCTGAGCGCCCACATACTGCGACTGCACGCTGGCGGAGATGGCGGCGGTCTGGTAGGACGGGAACCCGACCGAGACGCCAACCGCCACCAGCCCAGGTGGAGAGTCGGCAAGATGGCCGCTCTCCACCTCCTCAGCGTCGGGGTCGGTAGGCGCCTCAAGGGTTGCCGGTCCGTCCTGCGCGAGGGCGGCCGTGAACAACGACAAAAGCGCGAAGAGCGCCAGCAGGAGGCTAGCGCGGCGCGGGTTGGCGGTCGGGTCGGGGCGGGCGCTGCTGATCACTGGGTTGCACATTGGGAGCCATACTAACCGCGAGATGTGAGGGCTCGGTTGGTTGGCCTCGACGAACTTCCTTGTGGCTCGTGCTCGTTGCGTCTCATCGAGCGCGCGGCAGGGGCCGTTGGATTGGTACGCTGCCAACCACCATGGAAGTTACCCGCGACCGCGTCCTCGAGGCGCTCAAGACCGTCAACGACCCCGAACTTCACCAGGACCTCGTCAGCCTCGGCATGGTGGCAACCGCCGACGTCGACGGACGAAAAGTCAAACTCGTCATCAACCTAACCACCCCCGCCTGCCCCATGCGCGCCCGTATCGAGCGTGACGTGCGCGAAGCCGTCGCGACCGCCGTGGGCGACGTCGATCTGGAGATCGAGTTCGGCTCGACCATGCGTGGCCCCGACAAGCAGCCGCTGCCGGGCGTGAGCACCGTTGTGGCGGTAGGCTCCGGCAAGGGCGGCGTGGGCAAGTCGACGGTGGCCGCCAACCTCGCCGCCTCGCTGGTGCTTGAGGGCGCCACCGTGGGCATTCTCGACGCCGACATCTACGGCCCGAGCCAAGGGAAGATGTTCGGCGTGGAAGGCAAGCGCCTCATGGCCGACGACGAGAAGCGCATGCTGCCACTACGCAACCACGGCGTGAAGGTCATCTCCATCGCCAACTTAGTAGAGGACGGTCAGGCGCTCACCTGGCGTGGCCCCATCTTGCACGGCACGCTCACTCAGCTCCTCAACCAGACCACCTGGGGCGAGCTCGATTACCTCGTCATCGACCTGCCACCGGGCACCGGTGACGTGCAACTGTCGCTGGCGCAGCTCATCACCATCACCGGCATGGTGCTCGTCACCACCCCACAGGACATGGCCCTCGTCGACGTGCGACGCGCCTACACCATGGCCCGCAAGACACACATCCCGGTTCTGGGCGTGATAGAGAACATGAGCTACTACGCTCTGCCCGACGGCAGCCGCGACTACATCTTCGGCGAGGGCGGCGCGGTGCGCTGGGCGGAGCAGGAGAAGCTGCCGATGCTGGGAAGCATCCCCATCACTCGCTCGCGCGCCGCGCGCCTCATGGCCGGCCAGATAAGCGTGGCCTCGATGGCTACTTTGCCGATGATATGATCGGCCGTAGCGGGAGGAGTAGGCGCCTGCCTCTTCACTAGAGAGTCCGGGCCGTTAGCTGCGTTACGAACGCCGCCTCGGCTGGAAGCCCGGACGCAAGAGAGGTGCTGAACGTCGCCCGCTGGTCGTTAGGTTCGGCCACGAGGAAGAACGCCGCCAGCGTGTTCAATCCAGTGCGGCTAGTAGAGCCTCCGGTTCCCGCCCCGACAGCGCGGGCTCGAGTGCCTAGGCCACGGTTATGACGCCGGCCTAGGAACTGCGGTGGTACCGCGGGGTCCTTATCACCCCGTCCGCAGCAACGCGGGCGGGGTGTTGTCGTTTTGCCAGCGGCCGCCAGTTCCACAATTGCCAGGGCCGGCCCGATGAGCGGGGTCGGGCAGGAGGAAGTTATGAGCGAAGCCGAGGAGAATATCGCCACCGCAGCCGACAGCGCCGCGGGGTTGGCCAGCCGCTACCAACCGGCGGAGGTGGAGCCGCGCTGGGCGCGGCTTTGGGCCGACGAACCGTTCCGCGCCGACGCTCACAGCGACAAGGAGCCTTTCTGCATCGTGATGCCGCCGCCCAACGTCACCGGCAACCTTCACTTGGGCCACGCTTTCGACAGCACCATCATCGACGTCCTGACGCGCCTCAAGCGTATGCAGGGCTTCGAGACGCTGTTCCAGCCCGGCACGGACCACGCCGGCATCAGCACCCAAGTCGTGGTGGAGCGCGCTCTGCAGGAGCAAGGCATTAACCGCCTGGAACTGGGCCGCGAGGCGTTCCTGGAGCGTGTGTGGGAGTGGAAGGAGCGCTACGGCGGAGAGATCCTCGGGCAGCTGCAGCGGTTGGGCATAAGCGCTGACTGGTCGCGGACGCGCTTCACCTTGGACGAAGGGTTATCGCGGGCGGTTAGGCGTCAGTTCGTGGAGCTGTACCACCAAGGCGTGATCTACCGCGGCGAACGCATCGTCAACTGGGACCCGGTGAGCCGCACCGTGCTATCGGAGCTCGAGGTGAACCACGAGGACCGGCCCGGCAAGCTCTACCACCTGGCTTACGAGCTCGAAGGCGGCGGTCTCGAGGGTGACGGTCTCGAAGGTGGCGGCGAGATCGTCATCGCCACTGTGCGTCCAGAGACGATCTTCGCCGATGTGGCGATCGCGCTCAACCCCGCTGACCCGCGCGCGAAGGCGCTATCGGGGCGGAGCGCACGCATCCCCCTCACTGAGCGATACGTGCCGATCATCCTCGACGACGCTGTAGAACTGGAGTTCGGTACCGGCGCACTGAAGATCACGCCGGCCCACGATCCCACCGACTTCGAGATAGGCGAGAGGCACGGTCTGGGACGCCCCAGCGTTATCGATCTGGACGCGCGCATGGTGGGGGAGCTGGTACCAGAGGCGTTACGTGGCCTCGACCGCTTCGACGCTCGTCGCGAGGCGGTGCGCATGCTCGAAGGCGACGGCGCACTTCGGCTCACCGAGGACCACACCGTCCCCACTGGCCTGAGCCAACGAACCGGTGAACCGGTTGAGCCGATCCTGTCGCTGCAGTGGTTCTACAACACCGATTCAGCTGCGCAACTGGTGCTGCAGGGACTCGATGGCGGCCAGGTTGCCGTCTACCCGGAACGCTACGGCAAGGTGAACCGTGCCTGGCTAGAGAACCTGCGCCCATGGTGCATCTCACGCCAACTGTGGTGGGGGCACCGCATCCCCGCCTGGTACGACGAGGATGGCAACGTGCAAGTGCCTCCGCTCGACCAGCCCGACCTCGACCCAACGGATGACCCACGCTTGGCAGGCGTGCCTCTCGAGCAGGACCCCGACGTCTTCGACACCTGGTTCAGCTCCAACCTGTGGCCGTTCAGCACCCTAGGTTGGCCCGACGAGGCCGACCCCTTCTACCGCAAGTTCTACCCGACCAGCGTGCTGGTGACTGGTTACGACATCCTTTTCTTCTGGGTGGCGCGCATGGCGCTGGCCGCTTACCAGCTCACCGGCCAGCGGCCGTTCGACGACGTGCTGCTGCACGGCCTGGTGCTCGACGCCGAGGGGCAGAAGATGTCGAAGTCGAAGGGAAACGGCATCGATCCGCTGGAGGTCATCGACGGGTTCGGTGCCGACGCGCTGCGTTTCGCCATGGGTTACGTGTCGACCGGCGGGCAGGACATCCGCTGGGACGAACGTCGCGTGGAGATGGGCCGCAACTACGCCAACAAGCTGTGGAACGCCGCGAGGTTCGCGCTCATGAACCTGACGGGCGACGAGGGTGCGGTGGCCGTGGCGCCCGCGCGCCTCGCCGACCGCTGGATCCTGAGTCGGCTACAGCTCACCATCCGCGGCGTGACTGCCGCGCTGGAGGGATACGACCTGGGCGCCGCCACGCGCCTGCTCTACGACTTCACCTGGTCGGAGTTCTGCGACTGGTACCTCGAGGCCGCCAAGCCCGCCCTCCAGGCCGGCGACGCCGCCAGCCGCGCAACCTTGCGCACCGTCTTGGAGGGAGTACTCAAGCTGCAGCATCCGTTGATGCCGTTCATCACCTCGGAGCTGTACCAGGCGCTCGGGCATGACGAGCAGCTGGCTTTAGCCGCCTGGCCCACGGTCGATGAAGGACTCATCGACGCCGCCGCCGAGGAAGACTTCGCGCGTTTGCAGCACGCTGTGGGCGGCGTGCGCGGCTTACGTCGCGACGCCGAAGCGGCCCCGTCGGCGTGGTTGGAGGTGCATGTGAGCGGCGCCGCCGCCGAGCTGGTGGCCAGCGAGGCCGAGGTGTTCGGGGCCCTGGCGCGGGCGAGGTTGGCCAGTGGCGCGGTTTCCGGCCCCGCCCTCAGCCAGGCAGTGCCCGAGTTGGAACTGACGTTGCCGCTGAGTGGCCAGATCGACGTGGCCGAGTACGTGGCGCGGCAGCAGCGCCGCGTGGCCAAGTTGGAGCAGGAGCGTGAGCGCTCGCTACGCAAGCTCGGCAACGAGAAGTTCGTGGCCAACGCGCCTGAGGAGGTGGTGGCGGAGGAGCGTCGCCGCGCCGAGGAGGCCAGCGACCTCATCGCCCGTGTAACAGGACTGCTCACCCAGTTGGGAACGGACGGCGCGGCTTGAGTAGGCTTTGAGTATGAGTCTTGACCAGAGTGTTCGGCCTGCCTCGGGAGGCAACCTGGAGCTCGACACCGAGCTGAGCTTGGCCGAGCTGGAAGCGGTGGCACGCGGTGGCCTTCGGGTGAGCCTGTCGGAGGCTGCGCGGCTGCGCATGAACGCCAACCGCGCCTTCGTGGAGCGCCTGGTGGAAGAGGGCAGCACCGTCTACGGCGTCTCGACCGGCTTCGGGAGGTTCGCCACCACCCACATCCCGCCCGACGAGGTGAGGCAACTGCAGCGCAACCTGCTGCTCTCGCACGCGGTGGGGGTGGGGGAGCCGTTCTCCACCGAGGTGGTGCGCGCGATGCTGCTGCTGCGCGCCCAGTCGCTGGCCTTAGGCGCTTCTGGGGTGCGGCCGTTGCTGGTGGAGCGCCTCCTAGAGCTGCTCAACCGCCGTATCCACCCGCTGGTGCCTTCGCAGGGCTCGGTGGGAGCCTCCGGTGATCTGGCGCCGCTGGCTCACGTGGGCATCACCCTGTTGGGCGTCGGTGAGGCCGAAGTCGGCGGAAAGGTGATGAGTAGTGCCGACGCGCTGGCCGCGGCGGGCCTCGAGCCGCTCGAGCTGCGGGCCAAGGAGGGCCTGGCGCTCATAAACGGCACGCAGGCCATGACCGCGGTGCTGGC
>CAJDWL010000057.1_pt1 | contig 11530 bp, 9 predicted proteins | sample 7391591 | NCBI WGS metagenome assembly CAJDWL01 (sample SAMEA7055738, study PRJEB34461) | soil metagenome | biome: terrestrial ecosystem; feature: Peninsula; material: soil | place: Antarctica | collected 2016
GATGCCAACGAGCCCAGCGCTAGCGGCCAGTTGCGCATGATCGACGTCATGATGTCCATCGGTTGACCGTCGCTGCGTAGCGGCCTCAAACCCATCAGCTTCTTGCCGAGCGAGCGGCCCTTCATGAAGTCGATGTCGAGTCCGTCACGAACCAGCATGTAGGCGGCGCCTAATAGGCTGCCGATGAACGGGATGACGCCGAGGAGCATCGCTACCACCAGGTCGATGACGAAGGCGATGGCGCGTTTTCCTACCTCGGGCTTGGTGGTGGCGTGAGCGGCGGCGCTGTCGCTCGGGCCGGGGATCGTCGGTCCCGCGGCGTACGGTTCCACGGGCACAGGGTCCGGGGTCGGCGGCAGGGGAGCTTCGGTAGCGCCACTATTCGGGTCGTTGTAGGGGTCGACAGGGGGTTGGTCAGCCATGAACCCGCTCCTTCCGGGACGCTGGTGTGAGAGAAGTTGGCGTCCGGCGGAACCAGTGTAGGGCATAGAAGCCCCTCTGGGCGAGTGCAGTGCGTTGCCCAGCGGTTCTGATGGACGGCTCGCTGCCCTTCGAGGCGGCGACGCTCGTGCCGTAAAGTGTAGCGGGAGGTGCGCTGACTGTTCGACTCGGCGTTGCACATGGCTCAGACGCAATCTTTGTTCGTTGTTCCCACGGGCCCCGGGGTAGGCCTGACCTCGGTCTGCCTCGGCTTGGTGCTGGGGTTGCAGCAGCAAGGTCTGAAGGTCGGCTTCTACAAGCCGATCAGGCAGCCCGGAGACGACGTTGGACCAGAACGTTCTACCGAGTTCGTGCGGCGCTCCACCACCATCGTGCCCGGCGACCCGCTTACTTACGGCGAGGCCGAGAAGCTGCTGGCGGCCGGCAAGCTCTCGGAGCTGTTGCAGGAGTTGGTGGGTCGCTACCAGGTTGCGGCCGCGGGCGCCGACGTGGTGGTGGTGGAGGGGCTGGTCGCCACCGCCGATCATCCCGGCCTCGACTCGCTCGGCGGCGACATCGCCCGCGCTCTCGACGCCGCCGTGATCCTGGTGGGCACGCCGCAACCGTCGCTGCAGGCACTGAACGACCGCTTGGAGCTAGCGGCGCAGGGCCTCGGTCAACCAGGCGCGGAGAAGGTCGTCGGCGTTGTCGTCAACCAGCTCAACGCACCGGCCATGGACGTAATAGGCGTCACGCGAACGGCAATACGGGCGCCTAGTGTGCTTCTAAGCGCTGAAGAGGTGCGCCGCGGCCTGCCGGTGCTGGCGCGATTGGGGGCGCGGCTGCTCGGGGCGGTCCCCTGGAACCCGGCCATGGTCTCTCCGCGTACCCTCGACGTTTCCAACCACCTAGGGGCGCGGGTGCTGATGGAGGGTGAGCTGGCAACGCGGCGGGTGGTGGACGTGTCGCTGGTGGCGCGCACCGTTTCGCACATGACCCACCGCCTGAGGCGCGGCGCGCTCATCATCACTCCCAGCGACCGCGACGACATAATCGTGGCGGCCGGCATGGCGGCGCTGAACGGCGTGCCGCTCGCCGGCTTGGTGCTCACAGGCGAGATCGAGCCGGACGACAACGTCCTCAAGCTGTGCGCGAAGGCGTTCGCGACCGGCCTGCCGGTGCTGCGCGTCAACAGCGATTCCTACGTCACCGCGGCGCGCGCGGCCGCCATGAACCTCGAGGTGCCGCTCGACGATGTGGAGCGGATGGAAACGGTGATGGACGCCGTGGCCGAGCACCTGGAGCTGGGGCCCGTGCAAGTACTCATCGGCAGCCAGCGCGAGCTGCGCATGTCGCCACCGGCTTTCCTGTACCGCATCGTGGCTCTGGCTCGCGCGGCCGCTAAGCGCATCGTGCTGCCCGAGGGCGAGGAGCCGCGCACCGTCAAGGCTGCCGCCACATGCGCCGAACGCGGCATCGCCACCTGCGTGTTGCTCGGTGATCCCGACGAAGTCAGGCGGGTTGCCGACGCGCAGGGCGTAGTGCTGGGGGACGGCGTAGAGATCGTCGATCCCAGCGACGTCCTGCGTGAACGCTACGTGGCGCGCATGGTCGAGCTGCGAGCTCACAAGGGACTCAGCGCCGATGGCGCTCGCAACCAACTACGCGACAACGTGGTGCTGGGCACGATGATGGTGGCTTCGGGCGAGGCCGACGGCCTCGTTTCGGGCGCCGAGCACACCACTGCCAGCACCGTGCGTCCCGCTCTTCAGCTGATCAAGACGCACCCCGACGCCAAGCTGGTGTCGTCGGTGTTCTTCATGTGCCTACCCGACCAGGTGCTGGTCTACGGCGATTGCGCCGTGAACCCCGACCCGAACGCCGAGGAGCTGGCCGACATCGCCGTGCAGTCGGCCGACTCGGCGGTGGCCTTCGGCATCACCCCACGGGTAGCGATGTTGAGCTACTCCACTGGCAGCTCCGGCGAGGGGGTGGAGGTGGACAAGGTTCGGGAGGCTACGCGCTTAGCCAAGCTTCGTCGCCCCGATCTGCTTCTCGATGGCCCGCTGCAGTACGACGCCGCCACCGTACCGAGCGTTGCTCGCAGCAAGGCGCCCGACAGCCCCATCGCGGGCCGCGCCACTGTGCTCATCTTCCCGGACCTGAACAGCGGCAACGCCACCTACAAGGCGGTGCAGCGCTCGGCCGGCGTGGTGTCGGTGGGGCCGATGCTTCAGGGCCTGAAGCGGCCCGTCAACGACTTGTCGCGCGGCGCTTCGGTGGACGACATCGTCTACACCATCGCGCTCACCGCGGTGCAGGCGAGCGAGTGACGCTCTAGGTGCGCGTCCGTACTCTCGTCACGCCTGTCGAGCAAATGCGACTGCCCTAGGCCGCGCCCTAGGTTCGGCCGTACGCCTTCAGGTAGGCGAGCCACGCGCCCTGAAGCGGGCCATAACTGGCTGCCAGGCGGCGCGCTTCGCCTCGCACCAGCGTCAATCCGGGCGCGTAGGCGGCGCTCACTGCCGCGAGCGCTCCCGTGTCTAGCCACGGTGCGCGCTCATGACGACCCAGCCCGCGCCACAACACCTGCTCCGCCGACCACGGCCCAACGCCGTGGATCGTTCGCAGCCAGCGCAGCGCCTCGTCGTAAGGCGCGCTGAGCAGCCACTCCTCGTCGGAACCTGCGAAAGCCCCGGCGACCGCTATCAACCGCTCGACCTTGCGCACGTTGTTGCTGGCCGCCAACAGCTCAGGCCGGCCTGACGCCATGTCGGCAGGGGTGGGGAAGAGCCACAGGTCGCTGGCCTCCGTCGCCGGTTCGCCCAGCAACCGGGTCAGGCGTTCCATGGTGGCAGCCGCGAACGCTTGCGGCGTGCGTTGTCTCACCACCGTCCAGCACGTTGCCTGGAAGGCGCTGCGGAACAGTGGCGGGTGGAAACCGTGCAGCGCGGCGGCCACCGGCGCGAAGGCGGGATCGAGTCGCGCTTCCTCCACCAACGGTCCCAGATCGAGGTCGAGGGCCAGGAAGCGAGTGATCTGGCGGCTGGCTTCGGTGAGGTCGTGGGCATCTCCTAGCAGCCTGATCTCGAGGAGGTCGGAGTCGTTACCACCGTCGCCGGCGGCAGCACGACGAAGGTCGTCGTGCGCGCTGGCTTGCAAGCGGGGTGCCACGGTAACGCTCACAACCCGACCGGTGAGGCGCAGGGCGAGCTGCCAGCCGTCACCCGGTGCTGGCCGGCCGCGATCGGGTACGGCCTGGCGCCCTTCTAGGGCGGCCAGGGTTTGGCGCCATGAGTACGGCGTGGCCGGCTCGAGGACGGCGCTCGACAGCGGCAGCGCAGTTTGGCGATCACTTTCTTGGCCTGATGGCATCGCTGTAAGGCTAACCATTGTTCATAAGGCCCGTATACTTAGCCGCCGTGGAAGTTACCGCCACCACCTTGGACAAACTGTCGTTCGGACGCGTGCAACGCGCCTTGGCCGACCGCGCCGGCACCTTCATGGGGATGGAGCTGGCTGGTGAACTGACGCCGCACGCCAACACCGCCGCCGCGGTGGAGGCTTTGGAGCGGGTCGAGGAAGTAACGCTGGGCGGCGACCTGTCGCTGGGCGGCATCGAGGACGTGCGGCCGCTGCTACAGCGCGTGCGCGACGGCAACCTCCTCACCGGCAGCGAGATCCTCGCCATCGCCTATACCTTGGACGGAGCGGCCACTTTGCGGCGCGGCATCGTGGCTTCGGACCGCCCTGCCCTGACCGCTCTGGCGCTCGGTATCGGTTCTTTCGACGGTGCGCTGCGGTTGGTGCGCGAGCAACTCGACATCGACGGCAACGTTCGCGATGACGCCACGCCCAAGCTCAGTGACATCCGCAGGCGCCTCAATCCGCTGCGCAACCGCATCCGCGAGCAGCTGACGCGCCTGCTGGAGCGCTTCAGCGAGTACGTGCAGGATCCCATCATCACGCTGCGGCGCGACCGGTACGTCATCCCAATCAAGGCGCACCTGCAATCGCGGGTGAGCGGCCTCACCCTGGACCGCTCCGATTCCGGCGCCACCGTCTTCATCGAACCCGCTGCCGTAGTCGACCTCAATAACGAGCTGGCATTGCTCGAACTGGAGGAGCGTGACGAGGTCCGGCGCATCCTGCAGGCGCTCGGGCGCCGGTTGGCGGACGAGCCACTGGTCGACGAGAGTTTGAGCGTGGTGGCTGAGCTCGACCTAGTCAACGCCGCAGCACGACTGGCGCGCGACTGGCGTTTGAAGCGCCCCGCCTTCGCCGAGGGTGGGCGGGTGCGGTTGCTCGACGCGCGCCACCCACTCATCGACGACTGTGTGCCTAACGACATCGAGCTCGACGATGAACAGCGCCTTCTGATCATCACCGGGCCGAACGCCGGCGGCAAGACCGTGCTGCTCAAGACCTTGGGGCTGGCCGTCACCATGGCCTACAGCGGACTGTTCGTGGCGGCAGGCGGCGACAAGGCGCCGCTGCTACCTGAGCTCGATAGCCTTCTCAGCGACATCGGCGACGAGCAGAGTATCGAGGCCAGCCTCAGTACCTACGCCGGGCACTTGGTGAACCTCAAGGCCATCGTGGAGCACGCCGGCAGCAAGACGCTGCTGCTGATCGACGAACTCGGCTCCGGCACCGATCCCAACGAGGGCGCCGCCTTGTCGCAGGCCATCCTGGAACGGATCTTGGCGGGCGGGGCGCGCGGCTTGATCACCACGCACCTGGCCCCTTTGAAATTGTTCGCCAGCGAGACGGAGGGCGTCAGCAACGCTGCCATGCGCTTCGACGTGGAGCGCCTGGCGCCCAGTTACCAGCTCATCGTCGGCCAGCCCGGCCGCAGCTACGCGCTGGCGATCGCCGAGCGGTTGGGTTTGCCGACGTCGTTGCTGGCGCGCGCCGCTGAGCTGTTCGGCCCTGAAGGCGAGCGCCTCGAGCAGCTACTGGCGACCCTTGAGGAGCAACGCGAGCAGCTCGAAGACGAACTCGCGGAGGCGCGCACCGCCAACGAGCGAGCGGTGGCGGAAGCCGAGCTGCTTCGTGACCAGATCCGCACGCTGCGCAGCCGTGAGGACGAACTGCTGGTGGTGGCGGCCGAGAAGGCCGACGAGCTGCTGCAGGAAACACTGCAGCAGGCCACCAGGCTCAGGCGCGTGGCGCAGCAGGAGCCCGAACAGCGCTCCAAGGCGTTGGAGGAGATCCAGGAGCTGCGACGGCAGGCGCGCACGGCAGCCGGCGGGCGTACGGTTGGCAAGGCGCCAGCAGCGGACCGTGGTGCGCCCGGCAAGTCCAGCGGCGCACGCAGCAAGCCCGAGGACCGCTTCGCCCCCGGCGCGCGCGTGCGGGTCGATAGCTACGGTGCCGAAGGCGCGGTGCTCGAGCGGCGTGGCTCGCAACTGCTGGTGCAGTTGGGGTTGCTGAAGGTCGAGGTGCCGCAACGGGAGGTGCGGCTACTGCCTCCCCAGAGCAAGGAGCGCTCCGCCCCCAAGACGTTCGAGCAGACCAGCGCCACCGTTAGCACTCGCCTCAACATCCGCGGAGAGCGAGCTGAGGAGGCCATAGAGCAGTTGCGCGACTTCGTGCTGGAAGCGCAGGCACAGGGTGCCGAGAGCGTGGAGATCGTCCACGGCAAAGGCACCGGCGCCCTGCGCGACGCGGTGCGCGGCTACCTCAAGAACGAGCGATTGGTCGAGCGCTACGAGGACGCTGTGCCGTACCGCGGTGGGCACGGTGTGACGGTCGCCTACCTGCGCAAATGAGCGCGCAATCCAGCGGGAGCCGCTTCACACCGTCACAGACGTCCGGCGGTTAACCTAGCGCCATGATCGGCATTGAGAAGCAGTATGTCATCGACGCCCTGGCTGCAGATAGCTGGCGCATGTTCCGCATAATGGGAGAGTTCGTCCAGGGCTTCGAGGAGATGGCGGACGTCGGCAAGGCCGTCACCGTCTTCGGCTCGGCGCGCCTCAAGGAGGACGCCGACTCCTATGAGAAGGCGCGTCAGCTAGCCGTGGCGCTGGCAGGGGAGGGATACGCCATCCTCACGGGTGGCGGACCCGGCGTGATGGAGGCCGCCAACCGCGGCGCCCTCGAGAGCGGTGGCCGCAGCGTGGGCCTCAACATCGACCTGCCTCACGAGCAGTCGCCCAACGGCTACCTGACAGATTCCATCGACTTCAAGTACTTCTTCGTGCGTAAGGTGATGCTGGTTAAATACTCCACCGCCTTCGTGGTCTTCCCAGGCGGCTTCGGCACCATCGACGAGCTGTTCGAAGCGCTCACCCTGATCCAGACGCACAAGATCAAGCCGTTCCCCGTCTATCTGGTGGGCGTCGAGTATTGGCGTGGACTCATCCAGTGGCTGCACGGCACCCTGCTGCGTTCCGGAACCATCTCCGAGCAGGACTTACACCTCTTCAAGGTCGTCGATGACGTCGCCACCATCCCGGGTGAGATCGAGTCTTACTACCGCAACGAGAACCACGCCGGCTTCAACCTGCCGTGGTGAACCGTCAGTGCTGATCCGCTAGTCGTGATACGGCGGCAGCGCCGCCCGACCGAAGACCTGCGCCGCTAGATCCCAGATCTCTTCGGGCTCGAGCCCTGAACCGAGGAAGCCCGCCTCGTTCCATACCTCCACGTGAGGGTGTGGGTCGTCCTGGGTGCCTTGCGCCGCTTCCAGGGTGCCGGAGTTACCTGTGGTGCCGATGATGTCGCCTTGCCGCACCACGGCGCCTTCCTGAGCCACTTCAGCCACCGCGGCTAGGTGCGCGTAGCGCGATACGAAGCCGCCGGCGTGGCGGATCCATACCTGGCGGCCACGCAGGGCGTCGAGGATCTCGGGCGGCGTGTCGAGAGAGCGGGCCGCCTCGGTGATCATCGCGTCGTAGTCGGCCATGCTGGGATCCTGGTAGCCGTGGTCCGCCCTGATGACCACGCCGTCGGCCACCGCGTTGATCGGCGTGCCGTAGCCGATGTTGACGCTCACGGTGCCGTTGTAGAAGTCGAAACCTTCGTGAACGCCGTTGCGATAGGCGCGAGGAGCTCCCGGCAGGTGGTTGCGACGTGAGCTGATGGTGGCGCCCTCCACCGGCACCAGGTAGGCGCTGGGCCAGTCGGCTACGAACGTCAACGTCCGGAACTCGTTCAAGCGAGACTCCACTCCGGTGCCTACCAGCTGGCGGTTGGCAGCCGCCAGGTCGATGGCTGTCTGCCCGTCCGCGTTGCCGAGGGTGGGGTCGGCGCCAGCGTTTAGGAGATAGATGAGCTGCGATGGTCCGCCATGCTCGGCGGCCAGCGTGAGGGCGGTGGCGCCGTTGGCAGCCTGCTCGTTCACCGCGGCCCCCGCGGCCACGAGCGCGTCGAGCACACTGTTAGGAGCGTTCGCACTGACCGCTGCCATGAACGGCGTCAGGCCAGCGCTGTTGCGTACGTTGAGGTTGGCGCCCTCTTCCAGCGCGCTCGCCACGGCGTTCGCGTCACCGTCTTCCAACACGGCGAACAGGTCCGGGACAGGCACCTCCTTCGGCCCGAGAGACACGATGCCGAACCCCCATAGGGCGGCTACGGCGAGCACGATCACCAAAAGTACGGCTACTATCCAGCGCATGCGGCATGCTACCGCCTGAGGCGAACCGGTATGTTGAGCGGCGTGCTTGGCTTCAGGAGAACGGAACTCACTACCTTGCTGGGCCTGGCGCTTCCGCTGGTATTGGCGCAACTGGCGCAGAACGGCATGAGCTTCGTCGACACCGTGATGGTGGGGCGTTTGGGACCGTCGTCGCTGGCAGGTTTGGCGCTGGGAGCCACGCTCTTCTCGAGCGTTCTGGTCGTATCGATGGCGGTGATTCTGGCGGTGGCTCCGCTGGTGGCGCAAGCCGTCGGCGCGAAGCGCCGCGGTGAGGCGGGGCGCGTGGCTGGGCAAGCGCTGTGGTTGGCCGCAGCGCTGTCGGTGCCCGGACTACTATTCTTCTACAACGTGACACCGCTACTGGAAGCGCTGGGGACCGCACCGGCCACGGTGGATCTGGCGTCCGGCTACCTGCGGGCCGTGGGGTTCGGTTTCCCGTTCGCGCTGGGCTTCGTGGCGCTGCGCGGCTTCCTCGAGGGCCACGGACACGCCCGGCCCATCATGTACATCGCCATAGTCGGAGTGGGACTCAACGTGTTCCTCAACGACGCGCTCATCTTCGGCCATTACGGACTTCCACAACTCGGCATGGTCGGCTCCGGTTATGCCACCGCGGTGGTCTACTTCGTGCTGTTCGCCACGGGTGCTGCTCTGGTTGGAGTTGGGTACCGCGAGGAACGGATCTTCGCGGCGCTTCGTCGGCTCGACCTCAAGATCGTGGGTGAGCTGGTGCGTCTCGGTTGGCCCATCAGCGTCACGCTCGGCTTCGAGATCGGGTTATTCAGCGTAGCTACCCTGCTCATGGGTCGTTTCGGCGACGCCGCGCTGGCCGGACATCAGATAGCACTACAGTCGACCTCGACGGCCTTCATGGTGCCCCTGGGAGTATCCATCGCGACGAGCGTGCTGGTCGGCCAGGCGGCGGGTCGTGGCGACCGCGACGGTGCGCGTCGCATGGGCGTCATGGGCATCGCCCTCGGCACCTCCTTCATGGTGGTGACGGCACTGGTCTTCTGGCTTGCGCCGCGTCTGGTGATGGGCCTCTACGTGAACCTGAATGATCCTGTCAACGCCGCCGTCATCGCCTACGCCGGCACCTTCCTACTGATAGCCGGCATGTTCCAGGTCGTCGACGGCCTCCAAGTGACGGCGCAGGGTGCGCTGCGCGGCTTGAAAGACACGCGCGTGCCGATGCTATTGACACTGGTGGCGTACTGGCTAGTGGGCTTGCCGGTGGGGTTGCTACTGGCCTTCACCTTCGGTTTGGGTCCGCGTGGGCTGTGGTTCGGGATGGTGGCTGGCTTGTTCACTGCGGCGGTGCTGCTCAGCCTACGCTTCGTCCGGTCGGCTCGCAGCGCCCCGCTGGGCCAGGTAATCACCCAGTGGGAATCACCCGCCGAGTAGTACGGTAAACTCGCCGCACGGAGGTACGCATGACCTACATCATCATCCTCAGGAACGCCGCCATCATCCTGGCGTCGATCACCCTGTTCGCAGGTTTCTTCGTGGCTGTGAGCACTTGGCTAGTGCGTGAAAGCCACGAGCCGCACGTCGAAGGCAAGCTCGGCTGAAGCAGCGCGACCGGGTGCTCATCGCACCGCTCAGGCACTACCTGCGCGCTCCTCGCATCACCGCGGGGAGCGCGCGCTCTCTCCTGCGTGCGGCCTTCGCAAGCGCCTTCCTTGCTCAGGTATTGGTTGCCTCGTTGGTGGGGGTCGTCGTTCGGTTGCTGGCGGGCGGCGTTCGTTCGAGCCCTAGTCCGCTGCTCGGCTGGACCCTGGTGATAGTGGCGTTGGTGCAGTTACCCATCATGTTCTACGCCAGCCAACGAGTCGGCGCGCCCCAAGGGCACGGCGCCCCAACGGGCTCCGGTGCGCGGCGCGCCGCCCTGTCAGCCAGCCTGCTCAGCGGGGTGCTGCTCGCCACCAGTGCTTGGTTCCTGGCCTTGGCGTTAGCCGCGGGTCAGTCGGGCGCGCCGTTGTTCGTGTTGCTTGCCCTGGTGCTGCTGTCGTACTCGGGTGGCTTCCTGGCGGTTGGCCGCCTGGGGAACATCGCGGCGACCGAGAGCTTCGAGCAGCCTAGCTGAACGATGCGGACCCGATCCTCAGCGCCCCTCGGTCAGGTAGGCGTCCCTGAGCACATGCGACATTTCGAGCGCTTGGGCAGTGCCGAGCACCACACAATCAGCGGCGTTTTGCGCCACCAACACAGGTACGGAGGTGACGGCGCTCAGGTAGGCGTCGAGGTTGCGCAGCAGCGCACCGCCGCCGGTCATGACGATGCCGCGCTCGATCACGTCGGAAACGAGTTCCGGTGGGGCCTGTTCCAGCACCTTGACCATGCCGTCGGCTATCTTGCTGAGCGAAGGGGCCAGGGCGGCGCTGATGTCCTCGGCGGAGACGGTCACGCTCTTGGGCATACCGTCGATGAGGTCGCGGCCGCGCACCTCGACGACGCGCCGGTCGTCGTCGCTAATGATCTTCGCGGCGCCCACCTCGCGTTTGATGCTCTCGGCGGTGCGGTCGCCGATGAGCAGATTGTGTTTGGCCTTCACGAACGCCATGATGTCGCGGTCGAAGGTGTTGCCCGCGATGCGGAGGCTCTCGGCCACCACTATGCCGCCCAGGCTGATGATGGCTAAGTCGGTGGTACCGCCACCGATATCGATCACCATGGAACCTACCGGTTCAGCGATGGCGATGCCCGCGCCGATGGCGCCGGCGATCGGTTCCTCTATCAGGTAGCATTTGCGGGCGCCGGCTTCGTGCACTGCCTGCACCACCGCGCGGCGCTCGACGGTGGTTATACCCGACGGGATACAGACCATGACGTTGGGCCTGAGGAAGCGGGCCGGGCCCGTCAGGACCTTGCGGATGAACGCCTGCAGCATCTTCTCGGTGAGGGTGTAATCCGCGATTACGCCGTCGGCCATGGGCCTTATGGCGGTGATGTTGCCGGGGGTACGCCCTAGCATGCGGTACGCCTCCAAGCCCACAGCCTTGATGTCGGTGGTGCCCTTCACGACCGCTATCACGGCCGGTTCCCTGAGCAGGACGCCCTTGCCCTTGAGGTGGATGCGCACATTGGTAGTACCTAAGTCGACGCCGATCATAGTCCCAAGGTACCAGTTGCAAGCGCCGGCAAGTTGTAGTCGGCCGCTAGACTGGCGCCATGGATGAAAGCATGCGCGCCCTACTACCGGACGATTCTGGCACCCTACGAGTGGCCGTCACTGCCGCACCCGAGCTTGGCCCTGATGAAGTGCTGCTGGAAGTGCACGCCGCGGGCATCAACCGCGCCGACCTATCGCAGCTAGCCGGCCACTACCCGCCGCCCGCTGGAGCCTCCGACATCATCGGTCTGGAAGCTGCGGGCGTCGTACGCGTACTTGGCGCGGACGTCAACGCCAACCAGGTCGAGCTTGGTGAGCGCGCCTGCGCGCTACTCACCGGCGGCGGCTACGCC
>CAJDWL010000074.1_pt1 | contig 11502 bp, 6 predicted proteins | sample 7391591 | NCBI WGS metagenome assembly CAJDWL01 (sample SAMEA7055738, study PRJEB34461) | soil metagenome | biome: terrestrial ecosystem; feature: Peninsula; material: soil | place: Antarctica | collected 2016
GAGCGTGGCCGCAACGTCCATGAAGCGCAATTTTCGACATTGCGTGCGCTGACGCCGCAATGATGCGCCACCGTCCGCCCACCTTCGCTCCTGCGCATTCCGGCTTCACCCTGCTGGAAGTGCTGATCGCGATGACCCTGCTGGCGCTGTTGATGGCGATGGCTTTCGGGTCGCTGCGTGGCGCCATCGGCATCACCCGCAGCGGCGAGCGCACCATCTCCGGCACCAACCAGGCCCGCACCGTGCAGGAGTTCCTGCGCCGCCAGTTGTCCCACGCCATGGCGATCCCGTTCGAGCGCATGGAGGACACGGGCGAGAACCGGGTGTTCGAGGCCGATCGCAATGAGCTGCGTTTCGTCGCGCCGATGCCCGGGCACTTGGCCAACGGTGGTCCACACGTGCAGTGGATCACGATCGCCGGCGACCAGTTGCTGTTCGATCATGCCCAGTTGAACGGCTACGACCCGGACGATCCCAAGGCCAACAATCCGCGCGATCCGGTGCTTCTGATCAAGGGATTTTCCGAGGCCTGGTTCGAGTATCGCGGGCTGGACGAGGCCGGCGAACTGGGTCCGGCCATGGCGGCTTTCGAGGACGCCTACCGCTACAACCCTGAACTCAGTGACGCGCTGGTGTGGAGCGGGCGCGTAGCCCTGGAGTTGGGCCAGCCCAACCGCGCCGCCAACTACTGGCGCCAAGTGCTGAGCGAGAACCCGACAGACGAACGCGCGGCCTACTTCCTGAAGGTGGCCGAGAGCCAGTTGCGCTGGGGGGTGGCGGCAGGCGGTGCTTACTACGAGGGCCAGGCGGCCTACGCCGCCGGCGATCTCGAGGCAGCCTTGGCCGCTTTCCTGACCGCCACCCAAGTTAACGGGCGCTTCGTCGACGCTTGGGTGTGGGCGGCTCGCAGCAGTCAGGAACTCCGCAAACCGCGCGAAGCCATCGACTTGTGGCAGGAGGTGCTGCGCCTTGACCCGAGCGACGAACGCGCCCGCTGGTTCCTGCAGGCGGCTCAGCAGGAGCTAGCTCACGGTCCCGAGGCGGGTCGCGCCTTCGCCGAGGGGCTGGAAGAGTATCAGCAGGGTGACACCGAGGCGGCGCAGGAACTGTTCGAGCGGGCGGTGGAAGCCGAACCCGCCTTCGCCATGGCGTGGGGTTACCTGGGGCGCATCTCGTTCCAGGCCGGCGACTACCAGGCCGCTGCCGACGCCTATGGCCGCGCCACTGAGCTCGAGCCCGACAACGACGACTACGCCTTCTTCGCGACCGAAGCCGCCCGCTTGGCGGAGGCACAAGAGTGACTCCTTCGCTAAGGCGGCGCGACGACAGCTATCACCCAGAGTGGGCCCCGGGCCCACTTTGTATTCGAACGTAGGCAGGGAGCGAACGACCATGAACCAGTACGAACGACGACTCGATCCTCAAGGCAAGCCCTACTTGGCCACCCCGTTGAGCGGTTATCTGCTGACGCGTTTGCCGCTGCTCAACAAGAGTTCGGGGTTCACCCTGGAGGAGCGTCGTGAGCTCGGCCTCGACGGCCTCATAGCCCCGCAAGTGTCGAGCCTCGAGCAGCAGGTAGCGCGCGGCTACACCAACTTCAAGCGCTTCGGCACCCCCCTCGACCGCCACGTCTACCTGCTCATCTACCGCTGGCCGCGCGGCTTGGTGGTGAGCACTGACAACATCGACCGGGTCGACGAAATCATGGCGCAGGCGCCAGTTCAGGACGTCCGCCTGTCGGTAGCCACCGACTCGGAAGGCATCTTAGGGATAGGCGATCAGGGCTTCGGCGGTATGGCCATCTGCATCGGCAAGCTCTCGCTTTACACCGCGGCGGCCGGCATCGATCCCGCCACAACCTTGCCCATCGAGCTCGACGTCGGCACCAACCGCGCCGATCTACTCGACGACCCGCTCTACCTAGGCGTGAGGCACGAACGGTTGGTGGGCCAGGCGTACTACGACTTCGTCGAACGTTTCGTCACGGCGTTCGAAAAGCGTTTCCCGCATGCGCTGCTGCAGTGGGAAGACTTCAGCAAGCAGAAAGCCTTCGACGTCCTCAACAGCTACCGCGACAGGCTGCCTTCGTTCAATGACGACGTGCAGGGCACCGGCGCCGTGGTGCTGGCCGGTTTACTGGCCGCAGCGCGCAAGACGCGCAGACCGTTAAGCGAGGAGACGTTCGTCATCCACGGCGCAGGCGCCGGTGGGGTAGGCGTAGCGCGCCAGGTGACCTTAGGCCTGATGAAACAGGGCCTGAGCAAGGCCGAAGCGCGGGCGCGCGTGCTCGTCATCGATTCACGCGGCCTGCTGGTTGCGGGACGCGAGGGGTTGGAGTCATACAAGGAGGAAGTCGCCCAGGACCCGTCGCGCCTGGCCGGCTGGGAGATGGCCGGTGCTATCCCGACCCTGCAGGAGACCGTCGCGAACGCCAAGGTTACCGGTCTCATCGGACTATCTGGGCAGGCGGGCGCCTTCGACCAGCAAGTAGTGGCGGCGGTGGCAGGCAACAGTAGCCGCCCCATCATCTTCCCGCTCTCCAACCCGACCGACAACAGCGAGATAACCCCCGAGAACGCCTACGCCTGGACGGGGGGTAGCGCCGTAGTGGCCAGCGGCAGCCCCTTCCCGGACGTGATGGTCGACGGTCACCGTCGTGTGGTCGGGCAGGGCAACAACGCCTTCGTTTTCCCTGGCTTGGGTCTCGGCACGATGGTGGTGAAAGCTTCGCGCTTGACCGACGGCATGTTCACGGCGGCCGCCGAATCGTTGGGCGAGTACACCGACGCTGGGCGCCTGCTCGAGGGCGCCGTCTACCCAAGCGTCAACGCGTTGAGGCGCGCCAGTCGCCACTTGGCATTAGCCGTGGCTAAGCAGGCTCTCAGCGACGGGGTGGCTCGGCGCGAGGTCGACGAAGACGCTCTCGAAGAGGCAGTCGACGCGGCCATGTGGGAGCCGCGCTACTTGCCGATCCGTAAGGCCGAGTAGCCGTGCGGACGGTGGTGCTTCGGGTGGTGGCGCTGTCGCTGCTGCTACTGCTGACGCTGGTAAGCGTGATCGTGATACGCACCACGCAAAGGCTGCCCGACACCACCGTCTATTTCATCCGCGACCAAGGAGTGAGCTTCACGCTGGAAGCCGCCTACCGCCGCACCGGCAAGCGCAACGTGGCCGAGCGTGTGGCGCTGCAACTCGAGTCGCTCACGCACGGACCGGAAGCGGAGGAGGCGGCACGTGGCCTGAGCAGCGCCGTGCCCCCTGCTAGCCGCCTGCTGGATGCACAGCTCGAGGACGGCGTGTTGAGCGTCGACCTGAACTCCGCCTTTGAGCAGGGCGGCGGCTCCGCCTCGATGTTCGGCCGCCTGTACCAGCTCTACTACACTTTCACGCAGCCCAGCGACGTGAACGCGGTTCGCCTCGCCATAGAGGGCAGGCCGGTCACGGTGTTCGGCGGTGAGGGCCTGCTGCTCGACGACCCTTGGCTCCGCTCGCAGCACGCTGACCTGCCCGTCTGGTGATAGCACCCGAACGGTTCCACGCTGTTCGCCGAGCGTTGTTGGTCGTCGCGGCGGCGCTCCTGGTCATGACTTTCGCTACAGCTCAGGGTCCGACCGGAGTAGGCGGCGCAGACTTCGCCTCAGAGCCGCCCGCGGAAACCTCACTGGCCTCTTCGTCCCACCTCACGGCGCTGCTGGCCGCCCGCGCCAGCACCTTCGAAGCAACGGTGGACCTGTTCAGGGATAGGTATTGGGATCCCTACTACCGCGACTGGCAGGAGTGGGCCGACGAGCACCGCCAGGCCGCCTACGAGGCCAAGGAGCGAGTGGTGTTCGACGCGATCATGAGGCAGATGGTCTTCGGGCTGCGTGACGATCATTCGCGTTGGCTGGGCCTCGCCGCACCGCCGCCCGACGCCCTGGGAGAGTCCGGTGAGCTCAGTAGTGACCCTGGCCTCGGCTTCGGGCTGCAGGTGCGCTACCTGAGCGATTGGGGCTTGCTGGTCGAGCGCGTCCTGCCCAACTCACCAGCGCAGTCTGCCGGACTTCTGCGTGCCGACGTGGTGGTGAGGTTAGGTGACCACGACCTCGTGGGCTTGGCGGCGGGGGAGATGCGCGAACTGCTCGAAGCCGCGCTCCATCAGCCGCAGGTGAGCGTGGTGATCCGGCGTGGTAGCCGTCTGCTAACGCCACTGACGCTGAGCGCCGTTCCCTTGCGTGAAGACGAGTTGGCGCTGCGCCCTTACGGCGTGATACTGGCCAGCGGCGTCGGTTACCTCTACGTGCCGTCGTTCACGCAGCCGGGCACCGCCGTGAGCGCTCACCAAGCACTGGCGAAGTTAACGGCCGCTGGCGCCAACGCGGTCGTGATCGATCTGCGCGGCAACCTAGGCGGCTCGGTAACTGAACTGGGCGCCTTCTTAGGAGCGTTCATCAGCGGTGAATGGGGGGAGGCGGAGGGTCGCGGGGGCCAGTTGTGGAGCGCTAGTTTCGACAACGCTAGCTCCGCAGCCCGTTTGGTGGCGCCAGACGGCAAGGTGGTGCGCAGCCTGACTCTGGAGCGGGCCGTGAAGTTCGACGGGCCCGTGGCGGTGCTGGTTGACGCTGCGACCGGTTCGGCCGCTGAGGTGGCCGCCTTCGTGCTCGCCGAACGCGCTGGGGCGGTGGTAGTGGGGGAGCGCACGCACGGCAACGTTGAGGTGGTGCAGAGCTTCGCACTGCCCGACGGCAGCGTCGTGCTGGTGGCCATCGGCAACATGCGGTTGCCGGGCGGGGTTTCCATGGACGCTGGCTTGACGCCGGTCGTGAGCAGCCGCGTGGACATGCTCGACTTGGCGGCAGGCCTCGACGAGCCGCTGGCCGCGGCCGTGGGACAACTGAGCGACCTGCCGTTCGTGCCCGGCAAGTGGTTGCGGTGAGGGTGGTGCGCCCGACAGGATTCGAACCTGTGGCCTTTCGCTCCGGAGGCGAACGCTCTATCCGACTGAGCTACGGGCGCTTGAACTCCGCGTTTGCGCGCCGTGCTTCTTAGTGCGATGAAGCTGCACGTAGAGGCGCGGCAGTAGGCAATATAGCACCGTAAGCGGACAGTCACCACTAAGGCGGTTCGCCGTGGGGTGCGGATCGATCCGCGGCGACGCTTCGGTGTGGGGCTTCGACCAAGCCCCAGCCCTTGGCATCCACGTGCAACGAGGTTCGGCGCTAGCTGCCGCCTTCTGCTACACTTCAGGGCGTGTTCCTCAGCGTAAGCTCCGCTCGTTCACGACCCGAGTTTACGGTCGAGGTCGTGAAGTGATCAGGCAGTCAGGAACGAGCTCTAACGCGTCTCTCGTCACGCCCAACGAACGTGGGCGCGGGATGCTGAGTAGGCTAACTTCGGCACCGCGAGCGAGCAACGGCTCCGCGGCAGCTCCGGGAGGAATCCAGCAACGATGAAGATGAGCAAGCGAACCAGCACAATCATCCTATGGGCCGTGTCCATCGGCCTGTTGGCCGGCATGATCATCTCGTTCACGCCTGGCGCCAGCGGCATCGGCGGCATCGGCGGCTCGCAAGGCGTGGCGCAGATGCAGGTCAACGGCCAGACCCTCTACGACACCGACGTGCAGCAGATCCGCAGCAACGCGCTGTTCGCCTCCGTGACGGAGGGTCAAGTGGGCGCCGACCTAAAGCGCCTCATGGTTGACGAGCTAGTGCGCCAGGCCGTGCTGAACCAGGCCGCGGCGCGCAAGAACGTCTCCAGCGGCGCCGTCCGCAAGGCTGTTAACGAGTTCCGCGAGGAGCGCGGCGTTGCCGGTGGCCGCAACGACCAGGCTTACCTGCAGCTGATCGGCAGTGCTGGCTTTGACGACCAGGGCTTCCGCGATTACCTGAAGCAACAACTGCGCATCGAGGCGTTCGAGAACGACCTGACCAAAGACCTGACTGTGAGCGACGCCGAGATAGAGGCGTACTACCAGTCGCACCTGGGCAGCTACCAGACCGAGGAGCGCATCCTGGGCCGGCAGATAGTCGTCGATGAGCAGCTGCTCGCTCAGCAGCTTCGCAAACGCGTGATGGACGGCGAGAGCTTCGCTCAACTCGCCGCCGACAACAGCCTCGAACTGGCCGATCGGCAAGGAGCACTAGGCGCTCCCAGTGGGGAGAGCGAACCGCGCCCCGTGGGTCGCCCCGCGATGCCCACCAACGTCGCCAACGCAGCGTTCGCGCTGCGCGGCGTGGGCATGACCGACGTCATCGAGTCGAACGAACGCTACTTCGTGGTCGAGGTGGAGGAATACCTGCCTGCCGCCAGCCGCCCCTTCGACGAGGTCAGTGAGCAGGCAGCTACCGACGCCCTCAACGCCAAGCGCGCCGGCGCCGTGGAGGCTGAGCTCGATCGCCTGCGTGACGAAGCGAAGTTGACATTTCCCGCAAACAGCGAGCTTTCCTTCGACAACCCTGTCCTGGCCGAGGTGGGCGGTGTGCCGATCCGGGCTGTCAAGCTCGACCGCGCGCTTTACACCAACCCGCAGATCCAGCAGTCGCTGTCGCCGCAGACCGCCGACCTGATCGTTGGCCTGTTCAAGCCGACCGTGCTCAGCCAGCTGATCGATACCGAGGTCGCCTACCAGGCGGCTGACACCCTGGCCGTACCGTTCGTCGGCACCCGCTCCGGTATCGCTCAAGCAGCTCTCGATTACGTCGGTCGTGACGCTAGCGCCAGCGAGGACGAGCTCGAGGCGTACTACGAAGCACACCTTGACTCCTTCACGTTGCCGTCAGAGGCGGCCGTGACGCGTCTGGAGTTCGACACGCAGACCGCGGCGAGCGCCTTCCGCACGGCTCTGCTGGCGGGTGATGACGTCGCAGCCAGCGCCGAGGCGCAAGGCGGGACCATCGACGTACTGGGTCTGGTGAAGCCGGGCTCGCTGCGGACCGAGCTCGACACCGCGCTGTTCCAAACCGACGCATTCGAGCCACTTCCCGACGGGGTGCTCACTGTGTCCGACGTGCTGGTGCTCGAGGAGCTCGTCGAAGACAATGCTGACGCCACCGCTGTCGGCACGGATGACGACGCGGATGCCGAAACCGAGGCCGACATCGACATCGAAGCCGATGCCGACGCCGACTCCGATGCCGACACCGAACCGGCAGTCACCACTCGCGACGTGTACGTGGTGCTCGTGGCCGATCGCACCCCCGCTCGCGTCCGTCCACTCGACGACGTCCGGTCGCAGGTCGAAGCGGCGGTGCTGGCGGAGAAGCGCCAGGTGGAGCGCACCGAGTGGTTGGCCGAGCAGCGCGCCAACGTCGATATCGAGGAGTTCACCTCGACCGACTTCAACCTTGGTGACGATCTCCTCAGCCCCGAAGGTGCGGGTGAGGGCGCCATCGAAGAACCGGGCGACGCAACTAGCGGTGACGAGCCTGACAGTTCCACTGACGCCGAGTCAGATGACTCCGGTGATGCGGAGCCAGCCGCCGGCGGTGAAGGCGAGGCGACCCCCGAGAGCGGCGAATGAGCGCTACCTCCGGTGGTACCCGCGACGCCACGGGCGCGCCCCGCGCGCTGCTGAGCCTCTCCGATAAGAGCGGCCTGGAACCCCTGGCCCGCGGCCTAGTAGCGCTAGGCTACGAACTAGTTTCGACCGGTGGCACCCTTGCCGCGCTCCAATCATTGGAGCTGCCCGCCACCGCTGTGGCCGAAGTGACCGGTTTCCCCGAGATCCTGGGCGGCCGCGTTAAGACGCTGCATCCCGCCATCCACGCCGGCATCCTGGCCGGCCGCAGTGAAGCACATGGCGATGAGCTGGCTCGCTTGAACCTGGAGCGGTTCGCGCTGGTGGTGGTCAACCTCTACCCGTTCAGCGCCACCGTGGCCAACCCCGACGTGAGCTGGGACGAGGCGCTCGAGCAGATAGACATCGGCGGCCCCACCATGCTGCGTGCTGCCGCTAAGAACCACTCCCAGGTAGTGGTGGTGGTTGACCCGCACGATTATGACGCCGTGCTGATCGCCCTCAAGGCCGGCGCAGACCTCGATTTCAGGCGCAGACTGGCTCTGAAGGCGTTCGCGCACACAGCCGCTTACGACGCCGCCATCGTGGCGTGGTGGCAGCGTGACGAGGCGCTGCCCGAGCACCTGCCCTTGGCGCTGGAGCGCCAACAGGAGCTGCGTTACGGCGAGAACCCCCACCAGCGCGGCGCGCGCTACCGCGAGGTGGGCGCTGCTTCTTGCTGGGACGGCGCCGTGTTGCATTCCGGCATGCCGCTCTCCTACCTAAACCTGTTCGACGGCGAAGCCGCCTGGCGCCTGGCGCACGAGCTGCCCGGCGCCGCCGCCTGCGTGATCGTCAAGCATGCCAACGCCTGTGGCGCGGCGGTAGCCGACGACTTGGTCTCTGCCTACGACCTGGCGTTCGCAGCCGACCCTAAATCGGCGTTCGGCGGGGTGGTAGCGCTGCCTGGCCATGTGGATTTGGTGCTGGCCGAGGCCATCGTCGCCAATCCCAAGGCCGACGTCCTGCTGGCGCGCTCCTACGCCCCCGAGGCGCTTGAGCTGCTGGCCCGCAAACGCAAGAACATGCGTGTCCTCGAGCTGCCAGCTCCAGGCCCCAGACAGCGCGAGCTGCGGCGCTTGGACGGAGGCTTCCTGGTGCAGGAGCCCGACAGCGTGAACTTAGACCGCAGCGGCTGGCAGGTCGTCACCAAGGCGCAACCAGACGACGCCCAGTTGCGCGACGTGGCGCTGGCTCAACTGGTATGCGCCGCCACCTCATCCAACGCCATCGTGCTGACCTCCGGCGGCTCCGCCGTGGGCATCGGCGCCGGGCAACAGAGCAGGGTCGACGCGGTGGAGATAGCCGCCCGCAAGGCGGCCGGCCGAGCGCAGGGGGGCGTGTGCGCCTCCGATGCCTTCTTCCCGTTCCGGGACGGCCTTGACGCAGCTGCAGCGGCTGGCGTGGCGGTGGTGGTGCAACCTGGTGGTTCCATTAACGACGACAAGATCGTGGCCGCCGCTGATGAGCTCGGCTTGGTGATGATCATGACCGGGGAGCGCCACTTCAGGCATTGAGCCCGGCCACAGCGGTGCTGTGAGTACCATAGCTTGTATCAAGAGACGATCTATATAGCAGGGCTGGCACTCGGACCGAGTGCCAGCCCTTGAAGCTGACCACCGGCCGGTGATAATCTACTCGTCACGGTCATCGGACGGGGGAGATGTGGTCACGCTCTGTGAACCGCTCGCGTCCCACAGTAGGTAGTACCTGCTAGCATGGTCGGTACAAGATGTTGTATCGCTTGCTGTGCGCGCGACGAAAGTTATCGCTGCCCGAACGCTGCAGAGGTAAGCCGACATCGACACCGCCCGGAGGCCGCCAACAAGCCGACGCAACCGCCTCTCGGCAACAACCATTAGTCGTCATTCAGCAGTCTCTTGCGCGTCACGCCAAAGAGACGGGAGGAGCACCATGCTTGACCCTTCACCTCACCCCGAGCCTGCGGGCAAATTCGATCCGCACGCGGTCACCATCGCCAAGCGGCAGTATTTCCAGCCCGGCGACAACGACTTAGAGGGGATGTTCCGGCGCGTAGCCAGCTGGGTTGCGCAGCCAGAAGAGAACGAGGTGCGGGAGCTAACGGCTGAGCGCTTCTATGACCTGATGATCAGCAAGCGCTTCTGCCCAGGCGGACGCGTGCTCGCTGGCGCCGACACGCTCCACGGCAACGTCCTCAACTGCTTCGTTCAGGACGGCAGCCCCGAAGCTGCCGGCAGCACCGACTGGGTGCTCAACCTAGCCACTAAGCTAGCTCTGGTCACCAAGGTCGGGGGCGGCAACGGCGTTAACTTAGACCCACTCACCCCCAAGCGCCAGTTCGAGGGCCGCGCTGGGCGGTTGTACCTCACCATCGACGCCAACCACACCGATTACGAGAAGGTCAAGGACGGCACCTTCCTCGACCTGGTGCGCGGAGATTACGTTACGCGCGGTTACCGCTCTGCGAGCTTCGTGGAGAAGAGCGAGGCGCCGTCGGGCATCCACTTGCGCCGCGTCGGCGACTCCGTGGACGGCATCTGGCGCTCCGCCGGCGACGCCGTGAGGCTTCTGCTCGAAGGTCACGACGTGCTCGTCGACCTGTCCGACCTGCGCGCCGAAGGCACGCCGGTGGCCGGGTCGGGTGGTAGCTCCAGCGGACCGTCGAGCTTCGCGGTGGAAGTGTTCGACAACTTCGGTGTGTGGGCAGGGTTGGGTGGGGCGGAGTTTGCAGGGCCAGTAGCGACGTTGCGCTATGTATTCGCGCCCACGCTTCGTGCGATACGTCAAGGTGGAACGAGGCGCGGCGCCGGCATGGCGACCATAAGCATCTCGCACCCGGACCTCACAGACTTCGTAACCGCTAAAGACCTCCAGCGCGAGCAGACCGAGGGCGACATAAGCACCTTCAACATCTCGGTGCTAGTGACCGACGAGTTCATGGAGAGTGCCAAGAACGAACGGCAAGGTCCACTGTGGGAGATCGCTCAACACGCCTGGGGTACGGGCGAGCCGGGGCTCATCTATATCGACCGGATCAACGAGCACAACCCCATGCGGGCGGAACTGGGGGACATCCTCAGCACCAACCCGTGCGGCGAGATCCCTCTCTACCCCGGCGAACCGTGCGACTTGGGCGCCCTTAACCTCGCTGCATATGTAACCGAACGCGGTCGCGGCCTCGCCGGCTACGATTTCGACGGCTTCGCTGCCGATACCACCACCGCGGTGCGCTTCCTCGACAACGTCCTCGACGTCAACAAGTTCGCCCTCGAGGACAACCGCGAGATGAGCATGAAGCTGCGTCGCTTGGGCCTTGGCGTGATGGGTCTCGCCGACGCGCTCATCCTCATGGGGTACGCCTACGACTCCGACGAGGGCCGTGACGCCGTGGAGGCGATGATCGGCGCGCTGCGCAACGCCGCGTCCGCCGCCTCGGAGCAGCTCGCTGCCGAGCGCGGTGTGTTCCCGATGTTCGATCAAAGCGACCTGAAGACCCCACGCCGCAACGTTGCGGTGCTCACTGTCGCGCCGACGGGCACCACCAGCATGCTGATGGGCGTCTCCTCGGGCGTCGAGCCTGTCTTCGCGCCGTTCGTCTACCGCAAGATCGGTACCGACTACCACGCCCTCATCCACCCGCTGTTCCAGGAACTACTGGATGAGCACCCTGCACCCCCTGACTTCTACAAGGACGGCGGTTGGGATTGGGACAAGGTCGTGGCCGAGGTGCAGGTGAACCACGGCTCGGTGCAGGGCCTGTCGTTCATTCCTGAGGCGGTGGCGAGCGTGCTGCGCTGCGCCCACGACATCAGCCCCACCGATCACGTGAAGATGCAGGGCGCCGTGCAGCGCGCCTTCGACGGTGGCGAGAAGGCGGCCAACTCCATCTCGAAGACCATCAACCTCCCCAACCAGTCGACCGTCGAAGACGTCTACGAGTCCTACTCGTTGGCGTTCGCCACTCAGTGCAAGGGGATAACCGT
>CAJDWL010000211.1_pt1 | contig 11452 bp, 14 predicted proteins | sample 7391591 | NCBI WGS metagenome assembly CAJDWL01 (sample SAMEA7055738, study PRJEB34461) | soil metagenome | biome: terrestrial ecosystem; feature: Peninsula; material: soil | place: Antarctica | collected 2016
GGCGTGAACGTCATCCCTTGCGGCACCAACCTGCACATGTACAACACCAGCCCCGATTGCATCTCGCCTTCGGAGACCCTCATGGGCCAGCTCTTCCAGGTCGGTCGTGAGACCCTCGACACCGAGGAAGCCCGCGACATCGGCTACGAGATCCAGTCCGTCGAAGCCGACCTCATCCCCATCCTCTACACCGCCACCCAGCTGGCTCACTACAGCTGGTCGGCCAACATCAACGGCTACCACCAGGAAGGGGAAATGAACCCCCTGCTCGGTACCTGGGAACTTCCCCTCCTCTTCAAGGCTCAGTAAACAAGCCCTAAGAGGTCCAAGGTTCGATGCGATTGGGCGGCCCTGAAGCCGCCCAATCGCCAAGAACCACGCAGAAACCTATCTTCCATGGCCATATCTTCGTTCCGGTGTTCATCTCATCAACGCTTCGCTGACGGCGCGCGTCCGCGAGCACTGAGGGCTGCCCAGTGATCGTCTACAGCATCAGGCGCTTCTTCCAGCTCATCCCCACTTTCATCGGCGCCACCATGCTGGCGTTCCTTATAAGCCAGCTGGTGCCTGGCGACTTCCTCAAAGCCAAGGAGCTCGAGCCCAACGTGCGGCCCGAGACCATCGAGCGCATGCGCTCCCAGTTCGGGCTCGACCAGCCCATGGCCACGCAGTACGTGCGATGGATGCGCAACTTGGTTCAGGGCAACCTAGGGCAATCGTTCAGCTCCAACCAGCCCGTGATACAGCGCATAGCTAACCCCATGCGCAACTCCATGTACTTGGCAATGCTGTCTATCGTGATGCTGTGGCTGGTGGCGGTTCCCGCCGGGGTCTACTCGGCGGTGAGGCAATACTCCCTTGGCGATCAGCTGGTGAGCGCCTTCTCGTACTTCGGGCTCGCCATACCCAACTTCTTCTTCGCGCAGATACTCATCCTGCTACTGTTCGTCACCCGAACGTGGACCAAGGACGCGTTCGGCTACGGCCAGTTGCTCTTCCCCGTAGCCGGCATGACCAGCGGCGGCTACCTGCAGATGACGCCGTGGCAGCAGTTCCTCGACGTCATGTGGCACATGATCATCCCCTCGTTCGTGGTGGCCACCGCCGGCATGGCGGGCTTCACCCGCGTGCTCAGGGCGCAGATGATCGAGTACCTCAGTTCCGATTTCATCCGCACCGCGCGGTCGAAGGGCTTGGGGGAGAACAAGGTGACCTACAAGCACGCCCTGCGGCCTGCCATCATCCCGTTCGTGGCCGGCATCGGCGGGCTGCTTCCCGAGTTGGTCGGCGGCGCCGGCCTAGTGGAAGTAACCATGTCGTGGCCCGGCATCACACCGCAGTTCCTCGAAGCCATCAGCCGCCAGGACATCTACATCGTGCTGGGACTCATCGTCATAACCACCATCCTGCTGATGATCGGCAACCTCCTCTCCGACTTGCTGCTGGCCGTGGTCGATCCACGGATCCGCTACAACTGAGGCCCTGCGATGACCGATAAGAACCAGCACGGTTTCACCGACGACGACGCCGCAGCGATCACCGACTCCACTTTGCAGGAGGTCGCCAACGTCGACGTTCAGTTGAACGTTGCCGGACCGTTGTTGACGCGCGAGAGCAAGAGTCAGGGGCGGATAGTCTGGGAGCAGCTCAGGCGCCACAAGGCCGCCCTCCTCGGGGGCTGGGTGCTGGTGTTCATGTACCTGACGGCCATGTTCGCCGGCTTCCTGGCGCCGTACGGCATCAACGAGTACCGCACCCGCCCCACCGCCGCCTTCCGACCTCCCAGCCAGATCCATTGGACCGACCCGGAAACCGGGCGCCTGACGCGACCCTTCGTCTACGACGTAGAGGAGTCGCGTGACCCGGTCACGCGCCAGCGTGTTTACACCGATATCACCGACGCCAAGTACCCCATCAAGTTGCTCGTCAAGCGGCCCTCGAAGCCCTACAAGATTCTGGGGTTATTCAAGTCCGACCTGCACCTGTTCGGCGTCGACGACCCGGGGCGAATATTCCTGTGGGGCACCAACAGCCTAGGCAAGGACGTTTTCTCGAGGGTGCTCTTCGGCGGGCAGGTGAGCCTCACCATCGGCATCCTGGCGGTGTGGGTGTCTCTGACACTCGGCCTGCTGCTTGGCGGCCTAGCCGGCTTCTACGGCGGCATCATCGACGACATAATCATGAGGCTGGTAGAGGTGTTCGCGGCAATACCCGGCCTGTTCCTGCTCATCGTGCTGGCGTCCCTGCTGCGTGACCCGGGCAACCCTCTGGCTCAAGCATTCGGCCTCAAGATGACCTCCGCACAGACGTTCCTGCTCATAGTCATGGTGCTTGGCTTCGTCGGTTGGGGTGGGCTGGCGCGCATCATCCGCGGTTTCATCCTCTCGGCTCGCGAGCTCGATTACGCCGCGGCCGCCAAGGCGCTGGGCGCGAGCGAGGCGCGTGTGCTGTGGCGTCACCTGCTGCCCTCCACCGCCAGTTACGTCATCGTGAGCCTCACCCTGTCGATCCCCGGCTTCATCCTGGCCGAGACCAGCCTGTCGTTCTTGGGCCTGGGCCCAAGCGAGCTCGACACCTCCAGTTGGGGCCTGATGCTACGCGACGCCACCGTGCGCGGTATCAGTATCCAGTTCGTGCCGTGGCTTCTGATACCTGGCATCCCTATCTTCCTGGCAGTGTTATGCTGGAACCTGCTTGGCGATGGTATGCGTGACGCTTTCGACCCGAAGAAGAGACGTTAACGGGTCAGGCACCCAGGCTTATTTCCACAAAACACTTATCTTGCAAGGCGCGCTGCGCTTTATCTAACGCGGCGCACCTCGCTGTATGCCAGCGCGGGGCGCGGTTAGAGACGGCGCTGCGCAAACAAAATAATCCCCTGTGAGGAGCGTACGCACAGATGGCAAACAAAGAACGCCTGCTTGAGGTCAAGGACCTCAGGACCTACTTCGATACCGACGAAGGCACGGTGAAAGCCGTTGACGGGGTAAGTTTCCACCTCAACAAGGGCGAGACGCTGGCCGTCGTGGGTGAGTCGGGCTCCGGCAAGTCGGTGATGAGCCTGTCGATGATGCGCCTCATCCCCACCCCACCGGGCCGAATTGCCGGCGGGGAGATCCTCTTCGAGGGCGAGGACCTGGTTAAGAAGTCGGAGCGTGAGATGCGACGCATCCGCGGCAACGACATCTCAATGATCTTCCAGGAGCCGATGACGAGCCTCAACCCCGTCTACACCGTCGGCGACCAGATCGCCGAAGCCATCGTCCTGCACCAGGGCAAGTCCCACAAGCAGGCGATGATCCTAGCCGCCGAGATGCTCGATCTTGTAGGCATCCCCGAACCCGGCAAACGCGTGAAGAACTTCCCGCACCAGATGTCGGGTGGCATGCGCCAACGCGTGATGATCGCCATGGCGCTCTCGTGCGGCCCGAAGCTCCTTATAGCTGACGAGCCCACCACCGCCCTCGACGTCACCATCCAGGCCCAGATCCTCGACCTCATGAGTAAATTGCAGCATGAGATCGGCATGTCGATCCTGTTCATCACCCACGACCTCGGAGTGGTGGCCGAGGTGGCCGACCGCGCCGTGGTGATGTACGCCGGGCGGGCCGTGGAAGAGGCGGTCGTCAACGACATCTACGCCGACCCCAAGATGCCTTACACCCTGGGGCTTCACGGGCACATGGTCCGCTGCGTCAGGTGGGATGAGCTCGACCTCAAGGCCGACTTACCCGGAAGTGGGAGCGCAGTATGACCATCGACAACAGCACCCTCACGGACGCTGAAGACCGCCAGGACTTCCCCGAGGACGCCGAGAACCTGCTCGAAGTGCGCGCGCTCCGCAAGTACTTCCCCATCCGCGGCGGCATCTTCTCCCGCGTGGTGGCAAACGTCAAGGCCGTTGAGGACGTCAGTTTCACAGTCAAGCGCGGCGAAGTAGTGGGCTTGGTGGGCGAGTCCGGTTCCGGCAAGACGACGGTGGGACGCTCCATCCTCAGGCTCATCGAGCCCTCTGCCGGCGAGGTGATCTTCGACGGCGTCGACATCACCAAGGTCTCTAAGGGCACGATGCGCGAGTACCGTAAGAAAATGCAGATCATCTTCCAGGACCCTTTCGCCAGCCTCAACCCGCGCATGTCGGTCGGCGACATCGTCGGCGAAGCCATGAGCATCCATAACCTCGCGCGCGGCAGGGATCGCGAGGAGCGCGTCGGCGACCTACTCGAGCGCGTCGGCCTGGCTCGCGGCCACATGCGCCGTTACCCGCACGAGTTCTCAGGCGGTCAACGCCAGCGCATCGGCATCGCGCGCGCGCTGGCCGTAGACCCCGAGTTCATCGTCGCCGACGAGCCCGTCTCGGCCCTCGACGTCTCCATCCAGGCGCAGGTCGTGAACTTGCTGCAGGACCTCAAGGAAGAGCTCGGCCTCACGCTGCTGTTCATCGCCCACGACTTAGCCGTGGTGGAGTACATCAGCGACCACGTGGTCGTTATGTACCTCGGCCGCATCATGGAGATAGCTCCCGCCAAGGAGCTCTACGCCAACCCCATCCACCCCTACACCGAGGCGTTGTTGTCGGCGGTACCCATCCCCGACCCCACCGTGAAGCGTGACCGAGTACTGCTCCAGGGCGACATTCCCAGCCCCATCAATCCGCCCTCGGGCTGCGTGTTCCGCACCCGGTGCCCCATCCACTTCAAGGCGTGCATCAACCGCTAGGCAACGCAGTGGCGCGCAAGACGACCAAGGGAGACAAACCGAAGGGAGGGGGCGAGCGACTCAAGCTCCCCCCCTTCGAGATCTTCAAGCTCATCCTGCGCACCTACGCGGCCACGCTGCCTTACATCATCATCTTCGTGGCGGTGATGCTGGTAGCCACCTGGGTGTTCACCACGCTGGTCTTCCACTAGGGCCCTGGAGGCCGGTGACACCCGCGGGTCCGGCCGTCTTCTCGTCAGCAACGTATACTCGCCGTCGTGACCACCGGACCGGAGCTCAGCGACAGGATCCGCCGCGGCGTGCTGGCGGCACTACCCCGCGACCCTAGCGAACTGCTATCGGGCCTCGGCACCGTCCTAGGGACCCCAGCCGCGGCAACGACAAGCGCCGAACTGGCCAGTTTCCTGGAGCTGCTGCGCGCCTACCCGCTCAGGCCAGGCAAGACCCTACGCGGCCAGCTTCTGCTGCTCGCGGCGCGCGCCCACGGCGCCGAGGACGACCGAGCCGCCTTCGTCCTTGCAGAAGCGCTTGAGCTATTCCAGAACTGGGTACTGGTTCATGACGACATCGAAGACGATTCCGAGGAGCGCCGCGGCGAGCCCGCCCTGCACCGTCAGGTGGGTCTGCCGGTAGCGCTCAACGTGGGTGACGCCATGCACCTGCTCATGTGGCGCCACCTTCACGGTCTGCCTCGTGACACCCCGCTCAAGCGCGACGAAGCCCTAGCCGAGTTCAGCGAGATGATCTTCCGCACTGCCGCCGGCCAGCACCTCGACCTGGTCTGGGTGGAGCAGGGCCGCTTCGACGTCAGTGAGAGCGATTACCTGACCATGGTCAGCCTCAAGACCGGCTATTACACCGTGGTATCGCCGCTGCGCTTGGGAGCGGCCTGCGCGGGCCACCCCCCCGCTGCAGCGTTCGAGTCGGCCGGACTAGAACTGGGCGTGGCGTTCCAGATCCGCGACGACGTGCTGAATTTGACGCCCGGAGCCACCCACGGCAAGGAGTTCGCCGGCGACCTCTACGAAGGCAAACGGACGCTGGTGTTGGCGCACCTGATGGCGCACGCCACCAACCCCGAGAAAGAGCGGGTGGTGGCAGCCTTGAACCACCCTCGCGCCAATAAGGACCCTGCAGAGATCAGCGCGGTGCTCGGTCTCATCGAGCGCTACGGGTCACTGCGCTACGCCCAAGCAGCGTGGCTTGACGCAACTAGAGGCCGCCCTCGTCCCGCTCGAGCGCCGTGACGATGTCGAGCGGCTACTGGGGCTCCTGGCTGGGCTCGCCGCGCGCAACAGCTGAGTTGGGACGTGCATTTGCATGGCGCAGCGGTTGAATTGTGCGGCGCAACAGCTGAACCAGATCAGCTGCCTAGCTTCAGGCGGCATGGGCCCGGCCAGCGCGGCCGCGTGCGCCTAATGGCGCTAGAGTTCGAGGCATGACCCGCCCGTCCGCCCGCTCGTCACGTGCGACGCGGGTCAACACAGCGCCAGCGGACAACCGAGGTATCTCGGCCCCACCGGCGCTGCCGGGGCAAGCCTCCCCCGACCTGCCCCCCGTACCGCCGCCCGGCGCGTCGTCGTTGGAGGCCTGGGACTCCCTCCACGCCAGCGCGCCGACCACGGCGCTCATCGCCACGGCAGCCAATCGGCTGCTCAGTCTGCTAGCGGGCTTGTCGAGCTGCCCTGCTTGCCGCCAGCGGCCCAGCGCACTCAACGGGGTGTGCGGTGAGTGTGCGGCGCAGCTTCGCCGAGCCGTGGCAGCCCTGCCCGCGCCGACCGGCGAGCGCATCTGGTTAGGTCCACACGCCGGCGTATGGCGTCGCCTGGTGCACGCTCTCAAGTATCGGGGCTCGCGGCGCGTGGCGCGACTGCTCGCCGAACTGTTGGCTGCGCGCTTAGCCGCTAGCGCCTACCTGCCCCAACTGATCACCCACGTTCCCACCAGTGCTGCCCGGCGGCGCCAGCGCGGTTACGACCAGGCTGAACTGCTAGCGCGCGAGCTGGCTCACGCCAGCGCGCTACCGCACGTGAGCGCGCTAGTGCGCGTGCGAGCCACTGCCAAGCAGGCGGGCAGCAGTCGCGCGGCCCGCGGCGCCAACGTGGCTGGCGCGTTCCGCTCGCGTTACTTAGCAGGGCGGCGAGTGTTGCTCGTCGACGACGTGCTCACCACCGGCGCTACCTTGGCGGCCGCTAGCGCCGCAATGATGGCGTCCGGGGCGGCCGAAGTGCGTTGTGCAGTGGTCGCTAGGGCGGCTCCACCAGGCACGGCATCCTTAGTCGACATGGAGGCGACGGAGCGGCCGCCGGGGTTACAGCACTACCGCCACAGCGGTGCCGATTCCTAACAGCGCCCCGACGAACACCTGCGGGTAGGTATGGCCGAGGAGCGTCTTTAGTGACGCGGGCTTGAATCCCTCGTCGAAGAGGTGGCCAAGCTCGCGTACCAGTTCGTTGATGAGCTCCGCCTGCCGCCCGGCGGCCCGGCGGATACCGGTGGCGTCGTACATCACGATCGATCCCAGCACGGCGGCGATGGCGAAGGTAGGGCTACCCCATCCGTAGAGCATCCCGATACTGACAGCTAGTGCGGACACCGCGGCGGTATGCGATGACGGCATCCCACCTGTGTCGAGCAGCCGCTCCGGCGACCACCTCCGTTCGGTCATGAGTATCAGCAGCACCTTGAGCACCTGAGCAGCAGTCGTGGCCAAGATCGCTGCTATGAGGGGCGTGTTGCCCATCAGTCCGGTCATGCGCCGCGGCGTCTCCGTGCTGCGGTGACGGTATTGACGATGACCATGGCTACCGTCATCGGCCCGGTGCCGCCCGGCATCGGTGTCAGGTACGACGCCACTGCGGCTACGTCGGGGTCTACGTCCCCTGCTATGCCATGCTCCTCGCGCGTAAGACCAACGTCGAGCACCACCGCGCCGGGCTTCACCATCTCAGGGGTGATGAGGCGCGGCCGCCCGGCTGCCGCCACCAGGATGTCAGCTCGTCTCGTCACGGCGCCCAAGTCGGGGGTGCGGGAGTGAGCCAGCGTCACGGTGGCGTCACGTTGCAGCAGTAGGGCGGCCAAAGGCTTGCCGACCAGATTCGAGCGTCCCACCACCACCGCCTCGCGTCCCGCGATCTCCAACTGGTAGCGGTCGAGCAACTCGACGACGCCCATGGGGGTGGCCGGCACCAAGCCCACTCGCCCGCTCCACAACCGGCCCACGTTGGTTGGGTGCAGGCCGTCGACGTCTTTGTCGGGGTCGATGGCGTCTAGTATCGGCGCTGCCTCGATACCGGGCAGCGGTAGCTGCACCAGCACACCGTCGACGTCGGGGTCGCGGTTGAGGCTAGCCACCAGGTCGAGCAGCTCAGCGCTCGAGGTGCCCTCAGGGAGCAGCCGTGTTTCGGAGCTCAAGCCGGCGCGGGCCGCCAGGCGCTCCTTGGAACGCACGTAGGAGGCGCTGGCAGGGTCGTCGCCGACGCGGACGAACACGAGCTTGGGAACGAAGCCCAGACGTTCGACCTCACCACGCAACTCCCCCACCAGCTCGGCGGCTACGCGCTTGCCGTCTAGGCTGAGGGCTTGACTCTCACGCGCCATCGCCGTTCCCCGCCTGCTCACTCGAGCCGAGTTGCCGCATCTCCTTGGCGAGGACACCGTTGACGAAGCGGCCGGACTCGTCGCCACCGAACTTCTTGGCCAAACGGACTGCCATCTCTATGGCCACCTCCGGCGGACCGCCGCCGTAACGCATCTCACTCAGCGCCAAGCGCAACACGTTCAGGTCGGTCTGCGACATCTGTCCGAAGGTCCAGCCAGTTATGAGGTCGGTCAGAGCGGCGTCGAGCTCCTCGCGGTGCTCACCGAAGCTGGTGAGGAGTTGCTCGGCGAATGCCAAGCTGGCGCTATCGAGCGGCTCGCCGTAGGCGGCCTCCTCGGTGTCGCCCTCGTCCACCAGCTCTTGACGAACGCGGCGAGCTCTCGCGCCCTTCTTCTACCCACGCGTCAAGTCGTCTTCCTGAAGCTCCACGTTCTCGACCGCCACGTTGACGCTCTTGACTTCGAGGCCCGTCATGGAGGCCACGGCGTCGCGAACGGAGCGTTGCGCGGCTTTCGCTACCTCGGGTATCACCTTGCCGTAGGTCACGGCGAGGGTTAGGTCAACCCACACGTCGTCGCCGTCGCGCTCTATGGCGATGCCTCGGCCGCGGCGGCCACCCAGGATCTCACCCACCCGAGCGGGCGGCTGGATGGGGCGCACGCCCTCCACGTCCTCGAGGGCGAGCTGAACGATGCCGAAGAGCACGTCGGCTGAGATGGCGAGGTCGGGGCTATCAGTCATAAAGACATCCTACGGGTTATGAAGTTGGTGTAAACGGCACCACGCCGGAAGAAGGCGTTATCGAGCACCTTGAGGTGGAACGGCACTGTGGTCTTCACCCCTTCGATCACGGTCTCCTTGAGCGCCCGCTCCATGCGGGCGATGGCTTCAGCCCTCGTGGGGGCCCAAGCTATCACCTTGGCTACCAGACTGTCGTAGTTGGCGGGGATGCGGTAGCCGGCGTATACGTGTGAATCGACACGGATACCGGGCCCACCAGGCCAATGCACGTCGGTGATGACGCCGGCAGAAGGCCGGAAGTCATGGTCGGGATCCTCGGCGTTGATGCGCACTTCAATGGCGTGGCCGTTGACCACGATGTCGTCCTGGTGGAAAGACAGGCCGTTACCCGCAGCCACCTTGAGCTGTTCCTGTACCAGATCGGTGCAAGTGATCATCTCCGTCACCGGATGCTCGACCTGGATGCGCGTGTTCATCTCGGAGAAATAGAACTCTCCGCTGCGTTCCACGAGGAACTCGCAGGTACCGGCGCCACGGTAGGAGATGTGTTTGGCGAGGCTCACCGCCGCCGCGGCTATCCGGGCCCTGAGTTCCGGGTCGAGGGTGGACGGCCCCTCCTCGAGAACCTTCTGGTAACGGCGTTGGATGGAGCAGTCGCGCTCGAAGAGATGGACGACCTCACCCTTACCGTCGCCGAAAAGCTGTATCTCGATATGCTTGGGCTCCTCGAGGTACTTCTCCATGTAGAGCTCGGCGTTCCCGAAGGCGGCGCGCGCTTCCTCTTGAGCGTTCACGAACTGGCGCTCCAAGTCGGCGTGGCTGTGCACCACGCGCATGCCGCGTCCGCCGCCACCCGCGGAGGCCTTGAGGATGAGCGGGAAGCCGATGTGATCAACGAAAGCGCGGGCGGCCGGGAGGTCGTCGAGCGGTCCGCTACCCGGCGTGATGGGAACACCGGCCTCGGTCGCAAGGGCGCGCGCGGCAGCCTTGTCGCCGATGCGCTCGATGTTGTCGGGGCGTGGCCCGATGAACACCAGGTTGTGTTCCTCGCACATCGCGGCGAACTCGGCGTTCTCGGCCAGGAAGCCGTAGCCGGGGTGGATCGCTTCAGCGCCGGTCATGAGCGCCGCCGCGAGGATATTGCGCACGTTCAGGTAGCTGCCCGCCGCGGCGGCGGGTCCGATGCAGATGGCCTCGTCGGCTAGCAGCACCGGCAACGAGTTCTCGTCGGCTTCGGAGTAGACGACGACGGTCTCCACGCCCAGTTCGCGCGCGGCGCGCAGCACCCGCAGGGCGATCTCGCCACGGTTGGCGATAAGGATCTTACGGAACATCTTGCTCATTTTGGCGCGTCAGTCCGGCTCAATGCGGAACAGTACCTGGCCATACTCGACCGGTTCTTCGTTGCTGACCGCCACCTCGCGCACGACCCCGCCCACCTCGGCCTCGATCTCGTTCATCAGTTTCATGGCTTCGATGATGCACAGCACCTGCCCGGACTTGACGCGGTCGCCGACCTTCACATATGGAGGGGTGTCGGGTGAGGCCGAGGCGTAGAAGGTACCGACGATAGGCGCGCTGACCTCCACGAAGCCGGCGTCGGGGCTGGGGGCGGCCGCGATGGCGGCGGCCGGCACGGCAGCGGAAGCGGGGAGCGTGCTGGCGGCGTCCGGAGCAGCTGTGGCGGGAGGGGGGCCCGCCTGCGTGACGATCGTCTCGGCGCCACGCTTGATGTTCAGCTTGTAATCGCCGGTGTCGTAGCTGAACTCGCGCACGTCGGAATCGGCCAGGGCGGTAAGCAGGCGTCTGATGTCCTTTATGTCCATCAGGCACGCCCTAGGTAGTCGCCGGAGCGGGTGTCGACGCGGATGGTCTCGCCTTGATCGATGAACAGCGGCACGTTGACGGTAGCGCCGGACTCGAGCTTGGCCGGTTTGGTGCCGCCTGAAACGGTATCGCCGCGCACGCCCGGATCGGTCTGGACGATGGTGAGCGCGACCACGTTAGGTAGCGTCACCTTGAGCGGGCGGCCCTGATAGTAATCGACCGTAACCTCGGTGTTCTCCTTCAAGAAGCGCGCACCGTCACCGATCTGAGCGGCGGTCAGGGTGGGCTGGTCGTAGGTCTCTACGTCCATGAAGGTGTACTGGTCGCCGTCTGAGTATAGGTACGACATCTGCTTGTACTCGATGAAGATGTCTTGCAGCTTCTCGGTAGCGTTAAAGGAGCGCTCCACTATCGCGCCCGTCTCGAGGCTACGGAACTTGGCCACCATCTTCGCGCCGCCACGACCGATCTTCTGGTGCTGGTAGTCGACGCACTCCCACAGGCCGCCGTCCATCTCAACCTTCGTTCCGGTCCTTAAGTCAGTCACGCTGATCATCTATACGT
>CAJDWL010000123.1_pt1 | contig 11299 bp, 11 predicted proteins | sample 7391591 | NCBI WGS metagenome assembly CAJDWL01 (sample SAMEA7055738, study PRJEB34461) | soil metagenome | biome: terrestrial ecosystem; feature: Peninsula; material: soil | place: Antarctica | collected 2016
CGATGGCCGCTCTTGGCGCCCAAGCGCACGCCGCCGGCGCGCTGTTCGTGGCCGCCGTGGACCCGCTCAGCTTGGCGCTGATCGAACCGCCCGGCGCATATGGCGCCGATGTGGCCGTAGGCGACGGTCAGACCATCGGCAACCCCGTCAACTTCGGGGGACCCAGCTTCGGTTTCATGGTGGTGAAGGAGAACCTCGTGCGCCAGTTCCCGGGCCGCGTGGTCGGTGAGACGGTCGATGCAGACGGGCGCCGCGCCTTCGTGCTGACCCTGCAGGCACGCGAGCAACACATCCGCCGCTCGAAGGCCAAGTCGAACATCTGCTCCAACCATCAGCTCACGGCCTTGATGGCCGCGGTCAACATAGCGGCGCTCGGCCCCCAGGGCCTACGCGAGTTGGCCACCGGCTCGGTGGTGCAGGCGCACCGACTGGCGGAGGCCCTTACTGCCGCCGGCTTCGTGCCGGAAACGGGAGCGCGTTTCTTCAACGAGTTCGTGCTGCCCATCACCCGCTCAGCCGACGAGCTGCGCAGCGCTCTGGCGAGCATGGGAGTTCAGGCGGGAGTGGCAGCCGGCGACGAGTACGGCTTCGGTAACGCCGTGGTGCTCAGCACCACCGAGAGCACCAGCGACGACGACATAGACGCGCTCGTCAACGCACTCGTAGCGCTCGAGAGCGCCCCAGCTGGTCGTGAGGCCGTCCATGGCTGACTCCGCACCTAGCCAGCGCAGCAACGTGGACCCGCGGGTAGCCGACTTCCCGTTGGTGTTCGAGCGTTCCCGCTCCGGGCGGCGCGCTGCCCACCCACCCAAGGTCGCCGCTGCGAACCTGAGTGAACTCTTAGGTAGCGAGAACCTGCGCAGCGAAGCGCCACGCCTGCCGGAGGTCTCCGAACTTGACCTGGTGAGGCACTACACTCAGTTGGCGCACCGTCAAGTGAGTATCGACGCCAACATCTACCCACTGGGCAGTTGCACCATGAAGTACAACCCCAAGGTGAACGAGGAAGCTGCCAAGCTGTTCCAGGATGTCCACCCTTACCAGGCGCCCGAGACGGCGCAGGGTGCGTTGGAGTTGCTCTACAACCTGCAGCACGACCTCGCTGCCCTGACCGGAATGCACACCGTGAGCTTGCAGCCAGCCGCCGGCGCTCACGGCGAACTGGCCGGCATCCTCATGATCCGCGCCTATCACGAGTCGCGTGGTGAAGGTGAGCAACGCCGCGTGGTGCTGGTGCCTGACGCCGCGCACGGCACCAACCCTGCTACGGCCGCCATGGCCGGTTACGACGTGGTCGAAGTGCCCACCGGGTCCGACGGGGAGGTCGACCTGCAAGCCTTCGAGGCCGCGCTGAACGACCGCGTGGCGGCCGTCATGCTCACCAATCCCAACACCCTGGGCCTGTTCGAGCGCAACATCTTGGCCATCAAGGAAGCCGCTCACGCAGTGGGCGCGCAGCTCTACTACGACGGCGCTAACCTCAACGCCATCGTCGGCCGCGTGCGGCCGGGCGACATGGGCTTCGACGTGGTGCACCTGAACCTCCATAAGACCTTCACCACCCCGCACGGCGGCGGTGGCCCCGGCACCGGTCCGATCGGAGTGAAGGAGCACTTGCGCGCGTTCCTGCCTACGCCCATCGTTGGTGAGCGCGACGGCCAGTTTTACCTCGACAGCAGCATGCCGCATTCCATCGGGCGGATGCGCTCCTTCTACGGCAACTTCGGCAACTTAGTGCGCGCCTACACCTACATCCGCGCATTAGGGCGCGAGGGTTTACGCGACGTCAGCGGACACGCCGTGCTCAGCGCCAACTACCTGCGGGTGCGCTTCAAGGAGCTGGGCTTCACCGTGCCGTTCGACCGCGTGAACATGCATGAGTTCGTGGCGCAACCACCGGTTGGTCTCAGGACCCTCGACATCGCCAAGGCTCAGCTCGATTACGGTATGCACCCCGCCACCGTCTACTTCCCTCTGGTCGTCAAGGAAGCCATGATGGTCGAACCCACCGAGACGGAGTCGCTGGAGTCGCTCGACGCCTACGTAGAGGCGCTGGCCGAGATCTTGGAGCGCGCCGCAGCCGACCCCGAGTACTTGGAGAACGCTCCGTACCACACCCCGGTTCGTCGCGTCGACGAGGTGCGGGCCGCGCGGCAACCCGTCTTGCGCTATGCCTTCGAGGAAGACGCCGACTGACGCCCCCAGTGGTGCGCGGAAGCCCACCGAAGAAAGAGCCCCGAGCGATTGCTGTTCGGGGCTCCACTTTTCACGTTGATGACTTAAAGGTCGGCCAGGCCGGTCGCGTTGGCGGCTCCTAGCTGGAGCAGCTGCTGGAACCTTCTTCGTCTGGGGCCTCGGCGCCGTCGGTGCGGAAGCTATGGCCGCAACCGCAGTTGCTGGAAGCGTTGGGGTTAACGACGTTGAAGCCGCCACCCATCATGTTCTCCTCGTAATCGACCTGCGAGCCGCGCAAAAGGGGCCAGCTACGCTCGTCGACCACCAGCTTGAGGCCGTCATGATCGAAGATGTGATCGCCCTCTAGGAAGCGGTCGTCGATCTTCATGCCGTACTGGTAACCGCTGCACCCACCCGACTTGATGAAGACGCGGATGGCCGCGCCCTCGTTGCCCGGGTTGCTAAGCAACTCACTGGCCTTCTCGGCGCCAGCCGGGGTGAAGGTCATCTGTTCGAAGTCTGCCGTTGCTTGCTGCATGACAGAGTTATATCATGCGTAGCTTGCCGCGTGGGTCGTCGCGTTGCTATACTTCTACTTCGGTCGTGCGGCGAGAGCCACGCGCCGGCATGACGCTGCGCGGCCGCGCAGCCCAATCGCTCGGGGGTATAGCTCAGTCGGTAGAGCGGCGGTCTCCAAAACCGTAGGTCGAGGGTTCAAGTCCTTCTGCCCCCGCCAGATCGGTGAACGGCGTTCCGAACATTTCGGGGCGCCGTTCACTTTCGGCGGTGCATCCGTGGCCAGGTATAATGCGCTTAGCCAAGCGAGGTGTTCCATTATGCGCAATCCGTTGCTTCGAACGGTACTCCGATTCGTCGTGTTGCTAATCATTGCTGGGCTACTAGCGCTATTCGTGGTCATCGTGGTGCCGCAGATTATGCTCCCGGCTTTCCGAAAGTTCATCCCTATTGCCTGATCTCCGCGCATCACCTTATTACCGCCGTATAACCCCTTCCCCGCGCCAGAGCGCGACTACCGGCAGGGGTCTGTTGGACGGCACTTAAGGTTAGGCAGTTGTCTTGCTCCAATGCGAGCGTGATTCACGCTTCATGTGACGGTGCCTCTCCGAGTTGAGTTCTTCTCGTAATCACTGTTTTGCCGCCCGTAAGGCGAAGAATCTCCGCCGGCGGATACGGCGCCTGCGGAGGTCATCTCGAATGGACATCTCACCTCGCGACCGAATGGAACCTCAAGGACAACGGTGACAGGTTAGCCGAGGAAGTGGTGACCACCGCGCGCTCCGTGATCAACAGCGTCATCACAGGCGCCTACCGCTACCTGGTCGTCCTCGTGGGCCTGTCAAGAACCGTGCGGTGTCGCTGCCAGCGGGAATCAGAGCTGGTTCTGGTCCGTGTTATCCTTAGCCGGTGATGAGGCCGAGAAGTCGCTGGTCGACGCTAGCCGCCGTTTTCGCTGCGCTGTGCCTCGCATTGTTGCTTGGTGCACCTGCGTTAGCCGCTTCCAACGAAGTTTGGCTGCTACCCATAGATAGTGAGATAACTGCTGGCACCACCGCCTTCGTTCGTAGTCGCGTCGCGCAGGCCAACGACGAGCAGCCGCTGGCGTTGGTGCTGTTCATCGACACACCGGGCGGCGCCGTGAAGGCGATGCAAGACATCGTAGGCATCATCCTTCACAACACCAATGTGCCCACTATCGCGGTAGTACAGAACGCGTTCAGTGCCGGCGCCCTCATAGCCATGAGCGCCGAGCAGCTAGCCATGCTGCCCGGCGCCAGCATCGGCGCGGCTTTGCCGATCCTCGCTACCCCCACCGGTATCGCTCAGGTCGACGAGAAGTTCAGCTCGGCTTTACGTGGCGAGTTCCGCAGCGTAGCCGAGGCGCGCGGCCGCAACGCCGAAGTGGCCGAGGGCATGGTCGACGAACGGATCGAGATCCCGGGTCTGTCCACCAGCACTGAGCTGGTGACACTAACCGCAAAACAGGCCGTCGAATTCGGTATCGCCGACACCGAAGCCGCTAACCTACCGGCGGCGCTGGCCGCCTTCGGTTACGCAGGCGCCAGCGTCAAACGCTTCGAGCCTGGTCTCGCCGAGCGATTAGCCGCGCTGCTGTCACAACCGCTCATAGCCGCCCTGCTGCTCGTGGTCGGCATCGGCGGCCTGCTCATCGAGGCGTTCACACCAGGCTTCGGCATCCCCGGTGCGATCGGTATTGTGGCTCTGGGGGTCTTCGCCGCCGCCGCCTATTTCGCCGACCCCGCCGGTATCTTTGACGTCGCCATCCTGGTGGTGGGCATCGTGCTCATCGCTCTAGAAGTGTTCGTGATTCCCGGCTTCGGGGTGGCAGGCGTGCTCGGGTTGGCGGCAATAACCGTGGCGCTCATACGCATCTTCGAAGAGGGCACCCTGCCCGTGATCGGTTACAGCGTGCTTTTCGGTGGAGTGCTGCTGGGGGTGCTGCTGTGGATGTTACCGAACAGCCGTCTTGCTGCCATGTTCCGGCTTTCCACCCGTCTCACTTCTGGCGCTGACAGCGCCAGTCTCTCACCCGCTCCCCACCTCGTCGACCTAGTCGGCACCCTCGGCACCTCCCTCTCCGACCTGCGCCCAGCCGGTGTGGCGCGTTTCGGCACCGACCGCATCGACGTGATGAGCGAAGGCGATTTCATACCGGTCCAGAGCGTTGTCAAGGTACTACGTGTAGAAGGCAACCGGGTTACCGTTCGCGCGGTCGATGCAGAGGTCGGCACCGCTACCCCTAACCAACCGTCAACCAGCGCGAACGACGCTGACGGTAACGACGATGCGGCCGCGAACGGCCGCGAGGAGGCATAACCTAAATAATGGATATTCCGCTGCTGATCCTGGCTGGTGCCGTATTACTTTTCTTCATCGTCCTGTTCAACTTCGTGCCTGTGGGGCTGTGGATCTCGGCGATCTCGGCGGGCGTAAAGGTCAGCCTGCTGTCACTGGTGGCCATGCGCCTACGGCGCGTGCCGCCCGTCAAGATCATCCTGCCGCTCATCAAGGCTGACAAGGCCGGTATCGAGGTCAACCAGAATCAGCTCGAGGCACACTTCCTAGCCGGCGGTAACGTCGACCGTGTCGTCGACGCGCTCATCGCCGCCGACAAGGCGCAGATCGCGCTGCCGTTCGATCGCGCAGCCGCCATCGACCTAGCTGGCCGCGATGTGCTCGACGCGGTGAAGGTCTCGGTAAACCCGCGTGTGATCCAGACACCTAACATCAGCGCAGTGGCCAAGGACGGTATCGAACTCATCGCCACAGCGCGCGTCACCGTGCGCGCCAACCTCGAGCGCCTAGTTGGTGGGGCCGGCGAGGAGACGATCATCGCCCGCGTTGGTGAGGGCATCGTCTCTACCATCGGTTCCACTACGAGCTACAAGGGCACCCTCGAGAACCCCGACACCATCTCCAAGACGGTGTTGGCCAAGGGGCTCGACTCCGGCACGGCGTTCGAGATCCTCTCCATCGACATCGCCGACGTCAACGTCGGGCGCAACATCGGCGCGCAGCTGCAGACCGATCAGGCCGAGGCCGACAAGCGCGTTGCCCAGGCCAAAGCCGAAGAGCGTCGCGCCCTGGCCGTGGCCGAGGAGCAGGAGAACCGCGCTAAGGTTGAAGCGATGCGCGCCAAGGTCGTCGAGGCCGAGTCGCAGGTGCCGCTTGCCATCGCCCAAGCTTTCCGTGACGGCAACTTAGGCATCATGGACTACTACCAGCTCGAGAACATCAAGTCCGACACTGGCATGCGCGGCAACATCGGACGGGCAGCAGCGGAGGACAGTGAATAAGCGTGAGCTTTGACTTAGAAACCATTCTTGGGTTCCTCTTCGTCATCTTCTTCGTCATCCTGCCCATCTTCAGCAAGCGCCGCAAAGGCCCCCAGCCGGGCCAGCCGGGCCAACCCGGAGGTCCGCCCACCGCGCAGGGTCCTGACGCGAGCGGTACACCTCGTCCGGGCGGCGAACGGGGCGTCCCAACGGCCAGCACCACCCCGAGTGCTCCCACCAGACCTGTGCCGCAGCAGGCTCCAGCAGCCAGTCTGCAAGCCACGTTGGATGAGATACGTCAGCGTGTGTACGAGGCGCAGCAGCAGGAGAAGGCATCCTCCAAAACGAGTCGCTCCCCCGCAGCCGGACGCCCCATTCCCGATGCGATGGCGTCTGCGTCCTCGACCGGCACGAAGCTCGGCGGTCAACACTCGAGCAGTTCCGCGGATCCGTTCGGACAAGGCATGGTCTCCGGCCAGTACTCCGCCCACGGTTCCCTATCCAGCGCGGGCACAGCCCAGTCGACCTCGAGCCGAACTCAGCGTCAAAGCGCCGGTTCACGCAACGTTCGACTCGGATGGTGCCTGGTCGGGAACCGGTTCCTGGGCGACGAGAGCCAGTCGCAGGCGCGACTAAACTGAGCACGGCCTATCTGGGTACCACCAAGGCCGACCTCGTGCGAGGCATGATCTGGCACGAAGTTTTGTCTGAATCAGTCGCCCATAAGCGGCTCAGGAGGTTACGATCGCGACCTCGATGACCCTAAAGCTTCGCAGCCCGGCGGAAGCGTTGACGCTCTTCGGGCAGAACGATGAGAATCTGAAGTTGCTGCGCACTCGCCTCAGCGCCAAAGTTGTGGCGCGGGGCGACGAAGTGCGCTTGACGGGCAAAGAGAAGGAAGTTGCCGAGGCTGAACGGACCTTCCGGAGACTGCTGAGCACCATCCGCAAGGGGGGCGAAGTGGGCTTGGCCGAGATAGCTTTCGGCGGCTTCGACGATAACGGCTTCGATAACAACAGCAGTGACGACAGCCCGGACGGTAGTGGCGAGGTTGTCACCCGCCCGTCGCCCTATCCTGGCGCCGGAATCGTGATCCCGGGCCAGACCGCGCCGCGCTTGCCGGGTCGCACGCGTCCGAAGACCAACGGGCAGCGGCGCTACGTCAACGCTATAGCCAGCAACGACATCACCTTCGGGATCGGCCCCGCGGGCACCGGTAAGACCTACCTGGCCGTGGCGATGGCGGTTGAATCGCTGATCGCTAACCGTGTGAAACGTATCGTCCTTACCCGGCCCGCCGTCGAAGCGGGCGAACGCCTGGGCTTCCTCCCCGGCGACCTGCAGGCCAAGATCGACCCGTACCTCCGTCCTCTCTACGACGCCCTGCACGACATGATGCCCGCCGACAAAGTGGAGCGCTTGCTCGAACAAGGCACAGTGGAGGTGGCGCCGCTGGCATTCATGCGCGGCCGCACCCTCAACGACGCCTTCATAATTCTTGACGAGGCGCAGAACACCACCCCCGAGCAGATGAAGATGTTCCTGACACGCATGGGCTTCAACAGCCGCGTGGTCATCACCGGCGACACCACCCAGACCGACCTTCCCGACTCGGCCCGGAGCGGCCTGCACGTCGCTCAGGAGGTCCTCCAGGGTATCGACGGTATAGCCTTCCAAGCCTTCGACAAATCAGATGTAGTGCGCCACCCGCTTGTGGCGCAGATCGTGCTCGCATATGAGCGGCACACCTAGACGCCTAACCAAACTTCCGCTGCTGCGCTTCTGGGTCATGGCCCTTGTGGCGGCCGCGATTTTGGGTGGGCTGCTCTACTCCGTTTACGGTACGCGGCAGCGCACCCCGCTCCATGTGGGCCAAGCCAGTCCGCAAACGTTCGTGGCGCCAGTGAACACGCAGGTGGTCGACCGCATCGCCACGCAACGGCAACGCCAATCCGCGCGCGAACAGATCGATACGGTCTACACCAACGACGGGGAGCTCACGGCGCTGGTATCAGCCGCCATCAGCTCATCCAGCCTGCCCGCGGCCGTCATCGACGACGTGCTGCACAGCTACCAAGCGCCTTCCGGCGTTCGCGACGCCGCCTTGCCTGCAGTCATCGACCGCGCAGTGGAGTTGGCTCCGCCCGACCGGCAACGTGAGACGCGTTTGGTGCTCGAGCGGCGTCTGGTGGGAACCTCCGTTCCTAACGACCGCCTCACTCAAGCAGCCCGTGATGCCGCCGCTGGGGCCATACCGTCGGTCATGCAGTCACTCGAGGCTGGGCAGGTGATAGTCGAGGAGGGCCGGCCGCTCAGCGAAGACGCCCTGCGCGTCCTCGATTCCCTCGGCTTGTACAGCGCGCGGGTGGCCGCTTTATCGCAGACAGCCTGGATAGTCACAGGTGTGGCGCTGCTCACGCTGCTGCTCACCACTCCCCTGCTACTCAGCCGGCGACGCCTGCTGACCGAGCTAACCTTCACTAAGCTCGCCTTCCTGGTCAGCCTCACTTTAGGCACACTGATACTCCAGCGCGTGGCCGTACTGGTGTCGCCACACTTCCTGTTCGCCCTGCTCGCCCCCTTGGTGGTAGCTGCCCTGCTCGGCACCCGCGTCGGGCTCATCTGGGGAGCATGGACGGCGTTGGCGATCGGCCTGATCGTGCCCGCCTCGCCGTTGTTCGCGCTTACTGCCACTCTGGTTGGCTCTACAGTGGCGGTCCTACTGGTGAGCCAGTCGCGCAGTCGCCTGTCGCTGCTGCTGGCCGGCGCGGTCGGCGGCGCTTTGGCGGCGGTGACGTTGGTGGCGCTGGTCTTAGTCGGCGGCGGCATGAGCATGACGGCGGCCTTCACCGACGCATCGCTTCTGCTCGCCGGCGGTGGCTTGGCCGGCGTCCTCGCTCTGGGACTGTTACCGGTAGCCGAGAGCGGCTTCGGGTTCCTCACCGACTTCCGCCTCATCGAGCTGTCTAGCCCCACACAGTCGTTGTTGCAACGTCTGATAGCTGAAGCTCCCGGCACCTACCAGCACAGCCTCATCATCTCCAACTTAGTCGAGCAGGCGGTGAAGAACGTGGGCGGCAACGCCCTCCTCGCCCGCGTGGGAGCGCTCTACCACGACGTCGGCAAGATCAGGCGGCCGCAGTTCTTCGTGGAGAACCAGTTCACCGGCGAGAACCCCCACGACCGCATCAGCCCCCACCTGTCCTACCTGATCATCACCAGTCACGTGCGCGACGGCGTCGAGTTGGTGCGCGCCGCGAACATGCCCGAAGAGCTCGAACCGTTCGTGATGGAGCACCACGGCACCACTGTGCTTACCTATTTCTACAAGCGCGCGCTAGACGAGGGCCAGGTGGATGAGGTCAACTTCCGCTATCCCGGCCCCAAGCCACGTTCTAAGGAGAGCGCAGTGCTGATGCTCGCCGACGCGGCCGAATCCGCGTCACGCACCCTCTCCGACCCCACGCCGTCGAGCATCCGCTCGCTCATCGACCGGCTCATCCAGCAGAGACAGCAGGACGGCCAGCTCGACGAAGCGCCGCTGACCTTCCACGACCTGGAGGTGATAGCCTCCACCTTCGAACGCATGCTCACCGCTTCTCTACATCGCCGCATCAGCTACCCCAGCGCCGAGGAAGTCAAGGGCCTCAAGCGGGTGCGGGCCGCCCAGGCCGACAGTTTCGTGGCGCCCCCTCAACCGAGCAAGGCGTAGCACGAACTACGCGCCTCTTTGAACCTGCTCATGCTCGAGCACGACCTGGCGCAGCGTGAGGTCACGGTGGTGCTCATGAACGATGACGCCATCGCCGCCCATAACCTCGCGGACCGTCACGAGGTGGGCCCCACCGACGTGTTGTCGTACCCCACCTCCGAACCCGGCGACGTGGGCTTCCCGGAAGTGCCGCAGCTAGGCGACATCCTCATCAGCCTCGACACTGCCGAGCGCCAAGCTTCGGAGCACGGCCACGGTGTCCGCGACGAGGTGCTGGTGCTCGCCGCCCACGCCCTAACGCACCTGCGTGGCTTCGATCATCAGACCGAGGCTGATTGGCAGCCGTTCACCAGCGCGCAAGGGCGCATCCTCGACATCGCGCGGAGCCGCCGAAGGGCGCAGGAAACGACTCCAGAAGGCGGTTCGAACGGTGGCTAGTGACCCTCAGGAGCAGCTGGGCGGAGCGACGCCTTCGCGCCGAGCGAACGGTTTGCCGCACCGGCGCTTCGGGCGTTCGGTGCGCTTCGCCTTGACAGGGGTGGGGATCGCGTGGCGCACGCAACCCAACTTCAGGATCGAAGCGTGGCTCGGTCTGTTGGCGTTAGCACTGACTTTATGGCTGGGTGCGGCCCTGGTGCCCATCCTGCTGGTGAGCGCGGCGGTGCTCACGCTCGAACTGCTGAACACGGCCATCGAGGCCGTTGTCGACCTGGCCAGCGCCGAACATCATGCTCTGGCCGGCGCCGCCAAAGACCTTGCTGCAGCGGCGGTGTTGTTGGCGTCGCTAGTGGCGGTAGTGGTGGGCTTGCTAGTACTGGGCCCACCGCTGCTGCAGCGCCTCAGCCAACTGTTCGGGGTGCCGGCGTAATAGCTCGGGCCCGGTAAGGAGAACGCATGTCACCAGGAACTACCGCCCCAACTGAAGTACCCGCCGACCTCTGGAGTGCCGCGCGTACTGCCTTCGCGAACGCCTACGTGCCCTTCTCGCGCTTCCGCGTCGGCGCGGCTCTACGGGCCGAAGACGGAACCATCTTCGCCGGCGCCAACGTCGAGAACTCCAGTTACGGCCTGACACGCTGCGCCGAACAGTCGGCGCTGCAGGCGCTGGTCAGCTCCGGCCGCCGCCGCTTCAGCGAGGTGCTGGTCTACACGGCCGCCGACGAGCCGGCCTCGCCGTGCGGTTCGTGCCGGCAGGTGTTGTTCGAGTTCGCGCCTGACGCTACCGTCTATATGGTCAACGAGCACGGTGTGGTGGTGCGCAGTTCGGTAGCCGAGTTGTTGCCACTAGGTTTCCGTCTGGCGCGGGAAGAAGCTTAGGTTTCTCACGGTGTCCGGTTATACTCCGCGATGATGTTTCAACGCCTGAATCCCCTCCTGAACATGCTGTTGACCGTGGTCGTGGTGTCGATGGCGGGCAGCGCTTTGGCTCAGAGCGCCCCGCAAACCACTCGCGTGGTGATCCTGCCCTTCGACATCGACGCTACCGTCTCCCCCTACCAGTTGGGTCTGCCTACAGCGCTACAACACGCCCTCAACCAGATCCCCGGCGTCTACGTACCTCCCATCGGCGACGGTGCCCTGATGGCCAACAAGGCTA
>CAJDWL010000034.1_pt1 | contig 11248 bp, 10 predicted proteins | sample 7391591 | NCBI WGS metagenome assembly CAJDWL01 (sample SAMEA7055738, study PRJEB34461) | soil metagenome | biome: terrestrial ecosystem; feature: Peninsula; material: soil | place: Antarctica | collected 2016
TCGGAATTCAGTTGGACGACTCGGAAGCTCTGCTCGCTCGGCTCGAGCCGCATTCCAGAAGGAACGAACCTCCGAGCGTGTGAGGGCCGCGCTCGGAACCGTTACCGATAGACTGACTGTCATGGGGACCCCTGAAGGACTTCCAAAGCATGTAGCTGAGAACCGTAGCTACTGGGACGCCTACGCTCCCGAATGGGTGGCGCGCGGTGAGGACGCTTGGCGTCAGACCGAGCCTCGCTGGGGGATCTGGCTCGTGCCTGAACCAGAACTGCAGATGCTGCCCGACTCCATGACCGGGATGCGCGCCGTGGAGCTCGGTTGCGGCACTGCTTACGTTTCTGCTTGGATGGCGCGCCGCGGCGCCATCGTTACCGGCATCGACAACTCCGAGCGCCAGCTCGCCACCGCTCGCCGGCTGGCCACGGAGCACCGAGTGGAGCTAGAACTTCACCATGGCAACGCCGAGGCAACCCCATTCGCCAGTGGCGGCTTCGATTTCGCCATCAGCGAGTACGGCGCGTCCATCTGGTGCGATCCATACCTCTGGATTCCCGAAGCGTACCGCCTGCTCCGTCCGGGCGGCCGCCTCGTATTCCTCGGAAACCACCCGCTGGCGGCGGTATGCGCGCCGCACGATGGCGGTTCTCTGGTGGAGCGATTGGTGAACCCGTACTTCGAGTTGCACGCGATGGACTGGAGCGAAGCGGAAGTCGATCCGGGCGGCATCGAGTTCAACCTGCCGATCTCACGCTGGTTTGAACTGTTCCGTGACGTTGGCTTCGAGGTCGAAGATTACCGGGAGCCGCGACCTAGCTCCCCGGACGGCGGCGAAAGCTCCTACCAACCCGCTTCGTGGGCGTACCGCTTCCCCGGTGAACAGGTCTGGAAGCTCTGCAAGCCATAATGACTTCAGTGTCTGCACTCACGTTCTCCGCTTTTAGGTTCTCCGCGCTTAAGTTTGCTGCTGCTAGGATCGTTGCTGGACTGGTGATGACCATCCCGTTCCTACTACTCAGTGTCGGGTCAGCGCAAGCGGGTATGTCTCCCGAGGCCACCGCGGCGCTGCGGGAGGCGCAGACCTACGCCGCAGAAGCACTAGCGGTCTACGGTCTCCATCGCCCCGACCTGCCCTTATGGGAGCGGGCCTTCGAGGCCGGCGCGCGCGCTCAGGTGCTGGCCCCAGGACGGCCGGAGCCCTTGCGTTTCCTGGCGCAGGCTTACGGAGTTACCGGCTGGACGGCGCGCGCCTGGAGTGCCTGGGAAGCGTACGGCGCTGCCGGCGGCACCTTCGATTCCAGTGCTCGCTTGGAAGCGTCAGCAGCGGCCGCTAAGCTGGGCTACCAGGCGTTCACCGCCGGCAACCTGCAGCGGGCGCTGGATCTGCTGAGCAACGCTCTCAAACTCACGCCCGACAACCTCAGCGTGGCGTCACACTTGGGACAGGTCGAACTAGCCCTCGGCGACGCCGCCGCCGCCGCTACCCACCTAGCGCAGGCATTGCCCGACTACCCATCGTTAGAGCCACTACTCAGGCGCGCCCAGCTGGGCGCCAACTTCGGCCTCGAGGCCGCCGATGCCTACCTGGAAGGTGTCGACCTTTACGCCGCCGGCGATTACCGCACGGCTGCGAAAGAGTTCGGGGTCGCGCTGGAGGCGTCTCCTAACTTCGCTGAGGCAGTCAGGGGTGCGGCGGCCAGCGCCGGTGCGCGCGGTCGTGCCAACGAGGCGGTAGCCCTTTGGAAACGGCTAGCCGAACTACGTCCCGACGACCCGCAGGCTACCGAGGTGCTGGCTCGTCTTGAGGCGCAGGCCCAAGCGACCGCCGCGGAACAGGCCCGCCCAGCCCCGGATTCAGTAGCTCAGGCGCCCGCCCCTCCTCAACCTGAACCCATACCGGTCGAGCCTGTTACCCCCATCGAGCTTCCGGAGGAGCCCACACCAGAACCGGCGCCAGAACCGGCACCGGCACCAGAGCCCGAACCAGAACCGGCACCCAAACCGGAGCCCACACCAGCTCCCCCGCCGGTACGCGAGCCCGAGCCGGAACCCGAGCCCGAACCGGCACCCCCGCCCGCTCCCGCGCCTGCCCCGGTGCCGACTCCCGAACCTGAACCAGAACCGATCCCAGAACCCACGCCACCGCCTAAGCCACCTGCAGCGCCTCCGGTAGTGGCCACCGGCGGTCCGCAGCTGACCCTGCTGGCCGATACCCTCACGGCGCGCGGCGCTCAGGCCGGCGGCCAGGGTGCGTTCGTATTCCTGCCTTCGCCAGCGGGAGCGGGCGGCAACCTCGTCGAACCCCACGACTACGGTAATGGCACTCTCTACCTGCGCGTGGTGGTGGAGTCGCGACCCAGTTCGCAGCCGGTCATGCTCCAGCTCTGCCTGGTGCCAGGTGACGTGAGCGTCATCAGCCCCGCTTGCAGCGATACCAGCCAGCTCGTGCTGCCCGCAAGCGGCGCCGTAGAGACGTCCATAGCTGTGAGTCAGTTGGCGAGCGGCGGCTCGATCGATTGGAGCCGCGGCGTTGCGCAGGTGCTTCTAGTTCTCCGCGACGATCAGGGGCGACCGCTCGACGACCGCTACACGCGCGGTGACGACGGTCGTCCCCTCGATCTGAGCCCTTACTACCCGATGACGCTAAAGGTGAACGCGGTGCTGGTGCCTGCCGGCGGAAGCTTCTCGGGTTGGTGAAGAGAAAACCTGCTCAGCGATTAGTTCAGCGACCGATGCCTACGTAGTCGAGGCCCGCCTCGGTCACGTGGGCAGGTTGCAGCAGGTTGCGCGCGTCGAGCAGCAGCTTGCCCTGCATCACCTCAGCTATCTCGCCCAACGGCATACGGCGGTACTGATCCCAATCTGTAACGACCACCACTGCGTCGCAGCCGCGCGCCAATTCAACCTCGTCGTCCGTGTACTCCACCGGCAGATCGGGATAGAAGCGGCGCGCGTTGGGCATGGCCACCGGATCGTGCACCTTCAGCAGTGCCCCACGTCGGTGCAGTTCTTCAATGAGCGTGAGTGCCGGCGCGTCGCGCAGGTCGTCGGTGTTGCCCTTGAAGGCCAGCCCGAGCAGGCCGATGGTCGTGCCGCGTAGGATCTTGAGATGCTGCTGCAGCTTCTCCACTACGTAGAGTCGCTGGCGGCGGTTGACGTCGATGGCAGCGCTCACCATGGGCATCTCGTAGTCGTAGGCGCCTGATGAAGCTGATCTTGCTAGCCAGGAAGGCGTTAGCGGCGTACTTGGTGAGCTCGGCGCTGGTGGGGGTGGTAGTGATGAGCGGGGGCAGTTCGTAACGCTCCGGCCGCGGTGAGCCGGGTGGCGGCTCGAAGGTCTGCTCGAGGATCGGTGCGTACATCTCACGCAGTAACGAGGCCGCGAAGGAGCCATCGCAGCCCAGGACGATTCGGTCGGGGTAGAGGGTGTCCTGAACAGCGCGGCCCTCAGCCAGGAACTCGGGGTTGGAAGCTACGTGGATCTCGGCTTCGACACCGCGAGCTGCCAAACGCCGAACTATGATCCCCTCCACGTGACGGGCGCTACCGACCGGAACGGTCGACTTGTTGACGATCACCAGTTGGGCGCCCGGTTCGATGAGGTCAGCAACCTCGGTGGCGGCGGCGTCTACATAGCTGAGGTCGGCGTCACCGTCGTCCTTGGAAGGCGTGCCAACCGCCAGAACCACCACGCCCACGCCACTGAGTTGAGGGATAGTGGTGCGGAAAGTGGAGTTCGATCGGCCGGCGGCCATGATCTCGGCCAAGCCGCTCTCGTGGATGGTCGGCTCGCCCGCTGAGAGGCGCTCGACGATGTCGGCCTTCTTATCGACGAAGGTAACGTCATGACCGAGGTAAGCGAGCGCCGTGCCTGTGGTGAGGCCGACGTAACCGGTCCCGATGATAGTGATGTTCATAGGGCCCATCCTATTCCACCGCTATGAGCCCAGCCATGACACGCCCGTGGTTCGCATACAGGTTCCCAATCGGTGAGAGCCCTATTGTAATCGTACGTCACGATATATCGGCATGGGGCGGCTAATGTGATGCCAACTCACATCAGGCCCCCTAAATACAACTTCGCCGCGCACCAGGGAACCGAATGCTGGGAGCCGTCGCGCACTACCTCGCCTACTACCTGAAACACCGAAGCGTCGTCTTACTGCTCTTGTTGTCGCTGGCCGTGTGCCACGCCGACCACCGCGCCACTACCAAGGAGGCGCCGGCCTGCGCTGACGAACTAGCGTTGGCCCTCAGCGCCAGCTCAGCAGCTTCCCGGCAGCGCGGCGCCGAGGTGGAGCAGCGCCGACACGACCTCGGCCTCGCCAGGCTGGGCCTGAGCACCGTCGTCTCGGTTCAGCCAAGCTACTCCGGCGAGCGCAACGTCGCCACACAGGACCGTCCCGCCGAGTGGGGCTTGGGCATGCAACTCGACGCCAACCTGAAGTACCGATACGACCTGGTCGATCAGCTGCGCGCTGTGGTGGCACTGCATAAGGCCGAGCTGCGCTACCGCGATCAGCGCCGCGGCGACGTTCTCCTGGCCCTCGTGACCTTCAGCCGCCTGCGCGCGGCCGAACGCGCCGCAGTAAGCGCCGAACAGAGCGCCACCGAAGCCGAGAAGGCGGTGGTTGAGTCCGAAGGCGCCATGACAACCGACGCCTCTCCGGTGGCTAAGCTCGACCTACGCGAAGCGCGCCTCGCGGCGCAGCGCGCGCGCAATAGCGCCAAAGGTCGCCACGACGACGTTGCCAACCACCTCACCATCCTGGCGGAGCTGGGAGTCGGTTCCTCTGGTATCGGCACAATAAACGTCGAAGCTCAGGCGCCGGCTGGCAGCAAGTCGAACGCCAGTGCCATGCCACCCGCGCCGGAGAGCTGCCATGTGCCGCCAAGCACGCCGCTCCTGGTGCCGCTTGCTCAGTTGGCCTCCAACGATACTTACATCGCGCTGCTACTAGGGCTGGAGCTGGCCGAGGCGCAGTCGATGCGGGCCTCCCTCGCCCCGTTACGCGATTTGGCTCTGAAGGCGCGCTACCAGGAAGCCGGCAACCGCACTACCTTCCAGGTGGGGCTGGCCAGCGGCAGACCCGAGGCGAGCATGGAGTTCCGCTGGCGCGACGTCACCACCCACGCCTGGAGCGTGGGGGTCTCGGCCACCCTGCGCCTAGACGATTCGATGGGGGCGGCGCTGAGCGAGGCGCAAGACGCCGTGACAGCGGCAGCAGCCGCGCTGACCTCCTTCGAGGCCGGCTTCAGCGCTGCCTTAGCCCAGGCCGACGCGGCCTTACTTGCCGCCTATCAAGAGTTGCTCTTCGCCGAGGAGGCGCTGGCCATCGCCACGGAGCGGCTCGCGCTGGCGCCCGATGAGCGCGACACCAGCCGCGCTGAGCAGGCGCGACTGCGGACGCTCGACGCCTACGAACGCGCCTATCAGTCGTACCTACGCGCCATCAACGATCACCTGAGCGGGTTCGGCTTAACTTGGGCTGATCTTTAGGAGCCGTGATCCCGGGATGAGAGCTTGACGCTCACGAGCCGGTACGGGCGCCCAGGAAGATGCCACTCACCTCACCCAGCGAGATGACTCGGTCGGCCCTGTCGTGCAGTTCCTGAGCGGTGGACTCCCTGAACGCCAGCACCTCCACGCGCTTGCCCCGCTCTTGAGCCAACTCGAGGATAGGCACGAAGTCGCCGTCGCCACTGGCCAGAACCACCACGTCGGCGTGAGCGAAACTGCGCACCATGTCGGCGGCTATGCCCATGTCCCAGTCGCCCTCCATCACCACCGTGCCCTGCTCGTCCACGCGGTGGACCCTCACCTTGCGGCGCTTCACGCGGTAACCGAGGGCGCTGAGCTTACCCACGAAGCCGTAGGCAGTACTATCACCCTCGCGCTCCACCACGTAGGCGCTGGCCTGCGCCAGACGCCTGCCGCGCAACGATGCCGCTAGCAGCCGTTCGTAGTCGACGCCGCCGCCGTGTAAGTCGCGGGCGGCATAATAGAGGTTCTGCGTGTCGACGAACAATGCCACGCGCAGCTCAGGCTCGTCACCTGGCAAGCTTCGCAACTGATCTGACGTTTCCATGCCCGTCGAGTCTACCCAACAGGGCCGTGCTATGGCTCAGCTTTCACGCTGCTTGTCATCCAGCCATTTGCCCATCAGCAGGTTGTCTTCGAAACCGCCGCCCTCGTCGGGAAACAAGCGGACCTGGTTGCGTTCGCTACCCTCCACCTCGAACTCCTCGCTCTCGTACAGGGCGATGGCCGCAGAGTTGGAGGAGCGCACGTTGAGCGACACCTTCAGTGCGCCCACACGCCGGCACCAGTCGTAGGAGCTCTTCAGCAAGGCCCTTCCCACCCCGCGCCTGCGCGCGCTAGGCGCCACCGCCAGAGTGAGCACCGCCACGTGCCGCAAGCGGCTGGCGGGCGAGCGGTGCAGCTCCAGCCAACCGACCACTGTTCCCTCCCGGATCGCCACCAGGTAGAGGGAGTGTTGCTGGTCGTCGCCGCCCAACCGAGCCGCTAGGCTGCGGCGGCTCTCAGGGCCGTCACCAACGAAGTACTCTCCCTCGCTGTAGATCCCCGCGAGGAGTTGAAGCACTGCGTCGGAGTCGAGCCTGTTCGCGTCACGTATTTGCACGGTTACGATTATACGGGCCCGCTCGGTTGCGGGCGCCCGCGGTTGGGCTTTGATATCCTGCCTCGGTTACCAGAATCAGTTGGGGAGTCGCTACTGCCACCCACTACCCCGCTGGCCTGGCGGCCGCCGCGCTTTCGTGTTCCGCTCTACCCACTGGAGCCGACAGGCGGCAACCTGGAGGTTCTAGTGCGCCGGCTCGTCTCTGCTGAATCCGTCACCGAAGGGCATCCCGACAAGCTCGCCGACCGCATCAGTGACAGCGTCCTCGACGCCATCTTGGCTCAGGACCCGCGCGCGCGCGTGGCAGTCGAAACGCTGCTCACCCGCGGCCTAGCGCTAGTAGCGGGCGAGGTGACCACCACGGCCGACGTAGACGTGCAGGCCATCGTTCGCACCGCGGCGCGAGAGGTGGGTTACACCCACGCCGATTACGGTTTCGACGCTGTCCACTCAGCCGTACTCATCGCCATCAACGAGCAGGCGCCTGAGATCGCTCAGGGTGTGAGCCGCGCCCAGGAGGCCGGCTCGGGCGACGAGTTCGACCTGATGGGCGCCGGCGATCAGGGCTTGATGTTCGGCTACGCCATCGACGAGACCCCCGAACTTATGCCGCTGCCCATCCAGTTGGCTCACCACATCACGCGGCGTCTCGCCGCTGTGCGTCACGACTGCACCGTCCCCTACCTGCGGCCCGATGGCAAGGCACAGGTGACGATCGAGTACCAGGACGGCGCGGCGCGGCGCCTCGAGAACGTGGTCCTCTCGGCCCAGCATCATCCGGGCGTGACGGCGCGGCAGATCGAGGACGACCTCAAGCGCCACGTGCTCGAGGTGGTAGTGCCGCCCGCCATGCTGGACGATGACACGCGCGTGCTCATCAATCCCACCGGTAGTTTCGTGAGCGGCGGGCCCGGCGCCGACGCCGGCCTTACCGGCCGCAAGATCATCGTCGATACCTACGGCGGCGCGGCCCCGCACGGCGGCGGCGCCTTCAGCGGCAAGGACCCCACCAAGGTCGACCGCTCCGCCAGCTACTTCGCGCGTTACATAGCCAAGAACGTGGTGGCGGCGGGCCTGGCGAAACGCTGCCAGGTGCAACTCGCCTACGCCATCGGCGTAGCACACCCCGTGGGGATGTACGTCGATACCTTCGGTACCGGCGTCATACCTGACGAACAACTCGGTGAGGCGGTGCGCCGCGAGTTCGACGCTCGCCCGGCGGCGATCATCGCTAAACTGAACCTGCTACGGCCTATCTACGCCGCCACCAGCGCCTACGGCCACTTCGGCCGAGACGGTTTCCCCTGGGAGAGCGTTGAGGCGGCCGAGCAGCTGCGCGCTAGGGCTGAACAGCTCGCCTGAGGCGAACGCGCTTCTCACCGCCAGCACGGGCTTTCTGCCGCTGCTGGCGGCCAGTGCCTATGGTACAAATGTGCCATGGCCACAATAGTTCTGGGCAACCGTGAGGGGCTGCTCGCCATCCGTCAAGGACGCGGCGTGCTGGAACGTCTCACCGATGAGTGGCCCGATCTTCACCTCACTTTACGTACCGTCTCCCGGTCTGCCAGCACCCAGGGCGAAGCGCTGCTAGAGGCCCTCACTCAAGGCCAGATCGCGTTGGCGGTCTACCAGGTCGATCAACTTCCCACCGAGCTCCCCGAAGGGCTGGTACTGGCAGCCGTGGCGCGCCGGGGCGAGGCGCGCAGCGCACTTGCCGCGCGCGGCAAGACGACCAGCCTGGCTAAGCTGCCCGGCGGCGCGCGCGTGGCTGTGAACAGCCCACGCGACGCAGTTTTTCTCAGCGCCGGCAACGGCAACCTCGAAGTCGAGTCCCTGGACGGTGCACCGGAGGGGTTGCTGGCCCGCCTCGCCACCGCCGAGTTCGCCGCGGTGCTGCTGCCCGCCGTCAGCCTCACCACCCTCGACCTAGGTCGAAACATCGACGCGCTGCTCGACGAGAGCACCTTCACACCCGCGCCCGGACAGGGCGCGATCGGCTTGGTGGTGCGGGCCGACGACGATCTAGCGTACGAGATCGCCTACTCACTGCAGCACCGCCCTAGTTTCGACCGCGTGACGGCCGAGCGCAGCTTCGCCAGAGCGCTGGATGGACACCACGTCGGAGCGTTCGCCAGCGTCACCGACGACGGTGAACTAACCCTGCTCGGAGCAGTAGTGCAAGAAGGCACCACCTTGCAGGCCACCGTGAGCGGCGAAGCTCGCGAGGCGGAAGAGTTAGCGCGTGAGCTGGCCGAGGACGTGAAAGAACAACTGCGCCACATCTGACCGGCGCCGCCAGCGTTCACCGCACCGCTTTCGGCGCTGCTTATCGCGCGCCTCTCACGGCGCTGTCTACGGCGCCGCTTGGTCCTGGTTTGCGGCCAACACCCGCTCGGCTACGTGCTGCGGCACCACCTCGTAACGGTCGATCCTGATCGAGAAGGCGCCGCGACCACCGGTCATGCTGCGCAGATCAGCGGAGTACGACTGGATCTCGGCCATGGGCACATGCGCGCTGACGACGCTCACGGAGCCCTCGCTGTCCATGCCCAGGATTCGCCCTCGCCGGGTGTTCAGATCGGAGATGATGTCGCCGGTGAAGCGGTCGGGCACGCGCACCTTCACCAAAGCCAGCGGCTCGAGCAGCACCGGTTGCGCCTGTGCCATCGCTTCCTTCAGGGCCTGCGACGCAGCGACCTGGAAGGCGATGTCCTTCGAGTCGACGGGGTGATACTTACCGTCGTAGACAGCCACCCTCACATCCTGCACTGGGTAGTCTGCCAGCGCGCCGCTGGCTAGGCCCGAGCGCACGCCCTTCTCGCAGCTAGTCTGGAACTGCGTGGGGATGGTGCCGCCCACCACCTCCCACACGAACTCGAAATCGCTGCCGCGCGGCAGCGGTTCGACGCGCAACGCCACCTCGGCGAACTGACCGGCACCGCCCGACTGTTTGCGGTGGCGGTAACGGGCGTCGCCGCGGCCCTGCACCGTCTCGCGGTAAGCGATGGCGGGCGGCCGCGTCTCGACCTCTACCCCGTAACGCTCCCTCAATGTCGCAACGGCGATCTCGAGATGCACGTGCCCCATTCCCCACAGCACCGTCTGTCTGGTATCAGGGTTGCGCTCGAGCTGCAAGGTCGGGTCGGCTTCCAGCAGCTTAGCTAGGCCGTCGCCAAGCTTGTCCTCGTCAGTTCGCGCTTTCGGGTAGAGCGCCAGCGCCATCACCGGCGACGGCAGCCGTATCGGCGACAACACGAACTCGGCACCGGGCGCAGTGAGCGTGTCGCCGGTGCGAACCATGTCGGCCTTAGTGAGAGCGCCGATCATGCCCGCCGTCAACTCACGCACCTCGACCAGCTCCTTGCCGCTGGGGGTGTAGATGTGCGCGGTGCGAACGTCGGCCTTGTTGTTGGCATCGACGAGCGGCCCGTTCTGCTTGAGGCTACCCGACAACACTCGCAGCAACGAGACCTTGCCGAGGTACGGGTCTATGACCGTCTTGAAGACCCGCGCACTGAACGGCTGGTCGTCGCCGAGGGTGGGCGGCTCACCCTCCTCCACCCTAAGCGGCGCATGGTCCGAAACGTGCCGCACGCCGCGGTTCAGGAAGTCGAGAAGCAGACTGATGCCCATCGCCTTGCTGGCCGAGGTGAGTAGCACTGGCGTCAGGTCGTTGCGGCGCACGGCGGCGTAGAAGGCGTCGCGTAGCGCGTCGGCGTCGAGTTCGTCCTCCTCTAAGTACTTCATCATCAGCGCGTCGTCGGTCTCGACGATGGCTTCGACCAGTCGCTCGCGGTACTCCTGCGCCAGGCCGGCCACCTCTTCAGGCACCTCTATCGCCACTGGCTCTCCGTCGGGCCACTCGTAAGCGGTCATGGTGAGGAGGTCGACGATGCCCCGGAAGCCCTCAGCCTGGCCGATGGGGATCTGGATGGCAGCGATGTTGCCAGGCAGCGTCGATTCGATGTCGGCCATGGTGCGGAAGAAGTCGGCGTTCTCGCGGTCTAGCTTGTTGATCACGAACAGCGTCGAGAGTTCGCGCTCGAAGCTAGAGGTCCACACTCGCTCGGTGCCCACCGCCACGCCCGAGACCGCAGACACCACCACCAGCGCGGCATCGGCAGCGGCCTGAGCGCCGCGGATCTCACTCACGAAGTCGGCGTAACCGGGGGTATCGATGATGTTGAACGGCTCGCCGCGCCACTCGTACGGGTGCACGGTCGCGTAGATCGAGATCTTGCGGCGTTTCTCCTCGGCAGTGTAGTCGGATTGGGTGTTACCGTCCTCCACCTTGCCCAGCACGGGTACGGCGCCAGCCCGGTAGAGGATCGCCTCCACTAGCGACGTCTTGCCCGCGCCGCTATGCGACAGAACGGCCACATTGCGGATCTGCGACATCTCGGCTCCCTTTCCTGTTCGCGAATGCCCCGCCTGGGTCGGGGTTGCCCGTCTGGTCGGTTGAGTCTAGCACCAGGCGCCGCTGCGGTTACACTCGCGTAGATGGCACAAGAGGTCGAACTGAAGTACTCGTCACCCTCTGGCGTTACGCCCGCCTTAGAGGAACTCCGCGCCGCCTTCGCCTCCAGCAAAATATAGTACAGGTACCC
>CAJDWL010000108.1_pt1 | contig 11080 bp, 12 predicted proteins | sample 7391591 | NCBI WGS metagenome assembly CAJDWL01 (sample SAMEA7055738, study PRJEB34461) | soil metagenome | biome: terrestrial ecosystem; feature: Peninsula; material: soil | place: Antarctica | collected 2016
CGATCTTGTCGATTGCGTCGGAGATCGGCTGTGCGCTTTACAGTTATTGAAGGTTTTTGGACCTGCATCAGCATGGCTCCCTCATGTGTGACCTTCACCGATATTTGGCGCGATTTCTTCGGCGTTAAGTGGCGCCGATGACGAGGGTGGATCGTGCGGCTTCGACGACATCGTCCGTGACCAGCGACAATTCTTTGATCTTCAAAATGCGTTCGATCTGAACGAATAGGCGGTGCAGGAGGCGGAAGTTGCCGCCAGTGATCCTAGCGATGGATGCTATGGCCTGATGGTCGGTAAAATCGGCATCGTCCAGTTGCAGACCCAGTTTGCGCCAATACTGGCTGCGCGAGCGTCGCAACCAGCGCGAGAACGCCTGCGGTGAACCAGCTGCTCGTCCGCGGGACGAGGTGGATAAGAGCACGAGCGAGTTCCATGACTTCGAGAGATACCGCGCTACCGCCTCCCGCGTCAACGCATACGGGGTGCAGCTACTGCTCAAAGTGGCCTCACGCGGGTTAGGCTAGTCGTCATACGCGCCGGCCCGCACGCACCCGTTGGCCGCACGCCTTGGAGGAGCCATGCCCAGCCACGCCGCAGAGCAGCTATCGGAACTGGAGCTCGACGCCCTGTGGACGATCTACGAGGGCCACAGCCTAATCATCGAGTATCCCGAGGGCGCCGGCAAGGAGCCCTACTCGCACGCCATCATGGCCGTGGCCTACGAGGACGGCGAAGCAGTCGCCGAAGTGGCCGAGATCCCGCTCGAGACTGCCCAGGCACTGGTGGAAAGGGGCTTCCTGCAACTGAGTGAGGACGGGCCGGTGCTTGATGAGAACACCTGGTTCGACGAGGAACTCAATTGCGACGTGCGCGCCGAGGAGTACGTGCTCAGCGAGCAAGGTAACGGTGTCATCGAAGCCACCGCGGATGAAGACGAAGAATTCGATGACGACGAAAACGATGATGATGATGACGGCTTCGATTATGACGAGGATGATGACGACGATATAGATGACGAGGACGACGAAGACAAGGAAGCCTGAAGTAACATCCGCGCCGAGCGCCTTCGGTGTGGCGTTCGGCGATCGACCGGCCAGCGTCTGAGTTCCTATGATACTCAGATGCGCTGGGGCGAAGGCAGCACCTGGGGCGAGGGCAGCGTTTCACTGCCAGCGGCGTTGGAGCGAACCCAGGCCGTGAACACTTCGCTGCCGTCATGGACGGCAGCGTAGCGCAGCGAGTAGTTGAGGTCGAAGGCGTGATTGGCGCCGCTCAGTTCGACACAGACCTGAGGCTGACGCGAGAGGGCCCGCAGCATCACCACGGAAGCGTTTCGCCAGCTTGTCCGGCGCGACACTATCGAGAGCGCCGTGAACTACGGAGAACGGCGGCGCACCACGATGATCACGAGGATTAGCAGCCCCGCTGGCATGTGCTCAAAGGTCGTTGAGCACCAGTTCCGCGCTCCCTAGTCTAGCGGTGCGTTCCAGAACGGTGACCACGCGACCGTGGGCGATACTAACTGCGTGGTCGAGATCAGCGCCGCTTAACAGGGCCGCGGTGAGGGCTGCGGAGAAGAGGTCGCCGGTGCCCTTGGCAGCCGACTGGACGCGCTCATGCTTCACGACTCGTTCCCCCGAGGCCGTCACTATCGCCATTCGCTCCTCCCGCCGGTCGCTCTGCTCGGGAGCTACGCTCGTTACCACTACCCACTCGGTGCGACCCACTAGTAGTTCGCGGGCGGCGGCAACAGTAGCGTCGATGGTCGGCAGATGCCTACCGACTAGCTGTTGGAGCTCGTAAGCGTTGGGCGTAAGCCCGTTGGCCAGGCGCACGAGCTTGTCGCGCAGCGCCGCCGGCAGTTCCGGATGCACGTAGAGACCACTATCGTGATCTCCCATGACCGGGTCGATCACGACAAGCAGCTTCGGTTGGGCAGCGGTGATGGGTTCTAACCAGGCCGCCAACGCGGCAGCTTGTTGAGGAGACCCCAGGTAACCAGTCTGGATGGCTCGCGCGTGACGCAGAGCGCCGCGCAGTTCGATATCGGCCAGGAAGCCCTCGAACCATTCCTGCGGCACCGGCCCGCCGCTCACGGAGTCGTAGTGCGGCACGTTGCTGAGCAGCACCGTGGGGACCGCCACCACGTTGAGCCCTAGCGACTGTAGCGTCGGCACGGCTACGCTGTTGCCGACGCAGCCGTAAGCCACCTGAGATTGGATGGAGATGACGTCTACCGGCAGGGTTGCGAGCTGCGCGTAATCGATCACTCGCGGCGCCTTGAGGCGGGTCGCGTGACAGGGGTTGGCACTGCTGTGTTCATGAGTGAATCGAGCCCGGCGAGGGCCAGTAGTGGCTGTCGGGCAGCGCTCGAGCACCGAAGATCGATTGACCGACGCGCACGACCGTCGCGCCTTCCTCGATGGCAAGTTCGAAGTCACCTGACATGCCCATGGACAATTCCTCGACGCTCACCCCGTCCGGGGCCTCATCGCGGAGCCGGTCGCGCAGATTGCGCATCAGAGCGAAGCAAGGTCGCACGTGCGCCTCATCCGACGAGAACAGCGCCAGCGTCATGAGGCCGCGCATCCGCAGCGCCGGGTAGTTGGGCAACTGCGCCACGAACGCGGACACCTCCTCGGGAGGCAAACCGAACTTGCTTTCCTCTCCTGAGCTGTTCACCTGAACGAACACGTCCAGTGAGCGACCCTCGATCTGGAGGCGGCGCTCGAGAGCCTCGGCGACGCGCAGGCTATCGAGCGCCTGGAACTCGGCGGCGAAGCGGGCCACGTAACGAGCCTTGTTGCGTTGCAGATGGCCGACGAGCGACCACTGTAGGTCTTCGAGGTCGACAAGGGCCTCGGACTTACCCTGAGCCTCCTGCACCTTGTTCTCGCCCAGCATGCGGCAACCGGCTTGATAAGCCAGCCGTACCCGCTCCTCCGGGACGGTCTTGCTGATGGGCAGGAGGCGCACCTCGCTCGGGTTGCGGCCACAGCGTTCGGCAGCTCCGGTGATGCGGCGTCGCACCGACGACAGGTTGCGCCGGAAGTCTTCGACGGTGAGTGCGGTTGGAGTTTCGTGCGGATCGATGGGAGCGTCGGCTTCTGTCACTGCCAGCTAGGATAGCGCTTGTGCGGCTAAGTGCGTGTGGGCGCCATAGTTCAGTTATTAGCGTCAGGAACGAGGTGGGGTAAGCTCTCCAGCGTCTCCCCTGCGGCTCATAGAACATAACTTGTATTATGTTTCGCTCCGATACATTTGCAGCTCGGTGGTCAGGTTGGTGCAGCGCAGCACCACATGGAGTTGTCCGCAACGAGCAACGACGTCAAGCTCACCTATTTTCAAGATCTGCGATCAGTGCCTTCATTTCGGCTATCTCTTCGCGTTGGGCCTTGATGATACCGTCAGCCAATTCGCGCACGCGCGGATCGGAGATTTGGGCGCGCTCGCTGGTCAGGATCGCGATCGAATGGTGAGGGATCATCGCCCTCATGTACGAAACATCGCCGACGGTCGCTTGGCTGCGGACCAGCCAGCAGAGCGACAGAGCGAACAGAACAGCGCTGCCGACGAAGATACTGATGTTAGCGCGATGGTTCTTGTACATGCCTCGCATGAAGGCCAACATGATGACGGCCATCGTGGCTCCCATTAGGAGCGCCATAAAGGCTCGTGTCTGGCTGAAGTACATATGGTCGAACTCGTAGGTGTTCAGGTACATGAGACCGAACATGACAATGGTGGAGGTCGCGATCATGGTGCCGAACCTGGCGTAACTCATATCTATCCCTCCGTTCCCCCTACAAGATTAGCAGCGTGTGGTGCAGAAGCAGGCGACTGCACCACCAGACGTCCACGACATCAGCTCTGCTTGCAATGACCTCCCCTCGCCTCGGGCCATCGTGAAGCGAGAGCTGCTGAACCTCTCTGTGCTCTTGCTCGGGCCGCCAGACGACGAGCTTGCTGCTAGAATCGCTCGTGCCCACGATCGCTTAATTGCGTAGACGGCAGGACCGCAGGATCCAAGCTAGTCGAGGGACAATCCGGAAGTGGTGCATACGTGAAGAAGGACCAACCCAAAAGCTTTACCGGTAGACATCTGCGTTACGGCATTGCCGCGATCGTCCTCGTAGGCGTTGTAGCCAACCTGTTCGTCTGGTTTGGGCCACGCCGCGACTCAACGGCGCAGGCGGAGCTCAAACTGCCTTCCTACCCCGTTGAGCAAGTCGTTAGGGGGCGCGATTACTACCAGGCTAACTGCTCAACATGTCACGGTGCAGACGGCTCGGGCTACGCACAGGACGGCGTTCCGGCGCCCGCCCTTAACGGGTCGATGCACGCCTGGCACCATCCTGACGCCCAGATCGTAGGGTTCATCCGCAATGGCGTCGGTCAGATGCCCGCTGTGGGCGCAGCTTGGTCCGATGAGCAGATCGATGCGGTGCTCTCTTACATCAAGCAGTGGTGGGAGCCCGAGCAACTCGCCTACCAGACAGCGGGTTCCAGGCAGAACCCATGAAGCCTTTGCACACGAGTCCTGCCTGACCAAGACGTCTTAAGTGGGCGTCAGCTTGGTTCGGCGCAGCAGCATGGCGTTGGCTGCCACGATGATGGTCGAGAGGCTCATCAGCAGTGCGCCGACCGCGGGTGAGAGCACGAAGCCGGCCCAGGCGAGAACGCCAGCTGCGAGCGGTATCGCGACGACGTTGTAACCCGCCGCCCAGAACAAGTTCTGCACCATCTTGCGGTACGTGGCGCGCGACAAGCGCAAAGCCGCCAGAACGTCGAGAGGATCGTCCTCCACCAGCACCAGGTCGGCTGACTCGATGGCGATATTGGTGCCGGCTCCGATAGCGATGCCTAGGTTGGCTTCGAGTAGTGCTGGCGCATCGTTGATGCCGTCGCCAACGAACGCTGTCGGGCCCTGGAGCTTCAACTCACGAACCAGATCGGCTTTCTCCTGCGGTAATACCCGGGCGTAGTAGCGTTCAATACCGAGCTCAGCCGCAACGGTGCGCGCTACGGCCTCCGAATCGCCAGTGATCATTACCGCTTGCACACTCATCTCCTTCAGAGCGCGAACCGTCTCCCGGGCACCCTGCCGAACCCGATCAGCGAGCGCGAAGAGCGCCAGGGCACGCTGTTCGTCCATCAGCGCGATCACGCTCTCACCACGCGCCTCCGCCTCAGCTAACCCCCGCTCCAAGGCAGGAGAAAGCGTGAGGCCCCGTTCTTCGATCCACTCCGGACGCCCAACCAGGTAGGCTTCGCCACCGACCTGTCCCCCAACGCCCTTGCCGGCTACAACCTTGAACTCCGTCGCTTCAGCGCGACTCAAGCCGCGCTCCTCAGCTTCAGCAACCACGGCTTGCGCTAAAGGATGCTCGCTGCGCGTCTCTAGCGCGGCGGCGATCTGCAAGGCGTCGTCTTCGCTTAGTTCCTCGGCGTAGATCTGCCGCACCCCGAAAGCGCCTTCGGTTAGTGTGCCGGTCTTGTCGAACGCTACCGTGCGAATATCGCGCGCGCGCTCGAACGCCTCCCGGTTGCGCACCAAGATTCCGTTGCGCGCGCTCATGGCGGTGGCGTTGACCGTCACCAACGGGATAGCCAAACCCAATGCGTGAGGGCAGGCGATCACCAACACCGTCACGGTTCGGGCGATGGCTTGCTGCACATCCGGCTCCACGAGTAACCACACCACGAAGGTAATCGCGCCGGAACCCAACGCGACGTAGAAGAGCCAACCAGCTGCGCGGTCGGCTAGCGTCTGGAAGCGGCTGCGCGAGGATTGGGCTTCGGATACCAGACGCTGAATCTGCGACAGGGTCGTCTCACTGCCTGTGCGCGTCACCTCGACAGTCAGGGCGCCCTCACCGTTGACGCTGGCGGCTACTACCTCGGCCCCCTTCTCTTTAGTCACGGGCCGGGACTCCCCTGTCAAGAAAGACTCGTTCACGCTGCTGGCCCCGTCGCTCACCATGCCGTCAGCTGGCACCTGCTCACCAGGGCGAACCAGGATGCGGTCACCCAAGCGCAACTCGCCCACCGCAACATCCTCGATATCGCCCGCCGCGGTGAGACGATGCGCGAGGGACGGCATCAACTTCGTCAGCTCGTCAAGTGCCCGCGACGCCCCTTGCACGCTGGCCATCTCCAGCCAGTGACCGAGCAGCATGATCACGATCAGCGTAGCGAGCTCCCAGAAGAACGGCATGCCGGGCGCCCCCAGCGCAACCGCCATGCTGTAGACGTAAGCGACCGTGATAGCGAGGCTGATCAGCGTCATCATGCCCGGCTCGCGAGCCGCTAGCTCATGCCTAGCACCCACTAGGAACACCAATCCCCCGTACAGGAAGAGGATGGTGCCGAGCACGGGATTGACCCACTCGACCCCAGCGAAACTCACAGCCTGATAACCGAGCCAGGCCTGAAGCTGCTCACTGAAGTAGAGCACCGGCAAGGTCAGGAGCAGGCTCAACCAGAAGCGGTCGCGGAACATAGCGGGGTTGTGACCCGCATGCTTGTCATGATCACCCGCCTCGCCGTTACCGGCGTGCGCCCCATGGCTGTGCGGTGCGCCCGCGACCTCTTCCGCTTGGCCACCTCCTGCCGGAGAGTCGTGTTCCTGATGATCCGCAAGCCCCGTCTTCTCGGTGCTTGGAGTCACCTTGTGAGTATGGGAGGAGCGCTTGTCATTCATGTTCTACCTTCTTACCAGGTCTCAACCGAAATCGTCAGGAGTTGCTTGCCGTTGTGATCACCGGGTTTGGTTGCGCGCCCGGCTGAGATTGGACGCGACACCCCATTAACCATGGTTGTCCTCGAGCGGGAGAGTGAACCAGAACGAAGCACCCTTGCCTGCTTCACTAATCACGCCGATAGCACCGCCTTGGCGTTCAATGAGGTGCTTGGCGATGGTAAGGCCGATGCCGCTGCCGCCATCAGAGCGCGGCCCAGAGTGTCCGCGGAAGAACCTAGTGAAGAGGTCGGGAAGGTCATCGGTCGCCACGCCCGGCCCGGTATCACTGACGCGCACAAGCGCTCCACCCTGGAGCTCCTTACCGGTTGCGATGGTGAGCGTGAGAACTACCTCGCCGCCCATTGGTGTGTGCCGCAAGGCGTTTTTCAACAAGTTCGCCAACGCTTGCTCGCTACGTTCGGGATCCGCCCGCACCCAGACGGACTGGCTTGGTAGTGATACCTCGAGGGTCACGCCTAGGTCATGGAATGCGGGGCGGAACGCGTCCGATGTGGCTGTGACGATCGTTCGCGCGTCCACACGGTGTGGCGTGAGAGGCAAGGTGCCCGTCTCTACCCGTGACAGGAGGCTGAGGTCGTCAACTAGGCGTTCAAGGCGCTGAATCTGCCGGTTGCATGCTGGCAGCGTGGCGCTATCGTCGGCGGCGAAGACGCCGTCTTCGATGCCTTCGATATAGCCGCGCAAGTTGCTGAGCGGCGTCCGGAACTCGTGAGCCACGTCCGCCAACAAAGCTACGCGACGCTCTTCACTGCGTTCAAGCGTATCCGCCATGGTGTTGAAAGCCGCGGCGAGATCACCCACCTCCCCAAGCCCACGATCATCAAGACGGTCATCGTAACGACCAGCTGCAATGTCGTAACTCGCTCGGCGCATGGCGCGAAGCGGGCGCACGATGCGGTTGGTAACGATCAAGCCAACGGCGCCAGCCGCGATGATGGCGGCCAGGGCGGCCCACGCCAGCGACTGCGTGAGCGCCCTTCGGTACGCCACGCTAAGATCCTCAGCCATCGCGCCCAAGCCAGGAGTTGCCGCGCGTAAACCCATCGCCTCCATCATGTCGTTGACATGGTGCCGCAAGAACAGCGGGGCGAAGCCTTCGCCCGCCACGAAAGTCACCCCCACCGCAACACCAACCACAAGAAGATACGAAGGCAACAGTCGCCAGAATAGGCTCGAGCGCGGCGTTACCTCTCCTCGCGGCCCTTTCACGGCTCTAAGCGGTAACCGACGCCGCGAACGGTGCCGAGACTCTCATCGGCCCCAACAGCCTGGAGCTTCCTTCGCAGGTTGGAAAGGTGCACGTCAACTACGCGGTCGACGCCGACAAAGTCGTCGCCCCACACGCGATCAAGCAACTCGCCGCGGGTGAAGACCCGACCCGGTGTGGCCGCGAGAGTGTAGAGAAGATCGAACTCGATGGTCGTCACGTCGACGCTGACGCGGCCAACCTCGATAGTGCGGCGGCTCGGATCTATGCGTAGCGGGCCAGTCTGCAAGACGGGCCGCTCCTCCATGAGCGCCTCGGCGCGCCGCAGTACTGCTCGGATGCGCGACACTAGCTCCCTTGGGCTATACGGTTTAAGGACGTAATCGTCGGCGCCGGCGTCAAGACCCTCGATGCGGTCAGCCTCTTCGGTGCGCGCTGTCAACAGGATGACCGGCGTTCGCCGCTCTCGCCGCAGACGCCGCAGCACCTCGAGCCCGTCAAGATCAGGCAACATGCGATCGAGCACAACTAACGCTGGTGGCGCCTCAAGAGCCCGGAAGAGACCACTTAGCCCATCGTGCGCTACCTCGACGTCAAAACCATCGCGATGAAGATAAGCCGACACCACTTTCACAACGTCAGGGTCGTCCTCAACAATCAAGATGCGCTGCTTCACGAGACCCTCCGCTTGCGCCTCGGAACACGTCGCTTCATGAGTTCGGAGTTGCTCAGCTTCACTCCCCTATCGTGCCCTGCTGCGCCCTTCGCTGCGCCGGCGCCCACCACTGCTTCACGTAAGCCAACACCGAGGCCAGATCATCTTCACTCCAATCCGCGCCAACCGCCGGCATCTGAAAGCCTCCTTCACGCATCAACGCCAGGATCTGACTATCGGAATGATGCCAAGAGTGCTCGCTGCCATTCAAAGCCGGAGCGGGCGTATCGCGCGACGCATACCCCCCACCATTCGCCCCATGACAGCTCGCGCAATTCGCATCGTAAAGCTGCTGCCCGCGATCTAAGGAAACCTCAACACGAGCGCCCAAGGCACCAGCTGCGCCGGCGTTTCGCGGCGCCCGCTTCGCTAAGTTCATCCCCACAAGTAACACAACGCCCACAATGACAATGCCAGCAGTCACCAACCACGGCGACCCATAGCGACGCTTCGAAGCACCCCTCTTTCTTCGCCCACCCGGGGCGACGTCAGGCGTGCGCATCTTCTTCACCGGTCGTTCGCGTTTACTCATCGATTACCGAACTACTGACGAGAGCGCCTCCGCTCCAAACTAACGATCGCCAACAGCGAATGGAATGGTAGGCGGGTCGCTGGCTCCACTGAGAAGGCCGGTCGGTCATTCTAGTCCGCGCTTGCGGTCCTCGAACTCCTCGCGGTCGATCTCCCCACGAGCGTAGTGCTCACGTAGAACGCGCAACGCTGTGTCGTCCTCCAGCCGCGCCCTGAACGAAGTCCCGCCTCGTCCTCGTCCACTATCTAACTCCCGCAGGAGGAAGATGATGCCGATAACCACCAGAGCGATGAACAGAATCATGCCGATCCAACCGAAACCGCTTCCCATTCCGTACCCGTGTCCCATCATGATAGTTTCCTTTCCTTACTCATTGAGCGGTGGTAACCGTTTCCTACATGCGAAGGGGGCGGTGACCCATCGTGCGCGCGGACAGCCCTAGTGTGCTGGCAACGCCGGCGCACACAATTCCAATGCAGAACGCCTCCCATCGGCACAAGTCTAGAGGCACGATGTTCAGGCAAGATAAAGAAGAGGACGTTGTTTGCCTTCTTAACTAGCGTGCGCCTGCCCGAGAGCATTGGGTCCATTAGAACGATTGGCTGCGTCCGCGCAAGCCTTCTTGCCACCAAGCAAAGACGCTAGTGGATTAGGAGCGAGGGCTTCTCAAACGGTGGCGAACTAGATCCCAGTATCGCTGCAACGTGCTGGTCAGTCGTCAGCTAGGTGCAGCTGCCGAGTGCCATGCCACAGCGGGAGCCACGTGGTCAACGCGGTAATGGCCGCGAGGCCGGCGAGGATAGCAACTCCTTCTCCGCTCCCCCAGTAGCTGGTGTTGCTGGGGTCGTTGATGGCGCTCCAGGCCGGCCGTGCCAACAGCACGGTGCTAACAGCGGCGTACCCGAGCGCCAACGCCATGTAAGTGATGGCGCCCGGCGTCATCACCAACTCGTTCGGGTCGGTGAAGTTGAACCTTGGGTTGGCCGCTCCTAGACCCGTTGCCAGCCCGGTCATGGCGAACGCGGCGAAGGCGGCCATCAGTGGCGCCGCTACGGCGAGTGTCGGACTCAGGTCGAGCACGCGCATGGCGGCCACGCCTAACCCTAAGGACAACGCCAGCATGATGGGCAGGGCGAAGAGGAACTTCGCCATCACCAGGTGGCGCTTGCGGACCGGGTTCACTTGCGTTAGCCAGTAGGCGCCTGCTTCGTAGGAGATGGCCGGATAGGCGATGCGCAGCGCCACCCCGGCCGTGAGGAACGACACCAAGGCGATGTTCAGGGTGCCCATCACGTTCTTGAACTGTTGGGTCGGAACCGGGATGGCGTTGAGGCTCAGCAGGTAGACGGCCGCCAGCGCCACTAGCACCAACAGCTGACTCCACTGCTGCACGTCGCGACGGAACGAGCGACCGTCCTTGATCATGATGGCGGCGACCGTGCCGAAACGATCCGTGAGGGCGCGTTCCCAGCCCGGCTGGGCCTTGGACCGCTGCACGCGCGGTGGCGGTTGCGTGTCGATGCTACGCATCCAGCCGCGCGCGTAAGCGAGGTTAGCGAGTGTGCCGGTGAGGATAAGTCCGCCTGCCGCGACCAGCAGTAGCGCGGCCAGGCTGGCGCTTACATGTCCGTTGAGTGCGGCCCAACTGGCGTTGCTGGCCCAGGTGGTGGGCATCCAGCCCAGCTCGAGTCGAGCGAAGGCGCCCAAGAACTGTTCGAAAGCCGCGCTGTCCTGCAGGTTGATGGTGGCTAGCTGCTCCGGGCGAAGGGCGCGTAACGCCACCACCGCGGCGGCCGCAGCCGTGATGCTCACGGCGGTGGCTACCTCTCGCACGCGGCCGATGGGGGCGACGCGCACCAACAG
>CAJDWL010000063.1_pt1 | contig 11078 bp, 7 predicted proteins | sample 7391591 | NCBI WGS metagenome assembly CAJDWL01 (sample SAMEA7055738, study PRJEB34461) | soil metagenome | biome: terrestrial ecosystem; feature: Peninsula; material: soil | place: Antarctica | collected 2016
GGTGCCGGCCGCATGGGCGGCGCGGTGCTGCAGGGTGCGCTGCGCGCTGGTGTGCTGAGCGCCGACGAGGTGGGCATCTTCCACCCCAACCCCCGGCGCCTGGCTGAACTGGCCGAGCGCTTCGGGGTGCGAGGCGTGGACGACGCTCAGCTGCGGCGCGCTCCGCAGGTGTTGCTCGCCGTGAAACCGCAGTCGTTTGCCGACGTGGCGCCGCTGGTGGCGCAGCGAGCCGCGCTGTTCATCTCGCTCATGGCCGGCGTTAGCGCCGACACCATCTCCCGGCGCGTCGGTTCGAAGCGCGTCATCCGCGCCATGCCGAACTTAGGCGCCAGCCTGGGGGTGAGTGCCACCGCATTGGCGTGGCTACCCGAGGCCAGCAGCGAGGACATAGCGACTGCGCGCAGCCTGTTCGCTTCGGTGGGTACCGTCTACGATGTTCGCGAGGAGCTGTTCGACGCCTTCACGGGCATGGCTGGATCCGGGCCTGCTTACGCCGCGCTGGTAGCCGAGGCCATGGCCGACGGCGGGGTGCGCGTAGGCCTCGATCGGCGCCTGGCGCGCGACCTAGCGCGCCAAGTGTTGCTCGCCAGCGCCCGCTTGCTCGAAACGCGCCACGCCAGCGAGCTGAAGGACGAGGTCTCGTCCGCCGGCGGCACCGCCATCGCGGGCGTGCGCACGCTGGAGCGTCACAGGTTACGATTCGCACTCATCGACGCCATCGAGGAAGCTACCCGCCGAGCGGGCGAGCTGAGTTCGAACGAAAGGTAAGGAAGAGCTTGACCAGCAGTCCACAGCAGCACGAGCCCCCGTGTAGACGTTTCCGCAGCTTAGTGCTGCTGGCGGGATTGATCATCGCCATCTTCTCGGCCGCTAGCGCGCAGGATTACTACCCTGCGGCAGCGGGGCTCAGCTGGACCTACTCGTCTGGAGAGACGCAGACTATCAGCGGGCCGCGTAGTTTCCAGGGGCGCGAGGTGTGGGTCCTCACTCACTACCTCGAGGGCGTGCCCATCTCGGAGGACTACCTCGAGTACGGCGAGGACGGCGTCATCAGCCACGGCTCCGCCGCTGGGGGCGAGGTGTTCGTCTACAGTCCACCGCTACTGGTGTACCCGCCGGCACCTCTGGAGGCCGGCATGACCTGGGCTTCCACCACCGGCCTGCCAGGCTTCAACCTGACGCTCGATTCGAGCGTGGTGGGCGTGGGCGGCGTGGCCACCCCCTCCGGACGCTTCAACGCCCTGCAGATCCGCCAGACGACCCTCACCAGCAACGGCGGCCAGACCGTCCTCCAGCTGTACCTGGTTCCCGGCGTGGGCGTGGTGCGCTTCCAGACGCAGGACGGCACCGTCATCGACCTTATCGACAAGAGCTTCTGAGGAATAAGACAGTACGTGGCACGCGGCGGACGCTGGCGGGGCCTAACCGCTCCGTCGGACGGTTAGCGGCGCCGTTAGCCGCCGACGGTGCCGGCGTGCAGCTCGTCGAAGCTGCCATCGGCTAGCGCGGAGCGGATGTCGGCCATGAGTCGCGCCATGAAATGGAGGTTATGGATGCTAGCGAGTTGTGGGCCGAGTTGCTCCCCGGCACGGAACAGGTGCCGCACGTAGGCTCGCGTGAAGTTCGTGCAGCTGTAACAGTCGCAGCCGGTCTCCAGTGGCCTGGTGTCGTGGCTGAACTGGGCGTTGCGTATGTTCAGGCGGAAGCGCGGCGCTACCCGGCCGTCGTCGCCTAACCTAACCAGGATGCTGCCGGCGCGAGCGTTGCGGGTGGGCAGCACGCAGTCGAAGGTGTCGATGCCGCGCTTCACGGCCTCGAAGATGCTGGGTACGTCGCCTATACCTAGCAGGTGACGCGGCTTGTGGCTCGGCAGTAGCGGCACCGTCCAATCGAGGATGTCGTACATGTCGGTGCGGGTGGCACCTAAGTTGCCGCCCACCGCCACACCTTCGAATGGCATCCCGCCGATCACGTCAGCGCTCTCCTCACGCTGATCGCGGAAGGCGCCGCCCTGCACGATGCCGTAGAGGGCCTGCGGGTAGCCGTGAAGCGCCACGCTGCCGCGGAAGGCGTCGAGGCTGCGCTGCGCCCAGCGGTGCGTGCGCTCGAGCGAGCGCCTGGTGTACTCCTCGTCGTGCAGCGGGCTGGTGCACTCGTCGAACGCCAGCACGATGTCGGCTCCCAGGCTGCGCTGCACGCCGATGGAGCGTTCCGGCGTGAAGTAGTGCTTGGAACCGTCGATGTGGCTCTTGAACTCCACGCCGTCCTCGCCCACCTTCACCATGCCTCCGCCGACGCGACGCCGCTGGCCCCGCGGCTCCTCGCCGGGGAAGATACTGCCGATCTTGCCAACGCCGTGCTCGATGGAGGCCCCCAGGGAGAAGACCTGGAAGCCGCCCGAATCAGTGAGGATGGGCCGGTCCCAATTCATGAAGCGGTGTAAGCCACCGTGCTCGGCTACCAACTCGGCGCCGGGCCGGAGGTAGAGGTGGTAGGTGTTAGCGAAAAGTAGCTGCGTGCCCGCCGCCGCCGCCGCCGCCGGGCTCACGCCCTTGACCGTCGCCTGGGTGCCGACCGCCACGAAAGCCGGCGTGGCCACGCTGCCGTGAGCGGTGTGCAAGGTTCCTAGCCGCGCAGTCCCCTGACGCGCGGTGATGTCGAAACCCAGTTGCCGCGTAGCACTGGGCGAAGTGGTGGAAGCGTCACTGTTCATATGGTGTGTGCCGCGCAGCGCACTGGCGCCAATGCGACCGACCGCAATGCTACCAGAGGCGGCTAATCATGACCGCTAGCCACTTTCTCACCAGGCTCCCATGCAAGGCTGTTTTTGTGCTACAATCACTCAATCGGAGCTTAGAGTTCCGAGCTTTGGACGCTGAGAAACCTGCCTCGTAACGTGGGCGCTTGAGACAGGTGGAGCAAGTAGCGCAACCGGCCAAGGACGAGTATGTCCCCTCATCCTTAAAGCCACGGCGTTCCAAGCACGAACCTCCCCACGGAAGGTTCTAGGCCCGAACGGATCGGGCACCCGGCTAGCGCCGGGCTTTGGAAGCTATGAAACCTGTTCTGCATTTGGGCGCTTGGAACAGGTGGAGCGAGTAGCGCAACCGGCCAAAGGGACACGACCACTCGCCTACTAGGCGAGTAACAGTAGAGCCGGCCAGGCGCCCTACGACCAGATCGGTCGGGGGATGTGATGAGCGGACGGCAAGACCCAAATTCATGCGCGAGCGGGCAACCGCAGGCGCGCTTCAACTTCACCAAACGCCGTTTCTTCCTCTCACCCGGCGTCGTAGCCGCGTTAGCTATCCTGTTGGCCTTGAGTCTTAGTGCCTGTAGCGCCCAAGATAGTGAGATGACCGGCATGCTCAGCCAGTCTGCCGGCGAAGACCTCGGCAGCAGCGCTATGTTCGGGGCCTTCACCTTCGGCGGCGTGTGGCAGGGGATGGATCCCGTGCTGCAACTCGAGAGCGATATCGGTCGCCGCCTAGACATCGTTCATTGGTTCACCAACTGGGACAACCCTTACTTCCCTGACATGGTCGAGGCAGCCTCGCGTGGCGGGCGAATGCCAATGATCAGTTGGCAACCCCACCGACAGAGCGTCCACGACATCGCTGCCGGCAGGTTCGACGATTACATCCGCGCTTGGGCACGCGGCGCAGCTACCGCTCCCGGCCCGCTGTACGTGCGACCCTTCCCCGAGATGAACGGCAATTGGACCGCCTGGAACGGCGACCCCGAGGCCCTGGTGGTGGCGTGGCGCCGCGTGGCGCGAATATTCGACGACGAGGGCGCCAGCAACGTCCGTTGGGTGTTCAGCCCCAACGTCAGCGATGAGCCGCGCACGGCCGAGAACAAGATGGAACTCTATTACCCCGGCCACGACGTGGTCGACGTGCTTGCCTTGGACGGCTACAACTGGGGCGAGGCACGCCCCTACATCGGTTGGCGCAGCTTCGAGCAGGTCTTCGCGACCGGCTACGACCGCATCACCGCCGTGGGCGAGCAACCGGTCTGGATAGCCGAGTTCGCCTCCTCCGACGTCGGCGGCAGCAAGAGCGAATGGGTGGCGGAGATGTTCGCCAGCACCGCCTTCGACCGAGTCGAGGCACTCATCTGGTTCAACGAGGACAAAGAAGCCGACTGGCGCATGAACGCCGACGACAACGTCCTGCACGCGTTCCGTGCCGCCCTCGGCGCCGGCACCACCGTGGCCGATGCGGGGCCGCGCTGACCTAGCGACCGTCCCTGAAAACTCGTCTCCTCCTTCACACCCGGCCGCGCCAGACCGCGCCGGGTGGTTCCTTGCCTATACACCGAGCAGTGTGTTATCTTCTGTAAGAGAAGTCACATTAGCCCGAGTCGCCACCTGAACCACTGCGTCGTTCATCCTCGAGGGGTAGTAGTTTGCCAGTAAGCGGAACACCACACGGGGGTGGAAAGCGCGGTCGGTTAGAGCGGCCGCTTCGCCGAGCCACTTTACGAGCACTGCTCTGCTGCGCAGCGCTGCTAACTGCCCTGCTCAGCGCCTGCAGTCAACCGGCGGACATCACCCTCCGGCCACCGCCCACGATCGGCGCGTTCGTGCCTTCGGGCGTATGGAACGACCTCGCCCCCTTGCGGGAGCTCGAGCGGGAACTCGGCGGCACGTTCGCCATCGCCCACTGGTACACCTCGTGGTCGTTCGCGTACGACCCTGTTCCCGTAGACGACCTTCTCGCCCATGGCCGCGTGCCTCTCGTCAGTTGGCAATCGCACGGCATCCCCGTGGCCGACATCGCCGCGGGCGATTACGACGACTACGTGCGCGAGTGGGCCCGCAGCGCCGCCCAAGCTGATGGCGAGGTATACGTACGGCCGTTCCCCGAGATGAACGGCGACTGGACCGACTGGAACGGCGACCCCGACGCCCTGGTAGTGGCGTGGCGCCGCCTGGCGCGACTGTTCGCCGAGGAGGGTGCCAGCAACGTCCGTTGGGTGTTCAGCCCCAATGTCAGCGACGAACCCCGCACGGCCGAGAACATGATGGAACGTTACTACCCCGGAAACGACGTGGTCGACGTGCTGGCCTTGGACGGCTACAACTGGGGCACCACCCGCGATCACACGCACTGGCGCAGCTTCGATCAGGTTTTCGCTGTCGGCTACGAGCGCATCGCCGCGCTGGGCGAGCAGCCGGTGTGGATCGCCGAGGTGGCCTCGACCGAGCACGGTGGCAGCAAAGGCGCTTGGATCGAGGAGATGCTCAGCAGCACCGCCTTCCCCCGCGTCGAGGCGATAATCTGGTTCAACGAGGACAAAGAGACAGACTGGCGCATCGAGAGCTCCCGCGGGTCGCTGCGGGCATTCCAGGCTTGGTTCGACGCCGAGGATCCCCAAGAGGAGCCGAGCTTGGCCATCCGCGGCGATTCTCACCTCGCCGCCGCCGCTCCGCGCTAGCTGGTATCTCGAGCTGATAGCCTTCGGAGGTATGGTTCATCTCCGAGCGCTTTCCCAGAAGTTCCGTTCCACAGCCGCGGCCGTTACGTTGCTGCTGATCACCGCCTACACCGTCGCTCAGGACGGCTCCTTCGAGAACCCCTTCATCCCCCCCGTAACGCAAAGCGTCACCAGCTACGGTCTGGTGGAGTTGGCCACCGAGCTAACGCTACCCGTAGCCGTCATCCCTCTTGACGATGGCAGCTCCCGCCTGCTGGTCACCTCACTCGAGGGCCAGGTGTGGCTTCTGGAGGACGGCGTTAGCCTGCTGGAGCCGTTCCTTAGCCTCGCCGGCCGCGTCACCGCCATGGCAGGCGAACAGGGACTGTTCACAGTAGCGCTGGAGCCCGAGGAGCGCGCGGTCGGCCGCGGCCGGCCGCGCCAACTGGTGGCGGCCTACACCGAGTTCGGTAGCGACGACATGGTCGTAGCCAGCTACCCGCTTGCGCCCGACCTGAGTGGCGCCGACGCGGCACAGGAGCAGGTCATCCTTCGCTTCCCGATGCCCGAGCCGTTCCACCACGGTGGCCAGGTCGCTTTCGGGCCCGACGGCATGCTCTACGTGGCCGTAGGCGGCGGCGAGATCTCCAACGAACTGCTTCACACCTACCCTGGCTTGCCGCAGCGCCTCGACACCCCACTTGGGAAGCTGCTGCGCATCGACTTGCTGCCGGCGGATAGTAACGAGCTATACGCCGTGCCAGACGACAACCCATTCACAGCTTCAAGCAACCCTGCCGCTGCTAGCGCCGGCGCGCTGCCCGAGATCTGGGCGTACGGTTTCCGCAACCCCTGGAAGTTCAGTTTCGGTCCGGACGGCGCGCTCTACCTAGCCGATGTGGGCATGGATCGTTGGGAGGAGATCAACCTCGTGGAGCGTGGCAGCAACTACGGGTGGCCGGCACGCGAGGGCCCCGAGTGCCTGCCCTTTCCAGACGCCCCGGGCCTGGTGGAGCCCGACTGTCCGGAGCTCCAGTTCGCCGAACCACTCGTCTACTACGCCCACCTGAGCATGGATAAGCAAGGAGGCCAAGCCGTGACCGGCGGCGTGATAGTCACCGACCCGGAGCTTCCCACACTGCTGGGTAAGTACGTCTACGGCGACTTCGTCACCGGGCGGCTGTGGGCCCACGATCCCGCCACGGGCGACACCGAGCTGCTGTTCACGACCGGCTTGGCTATAACCGCCATCGAGGCCGGCGCCGCAAGCCAGGTGCTGTTGGTGGGTATACAGGGTGTGGTGGCGCGGTTGGTGGAGGAGCGCTGAGCTTCCTCTAGAGGTCAGCCAGTAGCGGCGAGGCCGCCGCTACGGGACCACTAGCGTCTACATCTCTAGAGTCGTAGAGCAGTTCGAGCACCTGGTCGTAAAGCTCCGCGTCGGCGATGCCAAGGTCGTGGGTGAGTCCCGCTACAGCGAAGTAGGCGTCGCGGATGCTGAGCCTATCCTCCGCAACCTTGCGGCTGATGTCGAGCAACGCCCGCTCGTCGGAGCTAACAGCGCTCGGATCGGCGCGGTAGACCGCGATGGTGGCCATCAGCGCCCCTACCATCGGCTTGAGCTCGTCTATGGCTGGTACCAGCTCCGCGTGGATGGGGCTCACGACTCCGCGCACCACGCCATCGAGCGGGTTGATGTAGCGGGCATAAGCGAAGCCGTCGTCGTCGCCCCCTGGCTGGCTGCGCGCCCAAGCCAGCTTGGCGGCGCCGGCACAGATTGAGAAGTCCGGGTCGAAGACGCTGAACGGCTCCGCGAAGAAATGCCGGTTAGCCAACGGTGACAACTGATCGTTGGACAGGGCACGCAGAAGCGTGAGCGTGTCGCTGGTCACCTGCGACAAGCCCAAGTCTTCGGTGGGGCCCACCGCGAGGGGATCCAGATAAGACTCGTTAAGAAGCACCCGCAACAGCAGCTCGGCTGGGACGTCGTACGCCGTGGAAGCCTCCTCGATATGCGCCGCTAACGGCGCTAGCCGCGCCAGCACCAGACGCTGCCAGTAGGTGAGGGGCTCATACGCGGCCTCGTTGCCGGCCAGGCTGCGGCTTTCGGCGGCGGGACGCGCCGTGAAACCCACGCTACAGAAGTCGGAGATGCCACCCGCACCCGGTCCGGCGTTTGCCACCACCTGCATCTCCGAGGGTGGGGGTGGCGGCGCTGGGCTGGGCGCCTCGGGCGCACCGGTGAGCCCCGCAGCGACTACCTCGTCGAGCAGAGTGCTGGAGCCCTGGATGGGCAGGATGCGATGGTCGTCCTGATGCACCGTCGGCGACAAGTTGATCAGCTGCCAGGTGGTCTTGTAGCCAGGCCGCGTAGCACCAGCCACGTACGCCGCCCCGGCGAACAGGATTAGGTTGGTAAGAAGCAACGTGACCGCCACGCCGGTGGTGCGCACGTGAAGGCGCCTTTTCACGACGTGGGGGCGATCCCAGGTGATGGTCACTCGAGGATCGTGCTCCTTCTGCCGCAAGAACTTGGGCACCGCCCGAGTGGCCGCGGTGATGAAGGTGAGGGCGTTAAGGAAGCGCAGCAGCAGGAAGGCCGGTACCGATCTGACCGTGGCGGCGACAGTGGCGATGAGCAACGCGAAGCCGCGTCGCCCCTGGGCGCGCCACACCCGCCTGAAGCCGAGCAGGACCAACAGCAGAGTGAAGAAGAGGTCTATCCCTACCCATGAGCCGAGCGCCAGCAGCGGCGTGCCGTAACCGGGCAGGGCGAAGTTGAGCCCCAGCGCCAGCGGCAACGCCAACAGCAGCAGAGCGAGGCTCAGCAGGTTCTCGATCTGAGCAGCGAGAACCGTGAAACGCACGTTGGGCCTAAGCCCGCGCCAGTTGTCTAACCGGAAGAGGCGCTTCAAAGCGTTCTCGATGCCGCCGCCGTTCCAACGCTCGATCTGCCTCACATAGCCAGAGAGGTGCGGCGGATCCTCGGTGTACATGAGCGCTGAAGCGACGAAACGCGCGTCGCTGGTGTGGCGCAAAAGGACGTCGTCCTGAGCGTCGAAGTAATCGTCGGGAGATATCTCCTCGCCCTCGACCACCACAGTGAAACCGCGCCGCACTAACGTGGCGACGTCGACCGTTTCCTCGTTTTCGGCGCCGTTCTGTACCGTCAGCGTGAAGTCGTGGTCCTCGGTGAGGGTGTCGGCGGGCATGGGGAAGCGGTCACGCTTGGTGGCGAAGCCGCACCCGACGACGGTGTACAGCCGCGAAGATCCGAACACCTCACCCGCGCCAAGCCGCGCGGTCTGGCCAGTACGTAGCACCGTCGCAACAACGTACTCGGCTGAGCGCGCGCGGGAGATAACACCCGCCATCGGCCGCCCCCGACCAGGTCGCGCAGACATCACGGCGCCTGATTGCAATGCGCTGTCGGTGATGACGTAGCGGCGTTTACCGCGCTCGGATGTGACGGTGAGCCTATAGAAGTTATCGCGCAGGTTGGCTAAGAAGTGGCGATCGAAGACGGTGTCTCCGTCGATCACCAACACGCGGTCGGTGGTCAAGTAGTCGCCCGCGATGACGGCATTTATGCTGTCGGACTTGCTTACCGGTCGGAGGTAGCTGAGCACCGTCACGGCTGGGCCGCTTGGCGAATGCCAACGCTCCAAGCTCGCCTCGAGTCCTGGCGCCGGCCCTGAGTAAACGCATGCGAAGCCGTGCTCCCCCAAGGTGGCTTGAACCTTCAGCAAGGTGTCGTCGGTTCCACCGTTGACGCTGATAGCCAACTCGTCGAAGGCGACACTCTGCTCAAGTAACGACGTCAGCGCTGCCTGCGCTCCCGTCTCCTCATTGAACATGGGTGATACCGCGCCGACTCGGTCGCGTCCGCGCACGACCGTGGAACGGTCTGGCGTGAAACTGAGGAGCGCGTTCGCGAGCACCGTGGGCGTAGCCAACAGGCCGGGTAGTAATGGCAAGGCTGCTTCGTCCTCCGTACTGACCGGAACTTCTCCCAGCGGCCAGCTCCTGCTCCCTGGCGCCGATTATACACAAGCGTCCGTAGTGACCCTGTGTCCTGACTCTCTCGTCGTAGCGTTACCGACGCCGATATCCCGCACATTAGTCGGTCATGAGTAGTCGGTTAACAGCAGTTGTGACGGCCATGTGCATTAACCCACAATTCCGGTGCTAGCATGCCTGCGCTTGGAGGTGCCCATGGCCCTGCACATAAGCGGCAAGTTACTCGCCTTAGGTTTAGTGATAACCGCTCTGATTACCGCCTTCAGCGCACCTCGCACCGAACCCGTCGTTCCAGTGATGTTGAGCATAACGCCGGTATGGTCGAGTGTTGCGTTAGTACAGTTAAGCGTGTCTCCCACCGCGGTCGTGTCGACCATGTCACGCGATATCCCCAGCCGGGTTTCAGTAGCGCTCGGCCCCGACGCTCACCCGAGCTACGTGGTGCGCGCAACCGGTTACAACTCCTTGGAGAGCCAAACCAACTCGCAGCCGTTCATCACCGCCACCGGGGCAAGCACGCGCTTCGGCATCGTGGCCGTGAGCCGCGATCTGCTCGGTGGGCGTCTCCCCTACGGTTCGCTCTTGCGTATCCGCGATCTCGGCAATTACCACAACGGCAACGGCGTGGGAGCTTTCCAAACCGTGCTCGACGCTCAGCAGGTATTCATCGTCGAAGACACCATGCACCCGCGCAAGACCGACCAGATCGACGTCTGGTTCGCCGCCTACGACGACGCCGTACGCTGGGGTGTCCGTCAGGTGGAGGTTGAGCTCGTCCGTTACGGCCGCAACGGCCCCGAAATCACGCCCAGCGTCGCCTCCGGCTTCAACGCCGCCCCCATACTGCTCGCCACGCGTTAACCTCTACGGGTGCGAGCCCTAGTTCCTTACCTAGCGTGGCGCCAGGTGCGCCGACGTGGCCTGCAGTCGGGCTTGACGGTGCTGGGCGTGGCGGTTGGCGTGATGGTGCTGATCGTGGCGCTGTCATTAACCAACGGCTTCATCGACGAACTCATCAGCAGCACCCTGCGCGCCACTCCGATGCTCACTTTGCAGAGCTACTCGAGCGGCGATACCCTGCCCGAGGATCCCGAACTGCTGGCCGACATGAGCGAGCAACCCGGCGTGGTGGCAGTCGCGCCGTTCCTCTCCGCACAAGCGCTCATAGCGCGGCGCGCTAGCGCCAGCTTAGGAGTCAGCGGCCGGCAAGGCTTCACCCAACTTATCGGGATCGATCCCGTTCAGGAGACAGCCGTCCTTGATCTGCCAGTACTCGCTGAGCAAGCCGAGGCGCTTCAGCGTGAGAACGGCGTGGTACTAGGCCGCTCGCTGGCACAACAGCTAGGCGTCTTCGTCGGCGACACAGTGATGGTGCGCGACATCGCCGGCGCCACCGCCGAGTTCGAAGTCGCGGGTTCCTTCTCGGTCGGCAACGAGCTCATAGACGCCGTGACCTCCTACATGTCGATCGCCAATCTGCAGCGTTACCTAGGCGAGGAAGGGCGTGTGACCGGCTACCACCTGCGCTTGTCCGAACCGACCCGTGCGCACGAGGTGGGCATGGGTCTCGCCGACCGTTACCACCTGCGCGCCGTGTCGTGGGAGGGCCTGTTCGCCAGCCTCATCAGCCAGTTGCGGCT